>Ga0256838_1000008_pt1 | contig 183456 bp, 185 predicted proteins | sample 4571419metaG_FD_185978 | JGI IMG/M metagenome (GOLD analysis project Ga0256838, IMG submission 185978) | Hydrothermal vent microbial communities from Guaymas Basin, Mexico - 4571-419 | ecosystem: Environmental > Aquatic > Marine > Hydrothermal vents | place: Mexico: Guaymas Basin | collected... | reverse complement strand
CCATTTATGAAATAGAACTTTTGGAGTTCAACCCTCCCTATTTCACCCTTAGGACGGTCGTTTCGGGAGGAACCTACATAAGGAGTTTAATCCACGATATCGGCCAAAAGTTGGGAGTGGGCGCAACCACCTATTCCCTTAAAAGAACAAAAATAGGTTCCCTCTCTTTGGAGGAAGCTTTCCCCTTGGAGGAACTATTAAATATACCCCCCACCGAGTTGGAAAATTTACTGTTGCCTCCCGATAAAGGTTTGGACTATATGCCCGAGGTGGAACTATCTTTGCAAGACCTTTCTCTGGTTAAAAATGGAAGAAAAATCCCCCTAAGGGAAGATATCGAAGGTGAACTTTTCCGCCTTAAGTTTAAAGGAAATTTGGTCGCCTTGGCCAGGAAGGATAAAAATCTTTTAAAACCCGAAAAGGTTTTCATTTAGTTTTTCTCCTATGACGGTAGCTTTTTCTTTTCCTTTTTGCGGTCTTAAATTGGGAAGAAACTTCGAAGGTTAAATTTTTTAACTTTTCCAACTCTCGGGTTGTAAATTTTTTTATTTTTTCCATAAAGAGCTTATAGCCTTTTTCGCCTACCTTTTTAAGGTGGATATTTTCCAAAGCCTTTTCCCAGCGTGCGGTCATTTCGGGAGAGGAAACCTCACTTTGGCGGAGCTTTTTAATAAGTTCAATACCTTTTTCGGTAGGTATTAAAGTTTTCCCCCGCGTGGTTATATACCTTCTCTTTTTTAGGGTTTCAATAATTTGGGCCCTTGTTGCGGGGGTTCCCAAACCGAGTTTTTCCATCTCCTTTAAAAGAGTTCCTTCGGTATAGCGTGGCGGCGGTTGGGTTTGTTTCTTTTCGGCCCACTCTTTGAGCTTTTTAACTTTATCCCCCTCCTTTAGGTCGGGTAGGGTTGGGCTCTTCCCTTCTTTGGAATTGTAAAGCTCTTTCCAACCGAGGGATATCTCCACCTTTTCCCGCGTTAGGAAGAAATACTTTTTCCCGACCTCGGTTATTACCGTTATTACTTCGTAAACATAGGGAGGGTAGAAAACGGCCAAGAACCTCCTTTTTATGAGGTTGTAAATTTTGAGCTCGTCGGGTGTTAAATTTCCCGAAGGCGGTGCCAAAGGTATTATGGCGTGGTGGTCGGTAAGCTTTGAATCGTCGAAAACCCTTTTACCCACTTTAGGAATTTGTTTAATAAGGTCTTCCCTGCCGAGGGATTTTAAAATTTCGGCTACCAAATCTTTGGAACTGGCGGGAAGGTGTTTAGCCTCCGTTCGGGGATAGCTTATTAGTTTTCTCTGCTCATAGAGCTTTTGGGCAATGTTTAAAGTTTTATTGGCACTGAAACCGTAAAGTTTATTTGCCTCCCTTTGGAGGGTTGTTAAAGAATGCAGCAGCGGCGGGTTTTCTCTTTTTGTTTTTCTTTCCACCTTTAGGACTTTGCCGTATTTATACCTTTTGAGGTCTTGGATTATCTTTTGGGCCTCTTGTTGGGAGAACCCAAAAAACTCTTTTTGGGACATTTGAAAGTTGTATATTTAAAAATTGTTATGGATATCACAAGCCTAAACATTGACCAAATGATTGTTGGTAGCGTTTTGCAGGCAAACGTAGGAACTTTGAAAACCACCCTCGATATGAACCAACAGCTTATGGAAATTCTGCTCCAAAGCATAATGGTGGGGACAAACAACCCAACGGGAACGGGCGTGCAGTTGGACATCTACGCGTAGGAAACTAAAATTTCCTCAAATGTCTTCCTTACGTCTCTTATTCTTCTTTTTGTCCTTGTTTATCTTCGCTTGTGCTCAACCTAAGCAGAAAATTAAAATCCCCGAAAACCTTTTATGGAACAATTTTCCCCGACCCTTTAAAGGGACTATATTGATAGATAACACCCAAATTCCCTTTAAATATTACCCTTCCAAAGATAGGTTAGTATTTCCTTTGACCCTAATGGGGTTTGTTCGGTATCACAATAAAACCCTCTGTTTGTTAAATTACTGCAAACAATACCCGATAGAGTTGTGGCGAATAATAAAGCATAGGTTGGTTTTACCAAATTACAAAGTTTCTTCTACCGAAAGGGGTTATGCCATTTATTCCTCCGAAGGGAACTTATCGGTTTTCCTCCGGACGGATAGAAATTTTCACCCTTATGAGGCTCAAATTTGCCAACCGTCCCAAGGATGTTTAAATATCAAATACCTACAAAGGGTTGTTGTTGTGCCTTTTTACACCAAAAGGTTGGAAATTTCTCTTAAATAATTGCCTATGCCTTGGAGAATTAGGGTAAAAAAGAGATTTCAGGCAGCCCACTATCTGACCAATTACAAGGGGGGAAACGAACCTCTGCACGGCCATACTTGGGAAGTTGAAGTTTTCCTAAGGGTCGATAAATTGGATGCGGCCGGCGTTGGTGTTGATTTTGTAGATATCGACCAATATTTGGAAGAAATTTTGCCCAACTACACCTGTTTGAACGATATATATCCCTTCTCCCCTTCGGCGGAAAATGTTGCCCGCTACCTTTATAGGAAAATAAAAGAGAAATTCCCCCAATTGGAAAAAGTGGTAGTTTGGGAAACCGAAAATTGCGGGGCGGAATATTGGGAAGAATAAAGTTTTTGCTAAAAATCCAAAAACTTCCAAGGGTTAAAGAATAATTTCCCGAAAATGGGAAAAAAGCTTCTTTTGGCTACAACCTTTGTGGGAATTAATCTATTTACAGCGGTTTACTATTTTGATTTTCCTACCTTTGGAGCTAACTCATCCTATCCCCATGCCCAAATAAAGGAAAATATCCAAGTGAGCCCCAACTATATGTATGCCCAACTGGGGGCATTTAAAAACTACGCCAACGCCCAAAAACTTTTGGAAAAACTTAAACAGATAAAGGGGGTTAACGGTTATATAGAAAACACCGACGGTTTATTTAAAGTTATAGCCGTTTTTCCCAACCGCAGGCAAATAATACACAAACTTCAAAGGGAGTTCAATATAAGACACTTCTATGCCCTAAAGAAGGAAAACCAATAAACTTTTTCCACCGAAAGGGATTTTAAAATTTTTCCTACCTCCGAAGCGGTTGCCGCGGTAGTTAAAACATCGTCAATAACCAAAATAGTTTTTCCTTTAACAAGGTCTAAATATTCTTTCCTAACGGTGAAGTTGTTCTTTACCAACCTAAAGCGGTGAAGTTTATCTTTTGCCCTCGAAAGGGGACGTCTAATATTTAAACGCCTAATTAGGATAGGTTTAACTTTTTTTCCTAGAAAGGTTTCCTTAACCATTTCCAAAGGAGGGTTAAAGCCTCGGATAAACCATAACTTTAAAGGGTCAGGAGGAACAACGGTAACATAATCGGGATTAATTTCTTTATAAATATCTTCCAAAAAAGGTTCGGCCAATTTTCCCACTTGGCGGGCAAGGGAAGAAACATTTTTAAACTTTATAAGGTCTACAATTATTTGCCCTATACCTTTGTGTTCAAAAGTAGTATAGAAACCGTCCACATAGGGGACTGCTAAATTTTCATACCTTTTGGTGGGTATAAGCTGATAAAAACAGACCTCACAAAGATAACCAAAGTCTGTAGCGTCCCGCCGGTGGCAATGAACACATCTTTCCTCAAAGAGGAGTTTAAATAACCATAGTTTCAACTTTGGGAAAAACATTTGGGTTATTCTTTAACCTGCAATTTGGTCAAAAATTCAGCTTTAAACATCTCCTTATCGGGGGTTATAACAAAAATTTCCTGAACTGTTGAGCCGTTTTTTAATAACAATTTCCAACCGCTGGGGGTTTCGTATTTTAAATAAAGCCCTTTTTTGCCCCTACCTTTTTGGTTTCTGAAAATCCTACCGGGGATGATAGCTTCTACACTTTCTAACTTTTCAAGTTCTTTTAGAAATTTTTCCCCGTCCTCTATAAGGTGATGCTCTTTTTTGATTTTCCCCTGTCGGTATTTGTTGGGCATAAAGAAAAAAGTTAAAGGGATAAAAATTAATCTTCCAGCTTGAGGACACTTAAAAAGGCATCTTGGGAGAGCTGAACTTTACCGAACTGTTTTAGGCGTTTTTTTCCTTCTTTTTGCTTTTCGAGGAGTTTTTTCTTCCTTGTAACGTCACCACCATAACATTTGGCCGTTACATCGGCCCTAAGGGCGGGTATTCTTTCGGAGGCAATTATCTTATTACCTATTCCGGCCTGCACCTTTATATCGAACAGTTGGCGGGGAATTGTCTCTTTTAACTTTTCAACCAATTTGCGGGCGGTTCGGTAGGCTTTATCTCTGTGAACTATAAAGGAAAGTGTATCCACAGGTTTATTGTTTATAAAAATCCTTAGCTTAACCAAATCGTCGCGGCGGTATCCCAAAAATTCATAGTCGTAGGAAGCAAAACCTCGGGTTACCGATTTTATTTTGTCGTGGAAATCGGTAATAATTTCGGCCAAGGGCATTTCATATTCCAATACAACGGTGTTAGGGTCTAAGAATTCAAATTTTTTCTGAATGCCCCTTTTCTCCTGGCACAGTTGCATAACAGCACCTAAATAGTCCTTCGGGGTAACAATCGTAACCAATACCCAAGGTTCCTCAATCCACTGGTATTTATCGGGGGAAGGAAGTTCTTCGGGGTTTCTAATCTCTTTGTAGCTTCCGTCGTTCATTTTAACGCGGTAGATAACGTTGGGGGTAGTGATAATTAGCCTTGCTCCATATTCCCTTTCCAACCTTTCTTGGACTATTTCCATATGTAAAAGCCCTAAAAAGCCCGCCCTGAAACCGAGACCCAATGCCGGGGAACTTTCAGGTTCGTAAACTAAAGCGGCGTCGTTAATTGAATACTTTTCTAAAGCGTCGCGTAGTTCCTCGTAGGTGTAGTCGTCGGCAGGATATAGTCCGGCAAACACCATAGGTTTAGCCGGTTTAAAACCGGGAATAGGCTCGGGGGTTGGATTTTCGGCGTCGGTAATGGTATCACCAACCCTAATATCCTTAACGTCTTTTATAGAGGCGGCTATATAGCCAACCTCGCCCGCCGACAATTCCTTTAGGGGGGTTTGTTTAGGGGTTTGAGTTCCAACCTCGGTAACTTCAAACTCTTTACCCGTAGACATCAGGCGGATTTTCGTTCCCCTTTTAACCTTTCCATCGAATATTCGGACGTAGGCTATAGCTCCCTTGTAGGGGTCATAGTAGGAATCAAAAATTAACGCTTTTAGGGGTTTGTTGGGGTCTCCCTCCGGTGGGGGAATTCTTTTTACTATCGCCTCAAGGAGCTCTTTTATTCCTATACCTTCTTTGGCAGAAACTAAAATAGCCTCCTCGGGGTCTAAACCTAATATGTTCTCTATCTGTTCTTTTACCCTATCTATATCCGCCGAAGGTAGGTCTATTTTGTTTATTACCGGAATTATTACCAAATCCTGTTCTACCGCCTTCCAAAAGTTGGCTATAGTTTGGGCCTGTATACCTTGGGTAGCATCTATTACCAAAAGAACACCTTCGCAAGCCGCCAATGAACGGGAAACCTCGTAGGAAAAGTCAACGTGCCCCGGAGTGTCTATCATATGAAGTTCGTAGGTTTTCCCATCGTCGGCTTGATAGTAAAGCCTTACCGCTTGCAGTTTTATTGTTATTCCCCTTTCCCGTTCTATATCGAGGGTATCCAGCATCTGTTCTTTTAACTCCCGCTGGGATACCGCCCCGCAGAATTCTATCATTCGGTCGGCCAATGTCGATTTTCCATGGTCAACGTGGGCTATTATGGCAAAGTTTCTTATATGCTCAAGCTTCATCGAGAATTATTATTGTTCCCACGGCAGGGACATTGTTCTAACTAAGAATTTCAAAGATTTCTAAATTAATGAAGATTCTCATTCTGACCGAAAAACCTTCTCAAGCGAGGGATTTCGCCAAAGCCTTAGGCAATTGCAAACAAAAGGAAGGTTATTATGATTGCGGTCGGTATTTAATCACTTGGGCGGTAGGTCATTTATTTGAAATAGACGATTCGGTAGCCCCCACAAAATGGAGTTTAGAAACCTTGCCTATTTATCCCGAAAAATTCAAGTTGAAACTTCGCCGCGGCGGGGGAAAGCAGTTTAAAGTTATAAAAAAACTCCTAAACAATTGCGATTCGGTGCTGATATCAACAGATCCTGGTAGAGAAGGCGAATTAATCGCAAGGGAAATTCTCCAAATGGCAGGTTGGAAAAATTGGGATAAAACTTACCGATTTTGGACTTCGGAGGCCCTAACCCCCGAGGTTATAAGAAAACATTTAAAAAATCTTAAACCTGCCAAGGAATTTGATAGCCTCTATTATTCGGCCCTGGCACGCCAACATGCCGATTGGGTTGTAGGAATAAATTTCACCCGTTTGGCAACCCTAAAAAGCAACTCCGGCGACGTTTGGAGCGTTGGAAGGGTTCAAACGCCAACTTTGCGGCTAATTGTCGAACGGGAGGAAGAAATTCAAAACTTCCAACCGGAGGAATATTTTGTTATTAAAGCTACCTTCCAAAAGGAGGACAAAAATTACGAAGGAATCCTTATTAGGGATAAATCTTTTATAGAAAAACTTCTGAAGGAAGATATTAAAAATTTAGAACCTTTGGAGGAAGATTAAATAGATATGCCCCGGGGGGGATTCGAACCCCCGACCTCGAGATTAGGAATCTCGCGCTCTATCCTCCTGAGCTACCGGGGCTAAAATTACTAATCTAACAAATTTAGTGTTTTATTTCAATAGAGACCTACGAAATTCTTAAAGGAGGTGTTTCTTATTCTTCCCAAGTTAAGGTATTTTTTCAATGAAACTACAAAAGGTATTGATAGCTTCTTCAAATCCCAAAAAGGTTAAAGAGATAAAAGAAATTCTCCGACCTTTGGGTATAGAGGTAATAGTCCCTCCTAAAAAGTTAGAGGTTGAAGAAAAGGGGACTACCTTTTTGGAAAATGCCTATTTAAAGGCCAAAGCCTACTATGAAGAGTTTAAAATTCCCACCATAGCCGACGACAGCGGTCTAATAGTGGAAGCAATTGCACCCTATCCCGGGGTTTATTCGGCCAGGTTTCATTCAATTCCCGAGTGGGGTAAGGAAGAACCTATTCCCAACGAGGACGAGGCTAATATAAGAAAACTCCTTAGGGTTCTAAAAAATAAAACCAACCGTAGGGCTAAGTTTGTTTCCAACATAGTCCTTTATTTGGGAGACGGAAAAGGTATTTTTACCGAGGGGGAGGTTTACGGAAAAATTATAGATACCCCCAAAGGGGATAAGGGTTTCGGCTACGACCCTATATTTGTCCCCGAAGGTTATAACCAAACCTTTGCCCAAATGGAACCCGAAGAAAAACACAAAATTTCCCACAGGGGGAAAGCCTTAAGAAAACTTTACGAGCTATTAAAGGAATTTAAATAGGAAAATATCCCTTCATGGCTACCTTTGATAAAAAAAACGACAAAAGCTCGGGAATAACCTATAAGGACGCGGGTGTAGATATAGAAAAAGCCGACCGTTTTGTGGAATATATCAAACAAAAGGTTAAAGAAGTTCAAGGGCCGGAAATAGTAACCCCCTTTGGGGGCTTTGCCGCCGGTTTTCTTTTGGATATAGGCAAATATAAAGAACCCGTTTTAATGTCCACCACCGACGGAGTGGGAACCAAATTAAAGATAGCCAAAATAATGAACAAACACGACACCGTGGGAATAGACCTAGTGGCAATGAACGTTAACGACCTAATAACAACATTGGCTAAACCTCTATTTTTCCTCGATTACATAGCAACAGGAAAACTGGATTTAGAGGTTCAAAAACAAATTATTGACGGTATAGTGGAGGGTTGCAAGCAAGCTCAATGTTACCTTGTAGGTGGTGAAACCGCCGAAATGCCCGGTTTCTATGCCCCCGGAGAGTATGACCTTGCCGGCTTTTGTGTGGGAGTTGTAGACCGCCAAGAGATGTTAACGGGAGAAAATATCCAAGCGGGGGATTTATTAATAGGATTACCTTCCAGCGGAATCCATTCCAATGGTTATTCCCTAGTTAGAAAAATAATTGAAAACCTATCTTTGGATTACCACCAATATATAGAGGAACTCGGTGGGGTTTTGGGAGAAATTTTATTAACCCCTACAAGGATTTATGTAAAAGATATTTTTAACCTTAAAAATAACGGCGTTCAAATGAAAGGTATAGCCCACATAACCGGCGGAGGTATACCCGGAAACTTAATAAGGATACTTCCCGAAGGTGTCCGTGCGGTGGTAGAAAAAGAAAAACTTCCAACTCAAAAAATCTTCAAATGGATTCAAGAAAAAGGAAATGTTCCCGAAGGGGAAATGTTTAAAACCTTCAATATGGGAGTGGGAATGATAATAGTGGCCGACAAAGAAAATGCGGAAAAAATGCTTTCTCTAAATGGGGAAGCCTGCTTAATAGGACATTTGGAGGAAGGAAAAAAAGAGGTTGTTCTTGTTTAGTTTTTTATTTTTTTATTTCTCAGCATCCGGGTGATGTTTTCTTCGGAATGCTTCCAGTAGCATAACCAAACTAACAACTATAACTAGTGAAACAACAACTACTATAGCGAAATATTTAACAGGATTCTTCGCTAGTTCAAACTTTATTTTGAAAAGAGGGGAAACATATCCTGTAACATATTTCTTGTTAACGTTAAAGTATTCTGCAGAGTCCTTGTCAGGCAAGTAAACTACCAAATCACCTTTTAGAATATAAGAGCCCGCCAAGCTAAAAGCTTCGTTTACAAATTTCTTTAGTTCTTTAGGATTTTCCGAGTAAATCTCTAATACAGTTTTCCCATCTTTATAAGGGTTTTCAAACATTTGGACAAAGGTATACATATCGCCTTCGTACCTTTCAAAGATAGAAATAACCCTTCCCATTTGTTTCACATACTCTTTACCTATAACTGGTAACTTTTTTCTAAATTCCCAAAATAGAGGAAGGTTAAATTCAACTTTTCCGGGAGCAACTATCTTAACAGCCCCTTGAGAGAACAAATCTTTATATTGTTCGTTATAAGGACCTATAATTATCAGGTTCTTTTTAAGTTCATTTTTAGGAGGAGTTCCATCATTAGGAGTATAAACCTTTATAAAGAAAAAGGGATATTGAATTCTTTGACTCATAAAGTAAAGAACTTTTAGTGCCGCCTCTATAACGTCCTTATTTAAGCTTGTTAGTATTAAAGTTGTATCTTGTAAGTCTCCATAAATTGAATAAGGGTAAGCTGTCGATGCGAAAAATTCTATATAGGGCATTTCTGTAATATGCACCGCATCGGGGAATTCTATGTAAGACCTGTCTGAAATAGTCATTACGAGGTTCTTTGTATTAAAAGAGGAACAAATATCTTGTCTGAAAGGAATTAAGGCAGCCTCTAGTTTAAAATTTCCACTTCCCTTAGGCAAAGTGTTAGCGTAAAAACCAAAGTCTTTATCATTGGGGTTTTCCTTTAGGGGAATTTGAAGTAGAAAGATGTTTTGTGCATAAAAGTTTATTACCGAATCGGGTCTAACCACTTTGGGAAAGTTCCCGATTAGATGAAGATAAATTTTATCTTTATCCCCAAAAAGAACATCAGGATAGATTTTGTAAGGGAGAAGTATAGCTTTAGTGTTGGAACCCTTAAGTGTTGTAGTTTTAAAACCTAAATCTTTGAAATAGACTTTTTGTCCCATAGGAAGAAAACCGGGCGCCGAATAGGGTTTTAAGGGTTTTACCTTAGAGATATCAATTTGCTGTAGACTAGATTCCTTAAATAAATTTAATTTTATTACAAATAACTTTAATAAAGTGTTTATTATGTCTTTGTAGTCTTGCCCTGAAATGATTATATCTGTGAAAATAGGATTAAGATTATTGTCTGTTATTAATATTTGTCCTGAAGGATAATAGCCCAAAATTTTATAAACAAAATCCTTAGTTCCCAAAATATAGTTGTCCCCTGTGGCCACGGGTTTGTCCGATATAGAGATATTCATATCATTGTAGCGATATATTTTTGCCAGAGAGTTTATTAAGAGAGTAAGGGCCTTAAAGCTTTCACTATTTAAATCCTTATAATCTATAACGATATTTATATTGTTTTGATATATATTTTTAGGGTCTAAAATATACTGAGAGATACTTTTTAATGTGTTAGGAATTATTTTATAAGTATATCGAATCTCTAAATAACTGTCATTAAGGAATAGATCTGTCCACAGTTCCTTAGAGCCCGGATTTTCACAAGGTAGCAGACTATAATGTTGAAAGGTTTCTATATAAAGGTGATTGTGAGGAACCAAATACTGTATAGGTAGTTTTACATCTACCGAATAGGGATATTTTTTAATGTCCTTATAAAGGATGGTTTTTATATCAATCCCATTAAGTTTTATATCCATAAAAGACCTTTTGGGGTTTAACACAGGGGAAGCAAAAAAAGTTAAATGTAGCTTTACAGATAGGGGGATAAACCTATCGGGTATAGGAAAATAAAAATTGAATACATCGTGAGTTCCTTTTAACCTTAAAACTTTTTTTTGTCGTTCATAAAAGTTCAAATAAACTTTTAAAGTGTAAGTTCCGTCCGGGTTTAATCTGATGGAATAACCCTTTTCATCAATAATTTTTGCCATTGATAGGAGAGGAAGGCTAAAGAGAAAAATTAAGAAGACAAACCTGGATAACTTGCTTAGGATTCTCATCAAAATAAAGCCATTATAAAAAACAGTTAACTTTTTTGAAGTTTCGCTGGAGCTGATTGTTTTTCTATAAACTGGTGAAAATATTCTTTAAATTTGTCCATAACGGCTTTAAATAAAAGTTTCCAATGAACATATTTGTAAACAGTTAGGAGCCTTTTAATTATAATAAAATAATCTATAGGTCTGTTTCTCTCGTATAATATCCAGTTTTCGGCTCTTCCGAAAATTAAATCAGTAAGAAATTCCTGGAAAGCTATATTATCTGGATCAAATTGAAAAACTATTTTTTCGTTCCCATAAATTTTATAAAACTTCCCTTTCAACAGTTTGGATTCATTCGCAGTATTAGTAATTATTAATTCTACTTCATTCCCTGGTTTTATATGTTTTTTCAGAGCTTCTATCAACTGGGGAGTTGTTTTTACAGCCAAACCTCCGAAGGAAATATCTATGGCATCTGTTTTATAGAGTTGTCCTTCTATAGGAATTTCCACTTTGGCTTTTAATTTCATTCTGAAGAAGCGTCTTTTTTCTGCCTTTTCAGAAGCTACCGCTAAACCGGCGGTAAGCATAACAAAGTTAAAGAGTAACCAGCCTAAGTTTATAATATAGGCATATCGTTGGTCGGCGTAAAGATATGCTTTTATTATAGCAACAACTATGGCAACTAATGTAACAAACCATAGTAAGAATAAAGGAAAAAATACTTGAGAAATAAAATTCGTATCTAAACGTTCTCCTTTAGGGGTTACTTTAAATTCCGGCGACCGAGGATTTCTTAGAACGGATATTATAGCTGGGACTGTATAAACGCACAATATGGTTTCATATAACTCGGACGACAGTAAAACCCGGAAATCCCTGTAAAGATTAAAAGAAACAATATAACTAGCTAAAACGGCCGGTACCGTAAGGGCAATAATATCTGTTAAGGAAGCATTGTATATTTTCCATCCTAGGAAAACAAAGAAAAAAGGGGATATTAAAAACATAAATCTGGCTAAGCCAAAAAACCAATAAAATGAAGAAGCAAAATATCCCAATTTTTGGTACCATTTTAAACCCTTTTGTAGTAAAGGATTCTTTAATAAAAAGATTTGAACCATTCCCTGGGTCCATCTAACTCTTTGTGTAACTAATGCGCTAAAACTTTCCGGTTGTAATCCTCTTACCATAGGTCTATCTATATAGACACTCTTGTAACCTTTAGCATGTAAAGTAAGAGCTGTTTCAGCATCTTCAGTTATTGAAGTTCCTTGGATTCCTCCTACCTCTTCAAGATATTTTCTTCTTAGAAGAGCAGCAGACCCACAGAAGAAAGAGCTTTCCCAAAAGTCCAAACCTTTCTGTATCCATTTATAAAACATTTCATTTTCTTGGGGTTGTTTTTCAAAAATTTTTAAGTTTTTTTCTACTGGGTCCGGATTATAAAATGCGTGTGGCGTTTGTAAAAGAAAAATCTTCTTATCTTTAAGAAACCAACCTACTGTATTCCTTAAAAATTCTTTGGCGGGTATATGATCGGTGTCTAAAATAAGGATTAAATCTCCATTGGTTTTCTTTAAGGCTTCATTAATATTCCCAGCTTTTGCATTCTTATTTTCCTTTCGGGTTAAATAAATAGCTCCCACTTTCTTAGCAAATTCTTGAAGCATTCTTCTTCTTTTTCGCGCTTGGGCGGCTTTTTCAGGGTCTGGATCATTACATTTTTGGTCAGTTCCTCCGTCGTCAAGAATGTAAACCTTGAATTTGTTTTTTGGATAATCCATTTTTAAAGCGTTTAAAACGGTAGGAGCAAGTACTTCAAAAGGTTCGTTGTAAGTGGGTATAAATACATCTACAGTTGGTAATTCTTCCTTTTTAAATTGGGTAATAGGAATTATTTTTCTATTTAAGGGTCGGAGTGAATTATATACGCCTGTAAAAAAAATGATTATAGTATAAGCTTCTGCTAGATATAAGAGAAAAGCGGCTATAAAGTCTGGAAAATGTATATCGGATGGTAAAGATACCGTTGTTCTCCAATAAAAGTATTTTAATATTAAAAAAGTTCCTAGGGTTATTATTAGTATAATAATAAAACGTTTTGTTCCTTCTGCGTTTTTATAAATTCTATGAGCTAAAAAGCTTAAGAAAATCATCAATACTATTACTGAAAGACCTAAAAATTCGTGGCTGGCTATCTGAAAATTTATTGTTATAAGAAGTAAAAAAATAAATAGTGCTGTAAAGAAAATTGCCTTGAAAAGATATTCAATTTCTAATTGATAAAAGAATTTTTCCATAGAGTTTTATTTTAAAAATAAAACTAAAACTATTATTATCAATAAAAGAGCTACTATTAAACTATTTATAAGTGATAGATTAGCTTTACGTTCTTCATCTTCTTTTGTGCTACTGAGAAGATTATATTCTTCTTCTAATAACTTTTTTAACGCTTGAATTTGTTGGTTAAGTGTTTGTAAATTTTTATTAAATCTTTCATCTAAAGTTTTTTCAAATTCCGTATAAAGAACTTTCATAAAAGCTTTAAATGTTTCTTCTAGACTATCTTTAATAATCTTTTCCAATTTCTCTTCGGAAAAATCATGACCATCTATGGATTCTTTTCTTTTTTTTGTTTCTTCCCGAAGGATTTTTAATATTTCTTGTAATAATCTTTCCTGGTTTATAATCTTTTCCTCATATTCTGTTTTTTTTGATTTTAAAAATTCTTGTAATAGAAAAGTCATTAAATCATTCTGTTGAATATTTAATGGAGTAAAACCAACTACTGGTTGTTGGCTTCCCTCCACAGGATTCTGAGAAAAATAAAAATTTTGAGGTATATTTGAACTATTAGGCTTTTGCTTAACCTTATTCTCTGTATTTTCCTTTTCCGAAGCTGTGAATTGTAATTTTATCAAATCTTGATAAATATCTTCTAAATCCGCCTCTTCGAAACTTTCGGAATTTTTATTTTCTATAGCTTCACTTTTTTCTATAGAAAAATCATTAAATATATTGTTAATTAGCCTTGAAAGATTAGTAGGATTGGGATTTTTTTCGGTATAAGGAAGCCCCTTCCTTTCTCTTTCTCTTTTTACATTTAAAAAAATTCTAACAAGATTTGTTAGTATTTTTGTGCATTCTTCTAATTTATTAAATACAAAGTCAAATATTAATTCATCTTCCAAAGTTTTTTCAGTCGATATTTTGCATAAAAGTATATCTGTATCTTTAGCTAATTTTCTTAAAAAAGCTTTATTTATTTCGCATCCCAAAGTATTACTAAGTACTAAAATTATATCGGGGTCTTCGTATTTTATAACTTTAGCAACATTAATAAATTCAGTGGGATTTTCAAAATCGTAATTAAAAATTTTATATTCAATAAATTTACTAAATAAGCGGGATTTTAGCTTCTCTTCCAATTCTACAAATAAGCTATCAAAATCGCCAATATTTTTTAAAATTAATAGATTAATAGAATCTTTATAGGCACATTTCTTTTTAAATTTCTCTAACTTTTCTATAAGGAGTGTTTCATCTTTCATAAGCGGTATCATTTTATTTGGCTGATAAAGTACATGCAAATGTTTATTTGTTTAGAAATATTAAATTCATCAAATACAAGGCTAAAAAATAATAATTATGATAATCCCCTTTTCTAATAGGGGGATAACTTCCTCCAAAATTTGCTAAAGATAGGTTAACAAATTTGTTACACCAACGTTTATCAATAGTGGAAAACTTACAGACTTCAGAAATATTTAAAGCTAAATAGCTATAATATTTGGATAGCTTTTCAGCTAGTTCTAAATTTTCTTTTATTTTTCCAAGTTTTAAGTAAGCGTAGACCCAAATAGGGACACGTATAGCATTAAAACCAAAAACTTCATAGAAATTTTCTGATTTACACTGAGGTAAAGATATATCCACCCAGTCAGTAGGAAGTTTTAAATCTGTAGCCACAAGGTGGGTAAAAACATTAAAACTTTCTTTGGATAAAGAAAGCCAAACAGTTGAAGGGTCATATTCAATAAATTTTTCAAATATCCATGGAGTGTAATAAGAAGGGTTTATTCTCACATATTTAGGAAAAAGAAACCCAAATTTTCCTGGCTTTAATAAAGTTTTACCCCTGCATGGAAAAATATCATATTTCCTTATCGAGCGTATTAATTTTAATGCTATTTCCTTTAATAGTGGCTCTTTCCATTTTTCATAACCCAATAAAAGAGAATAAGCTATCCAAATATCTCCGTCGGTGGCATCGTTAAAATCTAAAATACCCCATGAACCGTTAGGCCTCTTTCCCCAAAGCCAAGGAACCAGACCATATTTATTGAAACCCATATTATTAAGGAACCAATGGAAAACTTTAAAAAAGGTTTTTTTATCGTTTAAAGATACGGCAAAAAAAAGGGTATACCCTATTCCTTCAGAATGGGTAACACCTTTGTTATACCAATCAACTACCCTACCATCGGGTTGTATAATGTATTTTTTATATATTCCATATAATGTTTGGACTTCATGTTTTTCCACCGCCAGCAAGATATAAGGGACAAGTAAAATGAACAGAATTTTCCTCATTATGTTCAATTTTTATAGCATTTTCCCGTTTTACCAGTAAAAATTCAGATAATAATTAGAAACTTTAATGGACATCAAAAAAGCATTATTTTCTCTCCCGCTAATACTGGTTCCTTTCCCTTTTTACCAAGGAGAAATACATGCGTATACAAAGGAAGAACTTATTAAGCTTATCGAGCAGTTAAAGCAGGCTGGCTGGTATTCTGAAGCTCAAAAATATGAAGCTCTTTTAAAACAAATGGAACAAGAGAAGATTTCCGACACAACTAAAAACATAGAAAAGTCTGTGGGAACAAATCCTTCAATGTCGACGGAAGAAACTAATAATATTCCCGAAACTTCAACAACCATATATTCTCAACTGCCTAAGAATATCTGGGATTTAGTAAAAAACAATCCTGAAAAAGCTATACAGATTCTAAAAAAGTATCCAAAAACTCCCGAGGTTTTAAAAGCTTTGGGAATGGCTTATTACAATTACGGTGACTATTTTAAAGCTATAGAGTATTTAAATAGTTATATTCATACGCCCACCGCACAATCCGACCCTTATCTTTATAAGCTTTATTTGCTTTTGGCGTATGCTTACAAAAACGTTTTTGACGATGCTCATTACAAGCAGTATTTAATGACAGTATATCAAAACCGTCCCCAAATTTTAAGCCCTGGAGATAAACTGGCTGTTGCCTATATTCTTTTAAACCAGGGTCGTTTTGATGAAGTGCGTGAATTAATTAATTCTTTAACCCCCGAAGAAAAGAAAAAGCTCCCCTTAGAAGATTTGAAAAAACTATATTCCCTCTACTATTTAAAGTTAGGTTTTGCTGCTTTAAAAAAGAAAGAATATAACCTGGCTCTAAAGTATGCAGAATTAGCACAAAAATACGAACCTAACAATAAAGAGGTCGACGAACTAAAAGCTTGGATTTATTTAAATACAGGCCTTTATAAACAAGCTGTTCAGGAATTTTTAAAAGTTTTGCGATTTAATCCTTCAGCTGATAATTACTACGGGATAGCTTTAGCTTACGCCAAAATGGGGGACTACCAAAAGGCCAGGCAGTATGCCCAATTAGCCGAAAGAAAAGCAAATAGAATTCTTCTTTACAAATTAGCACATTTATATTACGATATAGGAGATAAAAGAAAAGCTTTACAAATTATAGAAAAATTAAAGCAAGGCATAGAAGCCGAATATCAACCCCCTACTTACACAAATTCCTACTCCGATTATTCCTATAGTCAAAACCCTTATGGGAACTATAACCCATATAGAACTCCTGAAGTGGTTAACCCTACGCCTGAAATGAATAATTCTACCCCTATTCCTCAGGGAACGTTGGAACAAAGTTATCAAATAGAGCCACAAGAAGTACCAGGGGAACTCCCTCCGTTGGAAATAGAAAGTTCCAAACATAAAGGGGAAAATCAAAACAAGATAATTCCAAATAAAGAGGAAACATCTACCTTTTTATACGTCAGCACAAATAAATATCCTTACAGAAAGATTAATTATTATCCTCAATATGGCTATAAAGTAGAATATCCCCAACCTAATTATGAAACTTATTCCTATCTTCCTCCTCAAAAGGCTAATTCCTTACCCGAAAAAACCTTAACAGAGAATTTTATAAAAAAAAAACTGGTAAAGGAGATGTTTTAACCCCGCAACAGTGGGAGGATTTAGAAAAACTGGAAGAAAGATTGATAGGTATAAAAAAGAAAGGTTTTAGAGTTGGCTTTAATCTTCTAAATAAAGATGGACGTCCCGGATTGGATGAAAGAACGCTGTCAGAGGTAACATGGGAGCTCTTTTGGTCTAAATCCTCTGAAATAACATCTTATGAACTGTATGGCGGTATAAGAATGGTGGATGTTTCCGCGGGAACTTTAACCGCGGATAACGAAAAATATTGGGGTTTCGGTCAAACCGATTTAAATCCTCCTTCCTTTTCTGCTTCAGGTGCAGCCCCTTACATTGGAGGTTATTACAAAAGCGGCGAGAGTGGCTGGGTCTTCGAAGGTTATTTAGGATTGACACCTTCAAGTTTTACTGTAGGGCAAAGGCTGGAATATGAATTTTCCGTAGGAAGAAAGGGTTATTTTGTAACCCTTTATAGGAAAGCGGTAAAAGACAGTTATTTGTCCTACGTGGGTTGTGAAGATAACGGTACCATTTGGGGTGGAGTTATGAGAAATGGAATCAAACTTGGTATGGAAACCAAAACAAACGATACCGGCATAGCAACAGTATTGGATTATGCTTACAACATAAAAGGGCAAAATACTATAGAAAACAGCGGTTGGAGTTTTACTCTACTCCTCTACAAGGAACTACAAAATTATTTTCAATTCGTGAAAGATTTTAAGGTGGCTATTGGAGGACCCATGTTTATTTTTCAAAGCTACAAAAGAAACACCAACTTTTTTACCTACGGCCACGGTGGATATTTCAGTCCTCAAAACTTCATCTTCATGGGTTTATTTGGTGATTTTCAGAAGTATTGGGACAACGATAAAAGTTATTTTCGGGTAGTTGGCAACGTTGGTATGGTATCTTTTTATGAACAATCGGAACCTAAATATCCCCTCAGTGATAATAACGATGAATATTATCCATCCAATAGGGTTTCTACATTAGGATTTTCCATTAAAGGTTTTTATGGCAAACTGATAAGTAAACGACTGTCTATGAACTTAGCCCTTAGTTTGGATAGATCTAAAAACTATACCGAAATGGGAATAACTTTTTTTGTTAGCTACTTCTTTAATGATGTAAATCGACTAACCGACTTAGACCAACGGGTATTTAAAAGATTTGATAACTTTGCAAACCTATTCCCTCCCAAGTAAAAAAGTAAAAGAAAGAGAAAATTTAATCCTCTTCCAATTCCTCTATTTTGCAATGAACTTCTTTCAACTGCTTGGGATCTACATAATCGGGGGCGTTGGTAAGCGGGCAGATACCTTTTTGAGTTTTGGGGAAAGCTATAACGTCCCTTATGCTGTCGGCTCCCACCATTAGGGCCACCACCCTGTCTAAGCCGAAAGCAAATCCGCCGTGGGGAGGAGCTCCGTATTTGAGAGCCTCTAAGAGAAATCCGAATTTTTCTTGAGCTTCAACTTCACCTATGTTTAGAAGTTTGAATATTTTTTGCTGTATGTCGGTGCGGTGTATCCTAATTGAACCGCCCCCTATTTCGTAGCCGTTTAGAACCATATCGTAGGCCAGGGATTTAACTTCTTTTAGGATTTCTTTTCTTTTTTCTATATCTTCCGTTGCCAAAGCCTCGTCTATTTTGGGAAGGTCTTCTTCCCTGGGCATTGTAAAGGGGTGGTGCACCGATACAAATCTTTCTTCCTCTTCATCCCACTCCATTAGGGGAAAATCTACCACCCAAAGGAATTTGAAACCTTCTTCGCGGGCGTTAAGCTCGTCGGCAAGGCGGCGGCGTAGGGCGTCCATAACCTTGTAAACAAATTCTTTGTCGGTATCGGCTTGGAAGAAGATAATGTCTCCCACCGAGGCATTTACCCTTTTTAAAAGGTTTTGAATTTCTTCATCACTGAAGAATTTTGTTATAGGGGAGGTTAATTTATTTTCATCTACCCTTATCCAGGCTAATCCCTTTGCCCCCAACTTTTGGACGAATTTTGTTAATTCATCAATCTTTTGACGGGATAATTTATTGGACCCACCACGGACTACTATAGCTTTGATAATACCCCCTTTGTCTACAACATTTTTAAAGACCTTAAATTGGGTTTCTTTAAAGATATCGGTTAAATCTATTAGGGGGGTTATTATTTCCTCCTTAATCCTTAAGTCGGGTTTATCGGTTCCATATTTGTCCATTACATAGTCATAGCTGTAAACGGGAAAAGGTTCTTTTAGCTCCACATTAAGGACTTCTTTAAAAACTTTTTTAATTAACCTTTCGGCGGTATCCATAACATCTTTTTGCCCTACAAAGGAAAGCTCGAAATCTATTTGGGTAAATTCGGGTTGGCGGTCGGCCCTAAGGTCTTCGTCCCTTAGGCACTTTGCTATCTGGAAATATTTATCTATTCCCGCCACCATTAATATCTGCTTAAAGAGCTGGGGAGATTGGGGTAGTGCGTAGAATTTACCGGGGTGTAATCTCGAAGGAACTATAAAGTCCCTGGCCCCTTCGGGGGTGGATTTGGTAAGCAAGGGGGTTTCAACCTCTATAAAACCTTCGTCGGTCATAAAGTTTCTAACCACTTGGTAGGTTTTATGCCTTACTAGGAGGTTATTGAGCATAGGCCTGCGGCGTAAGTCCAAATAGCGGTAGCGGAGACGGGTTTCTTCGTTGACGTTTATATCGTCCTCGATTTGGAAGGGCAAAGGTTGCTGGGCGGTGTTTAAAACAACCACTTTATCGGCCAAAACTTCCACATACCCCGTTGGAATTTTGGGGTTTTCCGTTCCTTCGGGGCGGCGTCTTACAACCCCTTCTATCGCTATAACATACTCGGGTTTTACGCGGTCGGCTATTTCGTAGGCTTGGGGTGTTTTTAATTCTTCCACAACTACCTGGACTATTCCGCTTCTATCGCGTAAATCTATAAAGACAACCCCACCGTGGTTTCTGACGGTATCCACCCAACCTGCGAGGCGAACTTTTTGGCCTATATTATTTTCGTTTAATTCTCCACAATAGTGGGTTCTTCTAAATTCTCCTAAAACTTCCAGCATTTAATCCAAATAATTCTAAAGAGGCAACAAATAAACACCCGCAGTTGGAGTAAGAAAGGAAAAAACTTTAGAGGTTAAAAAATAATATCCAACAACACTATTAGGAAAAAAATAACGCTTATCCAACCGTTGACGGTAAAGAAAGCTTTGTTAATCTTACTGAGGTCGTCGGGTTTTATCAAACTGTGTTCGTAAATTAAAAATAGTACCAAAATAAGGAGACCTAAAAAGTAAATAACTCCGAGTTTGGGAAAGATTAAACCAACCCCCAAAAGGGATAGAAAGGTTATAAGATGACTTAACCGTGCAACCCAAATAGCTTTTTCCTTACCGAGTTTTACCGGTAGGGATTTCACACCGTGTTTTTTATCAAATTCGTAGTCTTGGAGGGCGTAAAGAATATCAAAACCGATAACCCATGAAGCCATAGCCACGCCCAATAAAAGGGCTCCAAGGGAAATTCGGCCGTTTAAAGCTATATCCACCGCCAAGGGTATAAGAAAGTAGACAATTCCCAAAATGAGGTGGGGAAAATAGGTAATCCTTTTGGCGAAGGGGTAAAACCAGAGAAAGAAAACCACAATGGGGGAAAGAATAAAAGCCAACATATTTATGGCGTAGGAAACAACCATAAAGGCGGCAGAGGAAAATATGGCCAATAGCTTAACCCACTCAAGGGGAACCTCCCCTTTAATATGCGGCCACACTTTGGTTCGGGGATTTTTTCGGTCTATTTCGTAATCTATCCAGCGGTTGAAAGCCATTCCCGCGGTGCGGGCCAAAACCAAAGCGAGGATTATTAAAAGTATTTTTTCCACCGGAGGGGGTTTTTGGGCTAAGAGTGCTACCGAAGCTAGGGCAAAAGGTAAAGCAAAGATTGTGTGCTCAAACTTTATAACCTCGAGAAGTTTTTTAATTCTTTGAACCAACGAAAGGTGTTTGATGGCTTTTTGTTCCATTTAAGGGTTTTAATTATTCCTTCCAAAGAAGTAACTAAAAAGAAAAGATGTAAACGAAATTAGGAAAGATAGGTTTTCTCTTTTAGTTTGGGTTTAACTTTTTCTTGATATTCGTCCCAGGACATTTCGAAGATTTCGTCCAAAGTGAAACCGAGGTCTTCGGCCAGTTCTTTGGATAGTTTTTCCATTCTTAGGAGATAATCCCATTTGGTGTAGATTTCTTCTTTAATTTTGTCCAAAACTTGGGGCATTTTTAGGACGTGTCTCCAACGGGGTTGCATTGCGATGTAGTCTTCAATGGGTTTGGGTTTGGAGGGTTTTACATTTATTCTCCAAAATCTTCCTTCTATAACTTCGTAGAGGGGCCAATAGAGGGATTCTGTTGCTAATTTCAAAGCACGGAAGGCTTCTTCGGGTTTAGTTCTCCACGATAGGGTGCAGGATTGGAGAACGTTTATGAACTTAAACCCTTTTACATCTTTGGATTTTCTAATTTTGCGGGTGAAGTCTTTGTAGTTGAAGGGGTTGGCTTGAGCGGTATAGGGTATCTCGTGGGCGGCCATTATTAGGGTTAAATCTTTTCTTTTTTCTTCTTTACCTACAATTTTGGAGCCTACAGGTGTTGTTTTAGTGAAGGCTCCGATGGGTGTAGCGGAAGACCTTTGATAACCGGTATTTTGATAACCTTCGTTGTTGTAGCAAACATAGAGAATATTGTGGTTTCTTTCGGCCGCACCGGATAGGGCTTGAAAACCGATATCGTAGGTTCCTCCGTCTCCGTTTATGGAAACGAAGTGTATTTCCTTGTCTATCTTTCCTTTCTTTTTAAAGGCTTTATAGGCCGCTTCGGCACCCGATAGAACGGCGGGGTTGTTTTCGAAGGCAACGTGTATCCAAGGAACAGTCCAAGCGGTATAGGGGAAGACTCCCGTGGTAACTTCTAAACAGCCGGTGTTGGAACCCGCTACGGTGTCTTTACCGTATTCGAGAAGAATCATATTAACGATGGGGGGAATGGAACATCCGGGACACATTCTGTGACCGGGGGCAAGGGGGTTCTCGTAAGGCCACTGATGGCTTTCTTCTGCCAAGTGGGTCAAAACAGGTATGTTAACAAACTTCTTTCTTTTGGCCATCTTAAACCTCCTTTTTAACTTAAACGGAGGAGAAAAAATTTTCCTCCTAAAAAAGGTTAAAAGGGAAAATCCCTAAAGGGGTTTATTCCCTAACCTGTAGGTATTCCACAAATCGGTTGCGGGTTTCTTTTCCTGTGTATAGGTTAATAACCCTGTTAAAGGCTTTTAGCATATCTTCAACCGTTACTTCCCTACCACCCAAACCGTATATAAAGTCATGCAGTAGGGGTTTTTCGGGTAGGTGATACATAGATGCCGCCAAATCTTGGAATAGAGGCGAGGCCAAAGCGTTCATGGAATCGTGTCTGTCGAGAACGGCGACAGCTTTTAGATGTTTTAGGGCGTCTACGATTTCTTCTACGGGGAAGGGTCTAAATAGTCTTATTTTCAATACACCCGCTTTAATCCCTTGTTCTCTCAATATATCGGCGGCGGTGCGGGCTACGCCGGCGGTCGAACCCATCACAACAATGGCAAAGTCGGCATCTTCCAACTTGTAGGGTTCGATAATGTCGTAGTTGGTTCCCGCCAGTTCGTTAAATTCTGCCAAAACTTCTTTAACGTATTTTTTAGCTTCGAAGGTGGCTTCGTGCTGTTGATATTTTAGCTCGGTGTAGTAGTCGGGCAGGGCGGTAGCACCGTAGGTAACAGGGTTGTCGGTATCCAAGAGAGGATGGGGAACGTTTTTCCTCCAATCGCTTTCGCCTATAAATTCCTGAACCTCTTTATCGGTTAGTAAGTTTACATTACCTATGGTGTGGGAAACGATATAACCTTCCATATTCACGATGGTGGGAAGGAGAGCTTTTTCGGCTATTTTTACAGCCATTATTAGGTTGTGGTAGGCCTCTTGGGAGTTTTCGCTAAATAGCTGTATCCAACCGCTGTCGCGGGCGGTCATTGCGTCGCCGTGGTCGCAGTGAATGTTCAGGGGTGCCGATATAGCCCTGTTAACCAATACCATTGTGATGGGGAGACGCCAGTTGGAGGCTATGGGGAGGTTTTCATACATATACAAAAGTCCCTGGGAGGCGGTGGCGGTCATCGCCCTTGCACCGGAGGCGGCCGCACCTATAACGGCCGACATTGCCGAGTGTTCGGATTCTACGGTAACGAATTCGGTATCAACCAAACCGTTGGCCAAATATTCGGCGAAAAAGCCCATCAATTCGGTTTGGGGGGATATAGGATAGGCTGCTACAACATCGTAGTTTATTTGGCGCATAGCTTCGGCTATGGCCTGGTTACCGGTCATTGCGACGGTTTTTCTTTCTTTTATTAGCTCAACCGCCATTTTTTTTACCTCCTAATTTAAAGCCCTGTATGGAGGGCAAATAGTTCTTTAGAGCTAAAGGCTTTTCTTATTTTTTGTCTATTAGTTTGAGTTCTTCGAGGATAACGTCCGCCTCTTGAACCATTTCTATAGCTTTATAGGGGCATTCAACGGCACAAATTCCGCAACCTTTGCAGTGGTAGAGTTCGGTTTCAAAACGGATTTTTCCGTTGGAAGGTATGGAATCATCGGGGCAAAATACCCAGCATATTAGGCAGTCGGTGCATTTTTCGGGGTTCACTATAGGACGGGCTATTCTCCAAGTTCCGGTTTCAACCTCTCTGGAGTTTCCGGGTTCGGTAACAACTCCACCTATGGGTAATTCTTTCCAACCTTTTAATTTCATTTTTTAAACCTCCCTTTGGTCTTTACGAGATTCCCCCTTAAAGGGGATTAACACTAACCCCTTCCTTCCAAATGGGGGTTTACGCTTTACTACTTTATCCTTTCGAAGGAAGGGAAAAATATGAAAAAAGTTTTAAGCACATTTAACTTCGTTATAACCCCTTTCCATTGCCTTTAGGTTGGCGGGGATAAGGGCCCTCAATTTGGAAGATGCTCCGAAACTCTCCTCCAACTCCTCTTTAACGGTTTCCATATCCACCACTTCGGGCAGAATTTTTGCCATTGCTCCCAAAATGGCGGTGTTGGGAACGTTTCGACCTATTTCCTCGAGGGCTATTTTGGTAGCGTCTACGGTGCAAACTTTGTTAGGTTTTCCTTCCAATCCTAGGATTTTTTTGGCTTCCTCGGGGGACATAGGGGTATTGATAATGAAAATGGTTTCGTCGGTAATCCCTTCCCTGGGGTCGGGTATGCTTTCGGGCAGTTTTCCGCCTCGGCTGGCTGCCAAGTAAACCATTACGGAGGGGTCGGTTATAACCACTATGTGGGGGTGTCTAACAGGGTCATTTCTCATTATAGGCTCCTTAGATACTCGAGAGTAAACGGCGACGGGAGTTCCCGAACGCTCCAATCCGAACATAGGAATGGATTGGCCATGATAGCCCCTTTTTACAGCCACCGATGCGAACATTTTTGCGGCAGTAACGGTTCCTTGACCACCCCTACCGTGCCATCTTATTTCGATTGTGCCTTGGTCTAAGGATATTGCCATTTTAAAAAACCTCCCTAACTTAAAAGGTTTTTAACAATTTTAGGTGATCAGAGCTAAAAGAGGCTAACAAACTACTTACCCAAAATTAGGAACCAACCTTTTTAGAAACATTACAAGGTAGAAAAAGAAAAAAAAACCCTTTTAGGGAGCTAAGTTAAAATAACAAAAACCGATGTTTGTAATATTCCACAATTTTGCTTCCCAAATAAAGTTGGAGGAAATGGCCCGCACCGCTTTAGCTTACGGAGCTCCGTTGATTGTTGTCTCTAAAGCCACCGGAATGGCCGCCCAAGCCGGTATTCCCACCGTAAGCCGTTTAGTTTTTGAAAAAGGGGGGAAACTTTTAGTTACCCACTCATTGGAAGAAGCTCTTGAAATTTTAAAACCCCAAAAGGTTTATCTAATAACCGACCTTGCAGACCAAGAGCTAAAACCTGAAGAAATCCAAGAGGGGGCGGCTTACGTATTTTTTGGTAACTATCCCGTTAAAAAAGAAGAAACCCTCGGTGAGAAAAGATTTATTTCTCCCAAAGGAATTTCCGAAGTTGCCCAAGTTTGCCTTCTCTACGAAAGGAAAAAATAATTTTTTTCTTCCTTCTTTGGGATTTAATCTATTTTGAGGGAAACCAATTATGGCGCTATCTTCAAACCCCTTTAAGGAAAATCCATTGATTAAACAATATTTGGAGTTAATAGAAAAGTCCCTAAATAGGTATATGGATTCAACCGTTAAAACCATTTTGGAAGTTGGTTCCTATATTTTCGACGGTGGGGGAAAAAGATTAAGGCCCCTTTTGGTTCTGTTGACCTCTAAGGGCGGAGGGGCTTGCGAAGCGGAGATAGAGAACCGTATAACTCCCCTTGCCGTAGGCTTGGAGTATATACATACCGCTTCCTTACTCCATGACGATGTTGTAGATGAGGCCACCCAAAGGCGGGGTAAACCGGCCGCCCACACCGTCTTCGGCAACTCGGTGGCGGTTTTAACGGGAGATTACATGTATGCCAACGCCCTCTATCTATATTCCACCTATGGGAACCAGAAAATGATAGAAGTGGTTTCCGAGGCCGTCAAAGATATGGCCGAAGGCCAACTGTTGGAGCTTAAAAGTGTAGGCTCTCTAATAGATGAGGAAACCTATTTCCGAATAATCGACGGAAAAACCGGGGTGCTTTTTGCGGCCGCCACCGCAGTGGGTGCGTTGGCTTCGGAGAATTTTAAAGAACATTATCAAGATTTTTGGCGTTTAGGTTTGGCTATAGGGCGGGCCTTCCAGCTTATCGACGACGCCCTCGATTACGATGGCGACCAAAAGAAGTTGGGAAAACCTGTAGGACAAGACCTAAAAGAGGGTAAAACAACCTACCCCCTTTTGGCGGTTTTAGAACATTTAGACCCCAAAGAGGTTGAAAAAATTCTTTTAAAGGGTTCGGAAGAAGAAATTAATCACCTCCGCCGAGAGGTTCAGAGGTTGGGGGGAGTTGAAAAAACCAAAGATAGGGCAAAAAAAGAATTAAACGTCGCGTTGGAGATTTTAGAAAAACATCCCTTTGAGGATATTCAAATTAAAAACCTATTAAAGGAAATAATAAATTTCGTTGTCGAACGGAATCTTTAGTTTTTTTTCCTTCTTTGAAATTAAAAAGAAAAACCAAAAAGTTTAAGCCTTTTTAGTCAATTTATTTGGAGCTTCCGACGGGCACCCCGATGTTGGATAGAGGTATTATGTGGTAGGTTAAGCCGGTTTGTTCTACATCGTAACCCAAGGCGTAGGCCAACAATTCGGGTAGATAAACCGAAGGAACATTGGGTTTGTTAGGAGCCATATCTTGGTAAATGTCTTGAGCCTTAAAGCAGAGAGGGCAGGGTGTTATCAACATTTGGGCACCCGCTTTTTTTGCCCCTTCGGGGGCTTTCACAACTTTTTTTAAAGCAACCTCTTTGTTGGTGTAGAAAGCGTGATAACCACAACATACATCCTTCCCTTCGTAATCTTTTATAGGTTCCCCACCGAGGGCTTCGATTAGTTCTTCCAACCCTTGGGGGTTTTCGCTATCAACCACCGCTATCTCTTTGGGATATTTAATATGGCAACCGTAGTAGGTGGCTATCTTCCAACCCTTTAAAGGTCTTTTAACTTTCCTTTTTATGGTTTCCAATCCTACTTCCTCTAAGAGGTAGGGAAGTATATGCCATATTTTGGCAGTTCCTTTGTATTCCAAACCTTCTTCGGCGAGGAGTTTATTTATTTCCTCTTTAAGTTGGGGGTCGTTGTCGAGGGCGTGCTTTGTTTTGGCCAAAACCATATAGCAGGTGTTGCAACTAACCAACAAATCCAAACCTTGGGCTTCGGCCAGGGCTATGTTGCGGGCGTTTATAGAGTAGACCAAAAAGCGGTTTGTTTCGTCTATTGTATTACCTCCGCAACAGGTGGTTTTTTCCAGCAGTTGAATGTCCACATCCAAATCGTGGAAAACCTTTTTAAGGGTGTCGAACATGTGGGCGTCGGGGCCTTGGAAACAGCAACCTTGATAAAAGCCTACCTTTTTCATAGGGAACCTCCTTAAAATTTTTCCTGCGAAGGGAGAACTCTTTTTATGTTCTCCCAAGTGAGGGTTTACGATAGATTTTTACCGCTTTAGGGTTTTTAAACGCAATAGCTAACGCTTTTGGTAGGTTATGTGATTTTTGACCTAAAAGGGGAAAATTTAAAAAGCTACTCAAAAAGTTGGTTATGTGTTCCTATTCTGACAAGAATTAAGCTTTTTCCCTCGATTTTGTAAATGACTAACAAATCGCCGCCTAAGTGGAATTCTCTAAAATCTTTCCATTTACCAACAAGGGGATGGTCTTTAGCTTCTGGAGGAAGAGATTTTTCTTCCAAAAGTAGGGATATGTATTTAATGAGCTTCTCAAATTGTTTGTCGGTTAGCTTAACCTTTTTAAGGTCCTTTTTAAATTGCTTATGCCTTTTTAGGGTTAACACTTTCCTTTACCTCGGAGACTAAGGTATCAAAATCAATTTCTTCTAAGTTTTTACCTTCTCTAACCTCTTGAAGAACTTTTTGGGTTTCTTCATTGGGGATTTGAATTCTGAATGGGAAACCTTTTTCTAATACGACTTGTGTTAAGAAGATATTTACAGCATCCGAGAGGGTTAAACCATAGCGCGAAAAAATCTTTTTGGCTTCCCTTTTTATCTCAGCATTCAGGTAAAGGTTAGTCCGTTCTTTTTTTACGGTTCTCATGAAAATTTCCCTCCTTAAAAAGGGAATATACACAAAGATTGTGTTTTCCGTCCAAATAGAAGAATAGCAAAGAAGCCGGTCAACCACCCCGCATTGAAAATGCGAGGCTTGACTTTGGAGAGTAGCTAATAAGAGCTACCCTCACGGGTGGGTTGTTTACCCTAACAATAGCACCCCGCGTTAGCGGGGGTTAACGCTTTCCCCTCACAAGGGGTTTGTCTTTGTTCTTTTTGTATATTCTCAGATGAAGTCCGAAGGACGGAATTAGCCCCTGAAAGGGGCTTATACCTGAAAATCCACCTATTTGTCCTTTTAAACTTCCACACTAAATGGATTTCTCTAACTTTGTTCCATTCCAAACTTTTGAGTTTTAAGCCTCTTTTCAAAATGTTTATCGCTCCGTTTGTATCCGAATGGAGCTTTCCACACTTTTGGCAAACTATAAAATGTTGCTTCGGTCTTTTAACTTCTAAACCGCAATTAAAGCAAACTTTAGAAGTGTATGCTTCGGGAATAGGGGTTAAACCTATTCCCGCCTCTTCTAACTTATAGCTTAAAACCCTCAAAATTTCTTTTCTAATCCAAAAGTTATGCAAAAGCTTGTTTAATTTTTTTCCGTAATCTTTACCTTCCCTTATTCCCGTTAAATCGCCGACAAAAACCTCTTTAACTCCGTAGCGTTCCAAAATTTGAACGATTTTGTTAGCCATTTGTTGGATTGCTACCTTTAGCCTCTTGTTTCTTTTTTCGTATAGTTTTCTTAGTTTTAAAGAATAGCCTTTGTGTCCACTTTTAGCTAACTTTGATTGATATTTGGCTATTCTTCTATTCCAATATTTCCATTCTTTTAAAAGCTCTTTGGCTTTAAATTGGTAAACACGGGTTAGCTTTTTATCGCTCTCGTAAACCGCTAAAGTTATAAGGTTTCTTATTCCCAAATCTATGCTTGCGTAGTTAACTTTTTGAGTTTTATCTATTCCAGCTTTTGGAATTTCAACCGATATGTGGACATACCACTTTCCATTTCGGTTTAAAATCTCTGCTCTTTTAAGTTTGTAGCTGGAATATGGAATTTTGTAGGTAGCTAAAATTTCCAAACGCTTTTTAATTCCGTAAGTTTGCTTAAAGTCTTTTGGAACTGCGAAGGAAAAGCTAAAATCTCCCAAAGAGTAGCTCCTTGGAGCAAGAATAGGAATAACGGACATAGGTAAAGTTTGGTTTTTCTTTCGGTCTTTGAAATATTTAGGCGGAGAAACCTTTTTAATGTGTTTGGGAAGTTTGTTTTCTTCCTCTAACTTTTTAAGTTCTTTAAAAGAATTCCAACTTTCCGATAATTTCTTTAAAACTGCTTGAGCTGTGTCGGTAGGCAATGCTTTGTAATCGGAAGAATTTTTAACGAGGTTATAAACGGTTTCGTAAGAAAGAATTTTTCCGCTTTTAAAGTATTCCTGACGGATTAGATAGTTTGCTCTATTCCAGAGTTTGACACATCTAATTTGTAGCTCTTTTAGAGCTTGTTTTTGTTCTCCCGTTGGGTAGAGCCTAACTTTTAATGTTCGCTTTAGCATTGCCTACCTATTTAAGGTAATATAACCGATTGTTGTTAAAATGTCAAGTTGCTATAATTAAAAACTATGGCAAAGAAACAGACTTGTATAAGACTGGAAGAGGAAGTTTTAAGGGAGTTTAAGAAGTGGCTGATAGATAAGGGTTATAGAAGCATCAACCAGTTCTTGAACGAATGCATTAAAGAGTTGTTGGAAAAGGAAGGCAGACTACCTAAGAAGGAAAAAGAAAAGAACGCCTGAACCATTAACCCCTTTCCTTTAGGAAAGGGTGCTATTGTTAGGCGGTCGTTCTCCAAAGCGTTAATCCCAGCCAAAGGCTGGGTGCTAATGTCCCCGCATTTGAAATGCGGGGTTTCCGAACGACAATAGTTTCCTATGAAGGAATTTAAACCAACAAAACGTTGGGAGGGGGAAAACCGTTAAAGTGGGAAGCGTAAACGGTTGTATAAGCTCCCGCGGTTAAAATGAAGACGCGGTCGCCGACGGTAATATTTTCAGGTAGGGCCACATTTTGGGCCACCACATCCATGCTGTCGCAGGAAATACCGCCTATTGTGTAAAAGGTAAGTTTGGTATTTCCTACAGGTGTATAAAAAGAGTAGCGTATTCCTCCCAAGGCTTCGGCCAAGCCGTGGAAAACACCGCTGTCTATATAGAGCCAATTTTCTTTTCCTCTTTTTGCTTTTCCTATTACGCTGACCACCAGCAGGCCGGCCTCGGCTACTAAACCCCGTCCCGGTTCCATTTGAAGCTCCAAGGTTCGGACATTGAAATATTTGTTAAGCAACCCCTTTATATAGCAAGCTATTTCTTCCACCGAAAGGCTTTCTCTCGTGTAGCGGGCGGGTATTCCTCCGCCGATATTCAACATTTGCAATCTAATGCCCTTTTGGGTTGCGGCTCTGTCCCAAAGCTCTTTGGCCCTCTTTATTGCTACAAACCAGTTTTGTAAATTGTTGCACTGGGAGCCAACATGAAAGGTTAGACCGTAGGGTATAAGCCCCTTTTCCTTGGCGTAATCGAGAATTTCCAAGGCGGTTTCCACATCAACACCAAATTTGCGAGAAAGGGGCCAATCGCTACCTACGTTGGGAACGGCCAAACGAACATATACACGGGCCCTTTTTTTAAAGCGGGCTATCTTGTCTACCTCGGCAAAGCTATCCACCGCGAAGCGGTCTATATCATTTTTTAAGCAAATATCTATGAAATCCAAAGGTTTAACGGGGTTGCTCGATATTATTTTCTCGGGAGGCGTTCCCACCGATAAAACTTTTTCCAACTCTTGGGGGGAAGCTATTTCAAAACCCGCCCCCTCTTGGGAGAAAGTTTTTATTACCTCTATATGGTCGTTGGCTTTTACCGCATAGTAAACCTTAAATTGGTCGAAGTTTTTTATAACCTCCCTATAGCGGTCTTGGAGTTTGTCCTTCCTTATAACCAAGGTCGGGGTATCCACATTTTCCAACAACTGCGGTAGGTCGGGTCGGTCTTGGATAAATTCCTTATAGAGTTTCTCGGCGAATTTCCATTGAACCTCCTTTGGGTTGGAAAAATTTACCGTGTTGGAATAGGACATGGCATTCCTATTATTCCAGAAATTACAATAACCCCCCGATGTTAGAAAATTTAACCTCTCCCCATGTTGGTTTAAACGAGATAGTCCAAAAGGTGGTTGAAGGAAAAAGAATTTCTCCTCAAGAAGGTCTTACCCTATTAAAGGAAGGCGAATTAAACCTGTTGGGAACTTTGGCAAACTTTGTGCGAAAGCGTTTCCACCCCGACGATGTGGTTACCTTTGTTGTGGATAGGAATGTTAACTATACCAACATATGTATAACCCACTGCAAATTCTGTGCATTTTACGTTCCCTACAAGGAAAAAGAGAAAGGTTATATCCTCTCGGTGGAAGAGGTTTTAGATAAGGTTGCCGAATTGGTGGCTTGGGGTGGCACAACCCTCCTAATGCAGGGGGGTATAAATCCCGACCTTGGTTTGGAATATTTTGAAAACCTCTTTAGGGAAATTAAAAAACAATTTCCCCAAGTTCAGATTCATTCTTTGTCGGCTCCCGAAATAGTCTATTTGGCCAAAAAGGAAAACCTTAGTTTGGAAGAAGTTTTGAAACGACTGAAGGCGGCGGGATTGGATTCGGTTCCCGGCGGTGGGGCGGAAATTTTAACCGACCGAGTTAGGAACATTGTTAGCCCCAACAAATGCAGTGTCCAAGAGTGGTTGGAGGTTCATCGGACAGCCCACCGTTTGGGCATGCGGAGCACCGCCACAATGATGTTCGGCCACTACGATAAACCCGAGGATATTATTGAGCATTTGGAAAAAATCCGTAGTCTTCAGGACGAAACGGGAGGTTTTACCGCCTTCATACCGTGGACATTTATGCCGGGAAATACCGAAATGGACCACTTGGGTAAAGCTCCCTCCACTTGGTATTTAAAGGCCTTGGCCCTATCGAGGATTTATTTGGACAACTTTAAAAATATCCAATCTTCCCATGTAACCCAAACTATGGATATAGGCGTTGTTGGACTTTACTATGGTGCCAACGATTTAGGTAGCGTAATGATAGAGGAAAATGTGATATCTTCGACCAACTATAAGGTTAGAATTCCCAAGGTTGAAGATATGGTTAAAGCAATAAAGAAAGCGGGCTTCAAACCCGCCCAAAGGGACACCTACTACAACATTGTTCGGAAATTCTATTGAGGGAGCTCTATTTCCTTTAACCAATCCCAATTTTCTTTAAACCATTGAACGGTTCTTTTTATTCCTTCCTCCAAGGGAACTTTAGGTTCCCACCCCAATAAGGTTTTAGCTTTGGTTATATCGGCCCAAGTAGCTTTTAAATCGGCCTTGTGGAAATCTTTGTAAATTATTTTTGCTTCCTTGGAGAGGAATTTTTCTATAAGTCTAACCACTTCGAGGAGTTGGTGGGGGTTGTTCCCTCCGAGGTTTATTATTTCATAGCCCAAAGGTTTTAAGGCCCTTACCGTTCCCTCGGCTATATCGTCGACATAGGTAAAATCCCGACTTTGGCTACCGTCGCCGTAAATTTCGATAGGTTGGTCTTTCATTATGCGGTAGATAAAGCGGAATATCGACATATCGGGCCTTCCCGCCGGGCCGTAAACGGTAAAGTAGCGAACTATGGAAACGTCTATCCCATAAAGGTAATGGTAGGTGTAGCAGGTAACCTCGGCCGCCTTTTTGGAAGCCGCGTAGGGAGATATAGGGGTATTTACCGGCAGTTCTTCCTTAAAGGGCATAGGCTGGCCGGCGTAGAGTGAAGAGGTGGAGGCTAAAACGAACTTTTTAACCCCCCTATCTTTGGCCAATTCCAAAAGGTTCAAAGTTCCGTTGGCGTTGGTTGTAAAGTAGACGTGGGGGTTTTTAATCGAATATCTAACCCCCGCACGGGCCGCCAAATTAATTATTGCATCGAATGGGCCGTAAACATCGAAAACCACCTTTAGGGCTTGGAAATTTTCTATATCCACTTGGTGGAAAACGAAATTTTTATTACCTTTAAGGGTGTCCAACCTCCATAGTTTTATCCTCGGGTCGTAATAGTCATTTAAGTTATCTATCCCTACCACGGTATAACCTTCTTCCAACAACCTATGGGCGGTTTTCCAACCTATAAAACCCGCAACGCCCGTTAAGAGTATTTTTTTCATAGGGAAACTATTTTGAAGCTTGCCAAGGGATTAAATATTTCCTTCTAAGGGTTGATTTAAATTTGCCTAATAAGGGTTTAGAACCCCTAAAGGTTTTTCAAAAATAACTTTCCTGTCAGAGGAGAAATTTTTCTACAAGTCTAAGGGAGGTTTTTCAGTGGGTGAAATAAAAATCCTTCCCGAGGAGGTAAAAAAACTAATAGCCGCCGGCGAGGTTGTGGAAAGGCCGGCCAATGTGGTTAAGGAACTTATAGAAAACTCCCTCGATGCGGAGGCAAAGAAAATTGAAATAGAAACCCTTCAGGCGGGTAAAAGGTTGATAGTCGTTCGCGACAACGGTAAAGGTATTTTAGAGCAAGACCTGCCTCTGGTAATCAGAGAGGGTGCTACATCCAAAATTTCCCAAGTGGAAGATTTATATCAAATAGAAACCTTCGGATTTAGAGGCGAAGCCTTGCACTCCATAAGCCGCGTTTCCGAACTTTACATAGCCAGTAGGCATTTTACCGCTTCAAGAGGCTCGGCCCTTTTGGCCAGGGGTGGAAAAATAATAGACCAAAGGGAGGTAGCCCACCCTATAGGAACAACCGTAGAGGTTAGAAACCTTTTTTATAACCTCCCGGCGAGGTTGAAATTTTTAAAGTCCAACCGAACGGAGAGAAAACATATTCAGGAAACGGTGGTATCTTACTGTTTAGCTTACCCTGAAGTTTATTTCTACTTAGAACAGGAAGGGAAGACGGTTATAGATTTGGAACCTTCTTCGGTAGAAGAGAGATTGGTTAAACTTTTCAACCTACCGAGCACGCCCTCCTTTGCCGCTGCAGAAAATTCCTTGGGCAAAGCCGAAATTTACTATTACACAAACTACAAAAGTGCAAAGTTTTATATTTTTGTTAACGGCCGACCTGTCAAAAATTCCCAAATCCAAACCTATTTAAAAAATAAATTGGGTTATCGAACATTGGCCGCTTTGTTTATAGAGCTCCCTCCCTATTTGATAGATGTAAATGTTCACCCTAAGAAGGAGGAGGTTCGTTTTATCCGCGAAAGGAAGGTTCTGGAACTTATAGGTTCCCTTTTTGGTAAGAAAGAACAAATTCCTACCCCCGCGGATTTTGTTTTAAAACAACCTACTTTGGAAAAATATTTAAACCCTCCAAAGGAAGAGCTAAGCCCATTACCTACATCGGTCGGTTTTCAAATATTGGGCCAGGTTGAGGATACTCTTATAGTGGCTTACCGCGAGGGGTTTATCTATTACTTTGACCAACACCTTTTGGACGAGGTTGTTAATTTCCACCTGTTGGGGGACGAAAGTAAAGCTTGTCGGGCCTCCCTAAAGGCCGGGCAAAAATTGGATAAAAACCAAATGGAGGAACTTTTAAATAGATGGCTCGAAATAGGACAACCGAGAACCTGCCCCCACGGGAGACCGATTTATTACAAACAACCTTTGGAGGAAATTTATAAAAGGTTGGATAGAAAAACCCCGCGCGGGTTTAAAGTTTAATAGACCTCAATGTAGATGGGTGAGCTGTTTCTTTCTACAAAGGTAGCCTTTTGGTATAGCAGAGGGTAATACTGTTTCCATTGGGCTACCATATAGGGGCTTTTAACATAAATAACAACCTTTTTTATCAATCCACTTCCCAAAGCGTAATTCAAGGCATGGAGCAAAAACACATCGTTATCCCTAAGGGGGTAATCTATTACGAATAGAACCGGACGGGGGGCATTTTTCCAAAAGTCTACCCAGTAGGTTATAAAGTCCTCTTTTACCAACCCTTCGAGGGAACTGTAGTCGGTATAATCCGCCGAACGGAAGGGGTTGGTTTTGCTTTCAAATATTCCTATCCACCAACTTGCGTAGGCGTCATAGGCGGCCTCTGTGTTGGCCAAAAGAATGGGTTGCTCCCTTCGTAGGGTGTAGTAATTTTTTAACCCCAAGTTTAGGAGGAAATATTTATAAGGTTTACAGTCCACCGGCGCCGAGGTGCAAAGGGCCACTTTTAGCATATCTATGGCCATTTCATCCAAAGCATAGGAGGCGTAAAGCTTTCCGTAGGTGTAATACTTTAGCATTTTTGTGTAGGCGTAGGGATAATCTACAGCACGGCCGTCGGTTTCCCACTGGGAGAGGGTTGCTTTTACCCCCATTAGAAGCTCCATTAAAGAGGCCGCCCCGGCTTCTTTGGAAGGAAATAAAAAAACTATCCCCGTTAGGGAAACTATTAAAAATTTCCAAAGGTTGGGTTTTATTTCCATCAACACCTATTTTAGGAGCTTTCTTTAAACTTCCCTTTATGCGTCGTTTTTTCTTGACATCCCTTAAACTGGACATTAACACAATTATTTTTCTACGTTTAATGTCCAGTTTTTGAAAAGGCCCCGAGTTGAAGTATAATTTTACTTGTACTGCTTGACATTTAAATATGATATTTGTTCTAAATTGAAATTTTTATTGTCATTAAATACCAAACGCCGCTTGAAAATTTCTTGACATTCCATTCGAAAATCCCCGAGGTTGTAGTAAATGATATTTGCCCTTTAAAGGTTGATGATTAAAAGAGGGCAATCAGAATTTTTTTAAGGAATTGGTGGGTTTAATTATCTTCTTCAACCGGCCACCCGCAACGGACTATTTGAACCTTAACGGGTATAACGCCCTTTTTAATACCCCCTAAATCGCGCATTGTTTTGGGGTATAAATCCCAATCCCTTCCTTTGACAAAAGGCCCGCGGTCGAGCACAACGGCGTAAGTAGTTCGGCCATTATCGAGGTTGGTAATTTTTACCAAAGTGCCAAAAGGCAAATCACGGGAGGCCAAGCCGTTGGTTTCGGGTTTAAAGGGCCTTGAAGAGGCCGTCCACTTGCCGCTACCGTCGCCATAGCCGTACCAGGAGGCGTAGCCGACTTTCTCCGAATAGGGGCAGGTTGTAGGGTTATATTTGTATCCGCAACGGAGGGTAAAAACTTTAACTTTCTCGCCCTCTTTTAAAAGCCTGTGGTAGGTGTAGGGGAGGCACAAACCATAACGGCTATCGTAGTAGGCGGCAACCTTTAAAACTTTTCCCGAAGGGCTCACTATTTCAATTAAACTTCCGTCTTGCACTTTGTTGGAAAGAGGTAGTCGGGTTTTACAAAATTTAACTTCGGTTTCAAAATAGTCCACACACTCGGCTTTTAATTTCGACCCCCCATATAGGGAAGAAGTCTGTTTATAACCACCGCAGGAAGAAATTATGAGAGGAACCAACACAAGGAGGAAAAAAATAGACCTCATTAAGGTGTTGTTATCTTAAAGTCCTATAAGGTTATTTGTTTTTGTAGAAACCGGCCTCCCTAAGTGCTTCCTCCCTCTGTATGCAAGTGGGACATTCTCCGCAGGGTGGTTCGGTTCCCCGATAGCAAGAATAGGTTTTCTCATAAGGCACGCCCAGTTTGACCCCAAGGCGGGCTATATCGGTTTTGCTCATACCTAAGAAGGGGGCAAATATATGCATTCTCCCTTTGGTTTTGGCGACATAAACCGACCCGGCATTTATTGCAGCTTCGGCGGCCGTTATAAATTCTGGGCGGCAGTCGGGATAGGGGACATCGAGGGCGTGCACGCCTATTCCTATATAGGGTATCTCCAAGTTATCGGCAAAGGCTGAAGCTATCGAAAGGAAGATTAAATTTCGCATCGGGACGGTGGTTATGGGAGGTTCGTTTTCGGGATATTCGCCCGAAGGAACATCTACCCTTTCATCGATAAGTGCACTTCCCTTTAAAGCTCGGTAGTGGGGAATTTCCACAATAAAATGCTCCTTAACTCCCGCCTCCTTGGCCAGCTCTTTGGCATATTTTAGCTCCACCTTGTGCCTTTGACCGTAATCGAAGGAGATAGCATAAACCTCATCGAAAATTTCTTTAGCCAACCATAGGAGGGTTGCACTATCCATTCCCCCCGAAAGGAGAACAATAATTTTCTTTCTTTCCCACGGAAGGGGGAATTTGGAAAAATACTCCTTTAGTAGGGACATTGCATTTATTTAAATTAAGGGGCTTTGGAAACGTTTCCTTTCAGAGGTTTTAGAAAAAACCAGAAAAGGTAAAATTTTTTTTCAACGCATTCCGTGGGCATTTAGCCATTTTACAGCGTCGGCAAAAATGTTCTTGGAACTATAACCTAATTTTTCCTCAAAGAGGCGGTTTAATACCATTCCCACCCTCTGACCGAGGAAAAAGCTAACAACAAACACGATAACGGTAGGGATATTTAAATGAACCCCAAAAAGGAGCCTAAAAGCAACTATCAAAGGAACGGGAAGGTGGATAGCTAAAAACCACTCTTTGGAAAATTTTTTGACCTTAGCCCTCCAGTAGCCAAAAGGTATATTAACCAAAAAAGTTAATAAAGCCACCAAAAGGACATGACTTATTTGGTTTTCTCCGAACATGGGGAAGTCAATTTTAAGAACCTTAACCCACAGGGGTAGGGAACTAATAAACAGTTTTAACCTTTAGAGGGTGTTAAATTAACTTTTTAAACTTCAAGAGGTATAAAAGTCCACCGGTAACGGAAACCATAAAGAAGAGGGATATCCAAAAGCCGAATTTATTGTGGAGAAATGGGATATATTCGAAGTTCATCCCGTAAATGCTGGCTATTAAGGTAGCGGGTAAAAATAGGGTGGCTATCAGGGCAAAAATTTTAGCCGCCTCGTTTTGTCTAATGGTAATAAGGCCTAAAAGGGATTCCTGAACGCTATCTATTTTTTCCATATAGATGGTGGTGTAATCTGACAAGGAATTTAAATCCTCTATAATGAGCTTTAACTCCCTTTTGGTTACCGTGCTCAGTCGGGTGCTTCTAACCAGCTTTTGTAACAATCGCTGTTTTTCGTTTATCGATTCCCTTAGGGTTAAATTAAGCTCGTCGTAGTAGGCCAGGTCTTTGATAATTTCGGGAGATTGCTCTTCAAAAATTCTTTTCCTAATGCTCCTTATTCTTTTTCCTATTATTTCTAAACGGTTTCCTATCCTTTCCACCTCGAGGTTTAGAATTTGGGCCATTATCTGGTCGGAAAAGTTGAAAGTTAATTTCCTTTTTCGGACATAATCTTTAAACATTCCGAAGGTGGGAATTCTTCGATATCGGAGCGTTATAAGAACCTTTCCTTTGATAAAAAATAAAACAGGTTCGGCATATACCTCTTCCTTACTTTGGATAATAAAAGAAAAAATCACATAAATGTGGTCCCTACCTTCGGCAAACCTCGATGATATTTCTATGTCCTCAAACTCATCCTTGGGCGGTTCTTTAAATCCAAATTTCTCGTAAAGGAATTTTAATTCTCTTTCCGAAGGTTGTCTAACATCTATCCATAAAACCTTATAACGGGACAAATAATTTTCTATCTCCTGAACCTTTTCAAGTTGTTTTAATCCCTCTTCGGAGGTGAAGGTGTAAATTTTTAGCACCAAAGGTTTATATTTTTAGGGTTTTCCTTTTCCTTTGAAGGTCTAGCATAATAAAAACCCATAGTGGGTAGAAAAAAAATCCTAATAGTGGAAGATGAAATTCCAACCCTCGAAAATTTGAAATTACTCTTGGAATTGGAAGGCTACACCGTCGACACCGCCACAGGTTTTTACAAAGCAAAGGAAAAACTCCAAAAATACAACTATACGGTTGTTCTGCTAGACCTTTTCCTTGACGACGGCAACGGCATGGATTTGCTTTCCTATATCAACCCCGAAAGGACTAAGGTGATAGTACTAACAGCCCACGGCACGGTAAACACCGCCGTCGAGGCAATGAAAAAAGGAGCATTCGACTTTCTTCAAAAACCCATAACCTTTAAAAAGCTAAAACCTCTAATAGACAAAGCTTTATCTTCTTTAAAAAACAGTGAAAAAAACAGCGAAGAAATTTTAAATAAGCTGGTCGGAAAATCGGAATTTATCCAAAATTTGAAGAAGGAATTACCCTTGTTGGCACAAAGCCAAAAAAATATCCTCCTGAGGGGGGAAGAAGGGGTAGGAAAAACCTTTGTAGGAAGACTAATTCACCATCTTTCACCCAAGGGAGATAGAGAAGTTTACGAATTTAACTGTTTTGGAAAGGACGAATTTCTACTGGAAAAGGAACTCTTTGGCTCCCAAATTCCCGGAAAGGAGAGCGAAGGGATATTATCTACGGCAAAAGGTTCAACGGTTTTACTAAAAAGGGTTGAACTTTTGCCTCTACAAATTCAGGAAAAACTGGCAACCGCCATAGAAAGGGGATATTTCCAACCTATAGGGGGAAAAAAAGAAATTCCCTTGGAAGTGAGATTTATAACAACAACCCGACAAAACCTTTACGAAATGGCAAACCAAAAACTATTTTCGGAACGGTTATTGGTTCTCCTTAATGAGGAAGAAAAAGAAATCCCCCCTCTAAGGGAAAGAAAAGAAGACATAATGCCACTTTTGGAGCATTTTATTGAAGAATATTGCCTCCAAAGTGGACATGAAAAACCTATCCTTTCGGAGGAGGTTAAAAAGTTCCTTCTAACCTACCACTGGCCGGGAAATGTTAGGGAGCTTAAAAATTTAGCCGAAAGGTTGGTTTTACTATATCCCGGCAAAGTGGTAGATATATCCGACCTTCAATTGCAACCCCAAACAACCAAGGAGGAAACCCTTTTCAACATAGAAAATTGGCGGAAGGCTAAAAAGCTTTTCGAAAAAGAATTCCTAAAACGCAAACTTTTGGAAACCGGCGGTGACGTTAAAAAGGTTGCCAAAATGATAAACCTCGATATATCCAACGTCTACAGAAAGATAAAGGAATATAACCTCGAAGATTATATAAAGAGGAAATATTAACCCTTTCAAAGACTCTTTTCTTTTACAACCCCAATAGGGGATTTTATCGAGCTAACTAAAATAGGTTTCCTATGAAAATCACTTTGAGTGTTATAAAAGCGGACATAGGTGGTTGGGTAGGACACTCTTCCACCCACCCCGAGGTTGTTGCTACAGTTAGGGATTTCGTAAACAAAAAAGTTGCCGACGGAACCCTTATCGATGCCGATATATTAACCTGCGGTGACGACATTGCCATAGTAATGACCCACACCCACGGGGTTGACAACGAAGTAGTTCACAAATTGGCGTGGGATGCTTTCGAAGCGGGCACCGAGGTTGCCAAAAAGCTAAAGCTCTACGGTGCTGGTCAAGACCTGTTGGCGGAAGCCTTTTCCGGAAACATCAAAGGTTTGGGCCCCGGCGTTGCCGAAATGGAATTTGAAGAAAGACCTTCCGAACCTGTAATAGTATTTTTCGCCGACAAAACCGAACCCGCCGCATGGAACCTACCCCTCTACGAAATGTTTGCCGACCCCATGAAAACCGCCGGCTTGGTAATAGACCCCAAAATGCACCAAGGCTTCACTTTCGAAGTGTTGGACTTGGTGGAAGGTAAAAAGGTTAAGATTAGAACCCCCGAAGAGCTTTATGACCTGCTGGCTCTAATCGGAACAACCTCCAGATACGCTATAAAGGCCGTTTATAGAAACCTCGATAACGAAATAGCCGCCGTGGCCTCCACCCAAAGGTTGAACTACATAGCCGGAAAATATGTAGGAAAGGACGACCCCGTTCTCATAGTAAGGGCCCAAAGCGGATTCCCCGCGGTGGGTGAGGTGTTGGAACCCTTTGCCAACCCCTGGTTTGTTGCAGGTTGGATGAGAGGCTCCCACAACGGCCCCCTAATGCCCGTATCCTTCGAAGACGCCAGACCTTCCCGCTTCGACGGCCCGCCCCGAGTAATTGCCGCCGGCTATCAAATCGCCGAAGGTAAATTGGTAGGCCCCGCCGACCTATTCTACGACCCCGCCTTCGACAAAGCGAGAGAAATGGCCAACCAAATGGCCTACATCATGAGAAGACACGGAGCCTTCGAACCCCACCGTCTACCTCCCGAGGAGTTGGAATACACCACCCTACCCAAAGTTTTGGAAAAACTCAAAGACAGATGGGAAGAAGATACCCAAGAAAGACTTTCCGAAGAACAACAAAGAGAACAAGGAGAGGTTGAATAATTCCTTTATTTTTTCTTTTTCCCTCTTTAGGAACTTAGCATTATTTCGACCGTTTTAGGAACATTTCTTTTTAACACATCGAGGTTATAACCACCTTCCAAAGCAAACAAAACGGGGATATTTAATTCTTTCGCCAACCTTACTATGGTTTCAACAATAAATTCCACCCCTTTGTCGGTTACGTTAAGCCCCGTTAAAGGGTCATCCTTGTGAAGGTCGTAACCTGCCGAAACAAGCAGAAATTGAGGCTTATAGCCCTTGACGCCCGCAACGAGGGTTTGACCGTAGGCCTGCTTATAAAGCTCGTCGTCGGCACCAAATGGCATTGGAATATTTAAGGTGGTTCCGTAACCTTCGCCGGCCCCCCTTTCCTCCGCGCTACCCGTTCCTGGATAGAAGGGATATTGGTGGGTAGAAAAGTAAAAAACCCTACTTTCGGTATAAAAGGCGTGCTGGGTGCCGTTTCCGTGGTGGGCGTCAAAATCTACTATAAAAATCCTTTCCAAACCTTTATTTAGCAGATAGCGTGCCGCAATAGCCACGTTGTTAAAAATACAAAATCCCATAGCTTTGGCATATTCGGCGTGATGTCCCGGGGGTCTTATGGCACAAAAGGCGCCCTCTATTTCGCCGTCCAGAAGCTTTTGGGTGGCCTTTATTACCCCCCCAACCGCCAAACGGGCAACATCGAAGGTGTGGGTATTTACGTAGGTATCGGGGTCTAACCACCCGCCTCCACTTTTGGAAGTTTGCATAACCTCCTCTATGTATTGAGGGTCGTGGTTTAGGGTAATTAGGTCGGCGTTGGCAAAAAAGGGCTCTATAAGCTCCACGTGGTTATAAAGCCCGTGGACTCGCATACCGTCGTCGATGGCCTCCAACCGATATTTGTTTTCGGGGTGTCCCTCGTAGTGATGGAGAAGATAACGTTCATCAATTACAAAGCCAACTTTCATAGGAATTTATTGTGGAATTTTTAAACCTTTGTAGTTAAACAATTTTTAATCTTCTCTATCAGGTTTTTTATAATTTGACCCACCCATGGAAACTATAAAAGAGGGCGATTGGATACTTATAAGGTTCAAAGATAAAAGATACCTAAAAAGGGTCGAAGCCGATAAAAACTTTTCCTACAAAGGGGGAATTCTTTATTTTAAGGACATTATAGGAAAACCCTACGGTATCCGGGTGGGGGATTTGCTAATATTCAAACCAACCTTGGAAGAAATAATCCTTTACGGCATTAAGAGGGAAACTCAAATTATTTATCCCAAAGATACTTTCTACATAGCAAAAAAACTAAACCTTGAAGAGGGAAAAATTCTTTTAGAATTCGGCACCGGTAGTGGGGCGGCCACAATGGTTTTTTCCTCCTGCTTGGGTAAATCGGGAAAAATTTATACCTTCGAAAGTCAGGAAAGAATTTTTAAGGTCGCCAAAAGGAATTTGGAAAAATTTGGCTATACCCACAATGTGGTAATGTTTAATAAACCTTTTGACCCTAAGGAGGTAGAAGATATTTCCTTTGACGCCGCCTTTGTCGATGTTAGAGAACCCTACCCCTATGTGGAGCAAGTTTGGAAAGTGTTAAAACCTTCCGCCCCGGTAGGGTTTCTATTACCTACCGCCAACCAGGTGCAGGAACTTTTAAAACATTTATCCCCTTATTTTGGGGATATAGAGATATTGGAAATCCTAACAAGGTATTATAAAGTGAACCCGGAAAGGTTCCGACCCGAGGATACTATGGTGGGGCACACCGCCTACCTTCTGTTTGCCAAAAAGATTTCTATGTAGGGTTTAATTACCCTTACCAACTTTTTTACTTTTTCCCTGTAAAAAAAGTCTCCCGCGAAAAGGGAAAGTTTGGGATATACCCTAAAGAGGAAACTCTCTTCTTCAACTTCTATAGGTTGTGTGGTGGGTTTTTTATCTTTGTCGGGTTCAAAATTAACATCTTTCCTTTTGGGGTTTAAGGGAATTATTTCCACCTTTTGGGCTTCCAATAGGTTGGCCAGTATTTTGTCCAAGTTTTCTTTCCAGTCTTTGCGGTTTGCCAGTTTATTGACAATGGTTTCAACCTCCCAATAGACCTTTAACTGTTTGGAATAGTTGGAAGCCGAAGCTCTGTAGGTTGCAAGCCGCCGTCTACAATTTGTAAGAGTTTTCTCTTCAGTTTTAAATATTCTTATTAGGTTTACTTTCCAGGAAGTTAGATAGATAAAGGCCAAAGCTACCAAGGCTATAGAGGCCACCTCGGGATTAATTTGGTTAAAAAGCGTCGCCTTCAAAATTAGTAGAATTCCTAAGGACAAAACATATAGGAAGACCTCCTCATTGTAGAGGGGTGAATATAGGATTATCGGAAGAATTGCGGGACATATTCCGCAAAAATTTTTAGCCCAAAATACTGCATAAAGGGCCAAAAGGTAATCCAATATTCGGGAATATTTCTTTCTAAAGAATAGTCCATCTTTCAAAAAGAATAGGGCCTGGAGCAACACATACATTAGGGCGGGAAAAATAACCAAAGGGGCGGCCCCCGCATAACCTTTTCCAAAAACCCCAATTAGGATAATCCAAACAACCAACCCTATTTTGGCTATAAAGTAATAAGCCCTCTCATTTTCCGTCTCGAATTCGTTTATAAACCTCCGTAAGGTTTTTATAAATTCTTTATTGCCATTCGGAGACATTTAAGAAAAAGCTTAATTACTTCGGAGTTTTTTCTAATAATTGTTTATGTTCCGTAAAAAAATATCCGTTGCCCAAATTGCCCGTTTATTAAATATCGAACCTAAGGAAAATTGGAAAGAAATTTATATAACCTCCGTTTGTTCTCCCCGAAATGTAAAAAATCCCTGTGTGGTTTTTATTTCGGATAAAGCACAACTTCAGCAGCTTTCCGATTTACCAACCCTTTTGGTGGTTAAAAATGATATTCCCGTCGAAGGTATTGACACTGATAAGACCGTCCTATTGAAGGTTTCCAATCCAAAATTGGCGCTGGCTTTGGTTTTGAGAGAACTCTACCCTGTCCACCACCCGGTAGGTATATCTTCTAAGGCAAGCATTTCAGAAAATGTAAAAATGGGAAAAAACTGTTACATTGGGGATTTTGTTTATATAGCTCCCAACGTGGAGATAGGTAATAACGTCAAAATCTACCCCGGCTGTTATATAGGGGAAAACACCCGTATAGGGGACAATACAGTTATTTATCCCAATGTTGTTATCTATCCCAATACCGTAATAGGGAAAGACTGCATTGTTCATGCCGGCACCGTGGTAGGTTCCGATGGATTTGGTTATGTATTCGATGGAAAAAAACATATAAAAATTCCCCACGTTGGTGTGGTAGTTATTGAAGACCAAGTGGAGGTGGGTGCTAATACAACCATCGATAGGGCTATGTTGGAGAAAACCCTTATAGGGGAAGGAACAAAGATAGATAACCTCGTAATGGTTGGACACAACAACCGAATAGGGAAACATGTCATTTTGGTTAGCCAAGTAGGACTGTCGGGAAGTGTAGAAATCGGCGACTACTCCATCTTGGCGGGACAGGTGGGGGTAGCCGACCACGTAAAAATTGGGAAAAAGGTTATAGTTACGGCAAAATCCGGCGTGGCTTCCGATTTGGAAGGGGGCAAAGTTTACGGAGCCAACCTTCCCGCGGTAGAGTGGAACCGTTGGAAAAGAATTTACTCTCTTTTATTGAAACTTCCCGAATTGGTTAAAGATATGAAAAAACTGTTAAAGAAAAAGAAATAAAAAACCTTTAAGTTCCGAATTCCCAGCTGTTGAGGTATTTAATTTGCTCGGGGGTAAGCTCGTCTATCTGAACGCCCAAGGCCTCCAACTTTAGGCGGGCAACCTTTTCGTCGATTTCTCTGGGAACGGGATAGACTTTCTTTTCCAGCTCTTGATGTTTTTCTTTGATATATTTGGCCGAAAGGGCTTGATTTGCAAAGGACATATCCATAACCGAAGCGGGGTGTCCCTCGGCGGCAGCAAGGTTTACCAATCTACCGTCGGCCAATACGTAAATTCTCCTACCATCTTTTAATTTGTATTCTTTAACGTTGGGGCGAACCTCCCTAATTTCCACCGCCATTTTTTCCAAATCGTGGAGGTCGATTTCCACGTTAAAGTGGCCGCTGTTGGCGACAATTGCACCGTCCTTCATCACTTCAAAATGCTCTTTGCGAATTACCGAGGTGTTGCCCGTTACCGTAACAAAGAAATCGCCCAACTTGGCGGCCTCTTTCATAGGCATTACCAGATAACCGTCCATTCGGGCTTCCAGTGCCTTTATGGGGTCAACTTCGGTAACAATGACTATAGCCCCCATTCCGCGGGCGCGCATAGCCACCCCTTTGCCGCACCATCCGTATCCTGCCACAACGAAGTAAGAGCCGGCCAACAGTCGGTTTGTTGCCCTTAATATACCGTCAATGGTGGATTGTCCCGTTCCGTAGCGGTTGTCAAAGAGGTGTTTGGTCAAAGCATCGTTTACCGCAATTATGGGGAACTTTAAAACCCCATCCTTTTCCATTGCACGGAGTCTTATAACGCCCGTGGTGGTCTCTTCCATTCCTCCCCAAATTTTGGAGGCTAAGTCGGGATATTCCTTATGGATGGTGGAAATTAGGTCGGCACCGTCGTCGATAACTATTTGGGGCTCTCTCTTAATGATTTCCTTCAAATGTTGGTAATAGGTATCCCTGTCCTCACCTCTTACGGCAAAAACGGGTATGTCGTAATATTTTACCAAGGCGGCGGCCACATCGTCTTGGGTTGACAGCGGATTGGAGGCTGTCAAATAGACTTCGGCACCGCCTTTCTTGAGGGTTATCATTAGGTTGGCCGTTTCGGTGGTAACGTGAAGGCAGGCGCCTATGCGAACGCCCTTAAAGGGTTTTTCTTTTTCAAACTCCTCCCCGATTTTACGAAGAACGGGCATATCCTGGGCGGCCCATTCGATACGGTTTTTCCCTAATTCGGCTAAGCTCAAATCCTTTACGTGGTATTCCATAGAACTTTATTTTCCCTAACAGGAACTTTAAAGCTTACCCACCGTAGGGAACGAGTTAAATAAAACCCTAAAAATGTTATCCTTATTGAACCCTTACCTTTGGGCGGTCAAATTGAGAAATTTTCTTTACCAAAAGAGGGTTTTTAAAACTTGCCGACCTAAAAGTCGGGTTATTTCGGTCGGAAACCTCTCGGTGGGAGGAACGGGAAAAACCCCCACCGTTATGGAAATAGCTAAATTCTTAACCTCCAAAGGGTTTAAGGTTTCTATCCTCCTTAGGGGTTATAAAAGAAAGAGCAAAGGAACCCTAATAGTGGCCGATTATCACCATTTGCTGGCCGATGTTGAAAGGGCGGGCGACGAAGCCTATCTGTATGCGAAATTTTTAAAAAAGGTTCCCGTAGTGGTTTCCGAAGACCGTTGCAAAGGTGCCCAAATTATAGAAAAACATTTTCAACCCGACGTTATACTGCTCGACGACGCTTTCCAACATTTAAGGATTCAACGGGATTTGGACATAGTTTTGCTAACCCCCAAAGATTTAAAGGAAAAACTATTGCCCTTCGGGAGATTACGGGAACCTTTGGAGGTTTTAAAAAATAGAGGCGACTACTGTCTGTTTTCTAAAACTACAAAACCCAACAAGGAAGTGGAAAACTTCTGCCAACAGTTGGGAAAACCTTTTGGTTATCTCCAAGTGGTTGGATATCGTCTTTTAACCCCTTCTTTGGAGGAAATAGACTTTTCTACCTTAAAAGGTTTAAAAGTTGGTATAGTTTCCGCCGTGGGGGACAACCGTCTATTTGAACAACAGATGGAAAAGTTGGCCAAACAATACGGTTTCCTTATTGTGGAAAGGAAATTTTTCCCCGACCATTTTGACTATAGAGGTGTTAGTTTAAATACCAACCTTCTTTGGATAACAACCCCCAAAGACCTTTTTAAGTTGGAAAAACAGATAAAAAACCTTTTGGCGGTAGATAGGATTTTCCAACTGCCGGAAAATCTAAAACGACAACTTAAGGAACTTTTCTAACGACCCAAAAAAGTTAGAATTTTTTAAAGAGCCTTTTGAGGAAGCCTTTTTCCTTTTAATAGAAGGAGGTGAAAACTGTTTGCCATGCGACAAAAAAAGTCGGAAATTAAATCGGAAAGCTCCTTTGGAAATCAAGAATTTGGGCTACTTAAAGCAGGTTCGTGGACGGGAATTATCAACCACTATAGGGATTTTTTGCCCGTTAGCGATAAAACCCCCGTTATAACCCTCTACGAAGGTAATACCCCCCTTATAAAGGCCAGGAATTTAACCAAGTTTTTGGGGGTCGATGTAAACCTTTATTTCAAATTTGAAGGTCTAAATCCCACCGGCTCCTTCAAAGACCGCGGTATGACCATGGCAATTTCCAAAGCGGTTGAGGCGGGTAAGAAAGCGGTAATATGCGCCTCCACAGGAAACACCTCCGCCTCGGCCGCCGCCTACGCCGCCCGAGCCGGATTAAAAGCCTTTGTAGTATTGCCCCACGGTGCGGTAGCTTTAGGAAAGCTATCGCAGGCTATGATTTACGGGGCCAAAATCGTGGCCATTAAGGGAAACTTCGATGACGCTCTCTATTTGGTTAGGAAAATAGTAGAAAACCACCCTATAGAGATAGTTAACTCGGTAAACCCCTACCGTTTGGAAGGTCAAAAAACAGCCGCCTTCGAAATATGCGACGCTTTGGGCGACGCCCCCGACTACCAATTTATCCCCGTAGGAAACGCAGGAAACATTACCGCCTATTGGAAGGGTTATAAAGAGTATTACCAGGCGGGGCTTATTAAAAAACTGCCCAAGATGATGGGCTGGCAGGCGGAAGGTTCGGCCCCCATAGTTAAGGGCTACCCCATTAAAAACCCCCAAACCATAGCGACCGCCATAAGAATAGGAAACCCCTACAGCTGGCAGGGGGCCTTAAAAGCCCGCGACGAAAGCGGCGGCCGCATAGATGCGGTAAGCGACGACGAAATTCTCTATGCCTACAAGTTGGTTGCCTCCATGGAAGGTATTTTCTGCGAACCCGCTTCGGCCGCCTCGGTTGCAGGCTTTATTAAGTGCGTTCGCGAAGGTCTTTTCAAAGGAGGGGAAACGGTAGTCTGCACCCTAACGGGAAATGGTTTAAAAGACCCCGACACGGCTATAAAAATGTCGGAAGAACCTATAGTGGTTCCCCCCGACCTAAAAGCCCTCGAAGAGGTTTTTGAAATTAGTTAACACCTTTTTAGTTGGTTTTTTTACAGCTTTAAATGGCTAGTTCTTTTTCCAGTTCCCTTTTTAGAGCTTCAAATTTTTCAAGAATCCTACCGTAGGTTTCTAAAAGTTTTTTACCTTCCTTGGTTAAAAAGGTTCCTTTTCCCCTGTGGCGTTGAAAAATAGGTTTTCCCAATCGTCGTTCGATAAGTTTTACATAGCTGTGGGCTTTCTTGTAGGGAATGTTTAAATTTTCCGCCGCCCTTTTTATGGAACCGGTTTTTTCTATTTCCTTTAGTAGGAGGTATTTACCCAAACTTAAAATGGGTTCTCCATCTTTTTCCAACCAAACCTTGTATTGGATTTGCATTAAAAGTTTTAAAGCTACCTACCCCTTCCCAACAGAGGTTATTTATTTGTCCCTACGAAGTTTAGCCCCAATAAATTAGCCCTCGCGTCGGTCTATCATAAGTTGACATGCCCCTTGAGAAGGAAAACTCTAATTTAGTTTACCTCTACGTAAAACATTCTCCCGAAGCCTACAAATTTGCCCGAGAAGTTGAAAAACTCCTCCAAAAGGAAGGATTTAAAGCGGTTACCGACCAAAAGGAGTTGGACTTTCTTGAAAAAATCCCAACCAAGGAGATTAAAAAGTGCCACCTTTGTGTGGTTGTTGGAGGAGACGGAACCTTCCTTGCGGCCGCCCGAAAAGTTGCCCCCTTGGGGGTTCCCATAGTTGGAATAAACCTTGGAAGGTTCGGATTTTTAACCGAAATAGAGACGGTGGAAGTGAATCGACTTTTACCCAAAATTTTGCGTTACGAAGTTCCCATTCAGGAGAGGTTGGTTTTGGAAGTTCATACCTCCCTGGACGGTAAAGAAAACTTTGTTGGCTATGCAATAAATGACGCGGTAATTAGCAAAGCCGCCTTAGCACGGATGATAGATATTTCCATAGATACCTCCATAGGCCATTTGGGAACCATTTCGGGAGACGGGATAATAGTGGCTACCCCCACCGGTTCGACCGCCTACGCCATGGCCGCGGGCGGGCCTATCGTTTACCCGACTTTGGACGCCAAGGTTTTGGTTCCCATCTGCCCCCACACCCTGACCCAACGGCCTATAGTGCTTGCGGGCGATGTAAGCCTTAAACTAAGCTTAAAAACCGATTACAGCACCGTTTACCTTACCGTCGACGGGCAGATAGGCAGGGCTTTAAAACCCCAAGAGCAGGTTATAGTTAAAAAAGCACCCTTTAAGTTGAAAATGTTTGTCCACCCCTACCGTAGTTATTTCGACCTTGTAAGGATAAAGCTTAAGTGGGGTAAGCGTTAAAACTTCTTCCAAAGTTTTTATTCCTCTTCTTTTGAAAAGAGATATTGATACTGAATATTAATTATAATATCTCCTAAGGAGGAAACACTATGAAAAAGAAAACCCTAAGAGTTGCCTTTATAGGACAACCCAATGTGGGAAAATCAACCCTTATCTACCAAATAGCGGGCGGAGATATCCAAATAGGAAACTGGGCGGGAATAACGGTAGATAAACATGTAGCAAAAATTTCTTACCAAGGGTTTGAATTAGAGCTGGTAGACCTTCCCGGAGTTTACAACCTTACCCCCTACACCCCCGAGGAGAGGATAGCAAGGGACTTTTTACTCTTTGAAAAACCCGACGTGATTGTTAACGTTATAGAAACCCCTCTGTTGGAGAGAAATCTGTTTTTAACCTCCCAATTGTTGGAATTAGAAATTCCCACCGTATTGGCTCTAAATATGTGGGACGAATTTACCGCCAAAGGTTACAGTCTCGATATAGCCACACTGAAAAAGGAATTAAATGTCGAAGCGGTGGAGGTGGTGGGAAAAACGGGCTACAACGTTGACAAGCTTTTGGAAAAAATTATTGAGATTTACCGCTCGGGGAAAAAACCTAAGCCATTTAGGTTTTCCAACCTTATAGAGGAAGTTTTAGAAAAGATAGACCAAAAACTCCAAAAGGAGGAATTCTATAAACTCTTCCCCCGTAGGTGGTTAAACATAAAAGCCCTAGAGGGGGACGGATATTTAGCCAAATTCCTGAAGGAAAAATTTAATTTTGACCTTTTAAAGTGCTGTAAAAAAGAACGCCACTATATTAGCGAAGCCTACAATATGCCCCCCGACGAGGTTATTACCGAAGAAAGATATAAAGCCGTTGCACGGTTGGTTAAAAAAATTTTGAAACCTCCCTCCGAAGTAAAAAGAAAAAGTATCCAAGAGTGGTTGGATGAAATTTTCTTAAACCCCTACTTGGGACTGCCTTTGTTCTTCCTAATAATGTTTCTTGTTTTCAAATTAACCTTTGACGTTTCTGCCCCCTTCATGGATTGGTTGGAAGGCTTCGTCAACGATTTTATAGGCAAATACATACTTTTAGTTCTCCAAAGCTTACATGCACCCGACTGGCTTTTATCCTTTGTCAAGGACGGCATTATAGGGGGTATAGGTTTCTTTGCCACCTTTATACCTGTTCTAATGTTTATGTATTTGGCTCTAGGATTTTTGGAGCACAGCGGATATTTGGCCCGTGCCGCCTTCGTTACCGACGCCTTGGTTAGGAAATTTGGCCTCTCGGGAAAATCGACCGTGGCGATGATTTTAGGCTTCGGTTGCAATGTTCCCGCCGTTTTGGCCACCCGAACCCTCGAAAGTCCCGCCCTAAGAAAACTGACCGCCTTGGTAATACCTTTTATATCCTGTTCGGCAAGGTTGCCCATTTATGCCCTCTTGGCGTTAGCTTTCTTTCCCGACCACGCGGCGGTGGCTATTTTTTCAATGTATCTCCTCGGTGTGGTTGTAGCTTTATTTATAGCCTTCCTACTTAGTAGGACTATTTTTAAAAAATCCCTTTTGGAGGTTCCCTTTATAGTGGAACTTCCCCCCTATAGGTTGCCCAGTTTTAAAGAAATAATCCGCTCCATGTGGACACCTGTATGGGAGTTTATCCACCGTGCGGGAACGGTAATATTTTTTGCCAACTTGGCGGTTTGGGTTTTAATGAATATCCCCTACGGTGCACCCCCTAAGGAAACCCTTTTGGGAAAAATAGCTACCACCGCCGCCCCCCTCTTTAAACCTGCGGGCTTTGGTGAGCATTGGGAAAACGTTGCCGTTTTAATACCCGGCTTTTTAGCCAAGGAGATAGTTGTAACCGCCTACGGAACCATATTAGGTATAGAGGAAAACAAGGAAAACCTTCCAAAGGAGAACTTGAAATTTAACCTATTGGAGGATTTGAAGGAACAAATTACCGCTTTGGTAGATGCATTTATTCAAGCTTTTAAAACTTTAGTAAACAGCATAACCCCCCTATCTTTGGAGGTGGAAAAGCCAGAACACCAACTTATAGAGAAGATAAAAAAGTTATTTACCCCGGCTTCGGCTGTGGCCTTTATGGTTTTTGTGCTTTTGTATACACCTTGTGCCGCGACCGTGGCGGTTATTTGGCAGGAATTCGGTTTTAAATTTGCACTTTTTTCAACTCTTCTTAATTTAACCACCGCTTGGGTTTTATCGGTTTTAACCTATCAAGTTTTGTCCTTAATTTTTTAACTCCCTTTTTGGGGTAATTTTCCCGTTTGCCTCAAAATGTAGGCGAGAATTTTTGCAACAGCCTCATAGAGTTCGGGAGGAATTTCCCTATAAAGGTCGATTTTTATTAAACTGTCCACCAAAAGGGGGTCTTCCACTATAGGGATATTGTGCTTTTTAGCAAGCTCAATTATTTTTTTTGCTATCTCACCCTGGCCTTTAGCCACCACCTTGGGGGCGTTGTCGGTCTCTTGGTTGTAGCTTAAGGCAACTGCTTTTTTCTCCATAGGCTAATTTTAATTCTTTGTAATGGAAAGAATAGATTCCAGAGGCCCCTACGACCTTCGTCCTACCCGAATACAGCGGGATGTAAACATCTACGCCGAGGGTTCCGCCCTGATAGAAATGGGCAACACCAAGGTTTACATTACCGCCTCCGTTCAGGAGGGAGTGCCTCCCTTTTTGAAAGGCACCGGTCAAGGTTGGCTTACCGCCGAATATTCCATGTTGCCGAGGGCGGGACAAACCCGTAGTTTCCGCGAAAGGGGAGGCAAAATTTCCGGCCGAACTCAGGAAATCCAAAGGCTTATTGGTAGGGTTCTACGCTCGGTGGTAGACCTTTCGGCGTTGGGAGAAAGGACAATTTGGGTTGATTGCGATGTTCTCCAAGCCGACGGAGGAACCCGCACCGCCTCTATAACGGGTGCTTGGGTTGCTGTAGCCGATGCCCTAATAAAACTTAAAGAAAAAGGAGAACTGGATAGGGTTCCTCTAAAAGACTATTTGGCCGCCGTTAGTGTGGGAAAGGTGGACGGTCAACTTCTTTTGGATTTAAACTACGAAGAAGATTCCAAAGCCCAAGTTGATATGACCGTGGTGGCAACCGGTAGCAACAAACTTGCCGACATTCACGCTTCGGGCGAAGAGGCTTTATTTTCCCGCGATGAGTTTAACGATATGCTTACAATGGCCTTAGACGGTATTGAAAGATTAATAGACCTCCAAAAGAAATTGGTAACCAAAGACCCCAACACGGGAGATTGGAAAAAAACCGACCTAAAGGAGGTTAGACTTTAACTTTTATTTTCCTTCCTTTAAGGGCTTTAAATCAAAATATTCCAAAATTGCCCTGTAAAGCGTTCGGGCTATCTTCCATTGGTTGGAAGGATTTAAAAGAATTTTCCTATCGGTGGGATTACTCAAATAACCGACCTCCACCAATATGGCGGGAACTCCGGGAACCTTTAACACCGCAAAGGCCCTTTTATAAATCCCCCTACAAGGGATTAAATTTCGTAAGTTAATACACCACAAATGTTTTAAAATTCGGGCAAACTCTTCGCCCTCGTCTTGGGTTATTTCCAAGGTTGTTTTTGCTACCTCCTTGGTCAAATAACGGTTATTGGCGATAGTTTCGGAAAAAAAGGCCTTAGCGTGTTCGGGATGTTCTACCAAGTCGCGGATTTTTAAACGGATTCCTTTGTCCGAAAGAACATAAAATTCCACCCCCCTACGGTTGGGATTGTAAGGGTTGGCGTTGGCGTGTATCGATATAAACAGGTCGGCCCCCACCTTGGCGGTAAATTTTTGTCTCCCGGCAAGGGAAATATATCTGTCTCCCCAACGGGTTAGGTAAGGTTTAAATCTCGGGTCTTCCTTCAGTAGGTGGTAGAGTTTTAAAGCTATTTGGTAGTTAACAACTTTTTCTTTAACACCACCGTAAATGGCCCCGCTATCCTTTCCACCGTGCCCGGGGTCTATTACTATTTTGTATGGTGCATTGCGGGTATTTTTAAAAGGTATCAGAACCACAATAGTGCGGTATCTTTTTATTGCCTTAGCTCGGTAAACATCCAATTTAGGATTTTTAACCAAAAGGGTTATTAGATTTTTCGAACTCTTTATGAGGACACTGTAAAATTCCCTCTCAAATTTTTTATCGTTGGGAACTTTTATTATCAGTAAATCCCTTTTGGGGTCTTTGATAAATTTGAACCATGAAGGGTGGGTGAGGGTTATATAAACCCTATACAGGTGTTTATCTACCCCTACCGAAATCCGTTCTAGCTTTTGGGCAAAAACAACCAAGGAAAGGAAACAAAGAAGCAGAAAAACCCTAATCGGGTATGAAATCAATGTCGATATCATCTTTTTTTACCTCGTTATAAACCTCCTCCGCGCGGGTGGCCCAGGCGGGGAAGGGGAAATTAACAATTAAAGGCATTGGTATATCGGGCTGGTGAATAATAACCTCTCCTTTCCTAAGTAGTAAAGCCCTCTGTTTGTAAACGGGGGGTAAATAGTCGTATTCTTTGGCCGAGGCTTCGGAAGCGTCGAGGCGTCCTGTTATTTTTATGGAGGCGTTGGCCACTATCCTTTTTTCCACTTCGGAGGCGGTTTGTTGGGCCCCTATTAGGATTATTCCCAAGCTCCGACCCCGCTCGGCTATATCTAAGAGAATATCCTTTATAGGCGACCATTGACCGCGGGGGGCGTATTTGTTCAGCTCGTCCAAAACTATGTAAATTACAGGTTTTCTTCCTACTTTTTCCTTCTCCCTAAAAATCTTTTTTAGGAGGGCTCCCACCACAAACATTTGGGCTACGTTGTGAAGTTTGTTAATTCCCACAACATTTAGGGGGTTTTTTCGCCAATCTATTTTAAAGTTGTCTCTATCTTTATCTTGCAAAACATCGGGATTAACCACCATCGGGGACACATAGGAGGCGGCATGTTCAAACCTTCTTAGAAAGGCGTAGGCGTGGCCGACGGTTACCGCCCCGAACCAACTCTCAAAAATTTGGGCTACTCTGTTGCAAAAATCTTCGTTTTCTCTTTGGAATTTTTTATCGGCGTTGCATTTCCTACGGTCTTTTATTAGCCGTTTTAAAAAGGCTACCAAATCTTCCAAGCTCTCGATTTCTTTAGGAGGAAGCAGTTGACCCTCTTGGTTGTAAAGGTCGAAGTTAAAAAGCCTATCCCTCCAAGCGGGGTTGTCTTTTTGTTTTTCCGCCGTTTCTGCGGCCAATTCCTTTAACCGTTCCGCAACTTTGTCTATTACGTAGTGGAGGCTGGAAGTTCCTTCTTCGCCCTCAACAAACATAAATTTGATTAAACCTTCCTCGGCAAATTCTCTAACCGTCCACAAATAGGTATTTATTCCGTCCCTTCGGCTATCCACATTGGGAATTAAACTGCCTTTTTCCTTCGGAGGGGCAAAAAAGCTAACTCCCTGAAAAGGTTGGGCAGGTAAACCCATTTTTTGGTAGAGAGGTTCAAATTTTTCCCTATTTTGGAGAAAAATTTTGTTGGGCTTATCGAGGAAAAATAAATCTTCCCCTTTTACGTTGAAAATTAAAGCGTGAACTTTTTCCTCTTTTACGGTGTTAAAAATTGAATAAAGAAGAAATAAAGCGTAAGAGGTTTTAGAAGCTACACCCGATATTCCCGAAATTGAAATATGGGCCCCGTCCTTTCCGTTTAAAAAGTGATAGTTAATGTAGGCGGGTTGACCTCCCCGCAACAACCCTGCGGGAATTTTAACCTTCATTTGGTCAAAATAGAGGGCCTTTTCCAAACCCTCTATATCTTTGCTCAAAGGATAAACAGGGTCGCCGGGAAAGGGAGGGATATAAATTTCGTCCTCTATACGGGTAACCTGAACTTTGGCTATAAACGCCTCGTGGGCGGGGAGGTTTCCACTTGCAAAATCGAGGGCGTCGAAAACAAACTCCGAACCCTCAAGATATCTATAAAGCTCGGTAACAATTCCGTAAAAGTTAACTTTCCTACCGTCGGGCAAGAGCGTTTCCACCCTTATAGGGTCGTCCAACTGCACCAAGTTGGGGGGCTCTATTCCCACCCAAAACTCCAAAGGGGAGGTAGGTTTATTTCCCAAAACAAAACCTATAGGAGAAGGTTTAAAGTCCATAATCCGGTGTTAATTATTTTTCCTCCGGTAGGTCTATTTCAAAGACCTTTTCCCTACCGGTGGCACCCTTTATAAGTGTTACCCTACTTTTGGGAACATTGAAATACTTTGCCAACAGCTCGGTAATTCTTTTATTTGCTAAACCTTTAACGGGAGGTGCACTAACCTTTACCTCAAAATAGTTTTCCCCCAACTTAGATATTCCCTCTTTTTTGGAGTTCGGTTTTGCCTTTACCCTTATTTGCATTGGATTAAATTATCCCCGAGAAGGTTTTTCCAATACCTTTTTCCATACAAAGACCACTATTCCCACCAAGAGGAGAAAAATCAATAGGTTCCAAAAGAAGGAAAAGAAACCTCCGAAACATGTATGGCCAAAAGAATGCCAACAATGGTGCTGATAACAACAATAACCACCCATAGGGGTTTAAATTTAGTTCAAACTAACCAAGAAGTGGGCAAATAAGTTTTAACTTCCCGAAATTGTTAGAATGTTCAAATTCAGAAAAAACCTAAAGGGGGCTAATAATGGCTCAGAGGGCAATTAGAGAGTACGACGCAAAAAGAATTTTGGCCAGAAACTGGAAAGATTACTTCGGCGACGAATTTGAGTATGACTTCAAAAGCGTTTTGATAACTCCCGAAACCGACCTAGATAAGGTTCCCGAAGAACACCCTTGGGTATTGGAAACTCCTTTGGTAGCAAAACCCGACATGCTCTTCGGAAAGAGGGGTAAACTCGGATTGGTTCTATACAAAATAAACAAACCCGGCGACGTAACTTGGGAAGACGTCAAAAAGTGGATAAAAGAGAAAATGGGTCAGGAAATCGAAATTAAAGGGGTAAAAGGAAAACTGACCCACTTCATCGTCGAACCCTTCGTTCCCCACGAACAGGACGAAGAATACTATGTGGCCATGTCCATGGGCGACGAAGCGGACAAAATCTACATGTCCGCCTTCGGTGGTATCGACGTAGAGGAAAATTGGGATAAAGTTGTAGAAGTTAACATTCCTCCCCTCGCTACCGACGAAGAAGCGGCAAAGCTAATCGAAGAAAACGTTCCCGCCGAAATCAAAGATAAAAAAACCTACGCCGAGTTTGTTAAGAGACTTTACAAATATTTCAAAGACCTGCACTTCTCCTATCTGGAAATAAACCCCATAGTTATAAAGGGCAACAAAGTTTATCCCCTCGATATGGTTGCACGCTTGGACGACACCGCCCAATTTGTGGCCGGTAGAAAGTGGGGCGACATAACCTTCCCCGCCGGCTTCGGAAGGGAGCTAACTCCCGAAGAGAAATATATCAAAGAATTGGACGAAAAATCGGGAGCATCCCTAAAGCTAACCATCCTAAACCCCGAAGGTAGGGTATGGCTATTAATAGCGGGCGGTGGTGCTTCCGTTGTTTACGCCGACACCGTTGCCGACATGGGCTTCGTTGAAGAGTTGGCAAACTACGGAGAATACTCCGGAAACCCCTCCCGCACCGAAACCCGCGAATACGTTAAAACCCTATTCGACCTAATGACCAGAGAAAAACACAAGAGCGGAAAACCCAAAATATTGCTCATCGGTGGTGCTATAGCAAACTTCACCGACGTTGCCAAAACCTTCGACGGAATAATCGACGCAATGAAAGAATACGCCGACAAGCTAAAAGAGGTGGGCGTAAAAATCTACGTAAGAAGGGGTGGCCCCAACTACGAAGTAGGCTTGGCAAAAATCAAAAAAGCCGCCGAAGAGTTGGGTATTCCCATCGAAGTTTACGGCCCCGAAACCCACATGACCTATATAGTTCAAAAAGCCTTGGTTGAAGATGAAAAAGAGGAAAACAAATAAAAATAGCACCCTTTAATGGTTTTCTTTCCTAACAGAAAAGGGTTAATGCTTCTTATTTGAAAAATAACCTCGGGAGGTATAAAATGGCAAAACCCGATTACATTCTTTTTGACAGAAATACCAAAGCCATTTTCTGGAACCTAAACCCCAACGCTATCCAAAGAATGCTCGATTACGACTACCTTGTTCAAAGAGAGCCTTCCATAGTGGCTATAGTGGCCCCCACCTCCAACAGAAAATTTGAAAAATTCTTCTACGGAACAAAAGAGATTTTAATTCCCATATACAAAAGCACCGTTGAGGCGGCGGAAGCCCACCCCGATGCCGATGTGTTGGTTAATTTCGCATCTTTCAGGACGGCCTACCCCGTAACAATGGAAGCCCTCGACATTCCCACCATAAGAACAATAGCCATTACCGCCGAAGGTATTCCCGAAAGGTTCGCCCGCGAAATGAGAATTAAGGCCAAGGAGCTGGGTAAATGGATTATAGGCCCCGCCACCGTCGGAGGAATAGCCGCAGGAGCCTTCAGAATTGGTAATGCGGGCGGAACCCTTCAAAACATCGTAAAATCCAAATTGCACCGCCCCGGCTCCGTGGGATTGGTAACCCGTTCGGGTGGATTGTTCAATGAGTTGTCTAACATAATTGCCAGAAACGCCAACGGTATAGTGGAAGGTATCGCAATCGGTGGTGACCGTTTCCCCGGTAGTGATTTCTTAGACCACCTACTAAGGTATCAGAAAAACCCCAAAATCAAATTCATGGTAATGCTCGGAGAGGTCGGCGGTGAATTGGAATACCGCGTAGCCAAAGCAATCGAAGAAGGCCTAATAACCAAACCCGTTATAGCTTGGTGTATCGGAACAATCGCTAAGCACTTCGGTGGAGAGGTTCAATTCGGACACGCCGGAGCTAAAGCAGGTGCCGACAGAGAAACCGCCGACGCCAAAAACGAAGCCCTAAGAAAAGCGGGTGCGTTGGTTCCCAACAGCTTTAACGAATTGCCCGAACTTATAAAACAGGTTTACGAAGACCTAAAGGCAAAAGGCGAAATTGAAGAGGTGGTAGAACCCGAAGTTCCTCCCATACCCGAAGACTTTGCCAAAGCTGTCAAAGCCGGAAAAGTTAGAAGACCTACCCACTTTATCTGCACAATCTCCGACGACCGCGGAGAAGAGGCTACCTATTGCGGTATTCCTATCTCCGAAGTTGTTGAAAAAGGCTATTCCATCGCCGACGTTATAGGCCTGCTCTGGTTCAAGAGAAAATTCCCCAAATGGGCTTCCGACTTCATCGATATGGTTCTAAAAATAGTGGCCGACCACGGCCCCGCGGTTTCCGGTGCCCACAACGCAAGGGTAACCGCCAGAGCCGGAAAAGACCTAATGTCCTCCTTGGCCACCGCAATATTGACCATCGGCCCCCGTTTCGGTGGAGCTATCGACGGAGCGGCCAAATACTTCAAAATGGCCAAAGACAAGGGAATGGAACCTTGGGAATTCGTTGACTATATGAAAAAGGTAGAAAAGAAAAATATCCCCGGTATCGGACACAGGATTAAATCGGTTAAAAACCCCGACAAAAGGGTGGAACTCCTCAAAAACTACGCTAAAAAACACTTCCCCAGCACCGAATACCTCGACTATGCCTTGGAAGTAGAAAAAGTGACCACCTCTAAGAAGGAAAACCTAATTCTCAACGTTGACGGAACTATCGGGGTTCTCTTGGTTGATATGTTCAAAGCCCTCGGCTACACCGACGAGCAGATAGACGAACTCATCGAAGCGGGAGCTTTCAACGCCTTCTTCGTGTTAGGAAGGTCTATCGGATTTATCGGGCACTATCTCGACGAAAAACGCCTCGGTCTACCTCTCTACAGACACCCTTGGGACGATATTCTCTATCTCGTGGAAAGACCCGAAGAAGCTTAATATTCCCCTTCTTCTACCTTTTAATTTCCTACAATTTTTACTTCCTCTTGAAGGACTATCCCAAATTCTCTAAAAACCCTTTCCTTGGCAATATCCAAAATTTTTAGAACATCATCAAAGGTTGCTTTTAAATCCCTGTTAACCAAAAAGTTGGCATGTTTTTCGGAAAAACAAAGTCCGTTTTTGGTGCAAAAACCTTTTAATCCCACCTCTTGGAGGAGTTTCCCGGCGTATCCTTGGGGAGGATTCTTAAAAGTTGAACCCGCGGTTGGATAGGACAAAGGTTGTTTTTCCCTCCTTAGACGGGAAAGCTCGGCAACAACCCTTTTAAAGGATTCTTTCTTTTTTTCCAACTTCAGGAGAACCTTTAAAACCAAACCTTTTTGGGGAAAAGGGGAGCTTCTATAACCAAATTGGGGTTTAATTTCTTTTAAAACTCCTTCGGTAGGGTCAAAATAGGTCACCTTTTCAACTACCGAAGAGATTTCCCGCCCGTAGGCTCCAGCGTTCATAGCCACCGCACCGCCTATAGTTATGCGGGGAATGCCCATTAACATTTCCAGACCAAAGAGGGATTTTTCTACGCAAAGAAGGTAAAAATCTTTTATAGGAGTTCCTGCCAAAGCTTCTATATAAACACCTTCGTAGGTCTCTTTTACAATTTGCCACCCCTTGAGGTTTCCTGTGTAAACCACAACCCCTTTAAAGTTTCCGAAAATTGTATTTGAACCCCCTCCGAGGTAATAAAGGGGATAATCTTGGGCCAATTTGGGGAGTAGTTGGATTATTTCATCTTCCTTTGAAGGGGTAAAAAATAACTCCGCCCTACCTCCGATTTTTATAGTGGTATATTCCTTTAACGGAAACTTTCTTTTTAATTGGCTTAGCATCTAAAAATGGATTATTTCTTCGGTTAAATTTATCCCCACCATGGAATGGTCTAAATACCTAGAAAACCTTTATGAGAGGGCTATAAATAAAGAAACCATCCCCAAAGAGGAACTATTAAAACTTTCAGAAATCCCTACCTCGGAAATTCCTTTAATGGTTTACTACGCGGGGAAGGTTAAAAACCTCTTTTTCGGCGACCAATTGGAATTTTGTTCGATAATAAATGCCAAATCGGGAGCCTGTTCGGAAGACTGCAAATTTTGTGCCCAATCCCGTTATTACAACACCGGCGCACCCGTTTATGCCTTCGTAGGCTTGGAAGAAATTTTAAAAGGTGCCGAAATGGCCCTACAGGCTGGTTCTAAACACTACAGCCTGGTTCTAAGTGGAAAAAAAGCCACCGATAGGGAAATAGAATTTATGGTGGAGGCGGCAAAGCTAATAAAAGAGCGTTTTCCCCAACTAAAACTTTGCTTTTCTGCCGGAACTTTAACCGCTCCACAGATAAAAAAACTTCAAGAGGCAGGTTTCGATAGGCTCCACCACAATTTGGAAACCTCCCCTAGGTTCTATTCTCAAATAGTTTCCACCCACCGTTGGGAAGACAGATATAAAACCCTCTTGGAGGCAAAGAAACTTAACATAGAAACCTGTTCGGGTGGTCTATTTGGAATGGGTGAAACCTTCGAGGATAGGGTTGATTTGGCTTTAATCCTTTCGGAGTTAAAGGTTGATTCGATACCTCTAAATTTCCTAATTCCTATAAAAGGCACCCCTATGGAAGGAAAACCTCTTTTAACAGCCAAGGAGGCTTTAATAATTATTGCCCTATTTAGGTTCACCAATCCCGAGGCAGAAATTAGATTGGCCGGCGGAAGGGAAAGGGTTTTGGGCGACTATTTGGGTATGGCCAATTTTATGGTAAACGCCCACATGGTAGGAGGTTATTTAACCCGAGCCTCCCGCGACCCCAACGCAGATAGGGAAATGGTTTTTAGTGGAGGCTTTAAGCTTCTTTAGCCCAACTCTATTAACATAGCGGTCTCATCGCAATTGGGAAACTTGGGACAATTTAGGCAATCGTTCCAAACCTTGTGGGGTAAAAATTTTTTATCGATTTCCCTAAAACCCATTTTTTTAAAAAATTCCACCTGATAGGTTAAAACAAAAACTTTTTTTATATCAAAGCTTGCCGCCTCCTCCAAACATAGTTTTACCAATTTTCTGCCTATACCTTTTCCATGCATAGCGGGATGAACGGCCAAAGACCTTATTTCCGCCAAATCCTCCCAAGTTATGTGGAGGGCCGCACAACCTACAACTTCATCGCCTACTTGAGCCACCCAAAAATCTCTAACCACATCGTAAAGCCTATTTAAACTTACGGGCAACAATAAACCTTCTTTGGCAAAATGGTTTATCAGCGAGTGGATTTTTACCATATCCCTCGGTTTGGCTTTTGTGAAAGTTATTTCACCTTTAGGAGGTTCTTTTTTTAGTTCTACCGCCGAGGGTAGAAGTAAATTTTCCCCTTGGGTAGGAAAAGAAAAACTATTACCTTCAAAGGGAGACATACAAAAAAACCTTATTTGGATTATTGAAGATAAACCTATTTTTGGATTGGAAAGAAAGAAAAAACCAAGAAAGGTTTAAAGGTTAAATTCCGCAGGCTCCGCTACCGCAGGAGGAGCAGCCGCCGCCGAAGTTCATAGCGTTAGGGTTATTTATTTTAAAACCTTCCCCGAAGGGGGTTTGAACATAATCTATTTCCGCACCGTTTATGAAGGGAACAGAATTTTGGTCTACAACCACCTTAATACCGTGTTGCTCTACTACTACGTCGTTTTCTCTAACTTCGTCAAAACCCATAGAGTAGGAAATTCCGCTGCAACCGCCGGGGATAGCCTGAACCCTTAAAACAATATCTTTTATACCGTGCTGCTCGGCCAATTTTTTTAGCTCTTGGGCAGCTTTTTCGGTTACTGTTATAACAACGGTGTTATTTTGCTCTTGCGTTTGAAGATTGTTGTTTTGCTCTTGCATAATTTAACCTCCTTAAGGTTTTTCCTCTTCAAATTTAACCTTTAAAGGAATAGCTCCCTATGCGTTTCCTCAATTTGAGGAAATATTAACTTTATTTTCTAATGCCTAAATTTTTAGTTTGCTACGATGTAAGCTCCGAAAAAAAACGTTCCCGCCTTAGGAAGAAGTTAAAAGACAGCGGGCTTCACTTGCAATGGAGTGTCTTCGAAGTGGAAGCCGACAACGCCGAGCAAATTAGGAAATTCCTTTCGGAAAAAATAGAAAATTTCGAAAGTTTAATGGTTTTTCGAATTAAAAAACTTGAAGCCCGCTTAGGCACCGACTGGGAAATTCCCGAATATCGAATTTAAAATAAAATTATGGATATCTCTTTCGAAAGCTTGGCTCGGCTCTTTAGGGAAAAGAAACTTATAACCATAGCTTCAAAAAATACCCCCTACCGGTTTCAAAATGGAAAACTGACCGTTTTTAGGGAAAGTTTTGATTACAAAGACCTTTTGGGAGTAATCTTTTTAGAAAAACCTTCTTCCCCACCCAGGGTTAGAAAAGTTCCTTTAATTTTTCTTAGACCTTTTGAGGTTAAAAACATTTCCCTTCAACCCACGGACGAAACAGTATTAAAAGCTCTCCTTTACGAGGTTTGTATAAAAGTGGGTCAAGACCTTCAAAAGTTTTTGTCTAAATACCTAATCCACAAAGGCGGAGGAATAACAGTTCTCGCAAGGGGGAAAAGGAAAAGCTACTACAAACGGGTTAACATGCATTTTATTCCCTTTTATGTGGACTGTAAATTTAATCTTCCTATAGAGCAGTATTTAGCCCGTCTTAATCACTATCTGAGGGAAACCTACTATGGTGAGTTAAACTTATATGCCCTCCTATCTTTGGCTACAGGAATTTTAATAGCCCACGCTTGGAATATAGAATTACCGGAACCTAAGGAATATTTACCGCTTTGGTTTCTACCTTCGGCCTACGCTCTAACCCAAATGCTTGATTTAAAAGAAAAAACCTATGGGTTGGAAAGTTATGCCAAAATCCCTCCGAGGGGTGCCGTTATGACCTTCTACAACGAACTTATAAACAATGAACCCTATCAGGAATTCCTTCTAAGGGACTTGATAAATCTCCAATCGAAGGGGGATTTTTCAACAAATTACCGTTTTAGGTTTTTCTAAAAACCAAATAGTTGAACTAACTTATATTTGCTCTTAATAAGAATGGAAAAAGAGCTTACCCGAAAGGTTGAACAAATAGTTAAAAAACTCCGTAAAGTGGTTCCTTCTCTTAATCCACCAATCCATCAAATGTTCGAGGTTCAAAAAAACGACCCCTACAGGGTTTTAGTTTGTGGAATACTTTCAGCACGAAGTAAGGATGAAAAAACGGTTCCCGTATGTAGGAAACTTTTCGAAAAATATCCAACCGCAGAGGATTTATTAAAAGCACCTATAGAGGAATTGGAAGAAACCTTAAAAGGGATAGGGCTTTATAGACAAAAAGCCAAATACCTTAAAAGGGCTGCAGAAATCCTTTTTAAGGAATTTAACGGAAAAATTCCCTCTACGGTGGAAGATTTAACAAAACTCCCCGGAGTGGGAAGAAAAATTGCCAACATCATTCTAATACACGCCTTTGACCAAGATACCATAGCCGTAGATACCCACGTTCATCGGATTTCTAACCTATTGAGGTTAGTTAAAACCAAAACCCCCGAAGAAACCGAAAGAGAACTAAAAAAAATTGTTCCCCGCCCTTTGTGGAAAGAAATAAACTATCTGTTGGTAGGCTTTGGTCAAACCATTTGCAACCCACAAAAGCCCAAGTGTGAAATTTGCCCCATAAAGGAGTTTTGTCAAGAATACCAAACAAAGGAAAAAGAATAAAAAACCAACCGAAGGTTTTATCGAAAATGTCTTATTAATGCAGTTGGAAGAAATCAAAAAACTCTTTGAGGAACAAAAAGAAAAGCTTCAATCGTTGGAGGATTTAGAAAAACTCAGACAAACCTTTTTGGGGAAGAAAGGATTAATATCCCAACTATTTAAGGAACTTAAGAATATAGACCCCGCCCTGAGAAAGGAGTTTGGACAAGAAATAAACCGACTAAGGGAGGAAGTAGAAAACTTTATTCGCCAAAAAAGGGAAGAATTCCAACAACAACTTTTGGAAGAAAAACTTCGCTCCGAAAGGGTGGATATTACCTTACCCCCAAGGATAGTTCCTCCCTTGGGTTCCAAACATCCAATAAGTGCCACCATAGAGGAGATAGTTGAAATCTTCAAACAAATGGGGTTTTCCGTAGAAACGGGCCCCGAAATAGAAAAAGAGGAATACAACTTCGACAAGCTAAACATACCCAAAGAGCACCCCGCACGGGACATGCAGGATACTTTCTATGTAAACAAACCCGGCTATCTTTTAAGAACCCACACCTCGCCCGTTCAGGTCAGGACAATGTTAAAAAAACAACCCCCTATTCAAATTATCGCCCCCGGAAGGGTCTACAGAAGGGACGATGACCCCACCCACTCGCCGATGTTCTTCCAGGTGGAAGGGTTGGTGGTAAACGAAAATGTGAATTTCGCAAACATGATGTTTGTCCTTAGGGAATTCCTACGCCGTTTTTTCGAAGCCGAAGTTCCCGTAAGATTTAGGCCTTCTTACTTTCCCTTCACCGAGCCCAGTGCCGAGGTGGACATAGGCTGTGTAATCTGCCAAGGAAAAGGTTGCCGCGTTTGCAAAGGCACCGGATGGCTGGAAGTTTTGGGGGCGGGTATGGTTCACCCCAACGTTTTGCAGGCCTGCGGTATAGACACCGATAAATACCAAGGATTTGCCTTCGGTCTTGGAGTTGACCGTTTTGCCATGCTCAAATACGGCATAGATAACATTAAGCTTTTCTATGAAAACGATGTTCGTTTCCTAAAACAGTTTTCTTCCCTTTAATTTTTAACCGCTTTACCTTTTCAGGCTAAAAAAATCTGTATCGTATAATGGTCTTATTAAATTTTCTATTAAAAACCTTGTAAAGGAGGAATAAGATGGCAAAAGTAATAGGATACGCAAGATTGGAGCAAATCGCCAGAAGGGCGGCAGGTATCGACCTCCAAAAGAACAAAACCGCCCGCGTAATTGACATGGTAGAGAAAAAACTCTACGACCTCCTAAAGGTGGGCGAGGAAAATGCCAGCTACAACGACAGGCAGGTTATCTGGCTATCCGACATACCTCTAACCAAAGGTTTCCGCGAATCTATGAGAAAATTCCGCGAGTTGGAAGAGGAGGTTCCCATAGAGGACATCCTAAAATTCTTGGCCAGCAAACCCCCTCTGAAATACCCCTTGGAAGCCGAATTGGAAAACAAACTCCCCGAAATAGTGGGAGCATTAATTTACATCATCGCCCAAATCATTAAAGAAGTTTCCGAAGACAACAGATATCCTTCGGAAGAGGAATTGGACAAAACCGAAAGAATCCTCGACCTAACCCTTTAATCTCTTCTTTCTTTCTTTTTCTCTCAATCTATTAAATCCTTTAGTCGGGCCAATTTAAGCAAAGCATCTAAAGGTGTGGTTCGGGCAATATCGACCTCTTTAAGGAGCTTTTTAATAGTTTCCCACTCTCTAGAAAGGTTATTTCCATTACCGTTGGAGGTATAAGTTTTTACCTTCTCTATCTTCGGAGAGACATATTTTTTTCTTTCCTTGGGTCGGTTAATTTTTAAAGCCTCTATATTGGGTTTTTGGTAGGGTTTCCTAACGGTGGTAGGTTTTTTATCCGTTCCGTATGTAGGAGCTATTTCCTGTTTTAGCCCTTCGATGGTTCTAAACTCTCGGGTTTTTTGAGCCTCCAATAGGGAAAGGATTTCTTTGGCCCTTTCAACAACCTCGGGGGGTAGGCCCGCCATTTTGGCAACATTTACGCCAAAGCTCTTGTTGGCGGGCCCTCTTTTTAAACTATATAGAAATTCGATATCCCCTTCGGGGGTTTCCCTTACTTCCATATGGTAGTTAACCACCCCCTCGACTTTGCCCTCCAGCTCGGTAAGCTCGTGGTAGTGGGTCGCAAAAAGGGTGCGGGCTTTAATCTTTTTGGCAATATATTCGGCTACGGCGGTAGCGACCGCTATACCGTCGTAGGTGGCCGTTCCCCTTCCTACCTCGTCAAGCACAATGAGGCTTTTTTCGGTGGCATGGGTTAGAATGTTGGCCACCTCATACATTTCGTTCATAAAGGTTGAAACCCCCAAAGCCAAAATATCGCCCGAGCCTATGCGGGTGTAAATCGCGTCCACAATAGAGAGTTTCGCCTCCGAAGCGGGCACAAAACTTCCCATTTGGGCCAACAGGAAAATAATCGCCGTCTGACGAATGTAGGAAGATTTCCCCGCCGCGTTGGGGCCCGTTATTATCAATAGCCTTTCCTTTTCGTTAAAGGTTAGGTCGTTGGGTATGTAAACCTTTTGATACTTTTCAATTACCGGGTGCCTTCCGCCCACAACTTTGGTTTCAATGCCTTTCTCTTCCACGGTGGGACGAACCCAAAAGTTCTCAACCGCCACCGTGGCCAAGGACTGCAGATAGTCTATTTCCCCCAAAAGGGAGGCAACATTCCCTATGCGGTCTATTTTTTCTAAAACCCTTTCGCGGAGTTTGGTAAATATTTGATACTCCAAATTTTTTATCTTTTCCTCCGCCGATAGGAATTTCTCTTCAAACTCCTGAAGTTCTTGGGTTACAAACCTTTCGCTACTTTTGAGGGTCTGTCTTCTTCTTAGTAATCCCCGCTCTATCCAGTCCTGAACATAACGGATATTGGGCTTGGTAATTTCGATGTAAAAACCCATTACCTTGTTGTAGCCAATTTTCAGGGAGGAGATACCCGTTTCCTTCCTAAGTTTTTCCTGATACTTTAAAATCCACTCCTGGGCATTGTTTTTTATTCTTCTAAGCTCGTCCAAATAGGGGTCTACTCCGTCTTTTATTAAACCTCCCTCTTTTACTTGGTAGGGCGGGTCATCCACCAAGGTGCGGTCTATATCTTCGGCCACCTCGGAAAGGTTGTCCATCTGTTTGGCCAACTCCAAAAGGAGGGAGGAATTTGTTTTTTCCTCCAAGAGTTGTTTAATTTCTACCGCCCTAAAAAGGGACTGTTTTAACATTACCAAATCCTTGGCGTTTACCATGGAGGAGGAGATTTTTGAAACCAGCCTCTCCATATCGTAGGTCTTTTCCAAAAGCTTCCTAAGGACGGTTCTTACCTGAGGGTTTTCCACCAAAAAGGAAACTGCATCTTGGGTTTCCTTTATGCGGTTTATATCCTTGTAAGGGTGGACTATATGGAATTTTAATTTTCTTCTACCCATACCCGTTTGGGTTCGGTCTAAAACACCGAAAAGGGAGTAGGCTTTTTTTCCGTCCAGACTTTCCAGCAGTTCCAAAGATTTTTGTGCCTTTAGGTCTACTTTGGCAAAAAGTTCGCCAACATAGGGCTTAGGTCTCCTAACAAAAGGCATAAAGCTTTTTTGGGTATGTTTTGCGTATTTAAGCAAAGCGGCCAAGGCGGGTAAGACGCTATCGTCGGGAAACTGTAAAACCTTCAGGGTGGGAATTTTAAAGTGTTCCAAAAATTCCCTTTTAGGGACTTCTCCAAAATATTCCTCCGTAGGTAGGTAGGTGAAATATACCTCCTTAAGGAGGGGTTTTATTTCATTTGCCAACTCTTCCTTTCCTTTGGGGAGTAAAATTTCCCCCGGTTGGAGTTTTGCTATTACGTTTAATGCTTCTTCCTTGGTGAGGACGGAGCCAAAAAATTCGCCCACCGCCAGGTTTAGATAACCAACCGCCCACTTCCTACCCACGGGATATAAGGCCATTAGGCCCGAGGTCTCCCTTTCGAAAAAGGTTCCGGGAGTTATAACCCTTACAACCTCCCGTTTTACTATACCTTTGGCCTGCGATGCATCTTCCACCTGCTCGCAAATGGCCACCTTATAACCGCTGTGTATAAGTCGATGAACGTAGCTGTTAAGGGCGTGGTGGGGGATGCCCGCCATAGGAATGCGTTTTCCCCTCCCGGCCGGGCGGGTTGTAAGAACTATATTCAAAACCCGTGAAGCTATTTCGGCGTCCTCATAGAACATTTCGTAAAAGTCGCCCAACCGAAATAGAAGTATTGCATCGGGATATTGCTCCTTTATAGTGTGGTATTGGGCAAGCATCGGAGTTAGGTTTTCCTTTGAGTTAGGAGTGTGGCTTAAGTTTTTTTTACTTCCAAAGCGTGCCATAGGTATTTACAAAATTTAAAAAGTTGAGTGGGAGGAGAAATCGAAGTGTTATTAAAAACAAACAATGTTGGAAGTTGTTAAAAATAGTAAACCCTTCCGAACCAATATCAAAGTTAAAGCCCAACCCGAACCTAAAATGCTAAAGGTATGAACAAAGCCCTTCCTAAAAAGGTTGAAAAGGTTTTGGAGCTCCTTAAAAAGGATTTGGGAGATAATTTAAAAATTGACATAGTTGAAAGGGTTCTATACGAAAAAGACGCCACCGCCATACCAATAGAAACAAAAACCCCGCAGGCGGTAATTTTTCCCACCAACAAAAAGCAGGTTCAAAAAATTGTTGAAATTCTCTATAACGAAGATATACCTATGATTCCCCGCGGCGCGGGTTCTTGTTTAACGGGGGGGGCCGTAGGCCTAAGAGGCGATGAGGTGGTCATTTCCTTTGAAAAAATGAACAAATTTAAAATCGATTTGGACAATGCCACCGTGGTAGCCCAGCCGGGGGTTATAACCTACGAACTCCAAAAGGCGGTAGAAAAGCACGGGTTGTTCTATCCACCCGACCCGTCAAGCTACAAGTTTTCCACAATAGGCGGCAACATTGCCGAAAACGCCGGAGGGCCAAGGTGCGTTAAATACGGCGTTACAAGGGATTATGTCTTAGGTTTGGAGGGGGTTATAAAATACGGCCAAACTTTCAAATTTGGGGCCCCCATAATGAAAGATGTTGCCGGCTACGACTTTACCAAGTTTTTGGTAGGTAGCGAAGGAACATTGGGAATAATTACCGAAGCTATATTGAGGCTTGTACCCTTACCGAAAGAAAGAAGGGTTTTGCTCGCCTTCTTCGACCGTTTGGAAGATGTCGGAAGGGCGGTCACCAAAATAATGACCTCCGGGGTTTTCCCTTCGGCGTTGGAATTTATGGACAGAGCCTGTATAAAGGCGGTAAACGAATATAAAAATCTCGGCCTTCCCGAGGATAAGGTGGGGTTACTGCTAATAGAGCTCGACGGCCATCCTCTGGCGGTGGAGCAGGAGCTGCTTGAAGTTAGCGAAATGTTAAAGAATATGGGCGTAAGTATTCAACTCGCCCACACCAAGGAGGAGGAAGAGAAACTTTGGGCCGCACGGAGGGCTTTGGGGCCCGCAATATCAAAGTTGGGAACCGGAAAGGTAAACGAGGATATTGTGGTTCCCCGTAGCCGCTTGGCCGAATATATCCCCGCCGTGGAGAATTTGGCCAAAAAGTATGAGTTAATTTGTGCAATTTTCGGACATATAGGGGACGGAAACCTCCACGTGAATTTTATGTTTGATAAATCCAACCCCCAAGAGGTTGAAAAAGTTGAAAAGGCGGTGGAGGAACTATTTAAATTGACCGTCGACTTCGGTGGTTCAATTACAGGAGAACACGGCGTGGGTATTACAAAAAAACCTTTTCTAAAACTTCAGTTGGGAGATGTCGGTATAGAACTGGTTAAGGGTGTTAAAAAACTATTTGACCCGAAAAATCTGTTCAATCCCGGTAAGGTTGTCGATGTTTAATTTTTCCTTTGCTTGTTTTTTTTTGCTTTCAAACCCAAAACTCGTTAAGGAATTAATCTTTCAAACCTATTGGGTAAAAAAGTTAGGAAAAGAGGTCGGAAGAGTTTTTTCTTACTGTTGACCTTCGAGGGGAATAACATCTACGTATTTTCTTCCTCTACGGGAAACGAATTTAACAATACCGTCAACTTTGGCAAATAGGGTGTAATCGTTTCCCATTCCTACATTGATACCGGGGTAAATTCTGGTTCCCCTCTGTCTTACAATTATGTTTCCGGCCTTAACTATTTGGCCGTCGTGCCTTTTGACACCTAACCTTTTCGAAATACTATCCCTACCGTTCTTTGTCGAACCTCCGGCTGCCTTACTTGCCATTTTTCTACCTCCTTAATTTTTTCTTTCCAAAAAAGTTAAATTTGTATTTCTTTTATTTCTAACTCTGTGTAGGGTTGTCTATGTCCTTTCCAGCGGCGGTAGTTCTTTTTAGGTCTGTATTTGAATACTATCAGCTTTCTACCCAATCCGTGGCCTTTTACTTCGGCTATAACTTTTCCTTTGTCCAAGATTACGTTTCCGTTGTCGTCCCTTACCATTAAGGTTTCCAATTCAACGGTTTGACCCACGGGAACATTTAGTTTTTCCACTTTTAGCTTGTCTCCTACCTGAACCCTGTATTGTTTTCCGCCGGTTTTTATTACCGCATACATTTTTTAGCCTCCTTATAGCGTTTTCGGTTTGGAAGTTGCGTAAGCCAAATAATTTTATTTTAACTTTTTAGTATCGCTTTCTATAAGAAGAACCAATTTCTTGAGCCTTTAGATAGGCCTGTTTAACCGAGCTTTCTATAGCTTCCAGGTCGGCCTTTAATTCTTGGCTGAGGGCATTTATAGTTTCCCTTATTAATTTGGGTATGTCTAAGAAATTAATCTTTTCTTCTAGAAATAGCTCAACGGCCGCCTCGTCGGCACCGACCAAATAGGCGGTGTAAGGGAATCCTTTTTTACCTACCTCGTAGGCTATTTTTAAACATTCAAATTTTTCCCAATCGGGTTTTTCAAAGGTAAGTTTTCCCACCTCCGTAAGGTCTAAGGGTTTTAAATAGGTCTTCTCCCGTAGGGGGTAAAAAAGGGCGTAATGTATCGGAAATCTCATATCGGTGGGCGACATTAGGGCAAATAAATTCCCGTCGAGGGTTTGAACCATTCCGTGGATTATACTTTCGGGGTGAATTAGAACTTCTATCCTCTCGTAGGGAATTTTAAATAGATAGTGGGCCTCTATAACTTCAAACCCTTTATTCATCAGGGTAGCACTATCGACGGTTATCTTTTTTCCCATCTTCCAACGGGGGTGTTTTAAAGCCCTTTGAGGGGAAACTTTTTTTAATTCCTCCTTGGGTAAACTTCTAAATGGCCCACCCGATGCGGTAAGAACTATTTTTTCCACCTCTTGGTCGGTTCTTAAGTTTCTCAACAGTTGGAATAGGGCATTGTGTTCACTGTCAAGGGGTATTATTCTTTCCCAAAAAGGGTTTAAAAAATCTCCCGCCGCTATTATGGTCTCTTTATTTGCCAAAAGTAATAGGGAATGTGTTTTTTTTAAAACCACAAAGGAGGGGGCTATACCGAAAATTCCCCCTATAGCGTTTACAACTTTATTTAATTCCAACTTTTGGAGGGAATATTCAAACCCTTCTAAACCCAAAAAGTGTTGGGTGGTAGATGGAAGTTCTTTTAACCATTGGGTGGAAGGTTTATCCTCGGTTATAACCACCGAAGGTTTAAATTCTTTTACCTGCTCCAAAAGGAGGTCGGAAGCTTTCTTAGCATACAGAAGTTCGACTTTAAATTTATCGGGATAATGGCGAATAATATCCAAGGTTTGGGTTCCTATGGAACCGGTGGAGCCTAATACCGCAACGGTTTCCATTAAATCCATATTTAAGAGCTAAATAGAAAGGTGTGAACTACCCCTCACTTCCCCCCTTTGGAAAACTCCCTATAGGGGGTAGGAGGGGCTTCCCGCTTCAACGAGGGCGACAATAACAGCCAGCTGAAAGCTGGCTTAACGCTTAAGCCCTCTCCACGGGCGTTTACCCCATCGGGAACCCGATGGGGTATCGGACCGTTCCAGCCCTACCGCCCGTTTAACGTTAACCTCCGCGTAAGCGCGGGTTAACGAAGGTGGGCGAGCCCAAGGAGCTTGGCTATCGCTCCTTTATAGAGTATAAAAAAAGTATACTACAGGAACGAAAAAAAAATCAACCTGCCTTTTAGCGTTAACCCCGCCGAATTTAACCTTCTGTTAAGATTAATGCTTAAAGGCGGGTTAACGAAGGCGGGGCGTTAGTGATGAAGTCGCATAGCGACGGAATTAGCCCGCGAAATTATCCTAAAGCTTTTAACATTTAATGTCTTCTTTATGGCGAAAATAGCTATAGGAGCCGACCACGCGGGTTTCCGTTTGAAAGAGTTTGTTAAAAAGCTTTTGCAAGAAAAGGGTTTTGAGGTTATCGATGTTGGAACCCACAGCGAAGAAAGGTGCCACTATCCCGAGTATGCCGCAAAGGTGGCACAAATGGTTTCTAAGGGAGAAGTTGAAAGGGGTATATTGGTCTGCGGTAGCGGTATCGGAATGTCCATAGTGGCAAACAAGTTTAAAGGGGTTAGGGCCGCCCTATGCCACAATATCTATTCGGCCAAATACTCCCGTCTGCACAACAATTCCAACATTCTTTGTTTGGGCGGTAGGGTTACGGGAGAGGACCTAACCCGCGAAATAGTGGAAGTTTGGCTTTCTACCCCCTTTGAGGGAGGTAGGCACCAAGAGCGGTTAAATATTATTTCCAAATTGGAGGAGGAAAATTTTTGTTAAAACCCTCTAAATCCTTAGTTTTTCTATTTCCTCCTGCTTTAGGGGAATTCCCTCCACCGTTTCCAATTTTCGGTTTTTATGAAAAATTTCCACCTCCTTAGGTTGGTTTTTGGAATAGCGGGCTACCAAACCCGCAACAAGTTTTTTTTCTTCTTCCGTCGGGGGGGCTTCCTTTAACAGAAGGGCTACCGTTCCCTTGGTGGTTGGTTTGAATAGATACCACCTATTTTGGAACTTCCTTAAATAAAAAACCTCCTCCTTATTGCGGGCTACTATAACTTTGACCCCCGAAGGTAGTCTAAAGTGTCTACCTATCGGTATTAGGGTCGCTATATCGCAATCCCACTGCCTACGGTTTAATTGGTCGAAAATCTTCTTTCCTATCTCTTCCATGGTAAGCAAACAACCTCCAGCGGGCTGGGGTATGTAAGTTAGACCAAACTCTTTGGCCAATTGAAGTTGCCTTTCCCTTCCCCGCCCTTTGATGTCCAAAAGCTTTTCGCGGTCTATCCACCCCTTAATTTCGGGTATTGTTGGAGGAAGTAATTTTGCACTTAGCGGCCGGACTACCAAACCTTCCAAACCGGCTTCCTTTTCTATTAGCCGTAAGGTGGGAAGGTTTTGGCTCATAGGGCGTTGACCGACAACATCTCCCGTTATTACAAAATCGAAACCCTCTTTTTCCATAAACTGCTTCGCCGTTTGGAGGAATTTAATTTTGCAGTCTATGCAAGGGTTGGCATTTTTCCCATAACCATACTTGGGATTGGCTATAACCTCACAATAGTCGGAAGATATATCGACTTCCACCAATGGGAGGTTTATCTCTTTGGCCGCCCTATAGATGGGTAAATTTTCCTTGTCCTCTATAAGTCCCAACCTTTCTTTAACGTCCTCCGAGTGGAAACCCGTTTTTATATGCAACCCGACCACCTCTATACCTTGGTTCATTATCAGTTTGGCCGCCAGTATGCTGTCCAAACCGCCCGAAAAAAGGGCTACAGCTCTTTTTTTTCTTTCCATCTTTTGGTTTAAGTTAAAAGTTTCCTTACTAAGGAGAAAGGAAAGAAACAACTAAGGCGGTTAGTACCACCTAATTTTTGTCGGGTTTTTCGTTATTTATTAGGAGCAAAATAGAAACCCATAATGGCAAAGAGGGAAGTGGTAATATATCCTGCCGAAGTTTTAAAAAAACCGACCCAAAAGGTGGAAGATATAAACGACCGCATAATCCAAATAGTGGAGGATATGTGGGATACGATGTATGCCGACGACGGGGTCGGTTTGGCGTGCAACCAGATAGGGGAACGTTATTCCATCCTCGTTATGGATACAACCATTAAAGAGGATGTCCAACCCGTGAAACTAACTTTAATTAATCCCGAAATAATAGCCTCCGAAGGAACCCAAAAGTCCAAAGAGGGTTGTTTAAGTGTTCCCGGTATAGTGGCCGAAATCGACCGTGCCTATTGGGTGAAGGTTAAAGCCCTAACGCCCAAAGGTCAAGAGGAGATTTTCGAGTTTGAAGGTTTCCCCGCCGTGGTTGTCCAGCACGAAATCGACCACCTAAAGGGAATTACTATGCTCGACCGTTTAAAGGGTATCAAAAAAAGATTGGCCCTCGACAAGTATAAAAAAATCCTCCGTCGGTTGGAAAGATACAAAAAACAACAGGGGGATTAAGCTATAAAATCCCCGTAGTGTTCTTTAAAATAATCGCTGACCGTTTTGCGGATTTTTTCTTTTATCTTCCTATCTAGGATTTCCACTATTTCAATAAATTCCCCCTCTTTAACCTGAATAGACGGAAGACCTATAAAGATACCTCCGTTAGGTTTTTTTAAAAGTTTTATACCCCTTATAAGTAAAAAATTGTTTAAGACTATATCGGCATAGCCCAACAGCGTGGCGTTCTTCATCTTTAGCGGGAAGGGTATAAAACGCTCAACCCGAACGTGAACATCTTCCGTTTGCATACTTTATAATAATCGCCAATGGGTCTTTCCGGTAATTTGAAAAATTTTCCATTCCCTGACATACTGCAAGTAATCGCCAAGGAGAAGAAAAACGGTATCCTCCTCGTCGAGTGGAAGGATTTAATTGTAGCCTATTATATAAAAAATGGCCATATAATTTTTGCCCGTCCTGTGGACAAAATTACCCGTATTTACACCGAAAGGAACTTTCCCGAAATTCTTAAAAAGTTAAGGGTAAAGCCCGAAAATATCCCCAAAATTTTGGAGAAATATCTTTTGCAACGGTTGGGGGCAAGGGAAGGTATTTTCTCCCTGATATTCGGGTTTGTGCGTTATAAATCCGACGAGCCCATAACCATACCTATAGAGCAGGTTATACTGGAGGCATCCCGACAACTTACCCCCATGGAAGTTAGAAGAAAAATATCCGACGAAATGCTAACCTTCACCTTTACCGAAGATGCAAAGGAAAAGCTCAAAAACTTAAAGTTGACGCCCGTAGAACAAAAGGTTGTGGAATTAATAGATGGTAAAAGAACGGTGGCCGACATAAGAAAGGCTCTTTTCCCCACTCCGGAAATAGATGTTGACAGGGCCCTTTACGGTCTGTGGTCGGCCGGAATTATTAAAAGGGTTAGAAGGGGTAAAAGACACAAACCCGAAGGTCTCAGCCTCGACCTCCTCAAGCGGATTATTGAAAAGGTGAAAGACCTATAAAAGGATTAATTACCCCCCTCAACCAACACAGTGGGCGGGGGTTTTAATTTCATTCCTCTAAAGGGGGACAGTATGGGAGACAAAGAAAAGAATCAGGAACTCAAAGATACAAAAAAACCTAAAAAACGGATAAAAATTCTTATATCGGGGCCCTTTGCCGCGGGAAAAACCCAATTTATTAAAACCATATCGGAAATAGAACCTCTAACTACGGAAAAGCAGACAACAGCCGGCAAGGAGAAAAGCGTTAAATCCCACACCACCGTCGCAATGGACTTCGGTAAAATCACTATAGACGACGAGCACGAGCTATACCTATTCGGAACTCCCGGACAATCGCGTTTCGACTTTATGTGGGATATTCTCGGAAAGGGTGCCTTGGGAATTATTATTTTGGTGGACAGTACAAATCCCGAAACCTTCCACGAAGCGAGGCAAATAATCAACTACTTCGAAAGTAGGTATCCCGTTCCGATGGTTATAGGTGCCAACAAGCAGGACTTGCCCAACGCTTGGCCGCCCGAAATGATTAAAGCGGCCTTAAACCTTGATACCGAAGATATACCCGTGGTTCCCGTTGTTGCAACCGATAAAGAAAGCGTTAAAAAGGCTCTCTTAACTTTGCTTGAACAAATCTATAAAGAGTTTGGTTAAAAAAAAGTTAGAAGGGAATCCTTTTAAGGTTTTTTATTAAATTAAGCCCTCGGTCGGAAACCTTTTTCTTGCATCCTTTTGAGGAACTCTTCGGAAAGTTTATTGACCTCCTCGTCGGACAAGCTCCTTTCGGGGTGTCTTAGAATAACCCTAACGGCCACCGAAAGGTTTTCTTTGCCTATATTTTCCCCTTCGTAGACATCAAACACAAAAATTTCCTCTAAAAGGTCGGAAAATACTTCTTTGGCCGTTTGGAGGATTTGGTCGGCAAAATTGTCCTCCTTTTTGAAGACAAAAGCAAAATCCCTTCTGGCGGGCGGGAATTTGGATAAACCTTTAAAGGTAGGTTTTATCCTTAAATCCCTTAGGAGTTCCAAATTGAATTCTCCCACATAGGGGGTTTCTTTTAGCTCCAACTTTTGGGCAACCGAGGGGTGGAGTTTTCCAAAATAACCGAGGGTTTGGCCGTCGGCTACTACCTTGGCACAAAGGTAGGGATGCATATAGTCCCTTTTTTCAGGTTCTATTTTGTAGTTTTCCACCCCTAAGCGGGTTAGTAGAGCTTCAACAATCCCTTTAAAGGTTAGAAAATCCCAATCCCTTTGGACGGTAAAGTGCTTTTCAAATTTACCCACCGCCAGTATTCCTAAAGTGGGAACCTCTTGATTTTCAAGGTAAATTTTTCCCAACTCAAAGATTGCCACATCTCGGTTAAAGTTGTTTTGGTTAAACTGCTGAACTTTAACCAACGAGGGGATTAGGGAGGTTCTCATATGTCTCTGTTGGGTGTTTAAAGGATTTACTATTTCCCAGTAGGAGGGCAAATTAAACAACTCCCTTAGACTTTCCTCTATCCAAGGGAAGGTTATAACTTCATTTAGACCGCGGTCGGTTAGAAGGTTTCTAATTTTTTCCTCAAAGGGTTTTTGAATTTCCACATTCATAGGAAGGTCGGGTCTTAAGGGTTCAACATTGGTGTAGCCGTAAATTCTTAATATCTCCTCTATTAGGTCTACATCTTTTTTAATATCGAAACTCCTAAAGGCGGGCACTTGGGTTTCCCAAATGAGGTTAACCGAAGGGTTTTCCTCTTGGGCCAAAGAAAGGAGTTCCTCAACGGGTATTTTAATCTCTTTATATTCCGACATCGGGCGTAATAATTTTAAGGCGGCCGTTAAAATTAACTATCCTTGTTGTGTGGGTTTGGGTAGCCCTGGGAGGAGCCTTAGGGGCCATTACAAGGTTTTTCTTAGCCGGTTGGGTTCAAAAAAAGGTAGGTTTTGCCTTTCCCGTTGGAACTTTAACCGTTAATGTATTAGGTAGCTTCATTATCGGGTTTTTTATTTCCTACTTTCTTGAATATTTGGCCCTGCCGCCCCAATACAGGGCGTTGGTGGTGGTGGGTTTTTTAGGGGCCTTAACCACCTTTTCCAGCTTTTCCTACGAAACTGTTTCCCTTTTGCTGGAGGGTGAGATTACCAAAGCTATAGCCTACGTCGCTTTAACAAATTTACTCTGTTTTATAGCCACCTTCGGTGGGATTATTTTGGGAAGGCTTTTATCCAACCCTTCCTAAATATCATTAAAAGCCATGCTAAAACCCAAAGAAACGGTAGGCATATACGGAGAGGGGGAAGGCTATATAACAGCCCTGCTTTTTTATAACCAATACGTGGATGGTTCGATAGATTTTCCCAGCTTTGTGGTGGATAGAATTTTTCCCTCCGTCGGGAAGTTTGACCGTTTTATCCTTTTATTGGAAAACATAGAAACTTCCACCGCCGAGGCTTTAAATAATCTTCCCCAACCTCTTAAGGAAAGGTTATTGGTATTTTCCAAAAACTGCCGAGGTTTGGAGTTTTGCCATAAAGTGGAAGATTTGATATTCCAACCTTTGGAAGTTATTGCCGAAAAACTTTCCCTGGAAAATCTGAAGAAAAACTTAAAAACCACCAAAGAGGAATTTCCTTCCGCTTTAATTCAACGGTTGACAAAAAAAGTTTCCTTCTATATTCCCGTGGTGGTTGGAAAAAGAAATAGCTACCTTTACGCGTGGAAATATTACCTTTCCAAAGCGGGGGTGGGTAGCATAACCTACCTCTATCCCCGCGACAGGGGTTTGATTTCCAATATATTTTCCAACGTGGCTTTTTCGGACAAGATTTTTCCCCTAATTTTGGGTCAATTAGATTTGGTTAAAGACCTTAAAAGGAAAGGTTTTGTTCCCCAACAGGTGGTTTTGGAAGGTAAAAACAACCTCGATACGGAGCTTAAATATATCCTCCTTGCAAGGGAGGTAGCTAAGAACATAGTCCGTTTTTAGTTTTTTAACCTTTTATTTCCCTTGGTTGGAAAGTTTTTCTTTTAAGGTTTAGCTTGCCGTTGTCAAATTTGTTAATACCTTTCTTATCTATGGCTTTCGAGTATACAACGGACATTTTTAAAATTAAGCGAATACACAATATTAGGGACTTTGCCTATAAGGTGGAGCTAAAAGATATTAATACGGCCGAATTGGCTTTGCTTTTAAACAACCTTACCGATGAAGCCTTCTTCTGGGAAGAGGGGCAAATTTTGCACGCCACTTCCGAGATTGATTGGTCGGCTCTGCTACCCGAAGAGCTAAAAGAAAAAATCGTTGCGGTGGAAAAAGTGCACGAAGGTTATTTGCCCCAGTCCAAACTTCCCAAATACACCGCTTGGGCACTTTTTGCGGCCGACTTCAACAAGGTTTGGACTCCCAACTTTAAAGCCAACCCCGTTTTTAGAAAACTCCGCCGAAGGACAAAGGAGGGGTGGAACCTAAGCCTATGGATGAAATTCCTCCACGAATTTAGCCTAAAATACAAGGTGGAAATCGAAGGCTTGGAATACCAAGTTCACCGTTGGTTCGGCGTAATGCCCGAAGATACCGACTACCTAACCCTCTCTTTCAAAGGCGGGATAATAATCAACTCCACCTTTGACCGATTGGCTTCAAAATTTAACAAAGAGGCGGTTCTTAAATATTTCAAATTCAAGGTAAGGGGAACCTACCGCGTTGGCACTCCCGTTGATGTTGACTTTGATAAAAAAGAACTCAAACTAACTTTTGACGAAAGCGAAAATATCTTTACCGTTCCCTTCGAAAGGGCATTCCCCATTTATATACCCGAAAAGGGTCTGGATTGGGACGAAAAAGACCGCACCGGGTTGCTTAAAAATCTTAGACTAACCCCGAAAGTTATCTGCCACTATATGCCCACTTTGGTAGCTGTTATAAACCAACTTCTTGAGCCCTATATGGTTCAAATAGAACACCTTAATCCCTCTTGGGAAGAAGTCAAATATTCCCCCAATGTGGTTATTGATAAACCTGTAAACGGTGAAAATCCCGAAGAACTTCTGGAGTATATCTTCGAAGAAAGGAAACTCTACAATGTTCCCTTTAACGAACTTAATATAGTTTCCATCGATTTAGCCCTTAAATCGGAAAAAAACAAAAAACTTCTACGCGACGCCAAGAAAGACTTTTTTGAAAATTTAGCCCTGTTCTTCGGCGATATAGGCGTTAAGGTTAATCTCCAAGAGGAAATTTTTGACAAAAAAATTAAAGAGTGGAATATTTCTTCCGCCGCGGAAATTAAAGAATTTCTGAACGGCCTTAGGGAAAAATTGGAAAAAGCCGACTACGGTTTCGTAATAATTCCCCAAAGGGAGAAACTTACCGAACACATTGAAATGTTGCCCCTATTGGAAGAAATAAAACAGACCTTAAAAGGTTTAAAGGTTTCTCTATTAACCGACAGGGAAATAAAGGTATTTTTCAAATCCGACAAGAAGGAAACCAAAAGAAAAATCCTATTCAAGTATATAAAGGAAATTGTAGAGAAAAACGGCGGGGCGGTTTATATACTGGACGAACCCTTACCCTTCGGTAGGGTTGCCGTAGAAGAGGAAGACCACTATAGGGTTTATAACCTATTTGGCGAACCTGTTGAAGTAGTTAAAGAATTTGTTCCCCAAGAGGATGATTTATTAATTACCTACGACCCTAAAAAGGTTAACAACAATAGAACAGTTCTGTTGGATAGAGAACATGCACCGGTTGCCCTCAAAAAGGAAATAGAATCGGGCCGTTGCCTGAATGCGGAAAAAGGTATTAGCTACAACCTCCTAAGGTGGAAAGGTTATTTGGTTCTCGATAGGGCGCTTAGATTCGGACACAAAACCGCCGTTGGTGTTAAGGTTAGCGATGATTTAAATCTAAAAGAGGTAGAAAAAGCACTGTTGGAACTTTCCAAGGTTAGGGAACTTTAAAAATCTTTCTTTTTTAATTTTTTTCTATTTCCAACTCGGTTGGTTTGTCCTTCATAGACGGTGAAGGGCCGGCAAATTTTTGCTCGTAAAGTTTTATCAAAGTTATAAATAGAGCGAAAATAGTGGGCCCCAAAAATATACCGGTAAAACCAAACGATAGCAAACCACCGACCACGGCGAAGAATAGAAAAACATAGGGAAGCTCTATCTTTTCCTTCATTATCAGAGGACGAACAAAGTTATCTATGGAGGAGATAACAAATAAACCTACCGCCAAACCGACCAAGCCCTTTTGGAAATCTCCCAAAAGCAATTCGTAGAGGGTAACGGGAAACCAAACATAACCCGTTCCGAAGGGCGGTATAAAAGCAAAGAAGGCGGTAACTACAGCCCATAGTAAAGGATACGGAAGGCCGTAATACATATATAGGAAGAGAGCTATTATTGACTGAATAATCGCCGTTCCCGCCGTTCCGTAGATTACGGCCGTTAGGGCATCTTTTATGGTTTTAAAAATTTCCTCCTTATCTTTTTCTTCCAGCGGGACTATCCGCTTAAGGTGATAAACCGCCTTATCTCCCTGGTATAGAGCAAAAAAAAGGGTTAACAAATAGATAAACCCTTGGAATACCGTATTTACCGTCCAAAAAAGAAATTCCTTTGTAAATTTGGTGAAATATTGGGACAACCACTGTGTTAGGTCATTTATTAGCTTCTTTATGTGTTCCTCATTTAAAAGGTTTTCCAAAAAGGGATATTGAATTTGATACTTGTAAAGGTAGACATAAAACCTTTGTTTTATTTCCTCAATAAGGAGCTCTAAATTTCCCGACTGCACATATTGGTTTATAGTGTTGGCCAACTTAACAATTTCCTGCCCCAATACCACAAACAAAACCGTTAGGGGTATTACCACAATTGCGAGGATAACTATGAGGGTAACCAAAGCGGCCGCAAAATCGCTAAAGAGGATTTTTTTTAACTTTTTCCTCAAAGGAAAGAACACCAGAGCTGAGATGAGGGCCAACACCAACGCCTGCCAAAAAGGCAGAAGCATATAAACCACCAAAAGGAAGATAAAAATTACAAATCCTAAAAAGGTATAAATAAAGAGCTTTTTCCTAAATTCGGTTCTATGTGAGTTAGCACCCATTTTTCTCTATATCTAACCCAAAACTCAACCGATTTGGCTTTGATAGAAAAAACCTATTAAGGAAACCCTACAATATTCCCTTTTTAATATAGTTTCCATTGATTTAGCCATTTGATAAACCTGTAAACGGTGAAAATCCCGAAGAACTTCTGGAGTATATCTTCGAAGAAAGGAAACTCTAAAATACGCAAGCCTGTTTAATAAAGATTGGTAAAAAAGCTTAAAAAAACTCAAACACGGAAAAGAATGTAGGCTATATTATCCCTATCGATATTTTTCTTCCTTTTGGAGGTTTTAAATAAAAAGTTCAACCTATCGCTGATTTCTTCTACGGGTAAATCACCGTATTGGTTAAAGAATTCCTTAAGTTCCTCAAAGGTTAAAAGTTTTTCTATCCCGTCGGAGACCAATAGATAAATGTCCCCTTCAAGGACTTTTCCTTTTTTAATAACTATTGGGGGATTCCAATCGGTTCCCAAAGCTCGGACTTTTTTTCTTCCTTTTCTTTCCTCTACGGTGTCTTCGGTCAATTGTTTTAGTTCCCCTCGGCGGAAGCGGTAAATTTTGCTATCCCCGCTGTGTCCTATAATGAAGAAATCCCCCTTAAGGAACATTGCCGATAGGGTGGTTCCGCTTATACCCCCCATTTCATAAACGGTGTTCATTACCTCTTTGTTGGCCTTTTTAAAGATTTCTTCTATTTCCTCTTTATCAAAGTCCTTTAGGGGGAAATTTTTTTCCAATACTTCGAGGGCTTTCTCCGCCGCGACGGCACCAAAACCGCTATCGCCCATACCGTCGGCTATGGCGAAAAGTTTTTGGTCTTTATCTTCGAGGAATAATATTCGGTCTTCAAAGTTTTGTTTGTCGCCTATATTCATATTTGTGGCTATTTCAACTTCCCGCATCGGCTCACTCCTTTAGGCCATTGTTAAGTTTATATCTCCTTCCAATTAATAGGAAGGTAGGCTCATTTATTCTAATAGGGAAGGAAATGTTTGTCGTTCAGGTTATAGGTAGGCACAACAGCGGAAAAACCACCCTTATAGAGTTCCTAACCAAGGAGTTAACCAAAAGAAACCTCAAGGTGGGTTATATAAAACATGACCCTAAAGGAAAGGGAATTACCGATAAACCAAACTCCGACACCCACCGAGTAAAAACTTCCACCATTAGGACGGCATTGGTTTCACCTTCACTAACCACCCTATGGTTTTTGGAAAGTTTGTCCCTTAAGCAGGTTCTAAAGTTTTTCAAAGACCTCGATGTGGTTATTGTGGAGGGTTTCAAGTTCGAAAAAGGTTTTCCAAAAATTTTAGTCGGTCAATTGGAGGAAGATATTAAAAACCCTATAAAGGAAGAGATAGTTTTAACCGTCAAAGGGGAAGAAGATTATAAAAAAGCCCTTTCTTGGATTTTGAAAAATCTAAATTCGGCGGTGGGCGAATAATAAATTCCCATGCAACAGTTAAAGGAATGGTTAATCGTCCTTTTAATCATCGTGGTTGTAAAGATTTTTTTAATTGAGGCCTACAACATTCCCAGTAAATCGATGGAGCCGACCCTCCTTCAGGGTGATTTTATTCTTACCAATAAGTTGGTTTATAAATTTACCGACCCTTGGAGGGGAGATATAGCGATTTTTGTCTATCCCTACCAACAACAGTTTGGCCACCATTTGACCGATATAACTTTTGTAAAACGCATAGTTGGGATACCCGGCGATGTTATAGAGTTTAACAACGGTAGGTTAATAATCAATGGGAAACCCCTCTCGTATGAAAAAGTAAAAGAAACACCCGACAAAGTTATTTATTACGAATACATTCCCACCCAAACGGGTAAAGTTATAAAGCACTTGGTGGAATATTCCAAACATCCAACCGCTGTGGCCTTGTTAGGCCGCTTTGGGGTTCTTTTGGATAAAATTCCCGCCCGCAGTTGTTTGGAAATTTCCCCTATAAATCCCAACATCTGTAGCAAAATCCGAGTTCCCGAAGGCTACTATTTTGTAATGGGCGACAACAGAGACAACTCCGACGACAGCCGTTATTGGGGATTTTTGGCACGCAAATATATCCTCTCCACCCCCTTCGTTATTTACTTTTCCGGCGAAGTTCCCCACCTTACGGTAGAAGACAGCAATATATTTTCGGGGATAACCCAACTCTTGCACGCCATGCTTCACCCCCGCCTGGATAGAATAGGAAAACCCCTTATTGAGGATTGATTTTTTCTTTTTTCCTTTTTGATCAGTTTTTATCTAAAAAGCCAACAGTAGCTGGAGAAAAAGACCTCAAATATACTTAACTCTCTTTGGAAGAAAAAACCACAATCCCTAAAGGAGGTAAATAAAAATGGAACTATGGGCAAAGATAGGGGACGAAAAAGTTAAGTTCCAAGGTTCTATGGTAAAAGTTCTCGAAGAGTTAGTGCAAAAAGCTCAGGGAAAGGAAGCTCAACTGTTGTCTTTCCACGCCGGCCAAAAAGAGAGAAGAAGACTTAAAAGAGAGTTGCGCGCCGCGGGCAAAAATTTGGTGGAAGCGGCCAAAAACTACGTTCGTTGGTATTACACTGCCGAAGCTAGAAAAATTAGGAGACAAATTAAAGAACTAAAAAGAAGGGAAAAAGAAAACTCCAAAGGCATTAGATACCTACCCAAAGGAGTGGTAGAGCAAATTAACCGCCTCCAAAAGCAATTAGAAGAAATAAACCAAAAGTTGGCCTCTCTCTAATTTGTCTTCCTAAAAAAGGAAAACAATCTTTTAAAAAGTCCTTGTTTCGGCTTCTTTTTAAAAACCTTCAGAATGGGCGGATAAAGTTTACTCCTCGGGTTTTCCAAATATTTGGACATTCGATTTAGCTCCTTTTCCAGTTTATGGAAATCGTAGGGATAAGGTTTAAGGTAGCCTTTATATTCGTCCAACAAATTTAGGAGAACCTCAAGTTCCTTATCTGCATTGGGATAATCTTTACTCTCTATAAGATACCCTAACTGGGTTAGAGAACGAAAAACCCTGTATAGGAGTAGGTCTTCTTTGGCTATCACCGGTAGGTAGTTTTCCAAAAGAAGGTAGGCCTCCCTGGGAAGACCATAATTAAAAATCTCCACCACAGTATCAAAAAATTCTTTGGAATCCTGCGGAGGGAAACTTTTTTTAAATCTTTCTACAAAGCTCCAATATTTGTAAATCCTTTGGCAGATAGTATGCTTCATAAAACCGTAGCGGGAGTCTATAGAAAAAGCACTGTCGGGGGTAGGGTCATAAAATAGAATTTCCTTCCCCTTAATAAAATTCCTTTCCCCATCTCGCAGATAAAAAATTTCCCACTCTAAAAGGTAATCCCTCCAAGGGTAATTATCAAAATCTATTAAATACTTTTTTAGGCATTTTTTAAGTTCCGCCAGAGGGATTTCATCTACTCCAAAAAGCCGACTTATTTGGCAATAACACAATCCCAAATATAGGGTTTTTCTTTTTTCTTTGGAAACCACCAAGTCAAAGAACAGATTGAATAACTTTTTCCATATAAAGTTTTCATACTCTTTAAGGGTTTCCTGCATTTAAAAAATAAAATTTACCTCCCCTATGTTGGTAAAGTTTTTTATATTCCTTATTAGGATTTACCAAAAGACCCTTTCTCCCTTTTTAGGTCATAGTTGCCGTTATGAACCTTCTTGTTCAAACTATGCTATTTTGGCTCTTCAAAAATACGGTTTAATAAAGGGAAGCCTAAAGGCGATATGGAGAATTTTGAGATGCAACCCTTGGAGTAAAGGAGGGGTCGATTATCCTTAAATTGTTCTGGAAAATCTTCTTTCCTTCCTTTGTCGGGTATAAATATCAAAAACCATACAGATGTTTCTTATTAAAAGTCTTCCCAAAGGTAGGACTTTTATGTAATCCTTCGAAAGTTTTAATAAACCATCTTCCTCCATTTGGGAAAGTTCTTTTAGTTCCCTTTCGAAGTAGCTATCGAAATCAATCCCGAATTGGGTTTCTACAGTTTTTTTATCCAACCTAAAGTTGCATATAAGTTCGGTAATTACAAAACGCCTTATTAGGTCGTCATCGTTTAGTTCTATTCCTCGATAGGTTGGTAATAATCCCTTATCTATAGCTTCGTAGTAAGGGCGGACGGTTTTGTAGTTTTGGCCGTAATACCTGTCGAGCATGGAAATAGAGCTCATTCCTATCCCTATAAGGTCGACGCCCTTTTTGGTGGTGTAGCCCTGGAAGTTTCTCCACAGTTTACCTTCCCTTTGGGCTATAACCAGCTCGTCGGTGGGCTTGGCAAAATGGTCCATGCCGATGTAGATATAGCCCGCTTTGGTAAATTCCTCTATGGTAATTTTGAGCATCAATAGCTTGTCCTTAGGTTGGGGCAGGGTTTTAGGGTCTATCCGCCTTTGCAGAGGTTTTAACCAGGGAACATAGGCGAAGTTGTAAACGGCCACGCGGTCGGGGTTTAAGGCTATTGTTTTTCTTACAGTTTCGCGGAAGCTTTCGGGAGTTTGGTAGGGCAAACCGTAAATAAGGTCGATATTCAGCGATTGAAAATTTTGTTCTCTAACCCAAGAAACAACTTCCTCCATAAGGCTGTAGGGCTGAATGCGGTTTATAGCCTGTTGCACCTTGGGGTTGAAGTCTTGAACCCCCATCGATATGCGATTAAATCCCAAATCCCTATATAGTTTGATATATTCGTAATCCACACTTCGGGGGTCTATTTCTACCGATATTTCCGCCGAAGGGGAAATCTTAAAGTTCTCCCTTATGTAGGAAAACAAATCTATTGTTTGTTCCTTCGTTAGGTAGTTTGGGGTTCCCCCTCCCCAGTGGAGTTGAACCACAGGGCGGTCAAAGTCCAAGTAAGGTTTTAAATATTGAATTTCTTTTTTCAATCTTTGGAGATAGGGAACTTCCCGCCCCCTAATGCGGTTTATAACAACATTGCAACCGCAGAACCAGCAAGCATTTTCGCAAAAAGGTATGTGAAAATACAGCGACAACGGGCGGCTTGTTTTATTACTCTCGGTTAGGTGTTTTATAAAAAAATCCCTTCCTTGGTCTTCTTTAAATTCGGTCGCAGGGGGGTAGGAGGTATAACGGGGCCCCGGCTTATCGTATTTTTTTATAAGTTCCTCCGAAAAAACTACTTCCATACCTTTTATATTGCGAAAACCTAAGCGGGGGAATTATCTAATATCTCAACAATGTATTCCCTTTCAATAAGCTCCGTAATAGGAGGAAAGCACAAAGGAATACCCCGTTGGGGGAAAAGATTTTGTATAGATTCCCGCCAGATAAAGGAAGGAGATATTTTTATCCCCCTTAAGGGACAAAAATTTGATGGTCACCTTTTTGTGGAAGAGGCTTTTAAAAGGGGTGCTTTAGGGTTTATTGTTCAAAAAGGAAAACTCAAAGGGCAATTAATAGAAAAAATTTCCCGCAGGGGGTTTGTTATAGAGGTAGAAAACACCTTTGAAGCTCTAAAAAAAATAGCTTCCTACAAAAGGAAGATTTTTAAAGGTTCGGAAATAATTGCCATTACCGGAACGGCGGGAAAAACCACCACAAAGGAGCTTATTGCCCACCTTTTGAAAAGTAAATTTTCCGTTTACAAAACCCCGGGAAATTTAAATTCTCGGATAGGTTTACCTTTAGCACTGGCCAACGCCGACGAGCAGGCCACCTTCCACGTTTTCGAAGTTGGTTCCGACGGGCGGGGAAACATAACCGGTCTGTTAAAAATCTTAAAACCCACCGTGGGGGTTCTTACCTCCTTGGGGTTGGCCCACCTTAGCGGTTTTAAAAATTTTGAAAACCTCGTATGTGCCAAAGGTGAAATTTTTGACCCCTACGGGGTTTGTTCTTTTAAAACTTTTCCTTTTCAGGGTTTAAAAAAAATAGTTTTGCCCGCGAGGTGGAAAGAGTTCTATAAAGTTCTTTTTGAGGATAGAAAAGTAGTCCTTTTTTCGGAAGGAGAACTAAAAATAACCTCTTGGAGGTTTACCAAAGAGGGAAAAACCCTTATAGAGCTCCAAAATCGGAAAATTGAAATTCCTCTGTTGGGTTTGGGTTTAATATCGGCGGTGGAAGCGGCCTTGGGAACATTGCAGGCCTTAGGTTTAGACGGGGAGGATTTTGTGCAAGAGTTTAAAACCTTTAAAGGTGAATGGGGAAGAATGCAACCCTTGAAAGGTGAAAACTTTTTAGTTATCGACGACAGTTATAACGCCAATCCCCTTTCTATGGAAACGGCCTTAAAAACCCTTACCCTTGTGGAGGAATACAAAGAAAGGGTGGCCATTTTGGGGGATATGTTGGAATTGGGAAACCTAACGGTGGAAGAACATAAAAAATTGGGTTTACTTCTGGAGGAACTTCCCATAACCGAAGTTTACCTATACGGGGAATATACAAGATACACCGCCGAGGTAATAAAAAGTAAACCCGTTTTTTGGAGCGATAAAAAGGAAAAACTTTTTGAGATTTTGAAAAAAAGAGACCACCCCCGAGAAGGGGCAGTTTATTTAATAAAAGGCTCCCGAGGTTGCAAAATGGAACAATTCCTGGAAGTGTTAAATCTCCAGCAGGAAATTTTTTAACTCCTCGGGGTGGTAAAAGGTTATATCCCCCTTAAGGTTTTCCTTTTTATGTTCCTCCGTAAAATTGCAGTGAATATAGGTCAGGTTCCTATCGTTGTATTGGGTTTTATATTCGGTTGCCATAGAAAGGTCGGAAATAGTGTCCCCTATATAGTATTTTTCGATTTCTTTTTTAGCCCCCAAAAGGTCGAGGGTATATTTGAGTGCGTAGGGGTTGGGCTTTTTTAAACTTATATCGCTTAAAGTGTCATCGTGAACAATTACATCGAACTTGTCCAGAAGGTTAAATTTTTTAAAGGAATATTCCACATCGGTTTTAGGTCGGCCGGTTAAAACCCCCAACTTGTATTTCTTTCTTTTTAACCACTCAAAAACAAACGGCTCTATAAGTAAAACCTCGTCGTCCTTTATTTGGTCAAAAAACCTAATAAATGTTTGGGTTACTTCCTCCACCGTAAGGGGAAGGTTGTATTTTTGTTTTAAACAGTCGGCTACCGCATTTTTACACTCTTTGGAAAGTTTTTTTATTTCCTCGTAAGGGACACCATACTTTCGGTGGGCTATTATGGCGTAGGAAGCATAATAATCGTTGTTAATACCAAAGTCGAACTTGTATTTTTTTATTTCCTCCAAGGGGATTTCTCTATTTAAATAACTTTCAACGGTTTTTTTTATAGCCACGTGGTAGGTTTTGGAAACATCTATGATTACACCATCAACGTCGAAGATTATTATTTTCTGCGACATACCTTTTTATTTTTCAAACTCCCGAGGTTGGAGTATCTTCTAAGAAAAATGTTTGTTGTCTTTGAAGGAATAGACGGAAGCGGGAAAACGACCCTTTCCAAGCTCCTTGTGGAGGAACTAAATAAAAAAGGTCATACCGCCGTGTGGACAAAGGAACCCTTCGACAACCAAATTAGGGAAGTTATTCTTTCCAAAAACCTCGACCCTTGGAGCGAAGTATTTTTATTTCTTTCCGACCGTAGGGAGCATGTGCTAAAGGTAATTAAACCTGCGCTGGATAAAGGTTATATTGTTGTCTGCGATAGGTATTACTATTCAACTTTGGCCTACCAAGGGTTCGGTAAAGGTTTAAATCTCCAAAAGTTGGAAAAACTAAATAAATTTGCCACCGAAGGTTTGGAACCCGATATTGTTTTTATCTTGGATATAGACCCTCAAAAGGCTCTGGAAAGAATAAACAAAACCCGCGGTGAAAAAACAAAGTTTGAAAAATTGCAATTCCTTCAAAAGGTCAGGGAAGGTTTTTTAAACCTTGCAAAGGAAAAGGAAAATATACTTATACTGAATGCCGAAGAAGAGCTAACAAAATTGTTATCTACAGTATTGTTGCACATTCTGGTCAAATTAAATTCGGCCCATTAGAATAAATGGCTAATGGATAGCTTTCTGCTCGTTGGCGGTGGGGCGGCGGTAGCCGTTGGGGCCTTGGTGGTAGCACTAATATTGCTCAAAAAAGGCAAAAAGAAAACTACCGTAGAACGCAAACCCTACGAGGAAGAAGAGGAGGAAGAGGAGCACCTCCTTCCGGGGGGATTTAAAATTGAAGAGGAAGAAGAAACCGGCTGCCCGCCCGAAATTAAACAAAGACTTTTAAAGAGACAGGAAAAACTTTATAAGGACGCCCTAAAGGTCTATATGGTTATAGACAATATCTTCCAAGGAAGACAAATTCCCCCTGAACTGGAGGAAGACCTGAAGGTATTTAAAAGGGCTTTTAACCGTTTAAAGGAAATGAAGGAAGAAATAGAGGTCTACCCCTTTAGGGACTGTGAAAAAGTATTCCACCTGAAGTTTGAGTTTTACAGCAAACTTATAGCCGACACAGCAAGAAAACTAATGATTGCTTCCAAAAATATTAAATAATTTTTATCCTTCCTTATTTCGTTCAAAGATTGATAGAAAAATCCTTTGGAAGGAAGAAAGAGAAAGATAAAAAAACCTAAAAAGGTTAACCCCTTTTTAATTTCTCGCACTCTTTGGGGTCGGCTACATCTTCGCAGTCGGCGGGAAAATGACCTTCGGGGAAGTATTTAACACCGGAGGCCATAGAAGAAAGTTCCCCTTCCTTGGCCAGGAAGTCGTTGAAGAACACCATATAGACGTGAACTATTACGAATATAGCAATAATCCAAGCTACAACGTGGTGCCAAAAGTGGAGGTTATATTCATTTCCACCAAAGAGGGGTAAAGTCCAGCTGCTTACGGTTTTAGCCCAAAAACCGTCGGGGTCGGACATTCCATACATAGCAAAACCTGTCCAAATTTCGAACAGTATTAACCCCAAAACAAATAGGTAGGCTGTCCTTGCTAGGGGGTTTCTTATCAAGGGAATGTGGGATTTTTTAATTAACGCATAAAAGAGAACAACCTCGAAAATACCTTTCCAGAACCAGGGCTTCCAGAATTTGGGAATAATCAACCAGAAGTGGGATTTTTTAGTAAACATTAGGAAAATTCGGTATAGGAATCCAAATAACAAAACATAACCGGCCGCAAAGTGAACCAAACGAACCCAACCCATAGCCAAATCGTGGGCGGGGGCTTCGGTTGCATCCCAACCTACGGAGCCAATAAAGAAGGGGTCACCAATGTAGAGTCCTGTAAAGAATAGCACCAATATGGCCAAAAATTGCACCCAGTGCCACAATCTAAGTCCGGGTTGGAATAAATAGAACCTATAAAAGGTTTTTTTTACTACATCTGCCACCATGGCTTTACCTCCTTTTTAAAGAAGGAAAAGAGGAAAGGGGTTAAACGGCACAAGCGGAATTTACATTGAATTGATAAATTTCTTCACCTTCGGTGTTGTAAATGTGGGTTGCACAGGCCAAGCAGGGGTCGAAGGAGTGGATTGTTCTTAGAATTTCTAGCGGTTGGGTAGGAGCTTTTACTTCGGTGTCCAGCATGGAAGCTTCGTAGGCCGCCCTTTGTTCGCCGTATTCGTTTTTAATACGGGGTGCAACGTTCCATGTGGTGGGAACTATAGCTTGATAGTTTTTAATGGTTCTGCCGTCTATAACTATCCAGTGGGACAATCCACCCCTGGGTGCCGCTGCAAATCCAACACCTTTTTTAATACCGGGGCCCCATGTAGCGGGGTCAAATTTTTCGTTGTTGGCAACCTGAGTATCGCCGGCTTTGATGTTGTCGTAAAGTTTTTTGAGGAAGTAGCTGTTTAGGTTTGCTGCCATTTGGGCTTCCAATCCTCTGGCTACGGTTCTTCCTACGGTAGAGAGCATCCATTTTTCGGGGGGTAGGCCGAGTATTTCGGAAACCATATCGATTTGTTTAACGACCATTTCATCTACAAAGGAGGGTTTAACGTGTCCTTGTTTGACCGCTACGTAGGTGATTATGTATCTTGCTAGGGGGCCCACTTCGTGGGTTTTTCCTTTATATACGGGGGTTTTGGAGTAGGAATATTTCTTGCTGGGGTCGAGGAATTTCCAAGGTGTGGGGGGCACATCTTCGGGTGCGGGAATGGTTTGGCCTTCCCAAGGATGTAGGGGCTTGTTATCTCCTACTGTGTAGTGGTAGAAGGAGTGCTGTACATATTCGGCTACATCTTTAATGCTATCTTTGTTAAATTCTTCGTATTTAGCTTTTTCCCAACCTTCTTTGAAGTTGTAAACCGCTCCGTTGGAGTGGTAAAGAATTTTCTTCCAAAAGTCGCCGGTTTTGCTGGCGTCGCTGTAGGGTTCGTCGGGGAAGTCTCCGAAGTCCAATACTCTTTCTTTGGCTAAACCGCCGCCGTAGAACCATTTATGTTTGTTTAGATAAATGTCGGCTATTGCTATTAGGTCGAGTAGATAGAAGTAGTTAATAGCGTCCAGGCCTATTTCTACCGCGGTTTGAACCAATCCCAACCTTGCCGCGTTTACGGGGGCGTTTCCGTCGTTCATGGAAATGGAGCAGTTCATTCCTCCTACCAAATAGTGGGGGTGAGGGTTTTTTCCACCGAATACAACGTGGGGAATTACCAATTCTCTTTGGGTATCGAGCATCTCAAGGTAGTGGGCTATTGCCATTAGGTGAACTTCGGGGGGTAGCTTTTTATAGTCGGGGTGGTTCCACCAGTCGGCGGGTGCAAAAATACCCAACTGCCCGCTCTCTACAATTTGTTTTATTTTGTCTTGAACGGTTTTGAAGTAGGCGGGGGTTGCTTTGGGGAATTTCCTGGGATAGGCCTTTAGGCCGGTGTAGTCGTGGGCCAGCTCTACCAACTTTCCATATTTTTGGAAGACTGCCTTTTGCAATTCGGCGGTTTTAACGGGGTCGGCCTGTAAGGCTTCCAGAGGAGAAACCCAGTCCAATGCGTGGAGGTGGTAGAAGTGCACAAGGTGGTCGTGAATGTAGAGGGTTGCCAACATTATGTTGCGGATATAGTTGGCGTTTTTGGGGATTTTGATTTCGAGAGCGTCCTCTACCGCTCTAACGGAAGCCAAGGCGTGGATAGTTGTGCACACTCCGCAAATCCTTTGGGCGAATGCCCAGGCGTCCCTGGGGTCTCTTCCTTGGAGGATTACTTCGATACCCCTCCACATAGTAGCGGAGGAAAGAGCATCTACAACTTTATTTTGCTTTTCGTCTACGGTTATTTCCAACCTAAGGTGACCCTCAATTCTGGTAACGGGGTCGACAACCACTCTTTTGGCCATAGCTAACCTCCTTTATTTGTTAATTAAAGTTGGAAAAAGAAAAAATTAATGTTCGTCGTCTTTTTTGTTCATATGCCTAATACCCGCGGCAACTGCGTGGGCTGCCAACGCGGCCGCTGTTACGCCGGCGGCAACAACACCGACTTTATCGGCGTTAACTTCAACATTGGGCAACACAATACCTTTTTGTCTTTCGAAGAATGGACCGTTGTCCCAGAAGTTTTTCTCTGCACAACCTATGCAGGGAGCACCCGACTGGATGGGGTAGGATATTCCGCCATACCAACGGAGGTTTCCGCAAGAGGCGTAGGTTGTAGGCCCGCGGCAGCCGATTTTGTATAGGCACCAACCCTTTTTAGCAGCATCATCGTCGGGTTTTTCCACAAATTGACCCGCATTAAAGAAAGGTCGTCTGTAACATGTATCGTGAATTCTGTTTCCAAAGAATTGTTTGGGACGACCCATTTCGTCAACGGGGGGTATTCCAAACAGGGCCACATGGAGTATTACACCGGTCAAAACTTCGGGTATGGGAGGGCAACCGGGAACTCTAATGATGGGTTTTCCACCTATAACCTCCACCGCCGAAACCGATTTGGTGGGGTTAGGTTTGGCCGCCTGAATACCTCCCCAGGAGGAGCAAGTTCCCGTGGTTACTATTGCCGCGGCATTTTCGGCATAGTGGTGGAGTTCTTCAACATAGGGATTTCCGGCAACTATACAATATCTTCCGTCGTTTCCTAAGGGAACTCCACCCTCTACTAAAAGGATATATTTGCCCTTATATTCTTCGGCTATTTTGTGAGCATGGCTGTTTAAACCTGCCCTTTTCATTTGGCCGTTTTCTTCATATAAAATTCCCGAGGCGGCCGCCAAGGTATCGTCGTATTCCAAGGAAATCACATTCAGTAGGATATCGGAGGCGTAGGGGGCATTAGACCTTATAAAGGACTCGGTGCATCCTGTGCATTCCAATCCGTGGAGCCATAGGACAGGTATCCTTTCTTTGGTTTCCAACGCGTGAACAACTTTAGGAACCATAGAAGGGGCCAATCCCATAATTCCGGTTATGTAAGTGGCAAATTTTAAGAATTCCCTTCTGGATATTCCGGCCTCCTTAAAGGCCTCCCAGTAGGTTTTTCCCATCTTTTTACCTCCAATAGGTTTAAACCCTGCGGGTGGAATAAAAATATCTCCCCAAAGGGGTTATATCTAAACATTATCACAAAGAGAACGGAGGGTTAAAGGATATTCAAATTTTCTAATATGGGAATGTAATGATTTCATTTTTCTGCAAGTGATACATTCCTTTAAAGTTCACATTTAGGTAGTAGTTCAACCGATAAACTCTCTTGATATGAGAAAAATAGCGGTAATACTTACCCTTTTGGCGGCGATTTTCTTCGGAGGGATTTTTTATTTTTACAAAACTCTGCAGGTTAAGGTCGATATACAGCCCGAAAAAACCGTTTGGGGTGAAAAAAATGAAATTACCCTCAAGGTGGATAGTAATCACAATTTCCCCATAGGGCAGGTGGAAGTTTACCTTACCCAGGGTTCTAAAAAAATAGAACTTTACAAAGGCCCTATAGAAAACGTTGAAACTTCTCTGGTTATAGATGCAAAAAAAGCCCGGCTAAAGGAAGGTAAAGCAAAAATAGAAGCCTACTTGGAACTCCCCTTGGAGAAAAAACTTCTCCTTGAAAGGGAAATAAGATTTGATTTAACCCCTCCGCAGGTAAGCATAGTATTAAAACCCCACCGTTTGGGTATAGGTGAACCGGGTGTGGTAGAAGTTTCTGTTAATGAACCTACTTCCCAACTTTATGTGGAGGTCGGCAAGTATAAGTTTCCTCTCCTGCCGGTGGCCGGAAGCCCCAACCTTTACAAAACCTTTATAGCGGCTCCCCTTTCTTTGTTAAAAGAACCGTCAGATTATTTTGTGGTTGCCACCGATGAAGCGGGCAATACCTCCAAAGTTTTCTTACCTATAGATATAAGAGCTAAAAAGTTCCGCCATGTCAAAATTTTCCTAACGGAAAAACAATTAAAAGACATCGTTTACAAGTTTTTCCCCGGAGCCACCGATTTGGTTGAGAAATTCCGCATAATAAATCACCAATTCCGCCAAGAGGATGACCAAAAAATTACCGAAATATGTTCCCTCTCTACCAACGAGCTCTATGCCGAAGGTAAATTCCTCCAGCTTCCCGGAAGTGCTCCCACCGCCTATTTTGGAGACCACCGCTATTATTACTACAACGGTAAAGAAATAGATACGGCAGTCCATAAAGGGCTGGACTTAGCAAAATATAAACATGCCCCCGTTGTTGCGGCTAATAACGGAAGGGTTATATATGTTGGTCATCTAAAAATTTATGGGAATGTTGTCCTTATCGACCACGGTTACGGTTTGGTAACCCTATACGGTCACCTTTTGGATAGCACCGTAAAAGTGGGCCAAGTGGTTAAAAAAGGTCAAATAATAGGCCATACCGATGCCACCGGCTTAGCCTTGGGTGACCATTTGCACTTTGGAACCCTTATATGGGGTGTGGCCACAAACCCCATTTATTATTTCGACCCCCGCTACATGGATTACTACATCTACAAGTATTTCAAAACAAACCAATAAGGTTTTTTATTCTTTCTTGTCCTATTTTAGGAAAACTTTTCTATAAGTTCCAAAAGTCGTTTTATAAATTCCTCACACCCTTTGACGGTCATGAGATAACTTTTTATTTCCCGCGATTGGGTAAAACCTTTTAAAAACTGCACCAAAATGGAACGGATTTCAAAACATGCCTTTTCTGGGGAAGGATAATATTCGAACATCATTTGGAGAATTTCATAAACAGCCTTTAAGCGTTCCCTTAGAGAAATTTTTAACTCCTTTTTAAGTTTGTATTCTTTAAAAATCCAAGGGTTGGAAAGGGCGGCCCTTCCCACCATTACGGCATCGCATTCGGTTTCTTCCATCATTCGGTCTATGTCACGCCAATTTTTAACGCCCCCGCTCCCTATAACGGGCACGGGAGAAATTTTTTTTAAATCCCTTATTCTTTTCCAGTCGGGCTCGCCGGCGTAGCCTACAACGCCCAACCTCGGGTGGAGGGCTATGGCCGAAACTCCCCCTTCTATTAATTGCTCCGCTATTTCCTCTAAGCGGTCTTCCTCCAAACCCAAGCGTATTTTTGCCGTTACGGGTATATTGTAAGGTTTTAAGGCCTCAACCGTTTGCCTTACAACTTCCCCCATAATTTTAGGCGTTTCCATAAGTTTCCCCGCCGCCCCCGTTTTGAGAACTTTGGGGACGGAGCAACCGAAATTTATATCCACCGCGTCGGGCTTTAGCTCTCGGGCGACTATAACGGCCGCCGCGGCTATTTCTTCGGGAGTTCTTCCAAAAAGTTGGACATGGATAGGTCTTTCTTCTTCGGTAAAGTAGGCGTATTTTTTGGGTATTCCGCGGTGGACAATCCCGGGGGCACTTATCAGCTCGGTATAGGTTCGGTCGGCCCCCAGACGGCGGCAAAATCTTCGGAAGGCCGAATGGGTATAACCCGCCATAGGTGCCAAAATAACTTCTCCCTTTTTAATAAATTGCGACCCCTTAGTTGTTTCTTTTTTAATTTCCCCCATCTCCTTCGGAAGGGGAATTAAATTAGAAAAACCAAATGTTGGTAAGACTAAATAAATTCCTTGCCGATGCGGGAGTTTGTGCCCGCAGAAAGGCCGACCAACTCATCCAACAGGGAAGGGTTAAAGTAAACGGAAAACCTGCTAAGGTTGGAATGTTAATAGACCCTTCAAAGGACATTGTAGAGGTCGATGGAAAAATAATTAAGCCCGAAAGGAAAAGATATTTGATATTTAATAAACCTTGCTGTGTTTTAACCCAATTGGGAAAAGACCCCCGAGGAAGGAAAACCTTGGATGAGTTCCTTAAAAAAATTCCCGAAAGGGTTTATCCCGTCGGAAGGTTGGACTATAACACCACGGGACTGCTTATTCTGACCAACGACGGGGAGCTGGCCCAGCGGATACTCCACCCCCGTTATAAGTTGCCGAAAGTTTACGTGGCGTTGGTTGAAGGTAGGGTTCACCCCAAAACCTTAAAACAAATGAAAAAGGGCACCGAGTTGGAGGACGGTTTTGCCAAACCCGACGATGTGCGAATAATCCGCTACGAGGGGGACAACACCCGTTTGGAAATAACCTTTCACGAAGGCCGAAAGCATATTGTTAAACGCTTTTTGGCAAAATTCGGCCACAAGGTTAAAGAGCTCCACCGAACCCAAATAGGGCCGATAAAGTTGGGGAAACTTCCCCCGGGAAAAATGAGAGATATGACGCCCCAAGAGCTAAACCAACTAAGGCACGCCGTGGGGCTTAGATAGTTTAAAGTTCTTCCTCTTCCTCTTCGGTAAGACTTCCAATAATAGCTTCGATAAGTAGGATAACCACCGAAACTATATTGGCTATAGCAGCACCCCAAACAAGAGATATCGCCTCCGCCACATCTCCCGATAAATGCATAAACAGTGCCGGTATAAGGTGGAAGTCGGCCACTATACTGGTTGTTAGGTATTCGACACTTAGCATTCCCCTGGAACCTATTTTTAGAATTGTCGCTATTAAGTTTAGAGTTAAAGCGGTTATAAGTTCGTAAATATTTGGGTGGGCAACATAGCTAATCGAAGTTGTGAGAGCCATTAGAACAAAAAAGTCGGCAATTAGTTTCTTAGATTTCTTCATAATTTTTTAAAGAATATGCCAACAATAAAAATCAAGCTTGGGTTGGAATGTTTTTTAAATATCCTGTTTAAGGTTTAATGTCAATTTACAAACCAAAAAAGGGAAAATCGATAAAGGAACTTCCCAAGGATTTGCTTCCGAGGGAGAGAATGGAAAAGGAGGGGGCCCAAAACCTCTCTCAAGAAGAACTTTGGGCGATAATTTTGGGAAGCGGAACAAAGAACTTTAGCGTTTTACAGATAGCCTCCGAACTTACCCGTTTGGGTTTTGAGAAACTTCAAAACCTCTCCTTGGAAGAACTATCTAAAATTCCCGGTGTGGGAAAAGTTAAAGCTCTAACCATAAAGGCGGTTTTGGAACTTTGTAGAAGGCACCTATCGGAGGAAAATCAAAAGGAAGTAAAACACCCTCGCCATGTGGTAGAAATAGTTAAACCCTTAATTAGGACAAAGAAGGAACACCTTTTTGTGGTAGGTTTAAATATCTCCCAAAAGGTGGTAAATGTAGACCTTATCGCTTTAGGTAGTGTAAACACCGTATATGCCCCTACGAGGGAGGTTTTACAGCCGGTGGTTAAAAATGGGGCTCTCTTTTTCATTTTGGTTCACAACCACCCCGACGGAAATAGCAACCCTTCCAAGGAAGATATTCTTTTTACAAGGAAGATTGAGCAGGCGGCCCAGCTTTTGGACGTAGAGCTTTTAGACCACGTAATAATCGGCACCGACGGTTATTTTTCCTTTAAGGAAAACGGTCTGTTGTGAAAGTAATTAAGAAAGAATTAAAGAAGTTTTTCCTTTAAAAGGTCTACCTTATCCGTTTTTTCCCAAGGTAGGTTTTCCTTTCCAAACTGACCGTAAACGGCGGTTTGGGAATAAATGGGCCTTCTAAGGTTAAGGTGTTCAATAATCTCCAAAGGTTTTAGGGGAAATATTTCTTTTACCACCTTTAGGAGTTTGTTTTTGTCTACCTTTTCCGTTCCAAAGGTTTCTATATCAATGGCCACGGGTTCGGAGATACCGAAGGCATAGCCTATTTGAACCAGACAACGGTCGGCAAGCCCGGCGGCAACTATGTTTTTAGCTATATAACGTGCCATGTAGGAACCTGCACGGTCGGTTTTTGTGGGGTCTTTTCCGCTAAAGGCACTACCCCCCGAAAATCCTATATCTCCGTAGGCGTCGCTAACTATTTTCCTACCCGTTACGCCGGTATCGGCGGCCGGGCCACCGAAAACGAACCTACCGCTGGGATTGACCTCTATGCGGGTGTCGGGGGCTAGGAAATAATCGGGCAGGCTCTTTAATATAACCTCTTCTATCAAGAGGTTTCTAAGCTGTTTTAAAGAAATATCGGGGTCGTGTTGGACATATAAGATTACCGACAGGAGTTTTTTAGGTTTGCCGTCTTCATAATCCATAGCAACCAAACATTTACCGTCGGGACGCAAAAAGGGTAGACGGCCTATTTTTCGATATTCGGAAACTTTTTTTGTTAAGGTGTGGGCTATGGTTATCGGCCAGGGCATAAGGTTGGGGGCTTCCTTAGTGGCGTAACCTACCACTATGGCGGTATCTCCCGCCCCTTCGGCAAAGACGCCCAAGGCGATTTCGGGGCTTTGCTCGTCTATGGACTGGATAATTCCGCAGGTATCGGCGTCGAAACCTAAGTCGGGTTCGGTATAGCCAACCTCTTTAATAGTTTTTCTAACAACCCTTTGGATATCTACAAAGGCCTCGGTGGATAGTTCCCCTCCAACAAATACCAACCCGGTGGTTACCATTACCTCGAAGGAGGTTCGGGCGAAGGGGTCTTTTTCCAATACGGCGTCTACCAAATTGTCGGCTATAAGGTCGGCCAGTTTATCGGGATGACCTTCGCAAACCGATTCGGCCATTCTAAGATTGTGCATAGCTACCTTATATAAAATAACCCCAAATGAGTTTCGCCACTTTAGCGGCAATAATTGTTCTGCTGGCTTTCGGTTTTATTTTTCGCCTGGTGTCGGTTGAAGAGAGAAGAAACTTTTTTAGGACTTTATTGGCTCTCCTCCTTGTTATGGGTTTAGTTTCCTACTTTGTCCAACCTTTGGTTCACCATAAAGATTTAAAACAACTATTGGAGTTAACTGCTATAGTTTCTTTTGCCCTCTCGATGGTTTTCTTGTTGGGTTATATAAAGTTGGACCAAAAGGTTCGTATTGAACGCGGGGAGTTGAATATGTGGGGAAATTCCAACAAAGGGAAAAAGAATAAAAAATAACCTTGAAGTGTTTTTTTATTAATCCCTTTCCGGGCACCTTTGACGGAAGATAATAGGAGTTCTCCAAATAAAAGCTATTGGCACGCTTAAAACGTGAACCAACCTTGTAAAGGGCCAAATTGCCAATAGCAACATAACGGCCAAAATGTGGAGTTTAAACAGAACAGGAACATCTTGCATTAGAGTGGGGTCGGGCCTTAAGGTTAAAATACCTCTTAGCCAGGGGGCTATGGTTGTTCGGTAGTCAAATTGACCGCCTATGTTAGAGAGGGTTGCCAAGAGCCCCAATATTACAACCAAAAGCAATACTCCGAGGACTACCTTGTCCCCTAAGGAACTTGCTGCGAGAACCCTTTTTACCGAAAAGCGACGATAGGTAAGCACAATTAACCCGAATAAAGCAAATAATCCGCTTAGTAGTCCCCCGACAACCGCTATCAAGTGGTAAAGATGGTCGTTAAGGCCGAAAGCTTCGTGCCAGCTTTTGGGTATTATCAATCCTATAAAGTGCCCTATAAGAACCATCAAAATACCGTAGTGGAAGGCCATGCTACCTATACGGAGCATATTTTTTTCCAACAGTTCGCTGGATTTGGAAGTCCAGCTAAAACCGTCGGTTAGATAACGGTATAGGTGTCCCAAAATAAAAATGGTTATAACCGCATAGGGAAGGGCCACCCAGAGCAAAAAGTCCAGTTTGCTTACATAGGCCAGCATTTTAAACACCTCCCTTTAATGTTTCTTTGGAAAGGTTTTCTTCCAACACAAGCAAAACTATCTTTAAAAGGTTTTTGTAGGGGCTATTGTTGCCCTCCAAAGAGCGGTAAATTTTTTCTATTTCCCTCTTATACTCTCCCAACAGACTTAAACCTTCGCGGGGGTCTACTTGAGATGCAAACTCCAACACTAGGGGCAAGTAATCGGGCAGTTCGTTGGTAGCTATATCAAAACCTTTTTCATAATAGAGTCCCTTAAGGTTGGCCAGCGATTCACCCCTTTCTCTTTTATCTCCGAATCGGTGGTAGGTAAGGTATAGGTTGTTGGTTGTTGAAAAATCGAAGGTGGAAACATAATTGTGTTGCAATTGGGAAAGAGAATTCTCCCTATAGTAGGTCAAGAAATCTTTCAAATAGGGGTAGTATTGGGTGGAGGGAGACAGTTCTTCCTCTAAGAGTCGGGCCAATCGGTAGGTCTCCTCCTGTGGGTAATCCAGCAATAGGGATATTACCTTTAGGAGTTCTTGGGTTTCCATTGTTTACCTCCGAAGGGTAATAAAAAAGGGGAAAGGATTAACCCTGTTGTGGGTTACAAAAATCGCAGGGAGGAATGTAATCGTAGCCGGTAAGCCCCTGCTCTCTGTAAACGTTTTCGTATTTTTCTTTTGTTGTTGTAGGTATAACAAAGCGTTCGTTGTATTTGGCCACCGCCAGGAGTCGGTACATTTCTTCGACCATTTGGGGGGTTAAACCTACCTCCTTCAATAGGTTCTGGTTAAATTTATCTTCCCTACCCAGCTGTTTGGCCCTCATATACATCCTCATAACAAGGAGCTTTTTGAGTATGTTCCTAACCAGTTGTTCGTTGCCTCCGGCAAACATTTTGGCCAAATATTTGATGGGTATCCTCATTTCGTCTATGGCGGGGAAGATTTCGTATTCGCTATAGCCGTGTTTTGTCATTGTTTGTAGTATTGGGCTTAGCGGTGGAACATACCAAACCATGGGAAGGGTTCGATATTCAGGGTGCAGAGGCAGAGCCACACCGAACTCTTTTATGAGCTTGTAAGTGGGAGAGCGTTTAGCCGCCTCTATCCAGTCGTAGCGGATGCCTGCCTTTTCGGCTTCTTTAACGGTGGCTTCATCTTTGGGGTCGTAGAAGAGTTTCAGCTGGGCTTCAACCAGTTTAGCCTCGTCGGGTTCGGAGGCGGCCTCTTTGACTTTATCTATATCGTAGAAAATAACGCCTATGTAACGTATACGGCCAACACAGGTTTCGCTACATACCGTGGGAAGTCCGGCTTCAATTCGCGGATAGCAGAATATACATTTTTCCGCCTTTTGGGTATGCCAGTTGAAATATACCTTTTTGTAAGGGCAGCTGGATATGCAAAATCTCCATCCACGGCAAACCTCTTGGTCGACCAAAACTATGCCATCCTCTTCCCTCTTGTATATAGCACCCGACGGACAGGCGGCCATACAGGCTGCATTGAGACAGTGGTTACACAATCGGGGTAGATAGTAGAAGAAGGTTTTTTCAAATTCTAGTGTTATTTCTTTTTCCAATTCGCTGTCAATGTTGGGGTCTTTCAGCATATATTCGGGGGAACCGGCAAGGTCGTCCTCCCAGTTGGGGCCCCATTGGATTTTATCCATATATTCCCCGGTAATTGCCGATTTAGGTCGGGCTACCGGTTGGAATTTAGATTCCTTTGCCTTGAAAAGGTTTTCATAATCGTAATCCCAAGGTTCGTAATAATCGTCGATGGTGGGAAGATAGGGGTTATGGAAAATATTGATATATTCAAAAAGTTTTCCGCCTAATCTTAATTTCAGCTGTCCGTTTTCCAATTTCCAACCGCCGCGGTATTTGTTTTGGTCTTCCCATCTCTTGGGATAACCTATTCCAGGTTTGGTTTCCACATTGTTCCACCACATATATTCGGTGCCTTCGCGGTTAGTCCATGTGTTTTTGCAGGTAATGCTGCAGGTGTGGCAACCGATGCATTTGTCGAGGTTTATAACCATAGATAGCTGAGCTTTTAAAGCCATTGTTTACACCTCCGAAAGGTTAAAAGGGGCGGAGGGTTAAACCTCCACCTTGGGAAATTCGGCCTTTTCAAGCTTGCGGATGTAAACCATTTCGTCCCTTTGGGTTCCGGTGGGGCCGTAGTAGTTAAATCCGTAAGCCAACTGGGCATAAGCTCCCACCGCGTGGGTCGGTTTTATGTGGATTTTGGTGGGGGCATTGTGGGAACCGCCCACCTGTTTAGTTGTTTGGGATATAGGAACGTTTACGGTTCTATCCTGGGCGTGATACATAAAGGCGGTTCCTCTGGGAATTCTGTGGCTAACCACCGCCCTGGCAACAACAACACCGTGGCGGTTAACCACTTCTATCCAGTCGTTATCTTTAATTCCGGCCTCCTTGGCATCCTCATGGTTTATCCAAACATATTGACCGCCCCTAAAGAGGGTGAGCATCCTTATGTTGTCAAAGAATGTTGTGTGAATGTTCCATTTACCGTGGGGGGTTAAATATCTGGCTTTTAAACGTTTGGCGTTTTTCACGGTTTCGGGTTCCCTTTCGTGCTCTTCAAAAGGTTCAAGTCTTAGAGGCGGTTTATAAACGGGCAATTCTTCGCCGATTTCTTTAAACAGTTCGTGGTCTAACATGAAGTGTTGTCTACCTGTAAGGGTTCGGAAAGGTATTAGCAGCTCCGTATTGTTTGTAAAGGGTGCAAACCTTCTGGGGGATTTCATATGTTTGTAGTCGGGAACCAGGGGTTTTTCGTCGAATTTTTCCCAAATTTCCTCTAAGTGTCTATAGTCTTCAACATTTCCGGTGAATATAGGTGTAGATACCGTAACTCTCGGTTGGATGGTAATATCTTCAAAGGTAAAGCGTTCTCCCTCATGGTCTTTGGCCACATCTTTAATAGGTAAGCCGGTTTTATCCTCGGCCGATTTCCACGCCTTGGAGGCCACCCGACCGTTCATACAGCTGGACAGGGTAAGTATCGCATCGGCCGCTTGTCGGGCGGTTTCTATGTCGGGTAAGCCTTTGGTCGAGCCTTCTTTCCTTACCCCTAATTGAATTTTTAGCTCTTCATATTCCTCTTTGGCACTCCAACTCCAACCATGGGCGCCGAAAGGTTTGTTGGCCACATTGGGGCCCAAGGATACATATCTGTCGTAAACCTTGGTGTAATCTCTTTCGACAATGGCAATATTGGGCATTGTTTTTCCGGGTATAGGTTCCACCTCTCCTTTTTTCCAGTCCCTAATAACACCGTAAGGTTGGGCTATTTCTCCGGGGGTGTCGTGCATCATCGGGGCGGTCACTATATCCTTGTAAGTTCCAGGGAGATGTTTTTCCGCCAGTTCGGAGAATTTTTTAGCCAAACCTTTAAAGGCATCCCAGTCGGAACGGGCTTCCCAAGGAGGGTCTATAGCGGCGTTGAAGGAGTGTATGAACGGGTGCATATCGGTGGAGCTTAGGTCTTCTTTTTCATACCACGTTGCGGCCGGAAGAACTACATCGGAATATAACGCTGTTCCGGCCATACGGAAATCGAGATTTACCAGCAAATCCAGTTTTCCGATAGGGGCGGGTTCGCGAACTTGAACTTCTTTAGGTTTAAGCGGACTTTCCTCCGCGAGCAAACCGCCGTTTTCGGAGCCAAGCATATGTTTGATGAAATATTCGTGTCCTTTACCGCCGGCGGAAAGCCAGTTTGCCCTCCAAACAAAGAAGACCCTCGGGAAGTTGGTCGGATTAGCGGGGTCGGCTACAGCAAAATCTAACCTTCCGCTTTTTAGTTGTTCAACAACGTATTTAACAATTTCCTCGTTAGTTTTTGCACCATTTTCTTCGGCTTCCTTGGCCAGTTCTAAGGTGTTCCTGTTGAACTGCGGATAGGAAGGTAACCAACCGAGTCTGACCGCCAAATAGAGGTAATCGGCAGGATGTCTGTATTGGGGATTATCCCTAACGGCCGAAGAAAGATTTTCCATATCAACATCTTCGTAGCGATATTGCTCCGAAGCAAAGTAGTAGAAGGTTGTAGCGTTTTGTATTCTGGGAGGCAGATACCAGTCCCTTGCAAAGGCTACTGTTGCCCAACCTTCGAAGGGTCTAACCTTTTCCTGTCCAACGTAGTGGGCCCAACCACCTCCGTTTCGACCTTCGGAGCCGGTTAGCATAACGAGGTTTAGAATGGTTCGGTAAATTATGTCAGCGTGATACCAGTGGTTAATTCCGGCTCCCATAATAATCATCGAACGGCCGTTGGTATCGGCGGCATTTTGGGCAAATTCCCGTGCTATTCTTATGACCTGTTCGGCCTTTACTCCGGTGAATTTTTCCTGCCATTTGGGTGTGTAAGGGATATCGTCTTCGTAGCTGTTTGCATATCCTTTGCTTAGACCTTCCCTTTTTACGCCGTAGTTGGCAAACATTAAGTCCAGAACGGTAGTAACAACCAGCTCTTTATCGCCCACCTTAATTTTCTTAATGGGGATTTCCCTTTCGAGGACTCCGCGGGTATTATCGTCAAAGTAGGGAAGTTTTATTTCTACAATTTCGTCATGTTTGCCCAAGAAGGTTAAAAGTGGGTCTATCTTGTTGCCCTCTTCATCTTCCAGTTTAAGATTCCACTTTTTGGAACCTTCCCACCGATAACCTACCGTTCCGTTGGGAAGAACAGGTTTATCGCTTTTAGCGTCCCAAACCACAAGCTTCCATTCGGCGTTGGATACCTCTTTACCTAAATCGGAAGCCCTTAGAAAGCGGTTAATTACATATTTACCATCTTCGGTTTTTTCCAACAGTACCAAGAAGGGTAGGTCGGTGTAGCGTTTGGCATATTCCACGAAGTAGGGGGTTTCTTTATCGGCATAGAACTCTTTTAAGATTACATGGGTCATAGCCTGAGCAAGGGCTCCGTCGGTTCCGGCTCTAACGGGAACCCACTCGTCGGCGAATTTTACCGATTCAGCATAGTCGGGTGCCACCGAAACTACTTTAGTTCCTTTATAGCGAACCTCGGTCATAAAGTGGGCATCGGGTGAACGGGTCATGGGAACGTTGGAACCCCACATTATCAGATAGTCAGCGTTAAACCAGTCTCCACTTTCGGGAACGTCGGTCTGTTCACCCCAAACCTGCGGAGAGGCCGGAGGTAGGTCGGCATACCAGTCGTAAAAACTTAAGACTGTCCCGCCCAACAGGGAAACAAATCGGGCCCCCGATGCATAGCTAACCATCGACATTGCAGGAATGGGGGTGAAAGCCGCTATTCTGTCGGGCCCGTATTTTTTGATGGTTCTAATAAGGGCTGAAGCTATCAGCTCATAGGCCTCGTCCCAAGAGGTTCTAACAAATCCACCCCTACCTCTTTTCTTTTTATATGCTCTTTCCTTTTCCGGGTCGGAAAGGATGATATCCCACGCTTTAACGGGGTCGCCACCTGCCTCTTCCTTAGCCTTTCTCCATAAATCCAGTAGAACTCCCCTTACATAGGGATACTTAACCCTTAGCGGACTGTAGACATACCAGGAGAAAGTGGCACCCCTCGGACATCCCCTCGGTTCGTATTCGGGAAAATCGGGCCCTGTGGAAGGGTAATCGATTGCTTGGTGTTCCCAAGTAATAACTCCGTTTTTTACATAAATTTTCCACCGGCAGGAACCGGTGCAGTTAACACCGTGGGTAGAGTAGACAAATTTATCGTAACTGAACCTTTTTCGATAAAAATCCTCCCACTCCCTACCTTCCTTTACCAGGGATATGTGCCCATCGGAATATACCTTTGAAGGTTTTAAATGTTTGAGTTTTTTTAATAGGTGGGAAATTTTCCTTTTCATTTCTTCCCCCTCTTAGGGAGAAAGATACCTTGATTCCTATCAGATGTCAAGGATTATAAAGTTTTTTGAATACTTTAAGGGTGGTTGAATTTTGTTAACAAAATTGTTTTTCGAAACACTTTATGGGTTAAGTTTTGGATACCTATTTTTGCAATCTTTATTTTTTAGCCCTTTTTAAGGTCTACTAGGTCAACCTTATAGGGGAAATTACTTTCTTCAATAATTTCCCTCAAAAGGGTTAACTCTTCTGAAATATCTTCCGTTGAAAGGAAAGCTAAATCAATATCTGAAAACTTTAAATGGGTTCCTTTAGACCTTGAACCAAACAGGTAAACTGACACGTTTTTTTTTCTTAAAAAGTTTTTTATTAATTTTTTTAATCCTCTAGGGTGTCAATTTTTACTAAAAGAGTTTTGAAACCGAAAAGGGAAAACCAAAAACCCTATGCACTGGTAGAAATATAAAAAAAAGAAGACTTCTAAAGGTTATAAAAATTTTTGCTCCAACTTTTGGCGGGCTAGAGATTTTCCTAGCTCCACCCCCGGTTGGCCAAAGGGGTTTACGCCCAAAATTCTGGCCGCTGCTATGGTAGCGAGCATATAGAGCATAAAAAGATAACCCAAGTTATAAGCGCTGTAGCAATCCAATTCCAAAGTTATAACCGGGCGGTTTGTCTGAATTAGGGCTTCTTTGGTTCCCTCATATAGGGCGTTAAATATTTCCGAAACCTTTCGACCTTTTATGTAGTCGAAGATAAGGGTTTCGGAAGGCAGCTTCATGTCCCATTTTATATCTTTTACCTTTATAAATTGGTAAACCTTGTCGTCGGGGCCTTCCCTAAAGAGTTGAACCAAAGAATGTTGGTCTACCGTTCCCAAGGCCTTTAAAGGGGTTTGACCTTTGCCGCTTTTGCCCAAACTTTCCGCCCACAGTTGGCTATACCAAAAGGTGAAGGTGAATATATAGTTCCCGTAGGAGAACATTACCGATATATTCCGACGGTGGTTGAGGTAGTTGTCCATTTTTACCTTGGCCAGTTTTATGGCTATATTGTCCTCCGTTTGGTCCTTAAGAACTTCTAAAGCTCCCTCCCAAAGTTCCTCTATATCAAAATCGGCAAAATGGGCGGGAACCAGACCGGTGGAGGTCAATACCGAAAATCTACCGTCCACCTCTTGGGGGATTTCAAAAAATAAGGTGTTTAGCTCCTTTGCCAGTTTTTCAAAATTTTTTCCTCTGTCGCCGACAAAAATAACATGTTTTTCCACAGGAAGATTTCTTTTTTTCAATTCTTCCAAAACTAGGTTAAGAAAAACTACCGTCTCAAGCGTTGTTCCCGATTTACTAACAAAGGTGAAAACTGTATCTTCCCATGAAAGGGATTCCAACGTTTGTTTGACCAGGGTAGGGTCTATATTGTCCAAAAATTTCAACTTATGATAACTTTCGTTAAAAGCCCCAGCAAAGGAATCTATAGTTTTGGCCCCCAAGGAGGAACCGCCCATTCCACAAACCACCATTGTTGAGAAGTTCTCTTTTACCGGCTTTAGTTTCTCTTTTATTTCTTTAATCAGATTAGGGCGGTATACAATAAAAGGAACCTTTTGGGGGTTAAAAACCTCTTTAGGGTTAACCGAAATATTGGAGGCCACCGAAGTGTTATAAAAGCTTATATTAACGCTCATAAAAAATCTCATTTTTAACAAACTCTAAAAAATATTCCTCTAAATGTTGGTTAAGCCTACCTTTTCAATTTTGTATAACGAAGAATATACCGATAACCTTTTAACGGCTTTGGAAAAACTGAAAGAATGGGTCGGAGATTTTGACCTCCAGACGCCCGTTTATTACTTCCCCCATTTGGAAAACTACTATGCTTCCGAAATGGGGAAACCCCTTAAGAGAATTTTCCTTTCGGGGGAAAAATTAATAGAAGCCGACCCCTGTTCGGAAAATTTAAACCCCGTAAAGCTCAAACTCCTATCTATGGAGTTGGAAAAAGAACTTTCCTTTAAAGGGAAAAGAACAGTTAACATAGACCCCGGTTATGTGGATAAATCCCACCTCTTTTTAACCACCCACAAGGAAAGGGGCGGAAGGGTTTACCTGGGAAAGGGTGTATTTGTGGAAATGGAATATCTCTATTTTGGTAAGGACTTTAAAGAGCTTTTTTGGACCTACCAAGATTACCGCCAAAGGGAGGTTAAAAATTTCTTTTTGGAGGTAAGAAAAAAATATCTTTCCCAACTGCGGGAGAAAAAATAAAACCCCTATGAACGTATCTTTAAGTTTTTTTCAATACACCGTTTTGTTGGGAAATATAGAAGCAAACCTCCAAAAGGTGGAAAAGATAAAAAACCGAATACCCAAAGGCGGTTTGTTTGTTTTACCCGAAATGTTTTGCTGTGGTTTCGATTACGAAAATTTACCTCGATTGGCTAAAAAATCGAACCTTGTTTTGGACTTTTTAAAAGAGTTATCCCTCCAAAGGGAAAGTGTTGTTATAGCTACCTTACCCATAGAAGAGGAAAAAAAAATCTTCAACACGGCGGTGGTTTTTGATAACGGTAAATTTCTCGGCAAAAGGAGAAAGATAGCCCTATTTCCTCTTTTTAAGGAAACGAAGTATTTTTCTCCCGGAAGGGAAGAGGAAAATATAGTCTTCCAAACTTCGGTAGGAAAAATAGGAATTGTGATATGTTTCGAAATAAGGATTAATAGGTTTACCAACAAACTCCGTCGGCAGGGGGTGGAAATTATAGTTGTTCCCGCTATGTGGCCTATCCAGAGAAGGGAGCATTTTAAGATTCTAACCCACGCGCGGGCAATCGAGACCCAAAGCTTCTTGGTTGCCGCCAACGGTTGGGGAAAAGACCCTAAAGACCAAACCTTTTTCGGAGGGGCTTCGGGCATTTACGGCCCTTGGGGGGAAACCTTAGCGTATACCGCCGATGGAGAAACTATTTCTTCGGTTGAGGTCGACCTAAGGGAGGTTGAAAAGGTAAGGAAGAAGCTACCGGTGGAACTTTAATTTTTTTCCATTAATAGGTATTTTGCCGCCAAAACAATATCCCCTATAGGGCAACTTTTTGCAATATCCTCCAACAAAACTTTTGCTTTTTCCTTCTGTCCCAACTTAAGGAGGTTTTGAGCTTTTAGAAGTTCTACATTCCAACGGTTGGGTGCATCTGGAGGAATTTCTTCCAATATGTGGAGGGATTTTTTATAATCCCCTTCGAGGTAAAGGATATAAGCTTCCTTTTCCCTCGTTAGGTAATCCAAAGCGGGGTCAACACCGGAGGAAGTTAAATCGTTGGAAGCTTTATCAAACCATTGGGAGGCCTCTTTTAATTTTTCCTTTCCATAGAGGAAATCACCTATAAGGATTTCGGCGTAGGCTCGGCTGGAGGGCTCATTTATTTCCCGCGCCAGTTTTTGGGCTTCTTCAACCCTTCCTTGGGAAAGGGCATATTGCACCTTATAAAGTTGAGAAGCAATCGTTTCCCTCTTGTTGTTTTCGTAGGTCTGATAAATACCTACCGCCAAGCCTGCCAATATAGCCCCGACAAAGATATAGGCCAAGGTTTTCCAATTTAAAAGCTCCATCTCCTACGATTGTAGTTTTAAAAAAGATTCTTGTTCCTCTTTTGGTTCAAAATTTCTTTTATCGGAGAGTAGTTTTTTCGGTGAATGGGGGAAACCCCGTAAGTTTTCAAAGCTTTTAAATGCTCCTTTGTAGGGTAGCCTTTATGTTTTTCAAACCCATATTGGGGATAGTGTTTTGAATAGGCCACCATAAGGCGGTCTCTTATTACTTTGGCCACAATGGAGGCGGCGGCTATAGAAAAAACTCTCGCGTCCCCTTTGGGGAGAGGATGGCAAGGTATGGATAAACCCTTAAGGGGCATATAGTCGGTAAAAACGGCCGAAACCTTTACCGGTAGAAGGGATAGGGCATTTTCAAAGGCCCGTTGGGTTGCTCGGTAAACATTTTTTTCCTCTATAGACTCGACGGTGGCAAAGCTTACGGTAACGCCCAAAGCGTTTTCGATTATTTTTTCAAATAACTCTTCCCTTTTGGCGGGTGAATATTTTTTACTGTCGGAGGTAAGAAAGGGTCGGGTAAAAGGTTTTAATACCACGCAGGCCACTACCACGGGGCCGGCCAAGGGCCCCCTTCCCGCTTCGTCCAAGCCCGCCACCAACAGACCTTTTTCCCAATAGGGGTTTTCCAAGGGTTCAAAGCCCATAGGTTTTTAATTAATCCTTTAGAACTTCCTCCAGAAGTTTTTGCTTTTTTAATTCCAAAGCCCGCCGACCGAATAGAAACAACCCAAAGGTGGTTAGTATCTTATCGTCCACCATAAGGGAGTTTTTATTCCTCCTTAACAGGGAAACAACAATGTTAGCCTCCCGTTGGGCTTTAGGTTCGGTTAACCTTCTTAGGTCTATTAATAATTTGGTAAGTTCCTCTTTAAGGTTTTGTTCATTTTCTAGCTCTTGTTGGAAAACTTCTTCAACCTTTTGTTGGAAGCTTATTTGTTCCACGCTGAGGGTTTTTAAATAGTTTTTCAGTAGGTTGGCCCTAATATGTCCTATTCCTTTAATTCCTCCTAAGGGGGCAAAGGGTAGTTCCAACCCGTATTTAAGGGAGTGGGCTACCTGTAAAAGCTCGTAGTTGGTTAAGTTCAATTCTCCCATTTTTCGAAGTTCCAATAATGTCCTCAATAGGTGTAAAGCATCGGTTCCCAAATAGGAATATTCCCCCGGCGGGTTGGATAGGTTGCTAAAGAGGAAGGTTTTTCCTTGAATAAAGAAGAGCAATTGGTCGGTGTTATCTTTAAAACACCCCAACCCGCACGGAATTATTAGTTCCCTAACTTGGGTTATCTCTTTATCAAACCTTTCGTTGTCCTTTAGGAAATAGGAAATGGAGTCCAACCTTTTGGTGTAAATAAGGGGTCTCAATTTGGCCATTAGGGGGATTGGTAATTGGCTCCTTCTTAGGAATTCTTCAAAATTTACAGGCCCGACACCCGATTTTAAACAAAAAAGGGCTTTTGGGGTTAACTTAGAGTTTTCTATATAGCCCATCTCTTGGAGCCAATCGTTAATCTGTTGAACCGCCTCGGAGTTTACAAACTTTTTTAAAGAGAAACTCTCTTTTAGGAAATCTTTAAACTTTTCCCCCCTGTGGAGGTAGGCAACCAAAATAAACAACGCCAGTTGGTTTATTACTTCCGCTTTTAGGTCGTCTATTGAAAGATTTTGTTCCAATTGTTGGGCTATAAAGGGTTTAAAATCCCCGTCAAGGGCTTTTGTTAGTTTGTCCTGCAATTGTTTTTCCTTAGCCCCGTAGGTCAATATGTAGGAATAACCTTTATCTTTTATTCCGAAGCGTCCCGCACGCCCTTCCTCTTGGAGGATATCCAACACATCGGGAAAGATTTTCCAGCTTTTGGTAACCCTATCGTAAAATCCGCTAACGGCAATTAAAACCTTGTCCGCCGGTAGGTTTACACCGTAAGCCAAAGTTTGGGTTGCTACAAGTTTATTTAATTCCCCCTCTCGGAAGGCTTTTTCTATTTTTTCCCGTTCTTCCTTGGGAACATCGGCGTTGTGGAAGGCTATCTCCCAACCCTGACGCTCCACCTCAAAGGGGGCCGTTTCGTTGGCTATTTCCAGCTTTTCCCTATTTGCCAGCTGGAGCATTTTCCAACCTACCGACTTTTTGGGAACGAAAACAATAACCTTTTCATCGCGGTGGCTCAGGCTATAAAGGGCTTCCAATACCCTTAAGGCCATATGGGTATCTCGGTCGGGTTTATCCTCCAACTCTTTGGGGTTAATCCAAGGTTTAAACTCCTTAAGGCTTTTTATATCCCTAATGAGTGGAACAGGCCGCCAACGGCTCTCAATAAATAGGGAGGCTTGAAGCCACTTAGCCAAACGTTCGGCCCCCGGAACCGTGGCCGATAACGCCAAAATATCGATACCTTCCAACAAAAGGTTGGTAATAAGCTCCTCGACAATTTGCCCGCGGTTTCCTAAAATCGCATGAACTTCATCGATAACAACCGCTTCAATATCTTTAGTCCAAGGGGCTTTATTCCTAAAAGCTAATGCAAGATTTTCATAGGTTGAAACAACCACCTTATGCCGAACGGGTTTAAATTCTTCAATAATATCGCCCGTTCTGATATCGACTTGGCCAAAGAGCTTTTTAAACTCGCGGGCTTTCTCCATAACGAGCGCTTTGGTGGGGGCGGTATAGACAATCCGACCTTGGCGGTTATGGAAGAAAATTAAAGCAACTCCCGTTTTGCCTGCACTGGTAGGGGCGGAAACTAAGGCATTCCCTCCCTTGTAAAACTTATAAAAAAGGGTTTGAATTGGATTTAGATACTCAAAGGGGATATTTAATTCCGTTTCCGAAACCTTTAAAGGTTTTTCTTCAAAAATTTTTCCTTCCGAAGGAATTTTAAAAACTACCTTCCCTTCGCCGTTGGGTTTAAATTGACTTTCCTCTAATAGGATTACTTTTTTCATGGTCTCTTGTAATGGAAACTAAAATCCTATGGAAGGCCCCAAAGGGTTTTCATCAAAAGGAATACGCCCCCTAACTTCTAATGAGGAAATTATAGAAAACTCTTTAAAGGTTATTAAAAGTTTCTTTCCCGAAAGCCGAATTATTATTTTCGGCTCCCGAGCAAGGGGAAACTATAAACCTAATTCTGACTTAGATGTGGCTATAGATATCGGTAAACCCATACCGGGTTATTTAATGGAACTTCTTAGGGAAAAATTAGATGAACTACCTACTTTGGTCTCTTTTGATTTGGTAGATTTCCATAGAATTTCTAAGGAATTTCAAAAACAAATAATAAAAACTGGAAAGGTAATTTACGATGGAAGAACTAGTTCTGGCTCTTAGGAAGCTGGAAAAAGCTTATAAGCGACTTATCCAGGCTTTAGAAAAGTATGATGCTCAAGAAATTGATATAGCCTTAGATGCATCTATTCAAAGGTTTGAATTTACCTTCGAACTATCTTGGAAGACGATTAAAAGATTTGCCAAATACTTGGGTTTTGAAGAATGTAATTCCCCCCGTAGCTGTATAAAACTCGCTTATAAGTTAGGTTGGATTTCTAATCAAGAGCAGTGGCTAAACCTGCTGGAAGCAAGAAATCTCACCTCTCACACCTACGACCTAAACACTGCTTGGGAAGTTTATGAACTAATAAAAAGTAACCATACGGCTTTTAAAGAGCTTATAAACCACTTACACAGGCTAATTAAGGAAAATTCCTAAATAGTGGAATAACCTATTCATTCACCATGGAAAGGAAAATGATCCACGTAGCCCATTCTCCCGATAGCGACGATGCCTTTATGTTTTACCCTCTGGTGGCCAAAAAAATAGATACCCACGGGTTGGTATTTGAGCATGTTTTAAAGGACATTGAAAGTCTTAATCGCGATGCCCGCCAAGGAAAGTGGGAAGTTTCGGCAATTTCTTTCCACGCCTACCCCTACGTGGCCGATAAATATTTAGTTTTACCTTCGGGGGGAAGTGTAGGGGAAGGTTATGGCCCCATAGTGGTTTCCAAAGAACCTTTAACCACCTTAAAAGGAAAAAAAATAGCTGTTCCCGGAAAGTGGACAACCGCCTACCTTACCCTAAAGTTGTTTGAACCCGACTTTGAACCCGTTGAAATGTATTTTGAGGACATTATTCCCGCAGTGGTTGAGGGCAAAGTTGACGCCGGATTGGTTATACACGAAGGGCAGCTAACCTATAAAGACTTTGGCCTACATAAGTTTGTAGATTTGGGCCAATGGTGGAAAGAAAAATACAATTTGCCCCTACCTTTGGGTTGCAATATAGTTCGAAAAGACCTAGGTAAGGAACTTATCGACCTAATAGCCCAACTTATGAAGGAAAGCATTATTTATTCCCTTACCCATAAAGAGGAAGCTATGGAATATGCACGGAAATTTGCCAGGGGATTGGAAAACGACCCTAAAAGGAGTGAAAAATTTGTTTCTATGTATGTCAACCAAAGGACTATTGATTACGGCCCCGATGGAAGGGAAGCCGTTAGATTGCTCCTTAGGTTGGGTTATGAAAAGGGAATAATTACCGTCCCTATACCGGAAAAAATATTCAGCGACGAAATTTAAAAGGAAAAATAAAAATTTTTTCACTCAAAGAGGATAGCCAACGATTCCCCTTTAACAATTCTTTTTATTACCTCGGCAATTGTGGGGGCTATAGAGATAACTTTTTTCATTTTTATAGGTTTATCCTCGGTAGGGATTGTATCGGTTATAACCAGCTCTTCAAGGGAAGAATTATTCAACCTTTCCACCGCAGGGCCAGATAATACACCGTGGGTTATGCAGGCCCGCACACTTTTGGCCCCTTTCTTTAATAGCATATCGGCGGCCGCAACCAAGGTGCCGGCGGTGTCCACTATATCGTCGACAATAACGCAATTTTTTCCCTCCACATTTCCGATAACGTCGAAGACTTCCACCGCGTTGGGACGGGGACGCATTTTGTAAATAATTGCGAGCTCTGCCCCCAATTTTTTAGCCAGTTTGTTGGCCCTTTTAGCACCTCCCGCGTCGGGGGAAACTATTACCAAATCTTCCAAATTGAGGTTTTCTAAATATTTACCGAACAAAGGTAGGGCTGTAATATGTTCCACCGGTATTTCGAAAAAGCCTTGTATTTGCTCCGCGTGAAGGTCTACCGTAATAATTCGGTCGGCGCCGGCGGTTTCTAAAAGTTTGGCCAAAAGCTTGGCACTTATGGGCACCCTCGGCTGGTCTTTTCTGTCCTGTCTTGCGTAAGCGTAATAGGGAACCACCACATTTATTTCTTTAGCCGAAGCCCTTTTAACCGCATCTATTAGGAGCAACAATTCCATAATGTTATCGTTGGCGGGGGCACACAAACTTTGAATAATGAAAACCCTCTTTTCCCTAACGGGTTCATTTATTTGAACCCTAAGTTCACCGTCGGAAAATCTTGTTAGGAGCGTATCGGTTAGGGGAATATTCAGCTCTTGGGATATTTTTTCCGCCAAAGCAGGGTGGGAACTTCCCGCTATAAGTTTTATTTCCTGCATAGAGTAGATACTTTATTGGTTCTCAAATTTTTTAGCACTTCGAGGGTTGGAAGCAATAAAAATACCACCAAAGGAAAGTTTTTTCTAATCTTTCCTACCGAAGGAAAGAATAAAAGAAAACCTTTAAAGGTAGAAAAAAATCAATCGGAGATAACTTGGGCGGTAATAAAGACCATCAATTCCTTATCCGACTTTTGCCAGTTTTTGTTTTTGAACAACCAACCTAAGAGGGGAATTTCTTTAATTATAGGAACACCGTTTTCACCCGTTTGGTTTGTTCTTTCCAATATTCCGCCGATAACTACGGTATCGCCGTTGGCAACAATTATGTTCTGCTGTATCGAAAAGTTATTTATGGCCGGCTGACCGTTTACCGCCAACGCTGTGTTGGGTTCGTTTTTGGAAAGGTTTAGTTGTAGAAGTATCCTGCCATCGGGAAGTAGTTGGGGGGTAACCTGCAGAGACATTGCGGCGTTAACCAACTCTGTTTTGGGGTTTCCGTTTTTGTCTACCGATTGATAGGGGATTTGGGTTCCCGATGTTATATTACCGGGCTGATTGTTTAAAAGAATTAGCGAAGGGCTGGCCAAAGTTCTTGCCAAAGTTAAGGTTTCGCCTGCCGAAATAATAAGATTTAAAGGATTTATTTTTTTGTAAAGTAGGGAAAGGTTGGTTGTTATTCCGTTGGTATTAAAGGTTACCTGCATTGATTGTAAGCTTTTAGCCCCTGTGCTAACACCGTTGTAGGTCATATCCCATTGGAAACCCAAAGAGCGGGCAAAGTCTTTGCTGATACTTACAAAACGCACGGTTACCTTTATCTTTACGGGTTTTTGGCTTAAAAACTTTCCGAATACATTTTCTATCATTGCTATATTGGTGGGGTAATCGGTTATCTGTATTGCTCCGGCGTTGGGGAGAGGCTGAACGCTACCTTTTTCCGAAAGGTATTCCTGGATTTTTGGAACCAAATCTTCAGGCTTTCCGAATTTTACATAGAATATTTTGGACATTAAATTGTCGGAGTTCTCTCCATTTCTTATGTAGATTCCGAATTGTTTTTCTATTTGTTCTATGGTTTTCTTTGAGGCTATTACTGTGACAGCGTTAAAGGTGCTGTCAACGCTATAAACCACTTTGTTCCTAAAGTAAAGGTCAAGGAGTTTAGCGAACTGGTTTGCTTTTATCTTTCTTATATAGAAAACTTTACTAACTTGGTTTGAAACCCTTTGTAGAACTAATAAATAGTTATCCCTATCTTTGTATATTCTATAGGTGTAATCATTTACCTTTTCTATGTAAAAATGGTAGTTTTTTCTTAAATAGTTCAACGCTTCTTCCAAAGTTAGGCATTTAAATATGCCTTTAACCAAGGTAGGTTGACCTTTTATGTTGGATATTTCTTCGGGATTATATAAAAGCTTCACATCAAACAGTTTTTCTATCAATCGCAGATAATCCACTATGGGGACTTCGCTTAAATTTAATAGTTGCACTTTAGTATTGCCGCATATTTTCTTTACCTTTAAAGGTATAGGTTTATTGTTTTCACATTTCCAAAGTTGGGAAAATTTAATGGTATTTCCTTTAAAGGAAATTGAATATCTGAAACAACCTTTATCGGTGCAAAGGTCTATGTAATTAACATAGACGGGATTTTCGCACGTTTTAGTTTTTTCTTGAGGTTTTAAGCCCGCCGTTACAAAAACGGTGTTGGAGCTTCCAACTATTAGAAGTTTGTTTAGTTTATCCAATCTTACAGATACGTTCTTTGAGTTATTTTTCAGTAATGCCCTTATGTATTCCAATAGGTAGTCCAAAGAAACGTTATTCAAATTTATAAACAACGGTGTGGGGCTATATTGGATTTGGGGCTGAATTACATATTGGAGATTATCTATTTGGGCAATAGCTTTTAGGAGGGCTAAAGCATCCAGGGGTTTTTCCAAATCTATAGCGTAGATGTCTTCCAAACTGCATTGTCCCGGCTTAACCTGTATAACGTCATAGCTTAAAAAGTTTTGAATCAGCGGACTGTTCGCCGTAGGGGCGGTGCTCGGTTGGTAGACTATAGCGTATTTAGCTTTTTCCTTGCCGTCTACACCTTTACAGGCTATTTCTCCTATGTATTCGACTTTTCCCTGTCCCGCTGAGAAGGCTAAACTAACAAAAAACAAAAACAAGGGTAAAAAAGTTAGCTTCTTTAGCTTCATTTATTATTCCTCCGCGGCAGATGTAAGAAACCATGAAATTATCAGCATTGATGTCTTTTCTTTATCCCCTACCCTTTGGAAGGGTTTAGCTATAAAAGAAAAATTTTTTCTAAATAGTTTTAAGTTGGGGGCAAAAGGAGTTTCGTAATCGGTTGATAGCTTTATATATCCGCCTGTTTTATCCGGGGCTAACAGAAGGATTATATAATCATCCCGAAAATCCGCTTTTGCAGAAAGAGAAATTTGGTTTGATTTTTCGGCTTTGGCCCTATAGGTATTTCCTACCCTGGCAACGGTCGGGGGTAAGGCGTAAGGGGCGGGGGGTAAGTTTCCTAAGTTAAAAACCTTTATTTGAGAAAGAACATTTTCGTAAGCAACTTTAACGTTAATAGCTTTTACAACCAAAGGGGTTTGGGGTGTAGCAAAAATACTTGCCGAAGGTTGGACTTTTTTATTTAGTTCCTTTTCAATTTCCTTTGCGATGGCTTTTAACACCGTTGCCTTTTTGACAGGGGTGATTACTCGGGCCAGTTGCGAATAGCCCTTATTTAAATCGGCCAAATAGGATTTTAAATGCCTATATTCCATGGTTTTTCTTTTCATTAATGTTTCTTTTTGTTCTACTTTTTCGGCGATTTCTCTGTATTTTTGAAAGTAGTTATAGCCGTTGTAGATTATAACAGCCAGCCATAAAACAAAGGAGTAGGCCAGGGCAAGCTTTAACCACTGTCCGACCGTTCGGCCATAAATCTCTCTTTCCAAAAGGAGCGATAACCGTTCGAGAATTTCGTAAAGGTAATTCATGGAAAGGCTCCTTAAAAAATATTTTTGATACAAATACCTTCGTAGTTAATTTTTCCTTCCGAACGGTTATTAAAGTATTTCTGTTTGGTTATTAGGATATCTAGGTAAAAATAATTGCAGAAATTCCTCAATTCGGAAACTTTTTCATTAAAATCTTCGTTGGAAACAAAAAAGCCATCCATAGGGTAGGATAGGGTTATTGGAACTTTTACCCATTTTGTTAACTCGTTAAAAGGATACTTAATAAGTAAATACTCCAAAAATATAGACGCCCTAAGGGAGGGGTCTTTTACCTGCATTAGCTTTTTATAAAAAGATTTATCCTCTTGGGGAACCTTTATATATACGGCCAAAGATTGGGCTATATTCAAACCTTCCCCCGCGGGGTTTGCAAAAATTCTTGCGACCTTTTGAGGTTTTTTTATTCCAAAATCTTTAACCGTCAAAAATCTGTCAACATCCACTGTTTCCTTATCCGAAAGACCGCTCAAAGGGTTGGGAAAAATGTTCACCGTTAGGTAGGAAATATTTCCTCCTGCTATGGACAGGAATTCCTCTGTTGTTTTCAAGACTTGACGGTTGAATTTTTTTTCTATCCAATAGGCTGCCAGTAAATCGTTTAGATGGGGAACGTAAAAGTCATAAAACCTTTTTTGGAATTCCTTTTGTTTTTTCCTTAAAAGGGATATTTTTATATTAATCCCTTTAATCTTTCTCTCTAATTTATGGAGCTCTTGCTGTTTGGAGGTAATTAACTTTTCCCATATCTTGTTGTTTACAAAGATTAAGAAGAAAACCAAGATTGACAAAACTATTAAACCGTTCCCTCCGGCGGTGAAGGTTCTTTTAAGGTCTTCCTTTGATAGTTTTATAAATGCTTTTTTCCTTTTGGGGGCAAAGTTAATATCTACAAACTTTTTAGAATGCATGAATCACCCTCTCCGCCAATGTGTAAACTAAGCTAAAGCGTTCCTTTACCTTTTTGGGAGATACTATACCGAAGATTGGCAGTCTTTCCAAGAAGAATTCGGTAAACTCTTCATATTCCAGCACCACTCCCGCAAGGAAAATGTTGCTTATATCATTTAAGACTATATAGTTCCTTAAATCCCAAATAAGCATATTTAAGTCTTCTGTAACCTCTTTTATTTCGGGGGAAAAATAGAAGGGAAATATTTCGTAAAGTAGTCGGTCTTTCTGATAGGCCAACAGAATTATTTTTGTGTAGTCGGTATATAAAATTGCAAACGGTTCGGGCAATTCATTAAGGAAACCAAAATTTAATAAAACAACCAACTCGTAGCTGATTACATCCAGCTCTATATTCAACCTTTGGGCTATATTTTGAATTTCTTCTAAGGCTGCTTTTTCCACTATTACCACAAAAACCCGATAGGGCTCGTCTTTAGAGTTTTTAACTATCGTATAACGGTAGGAAACCTCGGTATTGGAATACACATTGGCTATTTCCTGTTGAATATAGAGTTCCAACGCTTGCAAAACTTCGCTTCTTCTCATATTGGGGGGAAAGGTATACATTCTTAAAATCCCTTGCTGGGCGGGTATAAAGGTTGCGTAGTATTGCTTTCTTCCTTGGGTGGTTTTATTAAATTTTTCCACCTGCTCCTTTAGGATTTCTATTATTTCATCCTCTCTGAGTTCGGCCGGGGAAAATTCTTCAAAGGGTTTTAAAACAATTTCCTCGCGGTGGTTCATTCCCAAAGTTCGGATATACCTTTTGGTGGCTTGAAAGGAAAATACAGCTCTCTCGTTGGTTAAAAAGTTCAATAAAGTAGGCGGAACAAGGGTATATTTTTGCGGGGGCTCAAAGGGTATTATCTTGTCTATTAACCTCATGGTGGTTATTGGAAATTATCCTACAGTTGGGTAGAAGCTTTTATTTTGGAGAATTACCCACTAGAGATTGTAAAGGGGGAAGCCTTCAAGAAGTTTATTCGGAAGACACTAGCACTCACCTAACGGTGAGGTTAACGCTTAACAATAGCACCCCTTCCCTAACCGTTAACCCCTCCCTTCGGGAGGGGGTTAACGCTCTAGGGGTTAACGCTATAAATATGCTTTTCCTTCTTAAGGATTAAATAAACTGCCGATACCAAAAGAAGGAGCATTTCAATAAAGTTAAAGACCATCCAAAGGGTCTAAAAAGGGCCTGCATTCCGAGGTAAAAACTTTTAAGGTTTTTAAAATGTTTAAACCCTAACATGGAGAAGGGTAAAAAACTCTACGAGGGTAAAGCAAAAATAATTTATGCAACCGAAGAGCCGGACAAAGTTGTCATTTACTTTAAGGACGATACAACCGCCTTCGACGGTGTAAAAAAAGAGCAAATAGCGGGTAAAGGGGTTATTAACAATACAATTTCCTCGTTAATTTTTGAGCTACTCCAAAAGAGAGGTATACCCGCACACTACATAAAGAAACTTTCCGACAGGGAAATGCTAGCCTACCGAGTTGAGATAATTCCCGTTGAGGTGGTGGTTAGAAACTATGCTGCCGGTAGCTTTACCCGCCGTTATGGAATTCCCGAAGGCACAAAATTGGAAAAACCCCTTGTAGAGACTTTTTGGAAAAATGATGAGCTCCACGACCCGCTGGTTTGCAATGAGCATATAGAGCTACTGAAATTGGCCGACCTCGAAGATGTTAAAAAGATGAAAGAAATGGCATTGGTTGTTAACGACGTTTTAAAAGACTTTTTTGCCGAAAGAAATATTATTTTGGTTGACTTTAAACTGGAATTTGGAAAAACCCCCGATGGGCGTTTGGTTCTCGCCGACGAAATTTCTCCCGATTCCTGCCGTTTATGGGACGCCAAAACAATGAGAAAACTCGATAAGGACGTTTTCCGTTACGACTTGGGAAGTTTGGAAGAAGCCTATAAAGAGGTCCTAAAAAGGTTGGAAAATAAATAAGGAACTAACTACGGATTTCTTTTATCTAATTTCCTTTTAAAGGTTTTCTTAAAATTCCAAAAGTGGGAAAAAAGAAAGGTTAAACTTCTTTAGCGTTTTCAATAATTTCCTTAACCGTTTCGAGGAGCAAATCCTTATTCTGTTTAATGAAGAAGTTTCTCTCTATTAAATCCTCAAATTGGGCAATATCTACCTCTATTTTGCCTTTTTCTGCGGTTGCTCCCAAAATTTTACATTCCTTACCGAAATCCAAGAGGTAGCGGGTATAACCTTTGTTGTAGAAGAAATAATAAGTTTCGGGGAATACTTTAGCGAGGGCTTTTATAAACTGTTCGAAGTCTATTACCTTTTTACCCACGTGTATATGGAAATGCCCTTCTTTTACGTGAAGGTAGGCTTTTTTACCTGTGATTTTTTCCAACATCATTAGGGTGGCGAGCATGTATTCCATAAGCAGTTCGAGGGTGATTTCGCCCAATCCGGCTTCCAACAAGTCCCTTTTATAAACGGCCTCTATAGCTTGTTCTTTGGTGTTGTAGAAATATATGTGGTTTAGACCTACGCCAAAAGTTTCGTAATGGTCGGCATCCTCCACGTGGGCAACCCTTTCGGCGGTAACTTTGCTGAAAACATAGAAATGTTTGTCGGTTAGTATGTAGATAAAGAACGGCCCAACATCGAACTTTTTAAGGTTTCCTTCAAAGGTGTTGTGGGCAATAATTTCAAATTCGGGGGTGGCTATTAAAATTCTGTTGTCGTCGGTAACAATATAGACATTGTCCACATCGGCACGGATTTGCAAGGCTTCGGGCATGGGTTTTTCCACTTCTATACCGCCGTGCTTATTTAAACGGTAGAGGTTATTTTCACTTACCAAATATATATGGTCGGGAGTAATAGCTATGCTTTTGAAGTTTTTGTCCATGCTTTCGACGAGCTTAAGCTCATAGTCCTCTTTGGGGAAGAAGCGGTTTTCTTCGCACTTGTAGATTTTGTCGGTTGTGGTTATGTAAAAGTGTTTTAGGTCGGTATCCACATCTCTAATAGGAAACTCCACCGTTGCCTGGTCGGTTGCTCCATTTTCCGGGTCTATGCGGGAAACCAAAAATTTATTGTTAAAAGCTCCTATATAACCTACAGTTTGCCTTAAAAAGGTAGGTTCTTCCAATAGGCGGGGGGTTTTCCATAGTTCCTTTTCTTCTCCGAACTCTATTAACGCTTTTTTATCCAATCTTACAACGTGCCAACCTTCGATAGCGTTAACACCTTTGCCGTCGGGTAGAATATCCCTTACCACTTTTTCGGCCATTTTTAACCTCCTTTAAGTTTCTATTGGCGTTAATAAAGAAATTTAGTAGACCTTTCGCAGGATTGTTAATGTAAAGTTAACCTTCAAGCGAAAATTAAAAACTTGAACTTTAGAAGGTTTGGAGTTATATTAATTACTTTGCGAAGGCGGTGGTAGCTCAGCCGGTAGAGCAGGGGACTGTGGATCCCCGGGTCGCGGGTTCGAGTCCCGTCCACCGCCCCATTTCAATCCAATAAAATCCTTGATTCAATTAATCCGTCCCTAAATAGGAAACAAATAAATCCATAGTTTACCATCTAAGGTTTACTTCCTATTTTTTAATAACCATGGCTAAAGAAGAAAACAAAAAACCCCAAGAGGAACAAATAAATCAGCTCCAAGATTGGAGAAAAAAAATAGACGACCAAGTAAAGCAAGATTTAAAAGATTACTTCCAAGAAAGGGACTATGTAGTTATGGCCGTCCCCAAGGAGGAGCCCCTTAGAGTTTGGGCTGTTAGGGCAACCAATACGGTAAGAACCGCCCAACGCATTCACAATCTTTCCCCGATGGCGGCGGCCGTAATGGGTAGGGCTATAGTCGGTGCAATATTGTTAAGCTCCCTAATAAAGCACGGAACCAATCAAAAAATAGCCTTAAAAATAGAAGGGGACGGGCCCATAGGATACGTCTATGTAGAGGTTGACGGCAAAGGCAGGGTTAGGGGAATGGTCAAAAACCCCGATGTTCCTCTCCTAACTAAAGAGGTAAACGGAAAGAAAAAATTGGATATTGCCGCCGCCATAGGAAACGGCACTCTAACGGTTATTAAAGATTTGGGAATGGGAAAACCCTACGTTGGGGTTGTTCCGTTGGTCAGCGGGGAAATAGCCCAAGACATAGCCTACTACTTGGCCCAATCGGAGCAAATTCCTTCGGCTGTCGGTATCGGGGTAAAACTCGATGAAAACGGTCAAATTAAGGTGGCCGGCGGTTGGATGGTTCAAGAAATGGGCGGAACCAGCGAAAAGGCTTTAAAAGTTATCGAAGAGGCCGTTCAAAAGCTACCTCCCGTTAGCGAACTCTTAGAGCAAGGCAAACGCCCCGAAGATATAGCCTTAATGATAATTCCCGAAGAATTAAACCCTCACCTGCTGGGTTTAAAAGAAATTGAATATTACTGTCCCTGCAATGAGGATATGGTCAAAGGTGTTGTCGCCGGTCTCCCCCAAGAGGAAATCGATGAAATCTTTAAAGACAATGAATATTTGGAAGTTAAATGCCACTTTTGCGGCAAGATTTACCGCTATACCAAACAGGAGGTTGACAAGATAAAAGAAGAAGCAAAACAACAAATGGAGCAAAATAAAAAAGACGGGGAAACCGAAAATGGAAAGGATAACCCAACCTAACCAAATAACGGAAAAAACAAAAGTTATTGACCTAATAGAGAGTTGTCCCCAAATGGAAGAGTTTTTCCTTCAAAGGGGAATGTATTGCCGAACCTGCAAGGGGAATATAAATTGCACCCTCCGAAAGGTTTCCTATTATTACGGTCTCCTACCTACGGAAAATTTAGTTGAAGAGGTTAGACACTATTTCCAAACCCACTGTATGAAACCGAAACTGGTTAAAGGTAAAGGATTAAAATAGCACAAGTTTTAATTGCTCCTTTATTTTTTAGTTTTCGAAAGCTATCTGTTTAGGGAATTTAAGGCTGTCTCCAACTGAGCGATGGAATTTCGTAAGATTTCCATTTGAAAGCCGAATATTTTCTTGCCGGTAGCCTCTTCGTATTCCCGCAGAAGCTTTTGTAATTCCCTTTCCTTGTCCTTTATTTCCATTAGAAGCTCTTGGGCTCTATCCAAGTTGTTGCTTTTTAGAGCTCTATTGGCTTCTTCAACCAATCTTTTAACTTCGTCGTAAAGCATTGTTAGATCCGCTTTTATTTGGCCCGCTTGCCGTTTTCTTATTTTCTTTTCTATCTGTTTCATTCTTTCCTGTTGAAGGAAGTAGCCTTCCAAACCACCCACGTTTTCCTGAATGTCGGGAATAATAGACAAACTTCGGGAAAAGTCATAAATATCTTTGAGAAGAGTATCTACCGTTTTGGCCAACTTTATAAGGTCGGTCGGTTTGTTTTCTTTGGAAACTTCCACATAAATTCTGTTTTCTTCGAATTTAACCGGTAATTCGGTAAAGTCTTTGAATCTTTGAGGGTTGAATTTCGTTCCCATAACCTGGGCTTTGTAGGCCAAATCGTCGTTTTCCACAATAAACTTATCCCCTTCGTCCTTAACCTTAACTTCTACCTGTCCCAAGGGTGTTTTGAAGGGAGAGTGAATTATTACACTATGGGCACTACCTTCCACTTGGTATTCTACGGGTAATAACTCCCTCAAAAGGAGCAAATTTGCCATGCCAAAAAGGAAAGTATAATCAAAATCAGAAAAGGGAAGGTTTTTAAGAAATTACTTCCCACGCACGGTAGGAACTTCTGACCCACCTACCTACAAAGACATGTTTAAAACCCATTTCCAATGCAAGGTCTTTTATTTTTTCAAACTCGGAGGGGGTATATTCTTTTACAACCTCCATTTGGGCTTTGGTAGGTTGGAGATATTGTCCCACAGTTAGGATGTCGCAATCTACCTTCCTTAGGTCTTCCAAGGTTTTAACAATGTCCTCCCAAGTTTCGCCCAAACCAACAATTAACCCGCTTTTGGTTAGTATTTTTGGGTTAAATTCCTTCGAGTGTTTAAGTAATTTTAAAGTCCAATGGTAGGAACCTCCCAATCTGATTTTGGAATACAACCTTTCGACGGTCTCTATATTACAGTTGAACACTGTTGGCTCTTCCTTTAATACAGTTTCCAAAGCTCGGGTTGAACCTTTAAAATCGGGTGTTAAAACTTCCACCCCTACGTTGGGTATTTCTTTTTTTAACTCCCTTATGCAGGCGGCAAAGTGGGAAGCTCCACCGTCGGGGAGGTCATCGCGGGTTACCGAAGTTATAACCACATACTTTAATCCCAACTTTTTGGCGGCTTTAGCTAAGTTTTTGGGCTCATCGGGGTCGGGGGGAAGGTAGGGGCCCCCTTTTTTAACCGAACAGTAGCGACAGCCTCGGGTGCAAACTTTTCCCAAAATTAAAAAGGTCGCCGTGTGGTTTCCAAAACATTCCCCTATATTGGGACATTTACTTTCTTCGCACACCGTATGGAGTTTTCCCTTCCGAAGGATTTGTTTTACCTCCGAGAGTAGCGAAAGCCTAATGACCTTTTTGTTCCGAAAGGTTTGTCCCATTGTTGGTTGTTTTTATGTTATGGGAATTTTCCCCCTGCGAGGGTTGATTAAAGTTAATAACCTCCGCAATACGGAAGGGAACATCTTGTTTAGACTCGTAATAGGTTCGGATTATTAGCTCCGCTATTATTCCGGTGGAGATAAGTTGCAACCCACTTAAAAACAATAACACTCCCAGTATTAGGAGAGGTCTACCTCCTATTGATGCCCCGAAAAATATTTTTTCCACCGCAAGGTAAGCCAGTATTAGGAAACCCAAAAAGGCCATGAATAACCCCAATCCACCGAAAACGTAGAGGGGTTTATTCATGTAGTCGTTGAGGAATTTAACCAGCAAGATATCCAACATTACGCGGATGGTTCTTCCTATGCCGTATTTACTTTTTCCGTAAATTCGGGGACGGTGGTTAACAACTATCTCGGTAATTTTTGCCCCGAAGCTTTTTGCCACAGCGGGCAGAAAGCGGTGCATATCCCCATAAAGGCGGTAGTTTTTTGCAACTTCTTTGCGGTAGGCTTTCAAGGTGCAACCGTAGTCGTGAAGGTGAACGCCCGTAACCTTGGAAATTAACCAGTTGGCTATTTTGGAGGGCAATATTCGGGTTATAAAATTGTCCTTTCGGTTTTTCCTCCAGCCGCTTACTATATCGTAGCCCTCTTCTATTTTTTCCAACAATTTAGGGATATCTTTGGGGTCGTTTTGAAGGTCTCCATCCATGGTAATAATCACATCGCCTTGGGCGTATTGGAAGCCGGCATACATAGCCGCCGTCTGGCCGTAGTTTCTTCTAAACCTTATAACCTTCACGTGGGGGTCTTTTCTTGCCAACTCTTGGAGGATTTGGTAGGTTCGGTCGGTGGAACCGTCGTCGACAAAAATAATTTCGTATTCCTTACCGAGTTTTTCCAAAACTTCTTTTAATTCCTCGTAAAGTTTGGGAATATTTTCTTCCTCGTTGTAAACGGGGATAACTATGGAAAGGTCCATCGGAGGGGTTTATTCTAAGAAAACCTTATTCAGGAAGAAAATTTTCCTATCCTTTTAAATTCAAGCTAGACCTTCCAAGTAAAGTATTTATCCTAAACAACGATGGAAAGGGAAATGGAATATTTCGAATTCCCCCGAATACAGCGCCTACCTCCCTATGTTTTTGCCCAAGTGAACGAAATCAAATATAAGCTAAGGCGGGAAGGAAAAGATATTGTCGACTTTGGTATGGGAAACCCCGATATACCGCCCCCTAAGCATGTTATTGAAAAGCTCTGCGAAGTAGCTAGAAAAAAACATGTTCACGGCTATTCCTCCTCAAGAGGTATCCCCCGCCTTAGAAAGGCTATAGCTAACTATTACAAAAGGCGTTTTGGTGTGGATATAGACCCTGAAACGGAGGCGATATTAACAATTGGAGCAAAGGAAGGTTATTCCCATCTTATGCTGGCTATGCTTACCCCCGGAGATACCGCCATAGTTCCCACTCCTACCTACCCCATTCACTACTACGCCCCTATAATTGTGGGTGCGGAAGTTAGGGCGTTGCCCCTTCCTTTCGAGTTGGAAGGCGACGAATTCTACGAAGAGTTTTTGAAAAGGCTCCACGATATTTATCACTCTACCCTGCCCAACCCCAAGGTTTTGGTTATAAGTTTTCCCCACAACCCTACCACAGTAACGGTAACAAAGGATTTCTTTAAGGAAATTATCGCCTTTGCCAAAAAAAATAATATTTGGGTTGTTCACGACAACGCCTACGCCGATATTTATTTCGACGACTATGTTCCCCCCTCCATATTGGAAGTGGATGGAGCCAAGGATGTGGCGGTGGAACTTTATTCCCTATCGAAAACCTTTTCTATGGCCGGCTGGAGGGTTGCCTTTGCCGTCGGAAACAGAATTTTGATAAAGAACCTCGAGCGGTTGAAAAGCTACCTCGACTACGGTGTTTTCACCCCCATTCAGGTGGCCGCAATAGTTGCTTTGGAAAGCGATTATTCCGTAGTGAGAAAAATCGCCAACATTTACGAAGAACGCCGCAACGCTTTGGTTAAAGGGCTAAATAGGGTAGGGTGGAAGGTAAAAAAACCTAAGGCCACCATGTTTGTTTGGGCAAAAATCCCCGATTACTTTACCAAAGTTAAAGGCATGGGTTCTTTGGATTTTGCCAAATTCCTCCTTTACGAGGCTGGGGTTGCCGTTGCTCCCGGCATAGGTTTCGGTCAGCACGGTGAAGGCTGGGTTCGCTTTGCTCTGGTAGAAAATCAAATGAGAATAAAGCAGGCTGTGCGGGGTATCCGTAGGGCTTTCCGAAAGGCCGGCTTCTACGATTATCAAAACAAGGAATAACAAATCCATTTTTTAATTTCTCTTTCGCCCATACATTGCCCTGGCCTGTGATTAATAGCCAGACCCAATAAATTTATATGTCCCGTAGGCTACAATCTACGACTTTTAAATGCTCGTTGCCCGCAATCTGAAAAAAAAATACAAATCCCGTGAAGTTCTTAGGGGTGTTTCTCTCGAAGTCCGAAGGGGGGAAATTGTAGGACTATTGGGGCCAAACGGGGCGGGAAAAACAACAACCTTCAGATGTTTAATAGGGTTTGTTATTCCCGATGAGGGAACTATAGAACTCGATTCGAGGGATATAACCTATTTGAAACCCTACGAAAGGGCAAAATTGGGATTGGCTTTCCTTCCTCAGGAACCTTCTATTTTTGGAGACCTTACGGTGGAAGAAAACATCTATATGTTTGCCGAACTCCTCTTTGGGGACAGGGAGGTGGCCTATACCAAAACCTTAGATGTTTTAATCGAATTTGACCTATTGAGGTTAAAAGACCAAAAGGCCGGCAACCTGTCGGGCGGAGAACGTAGAAGGCTGGAAATAGCAAGACTATTTTTAAAAAGACCTAAATACCTCCTTTTGGATGAACCCTTCGCCGGGGTAGACCCTAAAAATGTATCCGAAATAAGGAAATTAATACTCCAGTTAAAGCACCGTTTGGAAAGGTTCTATAACATGGGAATCCTCATTACCGACCACAATATTAGGGAAACCCTCAAAATGGTGGACAGGGTCTATATTATCGACCAGGGAGAGGTTTTATTTGAAGGACTACCTTGGGAGGCGGTGGAAAATCCCTTGGTAAGAGAACGGTTTTTGGGTCACGAATTTACGATTTAATTAAATAAGAACAATCTCCCCACTTGACAATTTGAACTTTAGACCAAGATGGGATGCCTTTATTCCTCAAATTTTGGGTTATTGCCCAGACTTAATATTATTTTGTTGAACATAAGCGTATAAAAGTTTAGTTAATCGGGCTAGTTGTATAGGTGTCCATGGCTCGATGCTAATTTCTTCTTCTTCTTCAAATTTATCCGCCTTTTCACGGAAGGTTTTAATCTCTTCTTCAAAAGCTTCTAAAGTAGGAAAGTGTTTTCTTATAAACAGTTCTAAATAAGGGTGTCTTTTTAGATAGTTGTTGTAAAAATCCCTTTTCTGGTCTGGATTTAATTTGTCCCAAAATAGATTTATAGCACTAAGGTTTATATCTACGGCGTTAATTTCGTATATATCGGGTTCATATTCCAAATAAGACGGTTCCTCCTTTTGGTCGGGTTTTTGTTCCTCTATAGGCGGCTGTAAGTTAGTTATTTGTTCCTCTTTAGGGATTGGTTTTACTTTTCCTTTTTGGTTGAGTTCTTCCTTTATCTCCTCAAGGAGGTTTCTAATTAATTTTTGAACCCTTGCATCCAACAAAAATTTCAATTCCTTTTTTTGGTTAAAAGCTATTTTGCTTCTTAAAAACCCTTCGGGGTTGTCTATGTATTCAAATTTCTCAGCTATCAGGGCGTCGGCTAAAGCTTTGCCTTTATCTACGTTTTGGGGGAAATGGGCAATATACCACAACACGGTTGCAGGATTTACTTTTTCGAACTTCTCAAGGAGGTAATCAATTAATTCGATTTCCCCACCGGTGGCATCATAGTAATCAAGTCTTTTAAATTGCCAAGTGGGATAGGTATAAATTCCTTTAGCTAACTCCTTAAGGAGGGTTTTTATTTTTGCTTTTAAGTTCTCAATAAGGAGTTTGTCTTCCGTGGGTTTTTCTTCTAAATATTTTTCCAAATCTTTTATACCTTCTTGTGGTTTTTGTTTAATCTTAAAAATCAGGGCTATTACTTTGCTCCCTCTATCTCCTTCTCCTCGTCGTTTTGTATCATATTCCACATAAAGGTCTGTTTTCGTGTTTATTTCTTCTACTGCTGGTTTTAAAACGTAAAGTTCGAATAACCCAAAGTGGTTTTTATATTTATCTTCCACTTCAAGGTAAAAGCGAAGTTCCTCTATAGGAACCTCAACGCGGCCGTATTTTTGCAGTTTCTTTAGAAATCTGTAGAGTTTTTTAGAGTAGATACTGTCTAAACTTAAGAAGGTTTTAACCTCGTATAAGGTAAAGCCCCGGCGAATTTCCAGAATAAAGGGGGCTAAGTAGGGCGACCATTCTACCTTCATGAAGCCGCCTTCGGCGGCGGAATTAGCCCCGAAGGGGCTTATAAACCTTACCTTGTCCCCGTCGGCTATTTTTATAAACAGGGGTGTTCTAAAGGCTCTGTAGCCCCTTTTTAAGTCCGCTTCCATTTTTTTAGCCAATTCTTCATAGCCGTGTTTTTTGTACCATTCATAGGCTTTTTGGGTGTCTAAACCTATCGACTTGTTTGCTTCGTCGGCAAGCTTTATAGCGAGGTTAAAGAGTTTATTGGCTTTCATTTTTTTGTATTTGGGAGAAGTGCTTTGAATAACTTCGGCTAAAAAATCCTTGCTTATGTAGGAGAAAACTCCTAATTCTTCTTGGCGAGCTGTGGCTAATGCTATGGCGTATATGTCTGCTAAGTCCTTTACTCCCTTTTTCCGTGGGCGACCCCTTCCCTTAATCCGTCCGGCATACTCGCCGAGCTGAAACAGAATTGTATCCACCAAAGCGTTGGGCTCTTTTGCTATGGCTTTTTTGGGCATGGGTAAAAAGTATATCAACCTTGTTGGTTTTTTATGAAAAACTAACAACTTTAGCAGGAAAGGGGAAACGAAACTAACAACTGGGGAAACGAAACTAACAACTTTAGCAGGAAAGGGGAAACGAAACTAACAACTGGGGAAACGAAACTAACAACTTCGACATTCCCACCCTTGACTAAAGCTCATTTGCGAACGGCTACATATATAAAGCTACAAGTAATAAATAGAAATAAATAAAAGCTACATATAAATATCTACACTTCTACATACTTCTACATTTAGCGTTAACCCTTAACCTTAGAGCGTTAACCTAACCTAAAGGTTAGTGCTATTGTAAGGTTAAGGTGCTATTGTAGGGCAGGCCATCAAAACGCTTCGTGTGTGTGGTAAGAAGCATAAGAAATTTTTTTTTAAAAACGAAAAAAACAGAAAAAATTTAGGAGAAAGCTAAAACGTAGAATTAGGCCTTATTTAACGCAAGACAAGCGTTATTAGGCCTATAAGAAAAAATAAATTTTTAATAAATATTGCGGCAAAACTTGACATTAAACCCGTCGGATAGGATTGTTAAATAAAGATTGGAAAAAGCTCAAACTTTTAATTCGCGCCCCTCGCTTAGGCGTTCTATGTTGGATTTATGTTTTACCAAAATTAACACCGCCGCCAAGGTAACTAACACAATAATGTTTAGCGGATATCCCAACATTCCCACCAGGAAAATAGCTGAAAAAGCCGCCAATATCGAGGCAACCGAGACATACCCGCTCAATTTATAAATAACGAACCAAATAGTTAGAACAGCCAAACCCAACAGTGGATTTATACCAAATAAAACACCGCTGGCTGTGGCAACCCCTTTGCCCCCTTTAAAGCCTAAAAAGGGTGAAAACATATGTCCTAAAATTGCAGCCAAACCCACTAAGGTGACCATATAACTGTCGAGGCCGTAAATTTTAACCGCCAAATAGGTGGGTATGAACCCCTTAAGGAAATCTAAAATATAAACAGCCACCCCGTAGGGTTTACCTAAAACCCGTGCAACATTTGTAGCCCCTACATTACCGCTCCCATGTTTGCGGATATCTATCCCTTTAAGTTTCCCCAAAAGGTAACCGAAAGGAATACCTCCAACCAAGTAGGTTAACAATACAAATAAAACTTCCATAGGAGGGAAATTTTAGAAAGAAAACCTTAAAGGGGATAATTCTTCGACAAAACCCAAAAAGGTGGCGGGGTATGTTATTTATAAAATGGCAAAGCTGTTTTTACTTTTAGTTATACTTGCCTTTGTAGGTTTCTTTTTTCGCCAATTTGTGGAAGCCCTATTTATAACAACCTTAATAGTGTTTGTAGTTTTCTTTTTCCTCGGGTTGGTTTTTATTTTTCAAGGTATCCAAAGCCACGACACTATGCAACTTATAGGCGGTTTGGCAATGTCGGTATTTTCCGCCTCCTATGTGTTGGTAAGTTATTTACAACTTAAAAAGAAAGATAAGGGTTAATTATTAACCTTTTTGAGATGCCCAAAATAAAAACCCTCTGGTTGGTTAAAAAGAGCGACATACCTTACTCCTATGTGGAAGAAAACGATTTGGTAGTCCTTATAGAGGATGCTGTTGTAAAAATCCCCACCAAACCCAATTGGTTCGTTTGTAAAGAGGATGCCGAAGCTAGAAAAATTAAAGTTCCCAAAGACAGATTGGTTTCCTACAAAGAGATAGCCCAATTAATTTTAGAAGCTCAAAAGGTGGCGGTATGGTAGAAAAAAAGACAGTCTTAAAGGTAGGTCTAACCGGGAATATTTCCACGGGAAAATCGAGCGTGGCAAAAATTTTAAAAGAGCTTGGTGCCAACGTTTTGGACGCCGATGAGGTGGTTCACCAGCTCCTTGAAAGGGAGGATATAAAAAATAAACTCCTCCAAAAGTTAGGAAAAGAGATTTTAAACCCCGACGGAAAGGTAAATAGAAAAAAAATAGCCGAGAAAGTTTTTAAAAATCCAGAGCTCCTAAAGTGGTTGGAAAATCTTTTACACCCCAAGGTTTATGAGGAATACGAAAAATTTTGCCAAGAGAAGGGCGGAATATGTGTCCTGGAAGCGGCTTTGATTTTTGAAAAGGGAAACCAAAAAAGGTTCGATAAAACAATTTTGGTCTATGCACCTAAAGAGGTAGCTATGAAAAGGGCTATCCAAAACCGAGGTATGACCAAAGAGGATTTCCTCCGCCGTTGGGAAAAACAACTCGATATAGAAACCAAGAAAAGGTTGGCAGATTATGTAATAGACAATAGCGGTTCTTGGGAAGAAACTTTCAACCAAGTTAAGAAAGTTTTTAGGAAACTCCTTACAATAGCACCCCCTAACGGGGGGGTTAACGCATTAGAGGAATTAAAAAGAAAAATTCAAACACGGTAGCGTTTTCTTAAAAACCATTTGGCGAAAAGTATGGAAAAGAGAACAAAAAGGGTAAGTATTAAAGCGGCGGCCAAAGCCTGTTTCTGCCAATTGGGATAGGGGGAAAGGGCATATTGGTAAATTGTTACCGTCAGCGATGCCATAGGTTTGAAGAGGTCGAAGCTTAGAAAGTTATTATTAAAGGAGGTAAATAATAGGGGTGCGGTTTCTCCCGCTATACGGGCTATACCTAGGATTGTTCCCGTCAAAATACCGAATTTTGCGGCGGGCAACACAACCGAAAGGATAACCTTCCACCGCGGGGCCCCCAGGGCAATAGCCGCCTCCCTCAGCGTATCGGGCACCAGCTTTAGCATATTTTCGGTGGTTTTTAAAATTACAGGAATCATTAATAGGGCCAGCGAAACCGCCCCGGCTATAGCGTTATACGTTCCCAATGGCTTGACCAATACTACATAAACAAAAATACCGATTACAATAGAAGGGGCGGCCAGCATAATATCGCTAACGTTGCTTAGCAGTTTTCCCAACCAGCTGTAGCGGGCATATTCGGAAAGGTATATGCCTATTAAGATTCCCAAAGGAACCCCTATGATTACCGAAAGGGCTGTTAATATAGCATGTCCAATAAAAGCGTGAAGAAGGCCACCATCGTCGGGATTACCGCCCACTTTGGTAAAGAGGTCGATATTTATTCCCTGTAATCCCTTAAGGGTTAGAAATCCCAAAATCCAAAAGAGTATTCCCAAACCGATGGCTACAGCTATCCAGTTCAGTGTTAGGAAAAAGAGGTTAAAAGCTTTCCTTCGAAGGAGTACTGAAGGGGATATAACCGTTTTAGAAGAAGGATTATTTTCCCCCGCAGGGTTTTTAAACTCACTACCCATTGGAGGGAAAAATTTTATGTTGTTTCCTTTTATAGGAATATTTAAGAGAAAGAAAACCTTAAAAAGGTTAACTCCACTAGGTTTAAAAACTAATTTGCTCTATTATTTAATGGAAAATTTGAGGAATTAAGTTAAATATCTCCTTGGTAAAGGAAATCATTAAATTTAGCATCCACGGGCCAAAGAAAAATAAAACCGCTATAACGGCCAAGATTTTAGGAATAAAAGCTAAGGTCATTTCCTGAATTTGGGTCGCCGCTTGGAGTATGGAAATAATTAAACCAACCACAAAGGCGGCCAAAAGGACGGGCATGGTTAGATATAAGACCATCAGGGCGGTTTTGTGTCCCAAGGTTATTATTACCGAAGTGTCCATCGTTGGGAGTTAATTTTAGAATTTTCCCTAATGTTGAACGATAAAGATACAAATCCCACGGTAGCACTCATAGACTACGGAATGGGTAACTTAGGGAGTGTGGCAAAAGCTTTAGAAAAAGTGGGTTTTAAGGTTATTAGAACAAACCAAAGGGAGGATATTCAAAAAGCCCATGCAATAGTTCTTCCCGGTGTGGGGGCTTTCGGCGATGCTATGAACCATTTAAGGGAATTAAAAATTGTGGAAACCCTAAAGAGGGAAATTTTGGACAGAAAAAAACCCTTTTTGGGGATATGCTTGGGTTTGCAACTCCTTTTTGAGAAAAGTTATGAATTTGGAACCCACCAAGGTTTAGGCATTTTTGAGGGTGAAGTGCTCCACTTTGGGGACAAAGTAAGCAAAGTCCCCCATATGGGTTGGAACGAAATCCATCCCCAAAAGGAGCACTCTATTTTAGAAGGTCTCCAAAATGGGGATTTCTTTTACTTTGTGCACTCCTACTATGTAAGTCCTAAAGATAACAACATAATTCTAACAAAAACCGATTACGACGATTTTTATTTCACATCCGGAGTTGCTTACGAGAATATAGTAGCGTTCCAGTTTCATCCCGAAAAGAGTCAAAAGAAGGGTTTAAAACTTTTGGAGAACTTTAAAAAGTTTGTCCTCCAAAGGCTTTAATCTTCCTGCCTTTAAGCTTCTTACGACTTTTGATAAACTCTTAATTGCTTATAAACTTGACAAAAACCTTAAAATTGACAATTACAACCAACTATTGAGCTGAAGGTAAATTAGTCGACATTAAAAATTTTCCCTAAAAAGGGATAAAAGAACTTAAAACCTATTTGGTGTGGTTTAACCATTAAAAAAACAAAATTAGTGTATAAAATTAGCAAGAGTTGCGGATAAATACATACCTTTTAGCGGAAATCCGTTTTTTTCTGGCTCCCAAAATGAGCAGTTTTTAGTATATCACCCCCTAAAGAGGGAAATTTTTATTCAGCTACCCTTAATTTAGGAGAATCTTTATTTTCTCTCTCTTAAAAGTCCTATGTCAAGTTTAATGCTTTACTTAGGTAGAAAGATGGGCTTAAAAGAAATTTATACTTGACTAAAATTAAAACATTTGCTTTAATGAAAAATTAAAGGTTTAGAAACGGCTCCTTGGCAACTGAAAAGCGAAGGAAACGCAAAACCGCTTCGCTCTAAGCTAAAGTTTCTTAGCAAGAAGTGAAGCGGTTTTCAGAAACAGAGAAAATTATTTGTGTGGTTTTTTATTTGAAAATTGCTTATAATTAAGCTTTTGAGGCGCCGCCGTTTCACTAACGCCTGCTTTTCTTTAGATAAGCGTTAAGCACTCCTTAGGGCTTTACGCTAAAACCAAAGTGTATTAGGCCTGCTTAACGCGGGATTGCGACATATTCAAATATCGTTTCACCGGTTTTTATATTAGCGACATAGTTTCACTAACGCCTGCTTTTCTTTAGATAAGCGTTAAGCACTCCTTAGGGCTTTACGCTAAAACCAAAGTGTATTAGGCCTGCTTAACGCGGGATTGCGACAAAAAGAAAGGGTTAAGGTAGGAAATCTTTTAGTTTAGTTTCACTAACGCCTGCTTAACGCGGGATTGCGACAAGTTTTTAAGTCGGTTCTTCCTTTTGAGTTCCGAAACGATAGAATGTTTCACTAACGCCTGCTTAACGCGGGATTGCGACTAATGGCTTTTTGAAGTTCGCTAATTTTTTTGTTTGCTAAATTAAGTGTTTCACTAACGCCTGCTTAACGCGGGATTGCGACAAGACTTATAAGCTCCTGTCTATCCTTTGTAGTCTTCATATAGAAGGTTTCACCAAGGCCTGCACCAGCAAGGGAAAGCCTGTGGGACGAGCAAAGGCCTACGAGACGTTAGAGCACACAAACATTCCTTATGCCTGCACCAGCAAGGGATTGCGACTCATAGAGGATTTCGAATGCTTTAGCAAAAGATTGGTATCAAAAAGACTTAATAAAGACCAATGTCAACAGAGTATTCAATTAACTGAGAGAGCTACCCAAGGAGAGGGGAAAGAATATTAAGCAAAGAAAAATTAAACCTTTTAACTATCTATAATTTCATTATTTAACCTTCAAGGAAACACTCCACTTTATCTCCCACTTGAGGGTTGTATTTTTCTTTAAAGCTGTCCATTGGTAGGAATATCTCGATATAACCGAAGCTTCCGCAGATGAAGGAGGGTATTCCCTTTTCCCCCGAAAGGAAATTTTCAACTACTTTACCTTCCAAGGAGCGCCAACGGCATTTTTTAAACTTGGAGCAGGGTATATTTGTTATAGCATTTCCGAATTTGTCGAAATATAGTATTTGTCCGATAATTTTATTTTCCTCTTGGTGGGGCTTAGGAAAGTTTAACATTTTTTGGTAGTCAATTTTTGGGCCAAGCTCCTCCAAGGGAACACCTTTGCTAATATAGGCCGCAGCGGGTGTAAAGATATCCCTTCCATGGAAGGTGTTATTTACCGCTTTTAACCTATACTTGGGGTTGGCAATTTCTACCACCTCAATGGGTTTTTCTTCTTCCAGCACCAAATCGAGGAGTCCATTCATTGGAGCAACGAAATAGTAGTTTTCGGTTCTAACCGCTATCGGTTTCCTCTCGGTGCCCACCCCGGGGTCTACTACTGCAACAAAAATACTCCCTTTGGGGAAATATTTGTAATGAGCTTTTAACACCAAAGCCCCTTCGAGAATATTGAAGCTCTCTATCTCGTGGGTTAAATCTACGGGCTGTATTAGGGGGTTTATATTTAGGGCCACCCCCTTCATTACCCCTGCAAAACCATCTTTGGTTCCAAAATCGGTTAGAAAAACTAAAAGGGGAACTTTAATTTCTTTTTCCATCGGAAGGTTTATTTTTCCCAAAGATTTACTATAAATTCCTTAAGTAGTTTTGCCTCCTTTACCAACTCCTGCCCGTAGAGGCTATAAAACTTATGTCCGTAGGGAAAATATTTTTGACATACCTCGGAAGGGTTAGCTATAGCACATATCGGATACCTAACAGCTTGGATTGTTGTATCTATCAAAGGTAGGTCATTCTTTGCAAAAACCTTAACGAGGATAAAAAATTGCCACAACAACAGTAGGGTTAAAAAAGCCCCTACCAAACGACGGATTAACCTCTTTATTACCTCCATTAAGAGTTTTTATTAAAAGCTTATATTTCCTTTCCAAGGTGCGTTTGATAATAAACACCTTTAGAAGGTTTTTAAATTTTTCCGCTTCGGGTTATTTTCTTGACATCCCTTAAAATTGACATTAACACAATTATTTTTATACCTTTAATGTCCAGTTTTTGGAAAAGCCCCGCGTTGAAGTATAATTTTGCTTGCATCAGTTGACATTTAAATATGACTTTTGCTCTAAATTAAAATTTTCATTGTCATTAAATACAAAACTACACTTGAAAATTTCTTGACATTCCATTCGAAAATTCCCGAGGTTGTAGTAAATGAGATTTGCCCTCCAAAGTTTGATGATTAAAATAAGGCAACTGAAAATGGATAAAAATTTTTAGAAAAACCTTAAAAGGAAAAAACCCACCTCAGCCAACAATCCTTAAAAAGGATTGAAGATAAACCTAAAAAATCCGGGGTTGGAATTATTTATTCAAAAAGAGCTGTAGAAGGAAAAAACTTTTTAACCAAAGGGTGGTTAATTTTTAAGCTCTTTCTACGGTGTAATCCTCTATAAGGTCGTTAACCAAAATTTTCTTAGCTATTTCGTGAACCTCTTCTTCGTTGGGAGCCTCCAAAAGGACAACTTTACCGACCCTTACATGGGAAACATCTTTATAACCCTTTTCTTGAAGTAATTCTTCCACCGCCCTACCTTGGGGGTCCAACAGTCCCTTTTTAGGAGTGATTATTACCCTAAATAGCATAGGAGCTTATTTTATAGGCAATTGCAAAGTTATTCTTTTGGGAAGTGGAAAATACAATCCCCGAGAGTTAAAAAAAACTGTTCAAATTTTTACTTCATGGAAAAAAGCCAAGCAAATAAAGAAAAGTTGGTGGAACTAAAGATAGATAAACTGGTAGCGGGCGGAAAGGGTTTAGCCCGCAAGGAAGGTAAGGTTTACTTTATCAAATACGCCGCCCCCAACGAGATAGTTCAAGCTGTTATAACAAAAGAAAAAAAAGACTTTGCCGAGGGAAGGGTGGAAAAAGTTATTATTCCCTCCTCGGCAAGGGTTGAACCCCAATGCCCCCACTACGGGGTATGCGGTGGTTGCCAACTCCAACATCTTGAATACCAAGCCCAACTTTCCCAAAAGGTGGAAATTTTTAAAGAACAACTCCAAAGGTTGGGAAAAATTAAAGAGCTCCCTCCGGTGGAAGTGGTTCCCTCACCCCAAACATACGGTTATCGAATTAGGGCCCAATTTCATGTAGAAAATGGAAAGCTGGGTTTTGTAGAAGATGAAACCCTAAGAGAACTGAAAAAAAATTTCCAAATAGTGGATATTGAAACCTGCCCCATCCTCCACCCAAAGATTAACGAATTGATACCCCACCTTAAAAAGGTTTCTAAAAACTACCCCCAAGTAAGGGAAATTCACGTTACCTATTCCCCCAATATGCAAGAAGCTTTAATAAAACTGGTAGGGGAAAAGTTAGACAAAAACCAACTTTGGGATATTAAAAACAATTACCTACCTCCCTATGTGGTGGGGGTAGGTTCCTACAAGAGGGTAGAAAAAGAACTAATCCGAATGGAGTTTGTAGGAAGGGATTACACCTTTATAGAGGCTAAGGTATTTCGTTATAGGGTTTCGGCCGAAAGTTTTGTTCAAAATAACTACCTACTTTGGGATAAATTTATAGAGTTGGTTCTGCCGGAGGAAAAAAGAGGTTATTGTTTAGACCTCTTTTGTGGAATAGGGTTTTTTACCATTCCCTTCGCAACCAAAGCCTTTTTTGTAGAAGGCAGCGACCTAAACCCCTTCGCCATAGCCGACGCCGAATATAATGCCCGCTTAAACCGCCGTCCCAACGTTAGCTTTGTCCGAATGAAACCCTCCCAACATTTGAAAAAACATCTGGATAAAGAACTGGATACGGTAATTTTAGACCCTCCGCGGGCGGGGTTGGACAAGAAAGATATAAAAGTTTTGTTGGACATAAAACCCGACCGAATTGTATATATTTCTTGCAATCCTTCTACCCTAGCGCGCGACCTGTCCCAACTGTTAAAAAGCGGTGATTATGTCTACAAAAAGGCCGTAATAATCGACCTATTTCCCCAAACCGCCCATATTGAAAGCGTTAACTATTTGGAAAAGGTTCAAACCGAAGAGGGAATTTAAATCTTTAGCTTTTCCTTTTGTTAACTTTTAACCTTAATATGGCTACCGATTTTCAATCCATTTACGTCCTCGCCGACGGAATGCTTTATCAACAAAGAAAGCTGGATGTGGTGGCCAACAACCTGGCCAACGTTAACACCCCCGGATTTAAGAAAGATTTAATAAACGCCCAAGCCTACTATATAAACGGCCAAAAAGAATTACAGAAAGTAAATTCACCTGAAAATCCGGCGGCGAACTTTGTTTATCCCGTAATAGAAGGTATCCACACCGTATTTAGCGACGGGGCTTTAATAAAAACCTCCAACCCCTTTGATTTAGCCCTTCAGGGAGATGGTTTTTTTGCCGTAAAAGCGGGCAATCAAGTGCTCTATACCCGTAACGGTCATTTTCTTCTAAATAGGGATGGTTATTTGGTTACCCAGGATGGCTATCTGGTTTTGGGAACCAACGGCCCTATAAAAATTCCACCCACCGCCAAAAGTGTTTCCATATCCAAAGACGGTTCCGTATATGTGAACGGCCAAAAAATAGCAGTCCTTGCCGTGGTTAACCTTTCTAACCCTACCAAAGTGGGGGACAACCTCTATAAAGGAAATCCCCAAGGGAGGGCTAAAAATTACACCGTCCTCCAAGGGTATTTAGAAAGCTCCAACGTAAACCCCGTAAAGGAAATGGTTAGACTTATAGAGACCCAAAGGGCCTATGAAGCTATGGCCAACTCCCTAAAATCGGAAGGTGATTTGGCCTCCAAAGTTGTCAATAATGTATTAAAGGCTTAATATGGTTAAAAAATTTTTTTCAACCCTTTTGGTTTCTTCCCTTTTGTTAACTCCATCCTTTGCGGTAGAAAATAATAAAAAGCCACCTGTTGAAGAAAACCAAACTTATTTAAACTCCTCGGCAGAGAATAAACCCCTATTACCTACCAACGGAACTATACAAAAACCACAGAGTAAGGGAAAAGAAAACCCCAACCTAAAGACGGAATATGAAGCAACCTTTAGTTTCCTGCCGGCGGGCAAGGTTGTTATTTTCCGCCAAGAGGACAAGGTTATTGTGGAAGGCAAAACTTCGGGAATAATAGGTTGGTTTTACCATTACAAGTTCAAGTCTGTTTTTAACCTAAAGGAGAGCAGAGGATTTCTTTACCAAGAGGAGAACGGGAAGAAAAAGTTTTACGACTTTAAGAAGCTAATGGAAAAGAAACCTTGGCTTCCTGTGTTGGTGAAAATTCTCTTTTCCTCCCGAAGTATAGAAACAAATAAACCCCTAAAGGTGGGTAAACTCAAAATAATCCCTGTAAAGGTAAACCCCCAAGAGGCCCTATTTTTGGTGGAAGGAAGTAAAAAGGTTAAAGAGGTTATTCTAAAGGGTTGGAAAAAACCCAACCTTCCCGAGGAAATAGAAATAAAAACCTCCGCCGGTTGGTTGGTTTTTAAAAAAGAATCCTAAAACATATATTTAAACTTTCTCGAAATGGCTAAGGAAAAAAAATGCTTCTTCTGCGGGGCCTACGAAAATGAGGTCGATTTCCTAATAGAGGGCCCTACTGGAACCTACATATGCGATAGGTGCGTTTTGGGCTGTTATGAACTGTTAAAGCAATATCGCCAAGAAAAAGAGCAAAAACCTATAAAGGAACTGGACTATCTACCTACCCCTGAGCAGATAAAGAAAATTTTGGACCAATATGTTGTAGGGCAGGATAGGGCAAAAAAAATCCTCTCGGTGGCTGTATATAACCACTACAAAAGAATCCTCCAAAAGGAAAAAGGTCTAGGAGACGACGATGTAGAAATAGAAAAGTCCAACATTTTGCTAATCGGCCCAACCGGTAGCGGTAAAACATTGATGGCCCGAACCTTGGCAAAAATCCTAAATGTTCCCTTTGCTATAGCCGATGCGACCTCCCTAACCGAGGCGGGATATGTGGGCGAGGACGTAGAAAATATTTTGGTTCGCCTGTTGCAGGCGGCCGACTACGATGTAAAGAAGGCCGAAAAAGGGATTGTCTATATCGACGAAATTGACAAAATTGCCAAGAAGAGCGGTAAAAACCCCTCTATAACCCGCGATGTCAGCGGTGAGGGTGTTCAGCAGGCCTTACTCAAATTGGTGGAAGGTAGCATAGTAAACGTTCCGCCCCAAGGGGGTAGAAAACACCCCAATCAGGAATTTATTCAAATGGACACCACCGATATACTCTTCATAGCGGGCGGTGCCTTTGTAGGTTTGGAGGACATAATAAAACGCCGAATAGGCAAAAGCGCCGTAGGTTTTGAGGCCGATATAAGGAAATTGGACGAAAGCGAAGACCTCCTGAAGTATGTAACTGTCGAAGACCTCATAGAGTTCGGAATGATTCCCGAATTCCTCGGAAGGTTTCCGATAATAGCTACCTTAGACCCTCTGAAGGAAGAAGATTTGGTTAGGATTTTGGTAGAACCTAAAAACGCTATTATTAAACAATATCAAAAACTTTTGGCTATGGACGGTGTTCAATTGGAATTTACCGAGGGGGCTTTAAGGGAAATCGCGCGGGAAGCCCTTAGAAGAAAAACAGGTGCCCGCGGACTTAGGGCTATAGTGGAAGAAATAATGACCGACGTGATGTTTGAAGTTCCTTCCCGCAAAGATATAGCCAAAGTAATTATAGACGAAGAGGTAGTTAAAGGTTTAAAACCTCCGATTTATGTTCCTAAAACTTAGTTTTTCCTTTAAGTGGTATCAATTAAACCTTTCCCTTATAAAGCGGTCTTTACTTTTTTCATCCTCCCCTTGGAGAATTCCCACTATTTCAAACACTCCGTTGTTTATTTGATAGTAAAACCTCCCGCCGGAAAATCTCCCTTTAAAAACCGTTTGGTCGGAAATTGTTAAACTTTCCGCCTTATGGCCCTTTGGGTCGCTTTTATCTAACTTCTTTAGGGCCTTTATAAACTGGATTTTCTCCTTTTGGTTTAATTCCATAAAATCGGCCAACGCTCGGGGGCTAAATTTTACTTTCTCCCAAACCAGGTTAAAAATCGAAACCCAATCCTTGGAGAGCAGATTTTCGTATTTATTAACCTGCTGTTGATAGGTATCTATTTTTTTGTTTAGTTCCTCCAGTTGGTTTAATAACAGTTTGTTTTCTTCCTCCTTTAGTTCTAAATCCTGTTCCAACATTTTTAGGTAGGTTCTTAAATCGTCCAATTCCTGTTTTAGCTGAAGATTTTCCTTTATAAGTTTTTTTCTTTCCCGTCTCAACTTTTGAAGTTCCTTTTGCTTACCACCCGAAAGTTGGTCGTTATCGAGGGTTTCTTCGAGCATTTCCCATAGCTGGGCGTTTGTTGCTTTTAGCTTTGCAATTTTTTCGTCTAACTCGGCTATCCTTTTTTCGTATTCTTTTACCAATTCTTCTTTCTTCTTTAGGTTTTCTTCCAACTCTTCCTTATTGAGGTTTTTAAGGTTTTGTTCCAAGTTTTGTTTTTCTTTTAATAGTTGGTTATACCTTTGTTTGGTTTCGTGAAGTAATTTCCTGTATTGGTTTATTTGCTCTTTTAAAGTTTTAATGCGATTATAGATTTCCTCGATTTGTTTTTCTTTCTGTTCCAATAGGTATTCACCAGGTGATTTGAATAAAAACAAACTCAAATAGGTTAGAAAGGTAGGTATAAGGAGGCGAGGAATTACCGTCCAATCGTGTAAAACGAAGGCCAATCCTACAATTTGAAAGGTCACCAAGTAGGAAAAGATGAGCAAATTTAAATGTCTACGACCAAAAAACCAGCTGGTAAAAATAACCGCAATGAAGGAGTATAACAAAACATAACCGACCTTGGAATGGGGATATACGTTCCAACCGTAGGTTTCCGAAAGCCAATAGAGCCCAAAATGGAAGAAAAAAATCAAAAGAAGAGCCTTTATGAGTTCCGAAAGTTGTTCTTTTAGTAATTTAGGGGATAGATAAAATCTCCCGCCTATGGTATTAAGAAAGTTTTTCATCCCTACCATCTTAATTTTGCTGGTTTTTGCTACAGGCTTACTGGCTCGCTATCAGGCAGTTCCTTATTGGATAGAGCATAAAAAACAGTTTTTTGTTCAAGGCCGACCTATTTTCACAGGCTACGACAGTTATTACTATGCCCGTTTGGCCGAGGACTACAAACTGGGTGTTTTTGAAGCGGGAGGCAAGGATAAACTCCGCTTTGTTCCGGATTATTTAGATTATCCGTCAATATTACCTTTACCTTCTTGGCTATTTGCTCAGTTATCCTCCTTGCTAAATACCCATATTGAAAATATTTCTTTTTGGTTAATACCTATATTGGGGGCTTTGGCGACCTTGCCTTTGGTGGTGTTTTTCTGGAAATTGAACCTGCCTTTTACCGGTTTTGCGGGGGCTTTGTTGGGAGCAACAGCCCTTATTTTTGTTATCAGAACGGCCTTAAATCGTCTGGATACCGACTCTTTGAACCTCTTTTTTATGTTGTCCATACCTTTAAGTTTTTTTCTCTTCTTAGAAGAAAGGGAAAGGAAACACCAATATTTTTGGCTCGTTGTTACGGCTGTGCAAATTTTACTTTTCTACTGGTGGTATTTTCACCCCGGTTTAATATTTGCCCTTTCGGTAACCTTTATATTAGCTTTCCTTTGGAAGGAATATTCTCTAAAGGGAAAAACCTTTTATAGGGACAAAGAATTTTTAAAAAAACTACTTTTGGTATTTTTGGCTTTAAATCCCTTTTTTATAGCTTATGGCCTTTATACACTGGCTAAAAGAGTTTTGTTTTATATTTTTGGAATAAACCAAACGGTGGAAAGCGGTTTTCCTAATGTGGCTATTTCGGTTTCGGAACTAGCAAAGTTTAGTTTTCACAAACTTTCGCTTTTTACCGCGGGCAATGAAATAGCCTTTACGGTGGGTTTGGTTGGTTTGGTATTGTTGATATTTAAATACCCGCGGGCTATGCTCCTTTTGGCGGCCCCTTTGGCGGTGGGGTTGGTTGCCCTAACGGGCAAAAATCGCTTTGCTATGTATTTGGCCCCCTTTATAGGGTTGGGATTGGGTTTTTTCCTCGATGTGTTTTATAGACATTTAAAGGAATTCCTCAAAGGGGAAAAACTGAAGGAAACCTTATTTTGGGGTTTTGTAGGACTTTCCCTATTGGGTGTTTATTTCTTAAACCGTGCCGGCTTTGAATATATACCCCGCCCGATAATGACCGCCGAGGTAGCCGAAGCCTTTATTGAATTAGGTAGGCAAACACCAAAAAATGCCTGGATATGGACCTGGTGGGACTACGGCTATGCCATTCAATACTACGCCCGCAGGGCAACATTCCACGATGGGGGAAGCCAATTTTCTCCCAAAACTTACTTTGTAGCACTGGGGCTAACCGAAAACAATTTAAAAAGTTCTTACAACGTAGCCAAATCGGTGGCCCTCTTGGGGAAAGAAGGAATAGAAAACCTCTTAAAGGAGGGTTATACGGCTAAACAAATAAAGGAACTCTTTGTTAGCGGTGTTCTGGTTAAGGATAAAAAACTTACCCATCCGGTTTATTGGTTATTTACCCCCGACCTTATAGGGAAGTTTTATTGGATTTCCTACTTCGGAACATGGAATTTTGACCTTAAGAAGGGAACCCATTTAATAATAGAACCCAACCGTTGCATAGAAATTCAAAGGGGTATCTACGACTGTGGTAAATACCTATTCGATGCTCGTAGGATGCTTTTAATCACCCGCTCAAGGAAGGCTTTTCCCGTTGCGGTTTTTGCCTACCGAACCCCGCAAAAACTCTATATTTCCCAAAACCCCGCCGCCCGCTACGGTATTGCGGTGGAAAAAGTATATTCTCTAAACCCCAACCTCTATTTCTGGTTTATAACGGATACTGTGGGCTTTGAAACGGCCTTTAACAAGCTTTATATGCTTAGAAAAACCAACCCCTACTTTGAGTTAACAACCGACCAATTCCCGCCCTTGGTTGTCCAGAAAATGAAAGAAAATTAACTCTCTTCGGTTTTTCTCTCTTTATTCCTTTCCTTGGATAGGTTATTTAAAACTTCCCTTAATGCTTCCAAAAAAAGCCGGGCATTTTCTTTATCCCTTTTAAGGACTTTGAAAAGTGGATATTTCAACCTTTTTAGGAAAGTGTCTATATCCCTTTCGGGGGAACCTTGCAAACTTTTAACCTTCAAAAGGTCTAACAAAATATTTATTTCCCTAAGGAGGTCGTTTATATAAAGGTTTTCCAACCACCTTAGGAATTTCTCCGTCTGTTGGGCAACAATTATTTGGGCCTTTTCGGCTTCCTTTTTCCTCTCAAGGAGATTTTTGTCCGCTATCTCTTTGAGGTCATCGATATTGAATAAAAACACATTAGGTAGCTCTCCAACCGAAGGTTCTACGTTTCGGGGAACGGAAATATCTATAAAAACTGTAGGGGAGGATTTTTTTCTCAATATTTTTTCCAACTCGGCGGCTTTAATTATGTAGTCTTTAGCCCCGGTGGAAACTATAACCATATCAACCTCTTTTAGGAATTCCTTAAATTCCTCCCACTTTATTACCGAGGCCCCCAAATCTTTGGCTAAGGCGAGGGCCTTTTCAAAAGTTCGGTTGGAAACCCAAATTTTTGCCTTTTCCCTTTTCAAATATAAGGCCGTTAAACGGGCCATTTCGCCCGCACCCAATAGGAGAACTTTAACGTTTTCCAAATCTCCGAAAATTTTTTTTGCCAAAATAACCGCAACATAACTAACAGAGACGGGGGTTTTGCCGATGTTTGTTTGATTGCGGACTTTTTTTGATGTTTTTAAAGCCTCCTCATAAAGCTTATTCAAAATTTTTCCCACCGTTTTATGTTTTTTGGCAATTTCAAAAGCTTCCTTAAATTGGGAAACAATTTGATTTTCACCTACAACCATAGATTTAATGCCTGCAGGAATGCTAAGAATGTGTTCGATTGCCTCTTTACCCGTTTTAATAAAAAAATGTTTAAAGATATCCTCGGTAGGTTCTTTACCTGTTTTCAAATAAACAAACTCCTTTAGGAGTTTCTTTATTGTTTCCTCACTATCGACGACCGCATAAATTTCAACCCTATTGCAGGTAGAAAGAATAACCACCTCGCGGACACCTTCAATATTTGCCAAATAGGGAAGTTCTTTTAAAAAACCTTCCTCGGAGGGGTTGCAGGCAAAAATTTCCCTAAGTTCCACGGGGGCGGTTTGATAATTTAAACCCAATGCCACTATAAGGGGTAAGTTTTGATTTTCCTCTTTGGGAGCATTTTGGTCGGTGGTCATTTCCTGTCCAAATTTAAAAATCTATCCGAAAGTAGGGCTTATTAAAAATCTACCTTAAGAGGGACTATATTGAAATTTCCATCCTTAGAGGAAATACAAAAGAAAGAAAAAAGTGGGGATTACTTTAAAAAGTCGGGTTTGAAATCCTCGGGGAGGGAGTTCCAATCTTTTAAAAACCTTTCCAGTCCTATATCGGTTAAGGGATGTTTAAAGAGTTTTTCCATGGTGGCGAAGGGTATTGTTGCTATATCGGCACCCAGCAAGGCCGACATTCTAACGTGCTCGGGGTGTCTAACGGAAGCCACTATAATTTCGGTTTCGAAATCGTAGTTTCTATATATCGTTACTATTTCCTCGATAAGTTTCATACCCTCCATGGAAATGTCGTCCAACCTTCCCACGAAGGGAGAAACGTAAGTTGCTCCCGCTTTTGCCGCCAACAGAGCTTGGCCGGGGGAGAATACCAAGGTTACGTTGGTTTTTATACCTTCGCCCGAGAGCGTTTTAACCGCCTTTATACCGTCGGAGGTCATGGGAATTTTTACCGCAACGTTGGGGCCGAGTTTGGCAAGTTCGCGGGCCTGTCTAACCATTCCTTCGTAATCGGTGGCCACCACCTCGAGGGAAACGGGCCTTTCGGGGCCGAGAATTTCTATAATCTCTTTGGCCACCTCCAAAAAGGGACGTCCGGTCTTTGCTATTAAGGTTGGGTTGGTGGTAACTCCGTCCAACAGACCCCAATCGTCGGCTTTCTTTATTTCCTCTACATTGGCGGTGTCCAAGAAAAACTTCATAGTTCCTTATTGTTTGCAAGTTTCTGAAAAAGTAAAGTTTGTAAGCTGAATATTAAAATGAATATTCTTCTATATTGGTGGACAAATCTGTAGTTGTGGCCGGGGGGAGCGGTTTCATCGGTAGGTATGTAGTTCAAAAACTTACCGAAAAGGGTTTTAGAGTTTTGGCCCCCGTCAGGGATTTGGATAAAGCCCAAAAGGTGTTAGGTAAACATGAAAATGTCCTACTCTTGGATTTAAACAATCCCTTCCTTGAAAGGGTTTTTAAGAAGTATTCACCCGAAGTTTTTATAAATTTGGTCGGTATCCTTAAAGAGGACAAAAAACAAGGTATAACCTACGAGGATGTTCATTTTCTCTTTGCCAAAGGCTTGATAGATTTGGCCAAAGAGGTTGGGGCTAAAAAATTCATCCAAATTTCCGCCTGCGGGGTGGATAAAAATAAACTATCGAGATATTTCCTAACCAAAAAACGGGCCGAAGATTATTTAATAGCCTCGGGGTTGGACTATTTGATTTTTAGACCTTCCATAGTTATAGGTAAAGAGCAAAAACTTTTCGAGGACTTAAAGAGGTTCATTTTCCTACCCCTTTTGGTGGTTCCCAAAATAAGAGTTCAACCTATCCATGTTTTGGATTTGGCCGAAATAATCCTAAAAGGGGTTGAGGATAAAAATTTCAAAAACCAAATTTGTAATGTCGGAGGGCCTAGGGTTATCCCAATGAAGGAGCTTTTTCATTTAGGCTTCCAATACTTGGCCAAAGATTTAAACCTTCCTAAATGGGGAAAATACCTAGTTTCCAAAAAGTTAATAGTAGAATTACCCCCAAAATATTTTGAGCCCTTACTTCCAATTTTGGAAAGGTTGGATATTATGGACAGGGAACAACTTTTAATGACCTACACCGAAAATATTTGCCCAAACGATAATTGTGCCCCTAAACTACTTTCCCGCCTTAGGGATATTTCGGAATTTTTTAAACCAAAAAAGGAAAATTAGAAAATTTCTTTTTTATCCCACATTCGGGCCAAACTATAACCTACCAAAAAACCACCTATGTGGGCAAACCAAGCAACCCCACCAAGATGGGCGTAGGGTAAAAATAGAAGCCCGTTGAGGATTTGGAATATAAACCAAAAACCTATAAAAACCGCCGCAGGCCACTGGACGGGTATCAAGAATATAAAAAAGGGAACAAAACCGTAAACCCTCGCGTGGGGGAAATAATACATGTAAGCCCCCAAAACGCCCGCTATAGCCCCCGAAGCCCCTATAAGGGGTATGTAGGGGTTGCCCACCAAAAAGGCGACCGCCGACTGCATAAGGGCCGCTCCTATACCGCTTAGAAAATAAAAAACCAGATAACGAAAATGCCCCAGGCGGTCTTCAACGTTGTCGCCGAAAACCCACAAATAGAGCATATTGCCGATAATGTGCAACCAGCCGCCGTGGATAAAGAGGTGGGTTATTAAAGTCCAGGGCCGTTGGAAAAGTTCGGCGGGAACCAAACCGTATTGGTATATAAAGGCCTCCCACGCCAAAGGCGGCAAAGTAATTTCGTATATCCACACAAAGATGCAGGTTAGGATTATAGCCAGATTAACGAAAGCGAAACTCCGCGATGGGTTTTCGTCCCTAATAGGTATCATTCACCTACTCCCCTCTATTTGGTTTTTGAAAATCTTAACTTTAAGAGGTAAAAGAACTTTCAAACTCAACCAAAGTTTCTTTTAATCTCTCCAACACCTCGTTTAGGTTTCTTTCATAAAAGGAAAGAAACTTATCCAGCCCGCGGTCGTTTAAATAGACTCCCCTTTTAGGGTCTCTTTTAAAATCCCTCTTGGAGAAAGTTTTTCTTTTTATTTCCCACATAAGGGCGTAGGTAATAAAAGGCCTTAAAGGCTCCATTACATCGGAGCAAAAGGCCCTATGGGTGCCCCTTTTGGTATGCAAAAAAGAGAGATAGGGGTCATAACCCAAGCTAACCACCACGGGGAAAGCCGTCAAATAGACCATAGTGTAGGAGATAGAAAGCAAGGCGTTAACCTCATCCTGGGGCGGGCGGTAGCTTCTCCCCTCAAAGGTTAATGGACTCTCCCTTAGAAGTTGTTTCAATTTTTCGAACATCTTTTGGGAAGCTTGACCCTCTATTCCTAAAAGGGTATCTAACTGTTGGGCTTCCTCCAAAAGTAGGAAATATTCTTTTAAATCAATACCAAAGAAGGTTTCTATGCCCTCCAACTTTTTCCTTACGAAGAATTTTGCAACCTCAACCCTATCCGTTAGCTGGAGTTTATACTGGTTTAAGCGTTTGTTGTAATTGCTTGTTAAGTACTCGTTAAACAGGATACCTTTAAGTTTCCCAAAGCGGGTTAAAAAATAAATAGGTTTTTCCTCGCTAAGGAGCAAATTTAAAGCTTCCGAACTTAAATTGACCTTTCCAAAAATTAGGAGGGCAAAAATGTCCTTCGGCAGGAGGGAAATTTTCTTTTCCCCCTTTAGGAAGATTAATCTTCTACCTTCCCGCCTAATGTTCACATAGTCGCTAAATACAGCAAAGAACCGCACGGAGGCTATTATATTCCTTACCCTCTTTGTTAAACTCAACTCCTTTTGATGATTCTTCGAAAAAGTTTACTGTTGGCCCCTCTTCTAAGTTTCAGCATGGACATGCATTTTTCGGTAAAGCTGGGTTATTTAAATTTTGAAAATTCGTCAGCCCACAAAAAGGCTTACCTAAAAACAGTAAATATAACCTATAGGGGAAAAGTTTCTTATTACCTGCTCCTAAACGAGGTTAATTTCAAAAATAAACCAACAGTAGGAAATTTTGACCAAGCCCAGGTAGATACCGCTTTGGGATTCAAATTAAACAAAAATTTCCTTTGGAAGGTAGGATTTCACTACCTTCCCTATGCGAAGCCCCAAATAACCGATAAAGCTTACGGTTTTTTTACTTCCTTCCTTAAAAAGGGAAAAAGCGAAATCTTTGGCTTAGATATTTTTCAAAATAACCTACGGGAAGGCCTTTCGACGCTTCAAATTTCTCCCAAGGTCGGAAAAAAAATTAAGAAAGTGCTACTTATTAGTAAGCTTGATATCCATTACTACAACAAAAGAATAACCCCTACAGTAAAGTTGCCAAGCAGAAGTTTACTATCTATGTCAATAGGTTTAAAATACCCCCTGACTCCAAAAACAGAATTGAAAACCTCCCTTTGGTTCGGTAGAAGAATTTTTTCTTACCAAAATGGTCTTGTTGAAAACCATCCCCAAGAACAGAGATACGGATTTGCCTTATTCCTAAAGAGGTTGATAACTCGAAAAATTGCCTCCGAAGGGGGAATTATTTTTAAAAGCTATAAAGAAATAAAAACGGGCAAGAAAGCAAAAGTATACGGAATCCTTTTAGGCTTTTCTTTTTAAAAAATAAAATAGGTTGCCATGTCCAACCAAGAAAAAAAGCTAACCCCCGAAGAACAATTGGAAATAATAAAACGGGGTGCCGTTGACATAATCGAAGAAGAGGAACTTTTAGAAAAATTAAAAAGGGGAAAACCTTTAAAGGTTAAAGCAGGTTTCGACCCCACCGCCCCCGACTTGCATTTAGGCCACGTGGTCTTACTTAGAAAGCTCCGCCAATTCCAAGATTTGGGGCACGAGGTTGTTATTATTATCGGAGACTTTACCGCCACCATCGGAGACCCTACGGGAAGAAACGAAACCCGCCCGCCTCTATCCAAAGAACAGGTTTTGGAAAACGCAAAAACCTACGCCCAGCAGGCTTTTAAGGTTTTAAACCCCGAAAAAACCCGCCTGGTCTATAACTCTTCCTGGCTGGAAAAAATGACCGCCCGCGATATAGTGGGGCTAACATCCAAATACACCGTCGCCCGAATGTTGGAGAGGGAAGATTTCGCCAAACGCTTTAAAGAGGGTATACCCATCTATATCCACGAATTTTTATATCCGCTCTTTCAGGCCTACGACTCGGTGGCCGTAGAAGCCGACGTGGAATTAGGCGGAACCGACCAACTTTTCAACCTCCTAATAGGAAGGGATATTCAAAGGGAATACGGTCAAGAACCGCAGGTTTGCATAACAATGCCCCTGCTGGTAGGTTTGGACGGCGTTAGAAAAATGTCCAAATCCTACGGCAACTATGTGGGTATAACCGAAGAACCCGAGGTAATGTTCGGAAAAATTATGTCTATATCCGACCAACTTATGTGGGAATGGTATAAACTCCTTACCGACTTTAGCGACGAAGAGATAGAAAACCTCAAAAAGGGCCACCCTCGGGACGCCAAACTTCTTTTGGCCTACACCATAGTTAAACAGTTCCACGGCGAGGAGGCCGCCCAAAGGGCAAAGGAGCACTTTTTAAAAACATTCTCCCAAAGGGAATTTCCCGAAAATGCCCCCGTTTACGAGCTCCCCGAAGGGCAAAAAATACGTCTGGACGAGCTTCTGCTGAAACTAAAATTGGCCCCCTCCAAAAAGGAAGCCCAGCGGATTATCAAAGGTGGCGGGCTAAAAATAAACGGACAAAAAAGAACCAACCCCTTTGAGGAAATAGAAATTAATGGGGAGTTAAAAATTCAGGTTGGTAAAAAGAAATTTGCCCGAGTGGTTCCCAAAAAAGAAAACTAAACCCAATGGGATAGTTCAACATACCTTTTAACGGTTTCTTTTACCTTGGAACTTTTTATGGTTTCCCTTGCCAATTTAACACCCTCTTTAAGGTTTTCGACCACGCCACCCGCCACGAGGGCAAAGGCAGAATTTATAACCAAAAAGTCGGTAGCCCCTTCATTTTTCCCTTCGAGGATTTCCATAAATATTTCCACATTCCTTTTGCAGTCGCCCCCTTTGATAGCCTCCAAAGGTCGTTTCCTTAAACCCAAATCTTCGGGGGAAATTTCATAAATTTTGACCTCCCCTTGGTCGATTTCCCCGACCAAAGTAGGGCCCGATATGGAGACTTCATCTAAACCTTCCAAACCGTGGACTACAAAACCTTTTTCAATACCCAACTGTTTTAAAACGTTGGCCAACTTTTCCACCAATTCGTGGGAGTAAACACCTACCAGTTGCCTTTTTGCCTTTGCAGGATTGGATAGGGGCCCCACAAGGTTAAAGAGGGATTTTATTCCCAACTGCCGACGGACGGGGGCAACATTTTTCATCGCCGGGTGGTAAATAGGGGCATACAGAAACCCCAAGTTGGTTTCTTCCAAAAGTTTTAAAACCTGCTGGGGGTTAAGTTCTATTTTTGCCCCCAAAGCTTCGAGGAAATCGGCACTACCGCATTTGCTGGAAACCGCCCTATTTCCGTGTTTTGCAACCTTGGCACCCGCGGCGGCCGCAACAAAGGCGGTCATTGTAGAGACATTAAAGCTGTCAACCTTGTCGCCCCCCGTCCCGCAGGTATCGAGAAGCTCCTCAGGGTGGGGGTAATTAACGGGGGTGGCCCATTGGCGGAAGAGCTTTGCGGCGGTGGCTATTTCATCCACCGTTTCGCCCTTCATCCGCATACCCATTATGAAGGCGCCTATCTGCCCTTCGGTCGAACGACCTTGAACTATGTCGGTTAAGGCTTCGGTAAGTTCCTCCTCGGTAAGGTTTTCAAATTGGGATAATTTCCTAATGATGTCCTTACGCATATTGTTAATCTTAACTTTGGGGCTTTTTCTCTATATTTCCCCCCTTTGGGCAAAAACTTTTTACTACTGCGGGGTAAAAATAGAAAACAACTTCCCTATAGAGAACGGTTTTGTCAGCTCCTACCTACTGCAGAAAATTTCCGATATATTGACCGAGACCGGTTGGAAATACGACTGCACCAAAGGAAAACCTGTCAGGGTGGTGGTAAAAAACCTTTCCATAAAAGGTTCCTCTATAAGTGCCAACTACTTTAGCGGTTATACCCTTTCTATAAGTTTCGATATAGAGCTCGGGAATAAAAGCTTAAGCTATTCCTTTTCGCGCTATTTTTCCCTACCCGACCCCTATTTGGGAACATTAAAAGTTAGGAACGCTTTGGTCGATTTGCTCGATAGTTATTCCCTAAAAATAAAAAGGGATTTACTTTCCTACGAGGAGGAGATTATTAAAGAGTACCAAAAAGGGAAAAAATAATTTTTCCTTTTAAAGGAATCTTTCCACTTTATAGCCCCTTATAAAGTCCTCACCTTTAATTTTTTTTCCTTTGGGGTTAATTAATTCCAAAACCTGCAAAAGTTTACCGTCTCCGCAGACCACATAGAGGCCATCTTTGTTAAAGGGGTAAACACTCCCGGGGGGAAGGTTTACTTTGGTATCAACCACACGGGAGGAAAGAATTTTTATTCTTTTCCCGTTAAAGGTTGTGTAGGCGTTGGGATAGAGGGCCCTTATGCGGTCGTGGACGCTTTGGGCTTGAGCTTTCCAACAAATACGGTATTCCGATTTTAAAATCGGCGGGGCGTAGGTAGCTTTCGAAGGGTCTTGCTTTTTTGGTTCTATTTTGGAGCTAACCCAATCTTTGAGGGTTCTAACTAAAAGCTTTGCCCCCTTGGTGGCCAACCTTTCGCTGAGGGTTATTATGTTGTCATTCTCATAGATAGGCTCGGTCTCTTGGGTTAGGATATCTCCGCTGTCAAGGCCCTCGTCTATTAGCATTATCGTATTCCCTGTAATTTTTTCGCCCGCCATAATTGCACGGTGAATAGGGGCGGCACCGCGGTATTTGGGCAACAGCGAAGCGTGCAAATTTAAAGTTCTGTATTTTGGAAAATCGAAAATCCCCTTCGGGAGGATTTTCCCGTAGGCTACCACCACGGCAATATCGGGCTTTAGCTCTCGGAAAAAGCTAAAAAAATCTTCCGTTCTTATTTTGTTAGGCTGGTAAACAATACCTTCCAGCCCCAGCTCCTTAGCCTTCTTTTTTACCGGCGGAGGGGTTAATTTCTTTCCCCTGCCCGCGGGCTTGTCGGGCTGGGTAATTATAGCAACCAACTCTATGTTTTCATCCTTGGCCAAAGCCTCCAAAGTTGGAACGGCAAAAAGGGAAGTGCCGAAAAAAACGGTTCTTATTTTCTCGCTCATAAATAAGTTATTTCAAATCTGACAAAAAAGCGGAGAAAAATCTACAAACCCAAATATGGAAAAATAAAATCAATCCTCAACAAGGATTAATTCATCTTCAGGATTAATTTGGATGTTTAAAGGTGGAGCCAGAACCAGTTTTTTACCTTTAAATACCCCCAACACTTTGAGATAACCCATTTCCTCTAAAAACTCCTTTAGGGTTTTGGGTTTTAGGGAATATTCCCTAAAGGGGACTATCTGGATATTTAAATCCTCAAGGAGCTCTTCTAAAACTTCCAAGCTCTTGGGTTGAACTACCGATTTTCCTATTATCTTTCCGAGGTATTCTCCGGTGATTATTATTTTGTTGGCCAAACGGCGTTTTTTCGCGGCTACGGCGTTTTCCTCCTTGAGGTATTCGGCAATTATGTAAATTTTGGGAGATAGCGACCTAACCAGCAGGGCAACCAAGGACGTGCGCGCATCTATGGTGTCTTCATCCAAATACTCTTTTTTTTCCGCCAAAATTATCACCAGGTCGGCCTTATCAACATTTACCGAAAGCAAATAATCTTCCTTCGTGGGGTCTCCCTTTTTTATAAAACACTCTTTGGGAACATGGACATCCTCCAACTCGGTAAGGACAACTATATGTTTTTTATACAGCCTGGGGTTTTCTCGGATTTCCTTAATAATGTATTTACCCGTTTCGTTCCAACCGCAAATTACTATATGGTTTTTAAGGGTTTTAAATTCAACCATTCCTTTACGTATTCTGTCAACATATTCTATAAAGCCCGAACTTAGAAGAGCGGTAAATAAGGAAAATAAGCCAACACCGCCGGCCACCGTTAACATAACCAAAAAACGCCCTTCGTGGGTGGCAGGGGTTATATCCCCGTATCCGACGGTTGTTAGGCTTATATAGGTAAAATAAACCGCATCGAAGAAATCTTTTATCCCCGGATTGTGGTTATGCTCTACCGAATAAATTAAAAAGGACATAAAAAAGAGCAAAATCGAAAAAATAATTATTAAAAATACCAATTGGGTTAATCTTTCACGGAAGGTAACTATAAAACCTTCCAAAATAAAGCGGTAAAAACCTAATCTTAAAACCCTCAAAAGGGCAAATATCCTTAATAATCTCAAAGGTTGGAAAATATATAAAACCGAAAGAATATCTATTAGGGAATAAAAGGATTTTATATAGTTCCATTTTGGTTTAAAAGCCTTTTTAAAAGCCTTCCAATGGCTTTTATATTTAAATAGGGCTTTTTCATAATCTTCCCAGAAGTCGGAAACCAAGATAAAGCGACCTATCCATTCAAAGATAATAACGAAAGTTGCCAAGTCTATTATTTTGTTAGCAAGGTTTTCTATTCCTTTGGGAAGGCCGTAAAACAAATCAACTATAATTAGGAATATAGATACTAATATGTTAGTAAAAGAAAATAGGTTGTAGATATAAAACACCGTTGAAGAAGTATCTTCCAACAATTTATAATAAAATTTCCCCAGATAGAAGCAAATCTTCCTTAGCTTTTTTATCCAACTACTTTTGGGTTGCACTCTTTAATCCCTCTAAAGGAAAAATTTTTTATATCCTAATAAGGAATTTTTAAATTTTCTTAAAAGGTTATAAAGGTTCTTGACCGTAGTAGCCTTATCAGTTTCATAGGAACTTTCAAATTAAGATATCTAAGATATCTAAACACTACACTATAAATAACTTGCATGACCGAAAAAAACAAAGCAGAAAGCTCCAAAAAAATAAGAACCCGTTTTGCCCCTTCCCCTACCGGTTGGTTGCACTTGGGAAACGCCCGAACCGCTATTTTTAACTATCTTTTTGCCAGACACAACGGTGGCGATTTAGTTCTCCGCATAGAAGACACCGACCGAGAACGCTCCAAAAAAGAATTTGAAGAAGCTATTATCGAAGACCTTAAATGGCTGGGTATAGAGTGGGACGAAGGCCCCGACGTGGGAGGCCCTCACGGCCCCTACCGTCAGAGCGAGCGCTTTGACATTTACAAAAAATATGTGGATATCCTTCTGGAAAAAGGCTATGCCTACCGCTGTTTCTGCACCCCCGAAGAATTGGAAGCCGAAAGGGAAAAAGCCAAAAAAGAAGGCCGTCCCTACCGCTACAGCGGAAAATGCCGCCATTTAACCCCCGAGCAGGTAGAGGAATACCTAAAAGAGGGAAAACCCTACGTTGTCCGTTTTAGAGTTCCCGACGGAAGGGATATTGTTTTCGAAGACCTAATAAAGGGAGAGGTAAAATTTAATGTCAACGACTTTGGGGATTTTGTAATAGTTCGTTCCGACGGGAGTCCCGTTTATAACTTTGTGGTGGTTATAGACGATGCCCTAATGAAGATAACCCACGTAATAAGGGGAGAAGACCACCTTTCCAACACTCCCAAACAAATCCTTATTTACGAAGCTTTGGGCTTTGAAGTTCCCAAATTTGCCCACCTGCCCATAATCCTCGGGGAAGACCGAAGTAAACTTTCCAAAAGACACGGGGCCGTGTCGGTTAGACAATACCGATTCGACGGCTATCTACCCGAGGCTTTGCTTAATTTTCTATCGTTGCTCGGTTGGTATCCCAAAGATGGAAAAGAAATCCTTTCCAAGGAAGAATTAATAGAACGCTTCGATATAGAAGATATCCACAACGCCCCCGCCGTATTTAACAAGGAAAAACTCTATTGGATGAACGGCGTCTATATACGCGAAGTGCTGGATTTAGACGACCTAACAAAGAGGGTTATCAATTACCTAAAACAATACAAGGAACACCTTGATAAAGAAGACCAACCGGTGGCAGAGCTAATACTGCAAAAACCCTACGAATACATTAAAGAAGTGGTTTCCAAGGTTAGGGATAGTTTCTTTACCCTCAAAGAGTTTCCCAAAAGAGCCAAACCCTTCTTTGTGGATAAGGTAGAGCTAACCCCCGAAGCGGTTAAGCATATCGAAAAAATAACCCCCGAAGTGGCAAAACAGATAGTAGAGCTTTACCTGCAAAAGGTTAAAGATATGGAAACCTTCAAAGGGGAAGATTTCAAAAAAGTAGCCAAACAGGTGGCCAAAGAATTAAAACTAAAACCGGGAATGGTATTCAAAACTTTAAGGGTAGCCCTTACAGGGGAAACCCAAGGGGTAAGTTTAGACCTCTTGGTGGATGTAATAGGAAAAGAAGCTACCGAAAAAAGGCTTGAAAGCTTTTTATCTAACCTCGGTTAGTTTTCGCGTTTTTCCGTTTTTTTTTACTCTTTTCAGGGACTTATAAAAAAAAACCAAAAAGTTTAATTTAAATTGATATGAGCCTTAAAGAGGAAAGGGAAAGAATAGAACAACAAACAAAGGAATTGATAAAAGATATAGTCCAGGAGCAGGGGCTAAGGTTGTTCGATGTGGAATACCGTCCCGAAGGTAGGGGTTGGACTTTAAGGGTTATAGTGGACAAATTCGGCGGTGTCAATATAGGAGACCTCGAAAGGTTAAGCAGAACAATAAGCCCCTTGTTGGATGTGGAAGATTTTATTCCCCACTCCTACCATTTGGAGGTTACCTCTCCGGGGCTTACCAGGGAACTTAAAAAACCCGAACATTTTGCCTTTTTCATAGGTCGTCTCATAAAGGTAATAACCAAAGAACCTATAGAGGGTAAAAGGGAGTTGGTCGGTTTTATTGACGATATAGAAAACGGTATTTTAAAAGTCCGAATAAAGGGAGAGGACAAAATAGTCCATATCCCCCTAAGTGCCATAGCTAAAGCCCGCCTTGAGGTTGAATGGTAATTATTACCGTTTTAAGGTTTTCTTTAATTCTTCCCACTGTGGGTTAAAGGTTTTATCCAAAATTTGGGATTTTTCTTTTTCTATAGCCTCGCCCAGTTCTTTACCTTTGAGACCTTGCTTAAGGTATTTGTCAACCTCTACCTTGGGTTTAAAGTCTTTCAGTTTCTCAAGGTAAAACACTATGGCTTCCTCTATAGGTTTTTGACTGCGGGCGGCTACTATTAGCAAAGTTTCGGGGTGGAAAGGTTTTAAAGCCTTTACCAAATCGGAAGGTTTTTGAGCTTTCAAAACCTCATTTTGGATTTTTGCAATTTTGTCCTTTACCTGGGTGTAAATTTCCACCACCTTGGAGGGGGCCGCTAATTCCTTTAACACTTTAAGGGCATCTTCCTTTTTAAGTCCCAAGAGGAGGTTTAAAAATAAAACCCACCCCGGTATGGTTGTAATGTGTTTAAGTTTCTTAGAAAGGAGTTCCTGCAACCTTTGGAGGCTTTCCAGTTTTACCATCGACCATTGGAAGCCTTCGGGCAGGATTTGTTCCAAAATTTTGTATTTCCTATAAAGTTCCAATATCCGCGGGAAGTTTTCTTCCCGCATAGCCAGCCTTAGTTCGTTGGCTATTCTTCCTTTGGGGGCTTTTTTTAGAAGTCCGAGGGCCACGGCCTGCTTCATTTGGGTGCGGGTGGCTTTGGCTATTTCAAAGTTAAACCTTCCCGCAAACCTTAAGCCGCGCAAAATCCTAACGGGGTCTTCGATAAAGGAGGCCGAATGCAGGGCCCTTATAATTCCCTTTTCCAAATCTTCGTAGCCGCCTAAATAATCGATGAGGGTTTCAAACTCTTCGGGGTTAAGGGCTACCGCCATAGTGTTTATGGTGAAATCCCTCCGCAATATGTCTTCTTTTAGAGATGCTGGCTCTATTTGGGGGTAGTCGCCGCTTTTTTTGTAGCGTTCTCGGCGGGCTGTTGCAAATTCTATTTTTAAATTGCCCAACTTCATATGGGCGCTTTTGAAATCTTCAAAGGGGTGAACCTTTACGCCGTAAATTTCTCCCAACCGTTTGGCCAAATCTATGGCGTTTCCGCCTTCTACCACTATATCCAAGTCCCAGACGGGTTTTCCCAAAATTATGTCTCTTACAACCCCGCCCACTATGTAGGCTTTCATTCCCAACTTTTGGGCTTCTACTCCGACCCTTCGGGCAAACTCCTTTATGTTGGCCGGTAGTGCCAATTTTCCCTTTCTTTCGGGGTGGGGGATTTCTTCCAAGATGTTGCGCATTATGTCTATACGGGTGATAACCCCCACCACCTTACCGAGGTCGTCCACTATGGGAATTAGTTTTTTCCCGAACTTGGACAATATTTCTTCCGCCTCCCAAATGGTGTCCTTTTTATGGAGAACCTTTATGTCGGGGTTATATACATCTTCCACCTTGGCGTCGGGTAGATGGCTTAGAACCTTTAGCAGTTCCTTTTTATATATAACCCCCAGGGGTCGGCCTTCTTCGTCCACCACGGGGGCGGCGGCAAATCCGAAATCAACCAACTTTTGAAGGGCTTCCTTTGCCGATAAGCTTATGGGGATAACCAAGGGCGGGGAGGACATAAAACGTTCCACATAGAGGTTTTCCAGTTTTCCTTCCAAGATTTCCCTTAGACGTTTTTGTATCCTTTGGGCTCCAATTCCTTCCACCTTTAGAGAAGAGGCTTCGGGATGACCTCCTCCGCCTAATTTTTTTAACACATCGGCGGCGTTAAATTTTTCGTTGTTTGCCCTTCCGAAGACGTAGGTTTTTCCGCCCCCTTCGAAGATTATGAAAAAACCGTCCAAGTTTTGGAACTCTTTTAATTGATAAACCAACTGTTGGAAATCGGGAATGTAGTTTTCCCCTTTAAAGGTTGCCACCGCTACCCTAAACCCTTCGGGGGTGGTTATGTATTCGATAGACCTTAAAAGGTTATAGACAACTTCAATCTGTTCCTTCGAAAGGGGTTCTTCCACATACCTTTTTATTAGATTTAAATCTGCACCTTTGGATAGTAAATAGGCGGCCGCTTGGAGGTCTTCGGGTTGGGTTCCCAAATGCATAAAAGAACCCGTATCCTCGTAAATTCCAAAGGCCAAAACTGTGGCTTCCTCTGGCGTTATAGGAATTTCTTGTTTTTGAAGTTCTTGAACCACCAATGTAGTGGCCGCCCCTACGGGGGCTATTTTCCCCTCGTAAGGTGTATCTATCTTTAGTTCCTTTCCCGTGTGGTGGTCGAAAATTACCAACCTTTTGAAGGGAATTTTTTCAACCCTGTCCAAGCTGTGGTTATCGACCAATATCAGCCTATCCACCGAAGGGGGGATTTCTTCCAAGACCTTAAAAAGGTGGGAAAAATCTTTAAAAACCCTTGCGGCGGATTTTGATAGTTTTTTTGGCTTTAAAAGGTAGGTGTTGGGATAGAGCTTTAAAACCCCTAAGGCGGAAGATAAAGCATCTAAGTCCGCCCCGTCGGTTAAAACCACTAAGTTAACAGCCATTGGTTTATTTCTTTTAAAACCCTTTGGGGTGGTATGTCCAAACATCGGTAGTCTTTAAATTTGCAATTTCCTTTTCCGTGAATATCGCAGGGACTGCAGGGTAGGTTTTTGGAGATTACTTTTCCCTCATCGGGGTAGGGGGCAAAACCTAAACAGGGGTGGGTTCCTCCGTAAATGGTAAACACGGGCGTTTTGACCGCCCTCGCCATGTGGGTTAATCCGCTGTCGTTCCCTACAAAGGAAGAGGCCCCTTTTAACACGTGCAGGGTTCGGTTTAAAGGTAGTTTCCCGCAGAGGTTTATAACATGGTTCCAATCCTTGGTTTGCTCCCAATCTGTTTTATCCCCCACAAGGACAACGGTTTTTTCTTTTGCCAGAAGTTGGGTAAGTTCTTTAAAGTAGGGGTAGCGTTTTTTCCTATAGCGGGCACCCACACCTACGGCTATATAACTTCCCTCTTTGAGGTTAAATTTTTTTAGGGTTTCCTGGAAATTAGCGGGGTTAACTTTTATATAAGGCCTTAAGGAGGAAACTTTTAACCCCAAAACCTCTAAAGTTTTACCGTAAGCGGAAAGAACATCAAAGGGTTTATTTTTTAAGTAAGTTATCCCAATGTTGTTTAGAAAAACGCACAACCTCCTAAAAAGGGAACGCTTTTTATAGGTTGCCTTTTTGGTGGCTTTGATAAAGGTTTTCAATAAAAAACTTTTAAGGTTGGAATGTAAATCCAAAACCGCAAGGTAGTTTTTTTGATTTAGTTCCCTAATAAGGTCAAAAAAATCTTTTTTAAATCTATCTTTGGAAACAGGATAAACCTCCAAACGGGGGTCTTCTTTAAAAACTTCGGCCCATTGGGGGTAGGTTATTAAATCGACCTTGTAACCGGCTCTATTTAAAGGTTCCAAAAGGGCGGATGTTAAAACAACATCGCCGAGGGAGGAAAATCTTATTAGTAATACCTTTTTAGGTGGGCAGGTTTGTTGTTTCATACTTAAAGAGTGTTTTATTAGTTCAAACCTCAGAAGGGTTTAAGAAAAATTCCTCTACCTATAAAAGGAAGAATTTTATAACTCACAACTAAAGGCTAAACCCAACACTAATTTTAAAGATGCGATGAAAACTGTAGCCAAACATTGGCATGTAATAGATGAAGAACAAAAAAGGGTTCAATGCGACCTATGCCCCCATGAGTGCAAATTAAAAGATGGACAATTTGGAATATGTGGGGTTAGAAAAAACGAAGAAGGCAAATTGGTAACCTTTACCTACGGCACTTTGGTTTCGGCTGCTGTCGACCCGATAGAGAAAAAACCCCTCTACCACTTTCTACCGGGACATTTAACCTTTACCATTGCAACCCCCGGCTGCAACTTTAAATGTTTAGGTTGCCAAAACTGGGAAATATCCCAAGTTCCCCCCAAGCTTGCCGACCGTGTGCCCCTATTTATAGAAACCTCGGTGCCGCCCGAAGTTGTGGTTCAAAAAGCGATAGAAACAGGTTGTAAAAGCATATCCTTCTCCTACACCGAACCGACCATTTACTTCGAATACATGTATGACATAGCCCGCATCGCTAAAGAACATGGCTTAAAAACGGTAATGGTTTCCAACGCCTTTATAAACGAAGAGCCTTTAGAGCAACTATTAGAGGTTATTGATGCCTTCGCCTACGACCTAAAATTCTTCAGCGACGAAAGCTACAGAAAATACGCAAAAGGAAGGTTGGAGCCCGTCCTAAGAACAATTAAAAAAACCTTCGAAGCGGGTAAATGGATAGAAATAACCACCCTTTTGGTTCCCCAATATTTAGATGAAAAACAGATAAGGGATATAGCCTATTGGATAAAAGATGAACTTGCCCCTTGGGTTCCCTGGCACGTTAGCCGCTTCTTCCCCTACTATAAAGCCCAAGATTTACCGCCCACCCCGATGGAGATGATTGAATACGCCGTTTCCGTCGGTAAGGAGGCGGGCCTTTATTATGTTTACGCCGGCAATATCCCCCACACCGATTGGGAAAATACCTATTGCCCCCAATGCGGCGAGCTTCTTATAGAACGTTTTGGATACACCCTAAAACGGTATAACCTCGTAGATTGCGGAAAGTGTCCCCGTTGCGGAAGGCAGACCGAAGGAGTTTTCTGTTAACTTTTTCTTTCTTGTCATTATCTTGGCAAAAGATACCTTTCCGAGCAACATTTATTTCCTATGAATTCAAAGGAGAAAAAAGAGATGGAAGATATTCTTAACCAGCTTGTTCCCATAGTGGTAGAACAAACCCCCAGAGGAGAAAGGGCTTACGATATATTTTCCCGCCTTTTACAGGACAGGATAATAATTTTGGGAACTCCTATTGATGACCATGTGGCCAACCTAATAGTAGCCCAGCTACTGTTTTTGGAATCCCAAGACCCCGATAAAGATATTTACCTATATATAAATTCCCCCGGTGGAGTTGTTACCGCCGGTTTAGCCATCTACGACACTATGCAATACATAAAACCCGATGTTGTTACCATTTGTATGGGACAGGCGGCTTCCATGGCGGCCGTGCTTTTAGCAGGGGGTGCTAAAGGCAAAAGGTATTCGCTGCCCCACTCGAGAATAATGATTCACCAACCTCTGGGAGGGGTTCAAGGTCAGGCCACCGACATAATAATCCACGCCGAAGAAATTATGAGAATTAAGAAAATGCTCATCGATATAATGGCAAAACACACCGGTCAACCTCCCGAAAAGTTGGAGCAGGATATGGAAAGGGACAAATTTATGTCCCCCGAGGAGGCCCTCGAATACGGAATTATTGACAAAATAATTACCTCCCGCAAAGGTAAATAAAAAATTTTCTCTTTTTGGTTTCTATTTTTAAAAGTTCCTTAATCAGGATTTTTAACCAATCCGAGTAAGTTTTTAGGTTTGCTTAAAATTCCTCTCCTTAAGATGCAAGAAATATTAAACCTCTCGGCGGTAAAAATAAGGGAAGAAATAAAAAAAGGAAACCTAAAGCCCACCGATGTTATAGAAGCCTTCGCCAAAAGAATAGAAGAAGTAGAACCTAAAGTTAAAGCCTTTGTAAGTCTTTCGCTGGAAAAAGCTCTTGAGCAAGCCAAAAAAATAAATTCTTCCGAAGAAGGGGCTCTTTTAGGGGTTCCCGTGGCGGTTAAAGATAACATTCTTACCTACGGAGATAGAACAACTTGCTCCTCCAAAATGTTGGAAAACTTTGTTGCACCCTACGACGCTACAGTAAGCCAAAAAATTAAAGATGCCGGGGCTATAATCATCGGCAAAACCAATATGGACGAATTTGCCATGGGTTCCTCCACTGAGTTTTCCGCCTTCGGCCCGACCAGAAACCCTTGGGATTTGGAAAGGGTTCCCGGAGGGTCTTCGGGAGGTAGTGCGGCGGCGGTGGCTGCCTTAATGGCACCGGTGGCCCTCGGTTCGGATACGGGAGGTTCCATAAGACAGCCGGCGGCCTTTTGCGGTGTTATAGGTCTTAAACCCACCTACGGAAGGGTTTCCCGTTATGGTTTGGTGGCCTTCGCCTCTTCTTTAGACCAAATAGGCCCCTTCGGACGCTATACCGAAGATGTAGCCCTTATGTTGGAGGTAATTAGCGGAAAAGACCCCAAAGATAGCACCTCCATAGATAAAGAAGTTCCCAAATATACCGAAGAGATTAAAAAACCTATAAAGGGCTTAAAAGCGGGCATTCCGAAGGAAATTTTCGAATTAGGTTTGGGTTCGGAAGTTAAAGAAATATTTGAAAATTGGGTGAAAACCCTCCAAGAGGAAGGGGTTGAAGTTAAAACAATAGAGCTGCCCCACCTCAAATATGCAATTCCTATTTATTACATAATCGCCACATCGGAAGCGTCTTCCAATCTGGCCCGTTATGATGGCGTCCGCTACGGATACCGCACCAAAAACTATAAAAACCTCTACGAAATGTATGCCAAAACCCGCGCCGAAGGCTTCGGCCCCGAGGTTAAAAGAAGGATAATGTTGGGAACCTTCGCCCTCTCTACCGGCTACTACGACGCTTACTATCTAAAGGCTAAGAAAGTCCAAAGATTACTTTACGAAGACTTTATAAAAGCTTTCAACGAAGTTGACATAATCCTAACACCCACAACCCCCACACCGGCCTTTAAATTCGGCGAAAAACTTTCCAACCCCATAGATATGTATCTGTCGGATATATTTACCGTATCGGTTAACCTTGCCACCATACCCGCCGTTAGCGTTCCTATAGGCTTAACAAAAAATAACCTACCCGTAGGGGGACAAATTATAGGAAGACCTTGGGAGGAAGGTTTAATTCTCAGAGTTTCCCGCGTTTGGGAAGAAATATCTAACTTTCCCCAACAGGTGCCCCAACTTTAAATTTCCTTCCCTTTTAACTTAATCTTCTTAAATGTCCAAAAAGGTCGTTATCGAAGTTAAAGACCTCTATAAGAAGATAGGAAACCGTGAAATCCTGAAAGGGATAAACCTCCAAATCTACGAAGGGGAAATTTTTGTAATAATCGGCGGTTCGGGTTCGGGAAAAAGCTCCCTCCTAAAGCATCTTATAGGCTTGTGGAAACCTACCAAAGGTTGCGTTTGTGTATTTGGCAAAGACATAACCAAAATGGATGAACAAGAACTGGACCAAATTAGGCTAAAAATGGGTTATGTTTTCCAAGAGGGGGCTCTATTTGATTTCCTAACAGTTTGGGAAAATGTAGGTTTCTACTACTTGGAGCATACCAACTTGCCCAAAAGTAAGGTTAAGCAGATAGCAATAGAAAAGCTTAAGATGGTGGATTTGGACGAAAGCGTGGCCGACCTCTACCCTTCCCAGCTTTCGGGAGGTATGAAAAAGAGGGTTTCCATCGCCCGAGCAATAGCGGGCGAGGGAAAAATTATCCTCTACGACGAGCCTACCTCGGGATTGGACCCGATAACCTCCCGCAATATCGACCGCTTAATTTTGTCGCTGCGGGAGAAATTGGGAACGACCTCGGTTGTGGTTACCCACGATATGATTTCCGCCCTAACTTTGGCCGACCGTATAGGTTTCATCTACAAAGGTGAGCTTATTCAGGTAGGAACCCCCGAGGAAATTTTAAATTCCGACCATCCCCTTGTTAGGGAATTTGTAGAAAAAGGTCTCTATACACCCAAAGTAGAGGGGTTTAAATAATTTTCTCACAATGGTTTTAAAAAAAACCCTTTTGGCGGCTTCCCTTTTTACCCTCGGAGTGTTTTCTTTAAATTACCTATCCCCTTCGGTTGTAGAGTTCAACAAACCCCTCTGGGCGGCCGAAAATAATTCCCAAAGCGGAAAAGTTTTTTCAATTCCTATAGAGGTTGTAAATAAGGAGTTCCTCCCTAAGGAAAAAGAAAAAACACCTAAAAAGGTTCCTATAGAGGTAAACCTAAACCTTTCGGCGGAAAAAATAGGTTTGGTTTACCCCAAGGAGATTTTTAAACCTTCGGAAAAGATAAAATCCCAAGGCGGTTTCAGTTGCGGACAACCCTCCGACCGACAACTTTACGCCGAGGCTGTAGAGCTCTTTAATAAAGGAAAATACCGCGAAGCGGAAAAAAAATTTTTGGAGCTAATAAATAAATATCCCTCCTCCCCTTATGCGGTAAAGGCGTGGTATTACCTCGGCTATATAAATTTTGTTTTAGGTAATTACCAAAAGGCCTATGAGGCTTTCAAAAAGCTTTGTCAAACGCCTTACAACTTCGAATGGAAAAAATTTGCCTGCTACAACGCAATAATAGCGGGCCTCTACATAGGAAAGAAAGATTTTCAAATAGCCTCCCGTTATCCCTTTTGGAAAAACTACCTCCTATGGTTGGAAGGCAAGCTCGACGACGAAACCTTCCTATCTACACTAAACTGCTCGCAGTTGGAACAGCCTTATAGGGGTTATTGCCTTTACCTTAAGGCTTACCTAAACCCGGCCACAACCAACGAGGCTGTGGTTCCCCCCTATTTAAGGGAAAGTTTGGAAATTAGAAAGTTGGCGTTGCGCTTCATTGGCGGGTCTGCCCAAGGTTTTGCCTCCTTGACACCGCAGCAAGTGCAAAAACTATTTTCTAATCCCCAATACGGGCTACAGTTGGAATATCTCTATGCCTACTACCTTTTGAATGTTGGAAAATATAACGAAGCCCTCCGCTACATAGTCGACTTATACAAAAAGAAACCCGACCTTGGTTTGAAACTGGCCGCCCTATATGCCAGCTTGGGCGTAGATAAAGCCCGCCAAATACTCAGCTACATTCAAGCCCCCCAACTTTGGGAAATCTATGTAAAAGAGCTTTACAATGCAGGCAAATATGAAGAGGTTCTTAAATATGCCCCCTCCTTGGGACTATATAAACTTGCTGCTTGGGCGGCGTACAATTTAGGGAAATACCAGCTTGTCGACAGATATCTTTCCCAAGTCCCTAACAAGGATAAAGAGGATTACCGCCTTTGGTTGGACGCTTTAATAAGAACCAACAATTGGGAAAAATACCAAACCGTCCTTTCCAAGGTTAAAAACAGATACCCCGACCTATACAGGGAATTCTTAGGTTGGTATTACTACTACCATCGGGACTTTGCCAAAGCGGCCGCCCTATTGCCCCAAAAGGAATATAAGGCGGTGGCCTACCTCAACTTGGGTGAGTATTCGAAGGTTATAAATCTGCTTTCGGGCGACAACAGTCCCACCGCAAAAATCTTAAAGGCCAGGGCCTATTTGGGCTTGACCCGCTACCGCGACGCTATCGAAGTTCTATCGGGCTTGGATACTCCGCAGGCCGACTATCTAAAGGCGTTAGCCTACTTTGCCATGGGCGATTACCAAAAGGCCGCCCAAATGTTTGAAAGACTTTCCTACCAACAGAAGTTAAAACGCCCCTTGGCCATAGTAAAATTGGGAGACTGCTATTACAACTTGGGCAATTATTCCAAAGCCAAATATTACTATCTGCTTTATCTAAGGGAATTTCCTAACGGCGAGTATGCTCAAGATGCCTACTTAGGACTGATAAATATCTACCTTGCCACGGGTGATATTGAACTGGCCGATTATGTCTACAACATAGTGAAGAAAAACCCTTTCCTTGTGGGGGAAGATGTCCAACTTAAACTGGCCGAAGGTCTATTGAAAAACGGACAACTGACGGAGGCTAAAGAACTTCTCCAAAAGTTGGCAAAAAGTAAAAACCCCTACGTAAGGGCCCAAGCCTATTTAATGCTGGCCAAACTTGAGCCTAAAAAAGCACCCGAATACCTCCAAAAGGTTATAGAGATAGGTTTACCCTCCCAACAGTCGGAGGCGGTTATAGAGCTTGTAAGGTATTACCTCAATAAGGGAGAAAAACAAAAGGCTAAACAGATATTGGCTAAATACGAAACAAAAATAACCGACGTTGATACCTTGATAAAGCTTTACACCCAACTGGGAGAATATTTAAAACTTTACTACCTCCTAAGGGAGCTGATTACAACCGACCCCAAATATGCCGATGTTGCCTATAACATAGCAAGGAAATATTACCGTATAGAGTTCTACAAATTGGCCATTTATTCTTTAAACCCCGAGGTTGTCGTTAAATCGGTTTACCACCTCGAAAGGTTCTATTTGAAAAAAGGAAACCTTAAAGAGGCCCTTAAATATGTCCTCTGGTTGAAGGTTAGAAAAATAAAAGAAGAACCTCTCTATTCGGAAATAATGCTAACAATGGCAAAAGCTCTCCACCAAAGGGGTTATTTAGCCGACGCATGTTCCCTTCTAAAGGAGGTAAATCCCAAATACCTAAATACGGAAGAGAAATTGGAATATGAAAACCTAAAGGTGGATTGCTCTTCTTGATTTTCTTTCTTTCTAAGCTATACGGTAGGCGAAGGGAGGTCTTTCGTCCACCAATTTAACATCTTGGGCAACTTCGGGTAGGGGAACGACTTTTGTTCTTTTGACCCACCTTTCGGGAAGGTGAATAACGGTGTTGCCTCTGCGGATAGTTGCGGGGCCCACCAAGGTTTCGTAGGTTATTTTTACACCGTAAACTTCCCTGCCAAAGCGGTTTTTAAATACGCCCGGGCCCTCCATCTGGATATTACGCACAATTCCGGGGAAGTAAATTCTTTTGGCGTAATGGCGGTCTCTTTTCGGGTGGTAGTAAACCAACCACTTAACAATGCCTTGGCGATATTTGGCTTCGGTGGGGATATATTTTTCCGCCTTTTCTTCCTCTTCCATTAGGCGCTGAATGTATTGTTCTAAAGTTTCGTCTTCGCGGATTTCGTTTTCGCTCCATTTTTCGAATTCCAACTGCCAACCGTTGGCTTGGGCTACAATGTTGGCCGTTTCTATGGTTCGCTCTTCCTCTTTTTCTACCAACTCGCGGATTTTATCCATAACATCGGCGAACCTTTCTTGGAAATCCTTAGTGTGGGTTATGGCCACTATAAGGTCGCTTTCCCGTTTTAGTTTTTGTAATTGCTCGGGGGTTTCGGCCAACACCATAGCCTTGCGGATATTGCAGAAGTTCCTACGGAGCTCTTCCAAGATTTCGGGCGACAGCTTTAGCTCTAAAACCGATTCTTGAACCTCTTTTAGGATTTCTTCGGGCAGTTCCTTTAGGCGTTCTTCTATAGATATCTTTTCAGCTCCCCAAGGTTCGTATTCTTTATCCCAACCTTTAACTTTGGCTATATAGTTGGCCAACCTTACGGTGGCACGATTTTCTTCGCAAGCAACCTCCCTAAGTTTTTCAACCAAGGCCCCGAATTTCTTTTTCCAGAAAGGGGAATAGGTTAGGGTGCATAGATAGTCGGAGCGTTTTTTCAAATCGGTTAACTGCTCGGGGCTTTCCACCGCGAGCATTTCGTCCCTTATGATGCAGTTGATTCTCCTGATATCCTCAGGAGACTCAACCTTTCCATAAATCCTTCCCATGGTTTTAAAATTTGTGATTCCTATCAGTGGAAGCAATAGTTAGTTTTCCGCCTATCGGTTTGGATTTTTATTTAAGCCCTTTGTAAGGTTCTTTTGAGTTTTATTATGGAAACCTTTTTATTTGTTAGTAATTTCTAACTTATGAAGGTAGCAGTTCCAATAAACCGTCCGAGGGATGAAAAGGATTTGAGGGTTAGCGCCCACTTTGGTAAAGCCTACGCGTTCGCCATCGTGGATTTGGATACAGGGGAAATAAAGGTGGTGGAAAACCCCCGCATAGCTATGGGGTTAGAACACGGTGCCGGTAGGCTGATAGCCGAAATGTTTACCAAAGAGGGGGTTGAGGCTGTTCTTTTAAGGGAAATCGGACACGGAGCTTTCGGCCACCTAACCCAAAGGGGGATAAAGATTTATTTGGTTCCCAAGGAGGTTAAAACTGTGGAAGAAGCTATAAACCTATTTAAGGAGGGTAAATTAAACCTACTGTTGGAACCCAACGAACCACCCCACCAACACTAGTTTTTTCTTTCTTTACTACCTTTGGGATATATATATAAAAACCTCTACATGATTCTTAGCGACAGGAGTATTCTGCAGCTTATAGAGGAAGGAAAATTAAAAGTCGAACCCTTTGAGGAAAGTTTAGTTCAATGTTCTTCCCTCGACCTAAGGCTGGGTTATCAAATAGCCCGTTATCGGGTCAGGGATTTTTTAGATGTTAAAACCCAAAATTGGGAAACAGTTATTGAAGAGATTACCGACGAGGGTTTTTTTATTCAACCAAAGGAGTTTATTCTGGCCACCACATTGGAATATGTGGAACTGCCCGAAGATTTAACCGCCTTTGTGGAAGGTAGAAGCTCCTTAGGAAGGTTGGGGTTGTTTATAGAAAACGCCGGTTGGGTGGATGCAGGTTTTAAAGGCCAACTGACTTTGGAGCTTTTTAATGCCAACAGCTACCCAATAAAGTTATACCCCAAAATGAAAATCTGCCAGTTGGTATTTGCCCGCCTCGACCAAAAGCCATTAAAACCTTACAACGGAAAGTATCAAGGCCAAAGGGGAGTTGTGCCTTCGAAAATTTACCTAGATTATTCCAACGGGGTTTAAGCCCTTGAATTTTCTTTCAAAAATTGTAATAATTTTAATCTTACCTTTTGCAGAGCGCGTAGCTCAGCCGGGAGAGCGCCGGCCCGACACGCCGGAGGTCGCAGGTTCGAGTCCTGCCGCGCTCACCTTCATTCTCTAAATATCCAAAAATGAAAGTTGTCCCCCTAAAGGAGGAAGATTTAAAACCCCTTTCGGAGAAAACCGACCGTTATTCCTTTAAGGAGTTAAAAAATCTTTCCAGCAAAAGGTGTGTTCGAATTTTTGTGCTTAAAGAGGAAAAAGAAATTTTAGGCTATTCCCTCTGTTGGATTTTTAATGAGGAAGCCGAACTCCATTGGATAGAAATATTTCCACCCCACCGAGGTAAGGGTTTGGGAAAGCTCCTTTTAAAGGAAACGTTGAATTACCTCTCGGGCGAGGGGGTTAAAAAGGTATTCCTTGAAGTGGAGGAAAATAACCAAAGGGCATTAAACCTTTATAGGGCTTTCGGTTTTAAAGAGAACGGAAGAAGGAAAAATTATTACCCTTCGGGTAGGGACGCTATTTTAGGTGTGTTAAATCTTTAATCCTCCGGGGGTTCAAAATCTTCCAATTCTTCTTCGGGAGTTTCTTCACCCTCTTCCTCTATAAGGCTTTCCAAATATTCGGCGTAATCTTCGGGGGAAAGCAAATCTTCCACCTCGGTGGGGTCCCTCATTTCAATAACCGCTATCCAACCGTCTTCATAGGGGTATTCGTTTATTAGCTCGGGGGAGTTTTCCAATTCGGTGTTTATGTCTACAATTTTTCCGCTTACGGGAGCATAAACGGGGGCAACGCTTTTAACACTCTCTATATTGGCTATGGTTTCGTTTTGGTCTACCTCTTGGTTAAGTTCGGGGAGTTCAACATAAACAATATCGCCCAGCTCGCTTTGGGCGTAATCGGTAATTCCTACGCGGGCTTTGGTTTCATCTTCTATCAAACACCATTCGTGGTCTTTTGTATAGAACCTATCTTTGGGAACTCTATATTTTCCACCTACAATGATTTCTTCCATAATCCTTGATATTATGCTTGGTAGGTTCTTTTTCCAGACAGCGGAAGAATAAGAGAATTTAAAATTTCACCCCGATGTCTCAAGAAAAGGTTAGGTTGTTTATGGTCGATAACTACGACAGCTTTACCTACAACATAGTCCACTATTTGGCCCAATTGGGTGCCGAAGTTATCGTTAAAAGAAACGATGAAATTACCGTCGAGGATATAGAAAAATACAATCCCGACGGTTTGGTAATTTCCCCCGGCCCTTGCACACCCCACGAGGCTGGAATATCGGTAAAGGCTATAAAGCATTTTAAGGACAAATTGCCCATTTTGGGGGTCTGTTTGGGGCATCAGTCCATAGGGGTAGCTTTTGGGGCCCAAATAAGGAAAGCGAGAACTTTAAAACACGGCAAAAGTTCCAAAATAGAGCACACCAACAAAGGTATTTTGAAAGGTTTGGATAACCCCTTTGAGGCTATTAGATACCACTCCCTGGTTATTGATGAAAAAACTTTACCCCCTTCTTTGGAAGTTGTTGCAAAATCCACCGACGATAGGGAAATAATGGCTATCCAACACAGGGATTTACCTATTTTTGGAGTTCAATTTCACCCCGAAAGTGTTGGTTTTAACGAAAACTTCCAAAGGTGGGGAATGCAAATATTAAAAAACTTTATTGAGGTGGTCAAAGAGCATTCCCTACAGAAGGGAAGAAAAAGTTAATCCTAATTTGGGAAGGGATTAATTTCAAAAACCCTGAAGGGTTAAAACATTTTTCTTTTCTTCCTTAGAACGTAGGAGATAATTCTCGCCACCGCTTTGTAGAACTTGGGAGGTATAGGTTCGCCCACATCTACGGCATAATATAGGGCTCGGGCAAGTTCGGGTTCTCTAACAATTTCTACCCCGTGCTGTTTGGCCAATTCTATTATTTTTTGGGCTAAATTATCAACCCCTTTTGCCACCACAATAGGGGCGGGGTCTTCTTGGGGGTTATATTTTAAGGCCACCGCGTAGTGGGTCGGGTTGGTTATTACCACGGTTGCCTTGGGAACTTCCTGCATCATTCTACGAGCCATAACCTGACGCATTCTTTTCCGTAGTTCCCTTTTAACTTCGGGGTTACCTTCGGTTTGTTTGTATTCCTCTTTAAGCTCCCACTTGGACATTTTTAAATCTTCGATGTATTTCCACCTTCGGTAAGCCACATCTATTAGTGCCAAAATTAACCCCACAAGGGCCAAATAGGCGGCCAGCTTTAAAACTAACCACCCCAAAAGCTCCAACCCCTGCCAAAGGGGCAATTTAAAAAGGATTGCTATTTTCTCTTTGTTGCTATCGAGGTAATAGTAGGCAACACCGACAATTAGGGCTATTTTGATAATGCTTTTAGCCAATTCAAACAACGCATTAAGGGAAAAAAGCAAATTTTTAATTCCATTAATAGGGTTCAATTTATTTAGGTCGGGCTTTAAGGGTTTTAGGGTAAAAATAAACCCAAATTGGATAACGTTGGAAAGAACGGCCACCACCCAGGTGCCTATTAATATTCCCGCCACTATTAGGAAGGTGTATTTAAGGTAATTGCCCCAAAGAAGGAGTATATCCTGGGCGGTCAACCTTTCGGGGGAGAAGAAATTTAAAACGGCATAAAAGGAGCCGCTTAAAAGGTCGTTAAAAAGTTTGCTAAAAAGCAGGGTTAATATACCCATTCCGCCGATAAGCACCAGAGCCGAATTTAGGTCGGTGCTTTTGGGAACATTACCTTCCTCGCGGGCTTTGCGTATCCGCCGCGGCGTCGGTTTTTCGGTCTTTCCTTCTCCTCCTCCGTTGGCCATTTCTAACTTTTTAAACTACCTTCTCGGAGAGAAAAATATTCCCTATCGAGGGAAGTATTTACATAATGAACGACTTTAACAATCCAATGGCTGGGGGACTAAAAATAGGAATTTTCGACTCTGGTTTGGGAGGGCTTACAGTTTTAAGGGAACTTTTGAATGTGTCCCAAGGGGTGGAATATTACTATTTGGGAGACACCGCACGGGTTCCCTACGGTATTCGCTCCAAAAGGACGATTATTAAATATTCCCTCCAGTGTGCTCAATTTCTAAACCAATTCGAAATAAACCTTCTTATAGTGGCTTGTAATACCGCCTCTGCCCACGCGTTGGACACTATTAAAGAAAACTTTCCCCACCTTAGAGTGGAAGGTGTTATTTTGCCCGCCGTCCTTGAGGTGGCTAATTTAAAACCTTCCCGTTTAGGGATTATAGGAACACCTTCCACAATAGGGAGCGGTATTTATAAAAAGCTCATAGGTAGGTTTTTGCCCAACTCAAAAATCCTTCAAAAGGCTACCCCCCTTTTGGTTCCCTTGGTGGAGGAAGGTTTAAATGAAACTCCTTTGGCTCAAGAAGTTTTAAAACATTACCTTTCAGAGTGGGAAAATCAAATCGACCTTTTGGTGTTGGGTTGCACCCATTACCCTCTGTTGGAAAAAACAATAAAAAGACTATTTCCACGCTGGGAAATTGTAAATAGTGCCCGACCTTTGGCCAATGTCCTAAAACCCCTATTGGAGAGTGATAAAGATAAACCCAACAGAGTTAGTCTATTTTTTACCGACCGAAATGAGTTCCTGGAAAGTTTTTTGAAACAAATAAACCTTGAGGGGGAAGTAGAAAAAATAGAAATCCTCCGATGGGATTTTTAATAAATTACTTTTGAGGTTGGAGATTTTTAACTTCGCATTTGGTGTAGTTTTGGGCAATTTCGTGCAATCCTAAAGCTTCCAATGTTTCTATAGATAGGTTACCTGCCGGCAGATTATGGTCAACTTGGAATTTAACCAAGGCGGCCATGGTTGCTTCATCCAATTTTCCGTTTATAGGGCCGTTGTAATAGCCCAGCTCTTTAAGTTTTTCTTGAACTTTTTTAACATCTTCGGGACGGAAGTTTACGTTACAGAGTATTGCGTCAAATACGATTTCGGGGCCTTTTATAAGAATTTTCTTTGTAGCGGTTTGTATTTCTTGTTTAACTTGGGGTTTGCTGCAGGAGGCATCTTTGACTAACTCTTTAACCTTTACAGTTATATACTCTGCGGGAACCAATTTTTTAACACATTTGGGTGGTTCTACCATAACTTGCCTTTTGATAGTTATATATTCAGCAGGAACTTCTACTTTACAGAAAATTCCATTATTTTCTTGCCATATAACTCTGGGGGGAACAACCTGTATTTTTTCCTCTTTTATCTCGTATTTAGGAGGAATAACCTCTATTTTGTGGTAAGCGGGCCTTATGACTATTTTCTTCTCAACGGTTTTGAACTGGGCTTGTTGGGCTTGCACTTTTACATCTACTTTCTTTATGTATTTGATTATTACTTCCTTATAGGTAGGAGGTTTAACCAACATACCGTAACAGCAACCTACCGGAGCATTTTCGGGTGGTCTTGCTTGGACAGGTGCCGTTTGCAAGATTGTTCTTATTTTTTGAAGTAACTCCTGGGGAGGTAGTTTTTTATAATCTCCCCAATCGTGAATTATTTTTTCCTCTTTGGAAATAATAACCTTTTGAGGTTGTTTAACGGAAACGGGAACCACCTGGGGAGGTTGGTTAACTTTTTCCTCTTCTATAGGAGCACATATTCGGTTAGTGTTGTTATTGGAGGGTTGGGATTGGATTTTAGTAGTCTGAGGATTAACAGCGGGCTTTGTCACTTGTTGTTTAACTTTAGGTTGGGCTGATTGGGTTGGAGTTTCTGTTGTTTGGGTAGTAGGAACGCACCCTTCTAAAATTCCATAACCATCAGGACATTGGCTTGGGCCTACTTCTAAGGAATAAGAATTGCTTGTTAAAAGGGCTCCGGCAAAGAGCGAAGCCAATAAAAGTTTCTTCCTCATAGGGAGGAAATTATATCTTTGTCGTCGCTCGGAAAACTTAATTAACAAATTCGCAAAGGGAAAAAGACAATAAAATTTATTAATTTTCGCTGATGTCCTCCCGCTCTATATTTATGTCGGAATAGTTTTCAAATCCGCTGGACTCCATATAGGTGCCATAAAGCTGTTCGTATTCTTCGGCACATTTTGCACAAAAACGGGTCCAGGGTATGGCACAAAGCCGCTCTTCGGGTATTTCGACCCCGCAACCTTCGCATATTCCGTAGGTGCCATTTTTTATTTTTTCCAAGGCATAGTCTATTTCCCTCAATATGAACATATCCCTTTGGGAGAGCTTGTCCAAAAGCTCTTCGGTATAGGTCATTTGACCGAGGTCTTCAAAGTCGGAAGGTTCTTTGTAATCCTCGCTTATTCTCTGTTGGGTTTCCTGCTTTTCAATGTAGCTTTTCAGGATTTTTTCTTTTTCCTCTTCCAGTCTCTTTCTGCACTCCTCATAGAGCTTTTCCCTTTCCATGGCCTCCTCCGATTTTTTTAGGTAAGTTTTTCAGATTTAAACCCAAATAGGGTTTTACTGTCAACTATTAAATTCCTTAAAATGTTCCCTTTGTGCAATTTCTTAAATCGACCAAATTTCGGTGGTTTTTAAGTATTTTGACCACCTTGGTAGGGGTCTTTTTAATAGCCTACTTTGTCCCCTTTGGACAACTGTTAAAGGCCCTCAGAGAAATTTCCATAAAAAGTTTGCTTCTGGGGTTTCTCCTTTATACGTTAAGCTTGGTTTTGAGAACCTTAAGATGGAAATATTACTACCCTCAAGCCAACTTGGGTTATCTGTTTACCATGACCGCCGCAAATACCTTTTTGAATAATGTTGTTCCCGCACGGTTGGGGGAACTTTCCATTTTTGCCTTTTTAAGGTCTTACGAAAAAGATATCCAAAAGTTGGTTAAAACTTTTTTAAAAGTTCGGTTGTTGGACGGCGTTAGTCTTATAACCCTTTTTGTGGTTGCCCTGTTGGCTGTTAAATATAACCTTTTGTTGGGTTTATTGGCGGGTTTTTTAGTTTACCCGTCGGTGGTGTTGTTTTCCAAAATTACAACCTTTGGAGGAAAAATTCCCTCCCTCAGTTGGGATTGGGTCGCTTTTTTCCTTTCGTTGGGAAGTATTTTTTCAAAACTCTTGGGGGTTTACATAGTTTTGGAATTTCTCAAGCTGGATTTCTGGCGTTTTACCGTAGGTTTTATCGGGGGCGAAATTAGCACTATATTGCCCTTTCATGCCTTTGCCGGCTTGGGCACCTACGAAGCTTCTTTTTCCTTAGCTCTAAAGCTATTTTTAGGGGAAAGTTTCGACCAAGGGGTAAAGGTGGCCTTTTTATCGCACGCCTTTTTACTCTTGTCTTCTACGATATTGGGAGGCTTATCTTTGTTGTTTTTGCTAAGAAAGGCTTTTAATAAATAAACCCCATGAAAGTTATTTTGGCTTCTTCCTCCCCACGAAGGAAGGAAATATTAAACCTGATAGGGTTGAAAAATTTTGAAACTGTTTCCCCTAAGGTAAAGGAAATTCCCGTATCTATGCCCCACGATGTGGTTAAGAATGCTCTAAAAAAAGCTAAGTGGGTCTTTAATGAAATCAAACCCAAAGGGGAAACTTTAATAATTGCTTCCGATACGGCGGTTTCTGTAAATGGACGATTTTTAGGAAAACCTAAAAATGAAGAGGAAGCAAGGAAAATGTTACAAACCCTTAGGGGTAGATGGCACAATGTTTACACCGCAATAAGTGTTATTTATTCCAAACCCCGCAAAAGGGTTATTAAATACCAGCTTGACCGTGCAAGGGTCTTTTTCAAACATATTTCCGACGATGAGATTGAATGGTATATCCAAACCGGCGAGCCTTTGGACAAGGCGGGAGCCTACGGAATACAAGGCTACGGTGCTCTTTTTGTGGAAAGAATAGTTGGGGATTACTTCACCGTTATGGGGATGTCTCCATCGGTGCTTTACGAAATTCTTCGGGATATTTTGGGAACCTACCGAACTTTGGAACTTTTAAAACCCCCTTCTAAGCAGAATATAAGCAACGACTAACCCATACAGGTAAATTCGAATTTTAAGATATTGGGAAGTATGTTGAAGATGGACATTAAAGGCCCCAAAGATTGGGATTTAGCCCGCTGGCTAAGGTTTATTGCCGGTAGCGTTTTGTTGTTGGTTACGGTAATAGGCATATTACCGGCTAAAGACGTCCATTGGTTTTGGAAGTTCTTCCTAATATTTATGGCTTTAAATCAAATACAGTCTGCATTTACCGACTGGTGTCCGGTAACCGATATATTGAGGGCTTTAAAAATTAAGGAATGTAAATGTTAAAAGAGGAAAAAAGGCTTATTGGCCCAGTTCGAACCTAACAAATCTTTTAACTTTTATCTTTCCACCCGCCTGTTTACCAACTTCTTCTATCAGTTTCTTAATAGACTTTTTCTCTTCTTTAATGAAAGGTTGCTCGAGAAGAACCTTTTCTTGGAAGAACTTTTTAAGTTTACCTTCGGCTATTCTTTCCAAAATGTTTTCGGGTTTACCTTCTTTTCTTGCCTGCTCTATGTAGATTTCTTTTTCCTTGTTTATAAGCTCTTGGGGGACTTCTTCAACGGTTAGATATTCGGGTCTCATTGCTGCTATCTGTAGAAGTAAATCTTTTATGAGTTCTTGAACTTCGGGTTTTTGGCAAATTTCGGGAGGCTCACATTCAATTTCTATCATTGCACCGATTCTGCCGGGAGGGTGGATGTAGGTGGCTACGGCCTGGCCTTCGCCTTCGGCGTCAAAGCGGGCAAATCTTTTGATTTGAATGTTTTCCCCAATTTTGGCGATGGCCTCTTTTACGAAAGTATCCACATCTTTGCCGGGTTCTATTTCGGTTTTTTTAAGCTCTTCAACGTCGCCCAAGCCTACATTTTTGAATTTGTCCTCTTTAGCTATTAGTTGGGCTATCTGTTTTACATAGTTTTGGAACAGTTCATTTCTGGCAACGAAGTCGGTTTCGCAGTTAACTTCCAATAGAACACCTTTGTTTCCCTCTTGGGTTGCAACAATCAAACCTTCCTTGGTTTCCCTGGAAGCTTTTTTGGCTGCTTTGGCCAATCCTCTTTTTCTTAAAATTTCCTTAGCCTTTTCAATATCACCTTCGGCCTCTTGAAGGGCTTTTTTACACTCGAGCATACCCGCACCGGTCATTTCCCTTAGCTGTTTAACCATAGCGGCGGTGATTTTTGCCATCTCTTTCTACCTCCTTAGCAAAGGATTATTAATTTTACCGACAAGGGTTTTATATTTATTGAGCCCAAAAAAGTTTAATTTAAACCAATCTAACAACAATAGTTTTTTCCGACCTTTTGAATACCATAAAGCTTTTTCGTAAAAAACAAAATACTTTCGGAGGTCTAAAAAGATATGAGAACCTGGGCTTTCGGCTATCCCAAGCTCGGTGAAAAAAGGGAATATAAAAAACTCTTAGAGGGCTTTTGGGCAGGCAAAATTTCCGAGGAAGAATTTCTAAAAGGTATTGAGCAGCTCGAAGCCTACCGTCTGAATACCTACAAAGAATTTGTAGACAGCGTTCCCGTAGGGGAGCTAAACCTCTACGACTTTATGCTCGATACCGCCCTGATGTTCGGCGTTATTCCCGAAAGATTTCAAGGCAAAGAGGGTTTAGACCTTTACTACGAAATGGCCCGCGGAAAGCAGGCCCTCGAAATGACCAAATGGTTTAATACAAACTACCACTATTTGGTTCCCGAAATAGAAAAGGCCGAGTTCGTTTTAAGGGAAAATAAACCTCTAAAAGCTTGGAAGGAAGCTAAAGAAAAATACGGTATAGAAGGCCGTCCCGTAATTATAGGCCCCTACACCTTCCTAAAGCTGTCTAAAACCCTTCAAAAGGTCGGTGAAGAGGGTGGTCTGCCTATTTACCACATGGAAAAAATCGAAGACCCCAAAATCCTCAAGGCTCTAATGGACAAACTTATTCCCGTATACAGACAAATGCTCCAAGAGCTAAAGGAAGCGGGCGTTAAAGAGGTTCAAATAGACGAACCCGCCTTTGTATTAAACCTAAGCGACGAAGAGGTTGCGATAATCGAAGAAGCCTATAAAGAATTAACCAAAGACCTCGAAGGGTTGGACATTTATGTTGTAACCTACTACGAGGGAATAGACGACCAATACTTCGAAAGGATTGTAAACCTTCCCGTTAGCGGTATAGGTTTGGATTTTGTTTCCTCCGAAAGGAACCTAAAAAATATCCGCCAAAAAGGTTTTCCCAAAGGTAAAAAACTGGTTGCGGGTGTAGTTCCCGGAAGAAACGTCTGGAGGCTCAATTTAAACAAAACAGCCGAAGTTCTAAAAGAACTTAAAGACCTGGTAGGGGAGGAAAATCTTATAATTTCCAACGCCCAGCCGCTGTATCACCTACCTATTACGGTGGCCCCCGAAAACAAACTCCCCGAAGGGTTAAAAGAAAGGCTATCCTTTGCCAAGGAAAGGTTGGAAGAGATAAAACTACTAAAGGGAATTTTAGAAGGGGACGAGGCGGCTATTGCTAAGGCCAACGAAATTGAAGAGCTCCTGTCCCGGCCCTTCGGTAGAAACGAAGAGGTTGTTAATCGTATTAAAAATCTAAAAGAGGAAGATTTTGTTAGGCAGCCCCCCTATGAGGAAAGGGATAAAACCCAAAGGGAACTTCTAAAGTTGCCTCTGTTCCCGACAACCACAATAGGTTCTTTCCCGCAAACTCCCGATGTAAGGAAGGCCCGTGTTAAATACAGAAAAGGGGAACTCTCCGAGGAAGAATATAAAAAGTTCATCCAAGGAAAAATTAAAGAGGCTATCCAGCTTCAAGAGGAGTTAGGTCTGGATGTTTTCGTTCACGGTGAGTTTGAACGTTCCGATATGGTTGAATACTTCGCCGAACTCTTGGACGGAATAGCGACCACCTCCCACGGTTGGGTAATTTCCTACGGTTCGAGGGTCTACCGTCCGCCCATAATTTACGGAGATGTTTCCCGCCCCAAAGCTATGACCGTTGAATGGATAACCTACGCCCAAAGCCTAACCGACAAACCCGTTAAGGGAATGCTTACCGGCCCCGTTACCATACTCAACTGGAGCTATGCCCGCGAAGATATCCCCCGCAGAGAAATAGCCTATCAAATAGCCCTTGCAATATTGGACGAAGTTTTAGACCTTGAAAGAAACGGAATTAAGATAATCCAAATAGACGAACCCGCCTTTAGGGAAGCGGTTCCCATCAAAAAAGAGGAGTGGGACGACTACTTCGACTGGGCTATAAAAGCCTTCCGACTATCCAACTCCAAAGTAAAACCCGAAACCCAAATCCACACCCACATGTGCTATTCCGACTTTAACGACATCATCGAGCAAATCTATGAAATGGACTTCGACGTTATCTCGATTGAGGCTTCCCGTTCCAAAGGTGAAATAATCGAAGCCTTTGAAAAATTCGGCAAATGGGACAGACAAATAGGCGTTGGTGTTTACGATATCCACTCTCCGGCTATTCCAACCAAAGAGGAAATGAAAGCTGTAATGCTCCGCGTTATGAAAGTTCTCCCCAAAGAGCTCCTATGGGTTAACCCCGACTGCGGTCTTAAAACCAGAAAGTGGGAAGAGGTTATTCCCGCCCTCAAAAATATGGTTGAAATGGCTAAAGAACTCCGTGAGGAATACGGAAATAAATAATCCCTTTAAGGGAAACTAATTCTTTTTCCTCTTTTTGTTTTTTTTTATTAACTTCCCTATAAGGGTTTTTGTGTTAAACAAAGCTTGGAAATTCCCTTCTTGTCCCTAACTTGGTCGAAACAAAAATCTATCTCCTTTCCTTCGGGGTCCATACCTTTTAAACAGAAATTTGGGACGGTATCCCCCACATCCAAAGGTTTTTTAATTTCCATAAATGTATTTTCCAAAAATTGACCGTCATTTCGGGACATAGCGGGAGGTGGGGGGAAATAGCGAGACACGGAAACCAGCATCAGACAAGGGTTTCCGAAACGCAAAAATTTCAAAAAGGGGTGGGGACCAATTTCTTGGAAAGTCTAACAGACCGCC
>Ga0256838_1000007_pt1 | contig 185491 bp, 190 predicted proteins | sample 4571419metaG_FD_185978 | JGI IMG/M metagenome (GOLD analysis project Ga0256838, IMG submission 185978) | Hydrothermal vent microbial communities from Guaymas Basin, Mexico - 4571-419 | ecosystem: Environmental > Aquatic > Marine > Hydrothermal vents | place: Mexico: Guaymas Basin | collected... | reverse complement strand
TGTAGACGACATTGATAAGGAAACATTACTAAGGATGTGGAAAGATATGGGATTAGATGGAGATCCCGATAATTTAGACTATATAATCTTTTATCAGGAGGATTGAGTCTCCTGATCTTTTTTTTTTCTTTACTCTCTTTTGAACTTCCCATGAATAATACAGTATAATAAGGAGAAAATATGTTAGCATTATTTATAACCCCACCTGTACTAAGTCCTGGTTGGACTCATGACGCAACAGACTGGCAGGTAGCAGAAGATCCCGACTTTAAAAACATTGTAAAGGAATCGCTGGGAGACACTAAAAACAAGTTAGTTAAGATATTCGACGATAGTGATTTGGATTATAGTAAGAGTTACTATGCTAGAGCCAGGGTTGTATTTAATAAAGGTCTATCAGAATGGTCTAATGTAGACATAGTGAAGTTTGAGGATTTGGATCCTATAAAAGTTACTCTGGATTTACCTACTCTATTAGCTACACCTGAGATAAAATTAAATTTTGATCCTAATAATGTTCCAGGAGGTCTATTTACGATCAGTACTACACCATTAAACGCATCTACCAATGTAAAACATATTGTCACTAATTGGATTATTGAAGATAGCAATAATAACGTAGTATGGAGTTCGTTAAATGATGGTGAGAATCTTACAGATATATTTGTGAGTTATCCAATTTTAAAAGAAGGAGAAACTTACTTTATAAAAGTATCTCATGTAGCTAGCAGTAATGATGTATCGCCTCTAGGAATACTTACGTTTACAGTGCCTAAGATTCCAGAGATTGAAGTATTATCTAATCTAACAGATATACCGGGAGATGAGGATTTAGTAGTGAAACTATCGCCTATTGAGAATCTTAAGACACTAGAATGGAGATTTTATGCAGCTGGGTTAAATACTATTAGTTTATTGGCTAATGATAGCACAGATACGACTACGTTTATAATAGATAACAAAAACTTTACAAACCCGCTAAGGACTTATATATTAGAACTTATTGCTGAACTTGATGATGGAACTAAATTAGGCCCTAAATATTATCCAGTAACAGTGCAGCAAACTACATATAACGATATAGAAAACACAGCTGAAAGCTAGGAGTCAGTATGATTAGCATAGACATCTCAGGATTTAAACGTGATCCTGAATATTTTAAGACTATACTAAAACAATCTGATAACAAGGTAGTTACCAAGAAAGATTTAATAGTCCTATTTCCTCAAAAGTTTGTTGACAAAGGATTGACAGACTTAGGCGTAGAATCATATGTCCTAGGCATTATAGCAATAGTGGATCCTGATACAGAAAAATATACAGTATTAAAAATACCAGGTAGATTACAAATGATGCCTATGGAGATAGAAAAAGTCTTAATAGATGACACTGAATATGTGATGTTAGAGTTTGAAGCAAATACTGATCTTATCTCAGATGCTAGAGTGGTGAAAGAAGTAGATTTTATGTTTGATATATTTGACACATTACTTATTAAAGGAAAAATGCCTTGGTATTTGAATTATAGAGATCCAGTAGATGTGTTTGCTAAGATGAAAAAATATACCGGTACAAAAGCAGCAAATAACAGAATGACGTTTGAATTACTCACTTCTATTATTGCTAGGTATAAGGATAATAAAAAAATACAATACAGAAACTATGTAAATGAAGCGGGGAAAGAAATTCCGGAATCACTGGCTTGGGTAGGACTAGAGAATATTTTCTATTCTTTTAACTCTACGCTATCTAAAGTAGCTGGAGCATATATGGAGCTAGGTATAGTATCTGCTATATTAGATCCAGAAAAAGAAATTTCAGACTTAGAACACGTAGTGAGAGAGTAAAGTACTCTCTCATGTGTTTTCTTTTGTTGATTATAGAATTGGTGAAATTAAGGAGAAGTTATGACAGTCTTAAAGCTGGAAAGTAAAAAAGATAAAAAAGGGATTAAACAGCCTATTATAAAAGATGAGAACGGATACTATAAAGTAGTGCTAGGAGAGTTTAATACATTTAACAGATCTGGAATCTACTATGAAGTACCTGATCCTGTGAAAGTTTTAGGACCCGGTACGCTAGTACATAGAAGAATAGAGAATGGAATCTTGATAGCCGAGAACGGACATCCTGATGTCTCTAATATTAAAGACAGAGCTGAACTATCTAGGGAAGTAATTAAACTAAGACCTGAAAACAAAATAGCACATATCAAAGCTATTGAGATTAAAAATCTAGGTAAAGTAGAACCTGGTTTTAAATATCCTGTATATAGAATCTATGGCTGGGTAAAGCCAGAAGGACCTCATAAAGAAATCCTACAGGAGGCGTTAGAAAATCCTGATGAAAATGTATATTTCTCTATAAGATCTTTAGTAAACCAAAGACGTGTAGGTAATATAATAATCAGGACATTTATTCTTATCTCTACGTGGGATTATGTCTATGAAGGCGGCATAGCGAATGCTTCACAGTGGAATGCTGCTGGCGTGGAAGACATTGATCTTACTGTAGATCTTGATCCAGCATCTGCGGAAAAACTAGTATCTGGTTTTGAAGGAAATTGTGAAGATGGTAAATGCGTGATAGATTGTATAAAATGTAATTTACCTAAAACTACTGAAAACATCATACTCAACTTTTAACATTCATCAGGATCTATTCCTGATGAATGACTTCCATTATTTCTTACTAACATATAACTTATAAGACAAAGCAAAACCAAAAAAGGAGTAGAAATGAGTAATTTTAGAAATTTAAAGAACATAACCGTTCTTAAAAGAGAAAACGGGTTCACTACGTTTATGCTTGGGCCTGGCAAAGGTAAGCCAGGTTACCACGACAATAGATTACCCTTTTTCAAGGAACTACTGCCCAATGAAGTGTTTGAGGCAGTAGTTACAAACCATGCTGATAACGTGTTTTTCTTCGTACCCCTGCAATGGTTCGAAGAAATAATTTTAGACAGTGAGCGCGATTTCGTCGTTATATACAAAATTATAGAAAATCTCAATACCCATCTAAAAGAAACTCTGCTAGAAAAACTTCAATGGGTAGTAAACATAGACAATTTCGTCTATGAAAGAGATGTGAGACTACTAGCGTCTCTCTTAGGATCGTCAACAGACGGAGGCGATCCTGAAATATGTCTCAACATTGAGTTCATGGAACTAATGTTGAGATTATACACAATTTATAGAAGAAGAAAGAGAAAGTTATTGAGAGAGTTAGGTGAAATTGCCTAACTCTCTTTTCTTTTTTATTAAAATCCGAAGTCTTCATCTAGATTAGTGTTCTGACAAGGTTTAAAATGCTCGCAGTCTTCTGGTATTGGTGCTTTCTTAGGGAATTGTAACATGGTGAATAATTTGTCTTCGTCTACTATAGTAGGTATCCTATGTTTACCTCTTTGTACCGTTAACACTGGTTTTCTATTTACAGTAGCCTTATGTAGAAATATCTCTAAATCTACTTCTTGATCTAATTGACTACTATGTGCGTAATAACCTTTACCAGGTAAATGTTTAACAAACTCAATAGCAGGAATACCATTCTTAATTAATCTTTTAGCCTCTGTAGAAATCTGGTGTGGTGTTACAAATAGTATTTTTCTTTTTGTCATTTCGTTTCTCATTCTCTTAAACAAATCTTTATACTCTGTACCTGCAGGTCCTTTTTGCACACAGCCTTCTGTACTTATTTGGGATAAGTAATCTGCAAATACTGCTTGAACTTCGTAACCATTCTTATTGTACTTATCTATTATGTCTACCATTTTCATGTATGTTGTTTTAGACGGGTCCATTCGCAATATTTTTAAATCAAAATTTGATTCTTCTTTCATATATTTCTTAAGCACGTTTTTCATTTCGTCCCTGTCTATTTTGTCCTTTGATGGGTCTACTGCTACACCTTCTTTTAGAAATTTAAAATAACTATAGAAGAACATGAGTACTACATTCATATCTTCTTCAAAACTGAAAAATATCATCAGTGGTTTTTTATCTTTGTCTTCTAGTTGAGGTTTATTTAATCTAGCTATTTGCAAGAATAATGATTTCGTAAATCCAGACTTATAATTATGCGGTAATGCCGAGATTAATACAAATTCTCCTTTACGTAATCCTCCTTGTAACATTTCATTTATACAGCTCCATCCCGTGCTGAATACCGTATTTGATTCTAATAATGCTGCTGAGTCTTCTACTGCTTTATGGAGCTTATCGTCGTTATCAAAATCTACTTCAGATATTATGCTATCGTCCTGTATCTCTTCAAAGTCTACTATTTCATGTATCTTCTCTACTAATTCACTTACTAGTTTTTTGACGTTCACGTTGCCTTTTAATTTCCTTCTGGTACCGTCCAGGATGTCTTTAACTTGTAACATAGCTAGAAAGTTTATTAACTCATTCTTTTTTACTCTATAGGCAGTGGCATCTACCTTGTTACTTATCTCCTGTAATACTAACGTAGAAAGAGTCGGTCTATCTATTAACGCTGTAGCTAAACTGCTTGCTAAACTACTCGGATCTTCTATTCCTTCCTCTAGAATATTATTTAAGATATTTAACAGATTGTTCAATAATTCTGCGTCGCCGTTAAAATACTTACCTTTATTTAACATAATGTGTTTAATTATTTCACGTCCAATATACTCAGATTTTAGTCCATTGTATAGTTTTTTCTCTGTAGCTAAAAGTAGTATGGTCTTTACTAATGCTTCTATTGCGTTCATGATTCTCCTTTGCTTAGCTTTAAATGATTCAAAACATGCCTATCTATAAAAGTATGAAGGATAAGAAATGAAATACACAGTACAACATGGTGTTAAGAAATCACCTATTCCGATACTTTTCATACCGGAAGATTTAAAAAATAATACAGAAGTTTTAGATCTGTTTTCTAAACACGCTAATTATATTTTGCATAAAGATAGTACCTATAGTGTTATCGACAGCGGAAGTTTAGCGAGAGCTCTATCTATGTTAACTCCGACAGAATTAGGATTGATTGCTACGTTTAATTCGCTCTTTTATTTAAGAAGAGACTTGAGTGGCTTAATTTTAGACAGAAAATTCATGAATAACTTCCTGGGGAATGTGGATGATTTTCAGGTAGTTTTACCTTCTTTAACTGAAGCGTTACGAGAAGTACTTCCATTAGATGTGGAAGTGATAGAACACATGAATAGCAAATACGTAGTAGTCGATAAATATACTATGACATTATTATCTAGTAATGGAGATATTCCAGATACTATTTACGGTGAGTTACTAGAACAAATACTGAACAGGCTCTTACCGACCGTAAGAGATAATGAACTATACAGATACTTACTGTTAAGACAATTCAATGCCTATCTCGCTATGAATAGGTAGTATACATGTATGCTATTGTAGCTATTTTATGATATCCAAATCTATATAAGGAGAACAAATGAACATTAGAAAACTTGGAGAAGTATTAAAGAGAGAACTTGATGCTGTGGCTGGATCAGCTAATAAAAATGCAGCATTAGCTTTAACTGGATTTGAAGGCGTTGATGCAGTTACTGCAGAAGCAGCTAGAGAATCAGCATCGACTGTAGAAAGCGCTATTGAAGCAGCTTTTGAAACAATCGAACTTGAAGGTGGTAAAATTCCTGAACACGTAGCAGAAGCAGCTAAAAAAGCAGCTCTATACGCAACAGCTACACCTGAAGTAATTAAAACAATCGTTAAGAACAGAAGCCTACCAGAAGTAGGTAACGAAGCTGTAGTAATTGATGCTACAATTTTCGATGGAGATGATATTAGTGCAGGTTTTGAAGCATTCGATGGTCAGAATGTAAAACCATCAGTATTCTTCACAGTACTATATAACACAATGGTAATGCAACAAGACCCTGTAGTAGAACTATTCTTCCCAATCATTCCTGTAGACCCTAAATCAGCAGGTGCTACTGTAACAGCAGTTATTGACAGCGTAATCAAAGAGGTTACAAGAAGTATTGATGGTGCAGTAAACAAAACTATGTTTGATAAAACACCATTGGTTAAAATTGTAAATGATCCTGAGAAAATTGATGTGGATAAAAACAGATTAGTTCCTGTTTATAGAACTCAATCAGCAGACAAATTTGTAGATGCACTTAGAACAGTAGTTAACTATAATGGTGAGAGCGTAACTACAGCACCTCTTAAAGTTGGTCAAGAAGTAAACCTATTAGGTATTTCTCAAACTGATAGCATGTTAGCTAGAGGAACTATGGATGAAACTGATGCACTTGATGCTAATGTGAAAATCACTGCACTTTACAGCAGCCTAACTGGTAAAGATAGTGAAGGTAATGAAGTTACAGAATACTTCAAACATGATCTAAGTCAATTACCAGCATTCTTTACATACAGCACAAGAGACCATAGCAAAGATTTAATCCTTACATTTAGTAGTGAAGATCTTGCAATGATCGCTGGTGAGACTAAAACAGCTACTGGTGCTGATTCACAAATCTTAGGTGGATTACCAGAAGGTTATACAGCTAAACTTAAACTAGTAATGAGCGGTAGTGGAAACACTCAATACGGAGACATTTCAGTATACGTAAACGAATTCAGATTAGTACAAGTTATTGATGCAGCAGGAAACATTGTAGATCCTACAACTGAAGTTTACGGACAATTTGAAGATGTGTTCAAAACTCTTAAAGCGGAAGGTTTTGAAGTAGAAGCTTACCTAACAAACACAAACGCAAGAATGAGAGGTCTATTGGTAACAGCTGATGTTTACACAGAAGTATTTACAGTACCTTATAGAACTGGTATTACTGTACAATTGCCAGTAGTAATAAATGGTGACGATGGTGACGCAACATATTTAAATACACAAATCAACGCTACTAGAGCGAAAATGAACATGAGCGGATTTAAAGTATTAACTGGTCTTATCGATTACCTAAGAACAGCTAAAACAATCGACGTGAAAATGACTGGTGTTTCTGATAAACTAGTTAATAAATGGTTCGATGAACAAACATTAGACTTAACTCAACTAGTAGATTCTATTAACAGCAATACTAGAGATGAAGACATTAGAAAAGCTCTTGTATTAAAAATCAAAAATGCAGCTACTAGAGCATTCCTAGAATCTAACTATGGAATTGCATTAAGCACACTTAGACCAGATCTTAAACCTACAATTATTATTGGTACAGATCCAGTAATTGGTCAATTCTTACTAGAAGATGGTGGAATTGCAAACGATGCACAATTCAACTATGAAATTAGAACATCTGCTAACCCACTAATCAGAGGTAAAGTAGTATTCTCATTCGGTGTATTTGACGATGCAAGAAATAAAGAACCAAATCCATTAAACTTCGGTCAATGCTTCTGGAGCCCAGAGTTAGTAATTAACGTTCTTAAAACTGTAAACGGTGCAACAAGAACTGAACTTACAACTATGCCAAGATATAGACATGTACCTAACCTACCAGTAATAGGTGTATTCAACATCACAAATATCGATGCAGTGCTTGGAAAAGTTCCAGTACAAATGAAAACTGTTTAATAGTAACAAAACATATAATCAGTAGCGAGGCTTGGCCTCCTACTGCATTATTTTTATCTTTGTTTACTTTGAAACATTATACAATAATATTAAGGAGTTTATATGGCCAAAAGAACTACTAGGACTAGAAGAACAAAAAAAGTAGAAGAGGAAGTAAAGCAGGTAGAAGAGAATATCACAAAACCAGAAGAAATTGAAGAACTTCCTCCAAAAGTAGAAGAGGAAGCACCTGCCGAAGAAACTAAAGTTGTAAATACTGAAGAAACTAAAGTTGTAAAACCTAAACAAACTAAAAAGAAAGTTGACGTTACACAACTGGATGTGAACACTCCGCAATACGTAGAAGAAGTATTGAGAAGTAGCAAAGATTTAGACGAGTTATTAGAGAATCTTAAAAAATCCCCTTTAACTAGATCATTAGCGACCAGACTGGCTACTTACAAGAAAGAAATGGATCCTAAAAGGGTAATGGATGCTAAGTATGGTGCAGGTAAAAATTATGATCTATATTTAGCTATTATTAATATAGCTAACACTGATGACATATCTAAATTCCAATTATTGTTTAAAGTACTAAATAAGGTATTTTTACTAGGCAAGAACGGAGCATTCTCTCCTATTAATCTATCCAGATACGATTATGAATGGAGATGGGGTGTAAAATCCAAAAAGAACTATGAGAGACTAGTAGAACTAATTTCTACATTAGCTCATCCTGGAAATAGAAAACAAATTGGTAAAACAATCAGTCTAGAAAAAGCAGTAGATGGTTTACCAGAAAAAGCTAAACACAATATTATCAGATTTTATCAAGGCACAAATTAATTCACTAGAGGTCTATTTAGACCTCTAGTGTCTATCTCGTTTCCTCTATATATCATTAAGGTAGACTACTGATAAAGAACGAACATAGAATCTAAATGATCTATATATCATTTAGACAGTACTACTACATTAGAGCCGGAATTCGGATAGTGCGTCTAGTGGATAAAGGAGAAGAGATGGTAATTGATGATAAAGTATTGACCGGGGTAGACCCGGAAAAAGACTATGACGATTATTTTCCATATATAAGTCATGTAGACTCAGGGAGATTTAGTCGATTAAAGTTATCCAGTCCAATGGATAAACCTAACATGAACTTTTATTATAAAAGACCACACCATAGAATGCATGTGTATACTAATGTCTATGGACTAAAAGCATTCTATAGTAGAGATGGTATAATACTGCCAGTAGAATATAACTCTTATCTTACTAAGATAATAGAAGGAAAGCCTGATGCGAAAGGCATTGTAATAATCAGATATTATACCATCTATATAGATAATAAAGCTGATTTAGAAGCTTTACAGTTTGTTTACAAATATAAATCACTACACTTACCAGAGGACGTGAGAAAAGAGATATCAGAAATACTAGACAAGCAATCTCACTTTAGATCTGGTTATATAGATATTAGACTAGTCGATTTCATAGACGAGAAATTACTTAGAGAAGCAAATGTACTGGAGTATAGAAAACTCAATATGTATTTCAGTAATAACATAGAAGCGCTATCCGAATTCTTACTGGACGATATACAGACAGAGGGAGGAAAACTACTACTAGACGCTAACGGTAAAGTGGTGATAGAAATAGGATTAGAATCTAACGATATTACACATAAAAGATTTGTCAACATCCTAGGAGAAGTCATCCCCTTAGTGTCTAAGAAGACAGATACTAGTAAAGACTTTATTACTATAAAGACTTATACAAACGGATATCTTTCCAAAGAGAAACATGTGTATGTGGATGATGAAAAAGAAGACCTATTTAAACATGTATATAAAGACGCCATTAGTTCACTAACAGAAGAAACAATTCTAAACACTCTGAAGGCAGAGTGTTTAGATAATCTTAATCTGTTAACTACTAGAGTAGAGTCTCTAGTAAGCATAAGAGAGTTGCTTGTGAAGAATGAGACTCTGTTCATAAAGCTAATGGATAGTCTGGCTAGACATGAGCTTAGTCTACGTCAGCTTGAAAAAGCTGAGTTTAGAGATATCCTAGATGTCTTTAAGACATTAAAGGGTATCTTCTAATTTTTAACTGGACATTATTAATATGTCCAAGTCATATACAAACGATTAAATTTTAATAAACAAAAGGAGGAGCAATGTCTTTAAATAAAAAGACCGTAGATAAAGTCAGAAAGCCTATCAACCACAAAGCAATGGATGGCCTAGTAAGACCATTGGTGGAAAAAATACCATACTATCTAGACAGCATTATAAAATCAGGAGTAGCTACCTTACCACCAGAAATAGGTCTTAGTTATAATGGTTGGAGAATGCTTTCTCCATATGAGTCTTACAACGAGCAGTTTAAAGGGAGTGGTAAGACTACTCTTGATACGTCTAAATCTACTCTCTATAAGGTGGTATTCAGCTTTAACTTCAGGGGAGAAGACATTAATAGAGTACTTTATCTACCGTATACGGAGAGAGGTGCCATCATTAGTCTTTCTGATGCGGTATACAGCATTGTGCCTGTATTGACCGACTACGTAATATCTCCTACTACTAAAGAAGTATTCTTAAGATTACTTAAAGACAAATTAATCTTTAAAAGGATAGAGAAGAACGTTATAAAAGATGGACTCAAGACTCCTGTATCCATAATAACAGCTCATGCTTACAAAATAGTGGAAGGTACGAATCAGAAAGTACCTATGGCATTATATCTATTTGTAAAGCATGGCTTTTATGGAGCATTTGAAAAATATCTAGGATTTAAACCTAAAATTATAAAAGGTATAGTGCCTGAAGATATGAAAAAAGATTATACGGTCTATGAAACAGTAGGAAAGAAACCTAGAATCCTAAATGATGATAACTACACACCACATGATATTAAGATCCTAGTACCTAAAGACAAAGTAAGTCCTGTTGTAGATACCATTGTAGGTAGTTTAATTACTACATTTGACCTACTAAATCAGTTCAGTAATTTCTTACCGGATATTTTAAGCGGTAGAAGTAAAATGCCTGAAAAAGAATTCTGGATGATGTTATTAGGTAAGACTATTTTCAGAAACAACTATAGACAGGAAAAAATATTATCCAGTATGGAGGAATATCTATCTTTGATCGACAGCTACATCGATCCTATCATAGAGTCAAAATTAAGAGAAAATGGCGTCTATGTTGATGACTTTTATGATTTGATTTTCTACATAATTAAGAACTATGATAAGTTAATTCTTAATTATGAAAAGAGATCTACGCAGATAGACAATAAGTATATCGACGTACTATATTACCTAATGTTTGAAACAATCTCCAGTATAAACAAATCTCTCTATGGAATTATAAAGGAGTATAACAAGAAAGGAGAAAGAATAACTACTAGAGACGTGGAAAACGTCTTCAACAAACAATTCACTCCTAAAAAGTTTTTTAGCAGTATTAAAGGTGGCAGTACTAATATAGCATTAATGCCGGTAGATTATTCTGGAGATAACTATGCGTTTAAGATTACGTCTATACTAGAAGACCAGAATAGAGGTAGAGGAGTAGAGAGAGATAAGAATGCTTCATTCCCTGCGTTTAGTAGAAACTTGCATGCCGAGGATCTTTACATTGGAAACATTCTATATCTTACGAAAAAGTCGCCTTCACCGAGATTTAGAATTAATCCGTTTGTAAAAGTCGACATAGAATCCGGTAAAATTCTACTAGATGATGAAATGAAAGAAAGATTGACGTTATTAGAAACAATGTTAGAAGGAAAATTCCAAGACGATAACATCTTAGAAAAAGAAGTTTTAGATACAGACCTAGACATTTAGGTCTGTATTCTTTTTTTATTTTGGTAAGCAAAAATAATCCACGTTTATAGGTTTAAGATCTATGAAATACGACATATAATTTTTTAAGTCTTCGAAGGTTTGTTTTATTAGCTTTTCATCATCAGGCACAAACGATCTTAATAACGCTGGTATGTATAATCTGGTATCAGGTTTATTTTTTTCTTTCATGTTACTGACCACTATGTGATTCTCTAACCACTCTATTCCATCATACATAATAATAGAATAATAATCGTCAAAATCAGTTAAGTCTTTATACGGATTAAAATAAGTTACTTCTATTTTGTATTCTAAGTTAGGTAGCGTGGAACTAATAGCTTTAACTAAGTTCTCTTTTTCAGATTCTGTTAATCTATAAGGAAACGTATTAATAGTTAGAGTCGGTATCTTCACTACTTCACGAATATGTGGGTTTAGAGTCACATAACTTATTTCTTGTATTATGATATCTGTAATCTTTGTCTTTACCGATAATGGTAACAACTTCTTATTTCTAAAACGATAAAATTCTTTAAACCTATAAAAATCTATTAACCCAAAACTATCTACTAACCTACTGTGGTAATAATCTTTCAATAACGCTTTACCAGCTAATTCGCTATCTAGAAAACTAAGTAAAGCAAACCTAGTATCCAGTAAAGAATCAACATCTACATATATCTTAAATGGTAACTTTACTTCCACGATATCTCCTTATTAAATATACATTAAAGAGTATAGCAGGAGTCCCGCTATACTCATAGATCAAATGTCTCGTCTATCCAGTTTCCCGAATCGCGTTTAGAATCTTCTGTCTCAAGTTTTAACTTACTGTTTCTAACAGCTAACATGTCCTTCAATACGCCTATTTCGTATTCCGTTAGTCTCATATACTCATTTAGACTCAATCCTGTATTTTTATAGATTTCTAACTCTAAGTATTCTAATACAGTTTGATTATAATCCGTAGTTAGAAACGGATCTTCTTCTTTTTTATACTCTACAGTCGCTAAGCTAGGTTTATCTATATGCTGCGGTAATTTCATCATATTGTCATAGGCGATATTCTTAATTACATCGGATTCAGGAAAGTTGAGTATAGTCTTAGGACTAAATTTTTTTACTGTCTGTAATACTAAATTTATTAGACCTATTTTGTCTTTCTCGGATACCAACGGAAGACGAATCAGATCTATGTATTTATCTGTTACGTGATAGTCCGATTCGTACTTCTCTAGGATGTAATCGACTAGCTCTCTGTCAATTCCTTCAATAACATCTGATATTGGTACCCGAGATGGGTAAAAAAATAGTCTAACATGTTTAATGGTATAAAGGATTTGAAATTACTCTTGTCTTCTTCTGATTTTTGTGTAGATCCACAAATAGGACACATAAAGTCAGGTATCCCTACAATACTTACTAAACTATTGTCTATGTAATCAGTAATCTTAGATTTGATATTCTTTCTAATCTTAGGCTGGTTAGATAACATTTCTAGGGACTTATGTAGATCTCCTACGTCATCCATAATTTTTCCGTTTACTACTATTCGTTTCACATAGTGAATGTATGTAGATAGGTACATCGTATTTAGAATAAGAATCTCTGCTTCCTTCTCGTCTTCAAATGCTTTACTACTCCTGATTATTTCATTAACCTTTTCATGTAGCAGGGTAATAAAATATTCTCCATGCATTAAGTATTTGTTTACACTAGGAGTTTCTACAACAATACTTACAGATGTATCTTCTAAGTTAATATTAATAGGTAGTTCTCCATTACCATCTAATGTTTCTTGATATTTCTTAACCTCATCAATCGAGACTGATTTACTAGCTCTTTTAGTCATTTGAGATTTATGCTCGGTAGATAGTTTATTCATATCCACCCATAGGGTCTTACTTAGATCTAAATTTATCTCAGCTTTGTATGTGCACTTAGGAACGTCGTTTTCTAACACTGCACTATTTTTACACTGTAGGATATAATTCACCCCTTTAGGATACATTGTTTTAAGTAAACCTAAGATTAGAGGATAAAGATCTTGTAGTTTGACATAATCCATGATATCTTCACCCTCTGGTAAGGATAGACTAGTGTCAATGATTTGTTCTTTTACTTTATTTATAATTATCTTGTTAAAAACAACTGAGTGATTACTAAAGACTAGTCCGTTGGTTTGTCTACCTATTCTACCAAATTCTTCAGACAGTTTTAACATCAAGTTTATTTTCTCTTGTTTAGTAAGAGGTTTTAATGTTACCCAGAAGCCGCTATGCCATAGCGGTACATGAGATAACATTCCTATACCTAATGCTTCTGCTAGTTTAAGCTTAGCTAGAGTACTATTGCTCGTTTGTTTAGTAGATACATTTTTTAAGACTAGTTTTTTATCATTAACGACAGGTTCGACATTAAGATCTTCTATGCTATCTCTTGCTCCTATATCATCAGGATTTGTTTTATCCATAGACTCTAATACCAATTCTACTGTTACTTTATCGTCAGTACTTAAGTCTTCTAAAATGTTTTCATTCTCTAATAACTCTTTTACGAATTTATCTAGGTCTGAATATTTAGAAACAGGAAGAATGATTTTTATTTCTTTCTTCCTAATTTTCTCTAGATCTAGCTCCTTAATATTCTCGTAAAACTTTTTATCATTCTCCATCTTTTTCTCCTGTATCCATATGTTTTTCTATCTCAGCTGCTAGGGCTGCTATTGATGTGTTAGCTAGTGTAACTACCTCATTAGTCAGTCCTCCATAGGCTAATGATAAGTTCATGTAGTGGTCTACCATTTTATCGTTATTTATATCTAACTCACCCATCCAGTAATAGTATTTCCCATCTTTTTCAGTAGAGTGTAGTTTTTTTAATTCGACCCATTTATTAACTAAATCTTCTAGAGATTTAACTACTCCATTGTAAACTTGCTGTACATCAGGATTACTGTCAATCACGTCTTTTAGGTTTTCTGATAACTTCATAATACTGGCGTTGATTTCTCCTAACGACTGTCTAAGTGCTAGGCTAGTATCTGCTAGATCTTCCCATTTTAATCTCTCATTATCTTCTACTTTTATTTTTTTCTTTTTACTCATGTGTGCTCCTTAATCTTGTTTTTAGTTTTATTATAGAAAGCCTAGTAGGCCCTACATCATATGATACACACGGATGATAAAAAATATTAAGGAGATGTTATGGAATTTATACCTTTAGACAATGAGATATATAAGCTTGTTAAGAAATATGGTAGTGACGATTTAGCACAGTCTATAAGTTATATCTATACGCAATTAGACGTTAACGGCGTTAAAGATTATATAGAAGAATTAGAAAACTGGACAGACGTGGATGAGGTAAACATCGATCCTATTCAGAGACATGATGCTGTGATTAATATAGCTAAGAAATATGCATTACAATTATTAAAGAGAAGGGGTATTATATTGGATAACGAAAAGTTACCAATGATACCAGTAAGATTTATAGTAGATATACTAATAGCTTCTGATGGTTTATTAAACATGGACATAGGTGATGCTTTATATATAGAAGGTATTCTGAATGATTGTATCGATAACAGTAACCTGGATAAGTTATACTTGATACTATTTTATTTTAACCCTAATATTAATACTACTGACCTCATGGAGTATGTAGAAGATGTACCGGACGCACTTATCGAGAAAATAAGAAATGCTGTAACAGCCATACTTACAAAATCTGATATTACGATGGACGGTATTACAGAAGCATCTAAGACATCAGACGTAGTAAGCAAGATAGTGGATAGGTTTATTAAACTAGGTTTAAAAACTTTACCAGAGACTCTAGAACTTATAATAAATGATCCTTACTATATTGTAGGTATGAAGAACAACTATGACAGCTTAAGAAGCGGTTTATTAAAGAAATTCAAATATTTGATATCTGAGTTAGAAAACGAAGATAGTGTTACAAATGATAACCCTATCATTAGTCTTATAAAGGACGTTTTAGTAGACCTTTACATATTAGCTATTATTAACAAAGATTATGAAGATTTACCAGAACAAGTATCTTCTATAATCTCTGGTCTGGAATTTTATAAACTTAAACAATTGTTACAAGATATTAACAACAAGATTAGATCAGATATTTTAGAAAATGAAGAGTTTAGGAAATTATTCGACAGATTGGAAAAAATAGTTTACGGAGAAGAAGATGAAACTAATTGATTATTTAAAATATGCATTTGATAATGGTCTGCCTAACGACCTTACCTGGATTACAGATATGTTTACAATTGTAGTAGACGGGCATGAGGACAATTATATTAGAAAAGAAAAAGGCAAATTATTTTTAAAGGTAAACGATAAAGAGGTTGAGATACCCATAGAGAGTAATAAACCTTTCCTAACTCCTAAGCAAAAAATTAAGGCTCCTAAAGGCTTGATAACTAATCTTACTGAAGATATTGAAACCACTATAGGTAGACTAATAATGAATTATCTACTTCTAGCGGAATGCTTTGGAAATAAGATACCGTATATGAATAAAGAGATGAAGTTCTCAGACATCGAATCTATTATAGAGAAAAACTTAGTAAACGACGATGATCCTGAAGCAGATAAGAAGATTACGGTATCCGAGTATAAAAAGTATATGGATACAGGATTATACATAATGAATTTTAATAGAGTATTTTCGGTGTCAATTACCGAGAAATCGTCTCTGCCTCCCGAAGGAATTGAAGAGTATAAAAAGCAGTTAATCGAAGAGCTAAAGAAGAAGTATGGACCACATGCTCTAGAAGATAAGAAAGTGGTAGCAGAGCTTGAAAAGAAATTATTAGAATACGACAGGGAGTGGTTAGAGGGAGATCCTGCGTATGGTAAACTTATCTCTGGTAAAGTAGTAGGTGCTAGAAAGAAAATGTTTATAATGTATGGTACAGCTATGGAGTTTACGCCTAGTAATAAAGCTAAACTGTTAGAAACATCTCTATACGAAGGATATCCTAAAGATCCAGAGAAACTAGCGTTATTGTTTAACGATAGTAGATTAGCATCGTACAGTAGGGGAGCTGAGACACAAAAAGGAGGAGTAGCTGCAAAGGTATCCTTAAGAGCTACTAACGATATAAAAATATTAGATAAAGATTGTGGAACTAAATTTTATATCCCTACACTCATAACTGAAGACAATTATAAGAACTACTTATATAGATATTACTTCGACAATAATGGAAAAACAGTAGAAATAACTGAGGAAAATGTAAAGAACCTGATAGGTAAAACAATAAAATTGAGAACACCTATGTATTGCAACTTAGAACATCATTATTGCGTTTACTGTACTTCTTCTAAATTAAAAGGTAAAGAGAATGCTATTGCGTTATTAGTAACTGAGACATCCGGGGCTATTCTAAATGAATCCCTTAAGAAGATGCATAAGTCGGGTTCTGTAGAACTAACAGAGTTCGATATCTATGATGAGATCAGCTAGTGATTCTAGCTGATCTTAATTTACTATTTACCCTACTATGAGATAAAATTTAAGGAGTGAAAATGGATGATTTTGATTTTTCTTTCGAGGAAGAAAAAGAAGGAACATTTGAGAAAGATTACACAGAGACTACTTTTGAAAAGAAGTCGGATAATACACCTAGCAAAAACAGCTGGAGATCTAAAGATAATAACAACTGGAAAAAGAAGAAGAGATTAAACGAAATTGATTTGTTCAAAAAAGAACCAGTACCTGCTGAACCTCTAGATCTTGATAAATTAAAAGTAGGAAAAGTTGTCACAATCGTGTTTCCTGATAAAAACTTTGAAATTACTGATGAGGAAAAGAAAAAGTTTTGGAATATTCTAAAATTGTTAGATATGGCTAATTACAGAGTAAGGTTCTTATGTAATACCGTAAATCCTATTTTAGATATACTGCCTAAAGCAATAGATGAGGATAAAGTGGAGGTAGTCAAGCCTTGGGATAAGTTTTGTAAATCCGGTAAGTATAAGAAGCTGTTTCCTACCGATGATAATATCAAAACAGCATCTTATTATTATCCTAAGTTTGACAAACTACCTACAGCCGTTAAGTTCATTAACAGCGCATTGATGACTGTATTACTAGGACCTAAGAACGATGATGCTTTAGAGATGGCAATCGTTTATGACCCGTACTACGACGGTAAGAAAATAGATTTTAGTAAATCTAAGGATACGGCTTTCTGGTACTGGTTCCCTAAGAAATTAAAAGATGTAGGTGTGTCTGTTTATAATTTAGCTAAAGATGAAGATTACTATAGCCTGGTAAAATTACTGAAGTAATAGCTCGTTTAAACGAGCTATTACCGTATATTTTTATTATTATGTGATTAATACACGTGTAGCACGGTAAAAGAGGAGAATGTGATGGAATACTTGGACTTTGATTACGAATTCCTTGATCCTGGTAAGATTACTGAAACCATACAACAAGAACTAACTGAATTGTTATTAAACATCAAACTTAGATATACTAAGATAAAGAATAACACGCATACTGTGATAATAGATGAGTCTATTTGGACGTATCTTAGTGATTTATCATTAAGACTGGATACATTAGACCCATCTATTATTGACAATAATATTAAAGAGGAACTGATTAGTGTCTTCGATGACCTAAGTGAAATTATAGACGCCAACATGATACCAAAACCATACAGGGCAAGATAGCCCTGTATGGTGGTATGTGGCTTTATACTGCTACTTCTAATTCGTATAGGCTAGGGAAGTTTAACATCGTGCTACACCATTCTACTGCATTTGTTTTTCCATATAACATATTGATATTCTGTTTCTTTAGTTCAGGTATTTCAATACCTTCTATTGCTATTATTTCTCTGTGTGTAGTATCCTTGGATACATTAGCAGCTTTAGTCGCTGACGGATATGAAGATACAGCATCACTATCGTATACGAAACTACGTATATTTGTATGTATATGTTCTGCTTCTTCTAATACTTTCAACCCGTTCTCTCTAATTCTATAACCAGGCATTGTGACTATCCAGTCTCCTAGACCTAGTAATTTATCACTGTCCACTTTGTTAGGTCTTACACCTAGCACTCTTTTATCACGTTTTCTAGTTAAATAAAAGAATTCTAATCCATCTACTAACTTTTTAGGACCTGAGTTAAATACATCAAAATGACTGATATCGCATAAGATAGGCACAGCTAGTTCCAAATCTTTTGTTTTCTTATCTAACTCTAGCATAGACATAGCGTCCCAGATGTTGTAGACTACATACTCTATGGGTTTATTTTCTACCATGTGTATATGCCACTCGATACCTTTCACGCCTTCGTCTGTATCGAATTTTAGTTTCTTAGCTACTCCTTCGTATTTTAGAATATTGTCTAAACTGTATCCTCCTGGTACATTCTTGCCTCCTACCCTCACATATCTATGAGCTGACATAGCATCTATTATGTAGAAATTGGATGTAGTCTTAACGGTATGCCATTGTTCTTCTGGGTTAATAGGAATGACTTTACCGGATTCTGTTACTTTCTGTTTCTTACCTTGTTTATATTTAAAGAATTTATATTTCTCAGGAATCTTTTCATAATGGAATACATCTTCTGGTTTTACTCCAAAATGTTCTAACCTCTCTACAATAGTAGGGATATCGTAATCTAGGTTCCAAATAGCCATAAAATCTACATCAGCTTCGTTTGCTGTTTTAAAGATGGCTTTGAGTAAGTCTACTTCGTTATCGAAAATTCTTATATCTAATTCAGGATTACCTAGACTGTGTTCTGGAATATGTTTGTCATATGTATCTTTTATCCTCTCTACAGGATTAGGAATCCCTTTAATAAAACTTTTTAATAGATAAGTAGATACTTTTTTCGGTGTAGCGAAAGTAGCTACAATAATTTCATTAGTTTTTACATTTACCTCAATATCGAATGTACCCACTCTGTACGGAGTAACATGTCCTCCATATTTCTTTATATAACTGTATTTAAGAAATGTCCTGCTGTCTACGTCTATACCATATAGATAAGGAGAATCTTTCAGTCTACCTAAGTCAGTAATTCCCTGATATCTATCTCCTAATCTAGGAGCTATGTTTTTAGCTAAATCAGACTCAGTAGATAGAAACATATCCACTTTAGCTAATTCTTCGGATTCTTTCTTTTCATCATGGTCTCTGTATATTGGTTTAGTTACCCAAAATGGTCTCCTATAGTTTTTAATTATCCTAATGTTGTCTATCTTTCTTCCGTCTTTTTTAGTAATAAGTTCTCTTACGATATGCACGTCTTCACCTACTTCTTTCTTAGAGAGGTGTGTTATGAAGCGAGGTTCTACAATATCTCCTTCTTCTATAGGTAAGTTTAACTCAGCCATATATTTTTCCTTCTAATAATTTTCTGTCTTCACAGTCACCTAGGTTTAAGTAATTGAGCATACCTAGGCTATATAGGTCAGTAATTTGAGATAAGATGTTACTAGGATAATCTATGCCAAACTCATTTGAGTATTCAAACATTCCCCAGCACTTAGGGTTATAAATGTGATCTTTCGTTATTTCGTCTCCGTTTATCCATAAATCCAGTGATACAGCACAATGAGGCATATCTTTGTTAAATTCTATTAACTTTTCATATATGTCTGTTAATAATGTTTCTGACTTAAATTCCTCTAGTATAAATCTATCAAAATCTATTACTTCGTGTTTTCTTTCTTCTTCAGAACCGGGTCTATATCCTTTTCTTTTTTCCACTATTAGTAAGGGCTTATTATTTTTCATTACGTTTTTGAACATTAAAATTCTAAACTCATGAGTAAACATCGTTTCTTCTTGCATTACTAGACATTCTCCGCTTAATGCTTTTATAGCTTTATATAATACTCTTTTTTCTGTTTCTGATCTAGTCAGACCTGTATCCACTTTATACTTTTTTATAAATGCCTCATGATCTCTATGTTGTTCGCTATCCATATATGCTGTTTCAAATAGCATTTGTCTAAATTCATCTTTAGTTACAAAGTGCTTTCCTACACCCCTAGCTTGGTTTTTTATTTTAATAATGTATTTCTTTTTCTCATCCATCGAGTTAAGGTAATGATGTATGTCATGCGCTACATACGTTTTTGGAATATTAAAATGTTTCTTCAGTCTCCTTAACATTTCCACGTAATCAGGAAGAATATCTAAATAAGATCCTGATATTTCTTTAAACAATATTATCTCCTCAATAGTCTTAGGATTAAACTTAGCTCCAAAATAACCTAATCTTCTAATACCATTATCATTGTCATCAAGACTACTTATCATCTTTACATTAGTCCAATCTCTTACATAAATTACTGTAGTGTTAGGTAGACTTATTAATAATCTGTTTTGTTCAAATATATCGGTAAATATCACTGGCTTCATTATTTCTCCTTTATTGTTTATTTCATCTATTAGCCCGGGGTAAAAGTTTCTATGAATGATTTTAGGAATTTACAATAAGGAATAAGAAATGGCAGGATTTACGATATATATTACACCGGTAATTACCCAAAATAACTTAGAACATACTGCTACTAGCTGGCAGATATCTGAAAAGCCGGATTTTAGCGAATTATTAATAGATGATCAAGAGGATAAAGAGAATCTACTCAGTCTTAGAGTAGATTTACCTCTTACTAAGGATGATGTCTACTATGTAAGACATAAATTACATTTTAGCGATGGTCGAGAAACAGATTGGAGCAGACCTTCAGTGGTTACTAAAAACGGTGATGGATTTAGTTTTAATAACACAATAATTATCACGCCTAAAGTATGGTTAGACGATATTAGTAATGTAAACACACCATTAGGCGGGTTCAAGATTAAGACTAGCGACTTTACACTTTTCATGGGTGTAGGTAATCATTTAGCTACTGATTGGATTATTGAAGACAGTGAAGGTACCGTTATTTGGGAAAGATTAAGAGATAAACATAATCTTACCGGAATCAGATTACCAGCAGATATATTAAAACCTGGTAAAGCTTATTACTTAAAAGTAAGACATATATCTGATACTAACTCTGTAAGTAACTATGGTAAATTGTTAATAATTACGGATCCTAAACTTTCACCATCTTCAGTTGTTAGCGGTACAACTGATGATACTTTATTACAACAAAATGCTGAATTATTAGACAGAGTAAGATACTTAGAAGAACAACTAAACGAGACTTTAAGTAAATTAGTTGCATGTACGATTGGTAGTAGCCTTTGCTATGATACTGAAGAGAATGATGATACTGAAAACAATTAATAGATAATAATTTATAAGGAGAATTTATGGCAGCACCTATTCTTCCATGGGAAGTAATAACTGAAAACGTGATAAATGTTTCTGAGGTCCTCAATGACCTATTGGATATGGAGACACCTAAAGATGTCTCTTGGGTAGTAAAGGATGAGGAAGGTAATATTATAGAAGTTAACGTACCCAATGTAGCTAAGTTATTTGAAATATATGGTAAAAAGTATTTAGGAGCATATGACAAAGATCCAGTTACTAAGCCAGATGGTACCGCTCTACAATTAGGAGACCTGTATTTCAATACTACAGATAATAAGATGTATGTGTATACTAGTAACGGTTGGGAAATTGCTGTAGGATATGTAGATGCTATTAGTAAGTCTCAAACGTTTGTAGGGGATGGACAAACTACTGTCTTTACTGTAGATGGAGGCTATAATGTAGGAAATATTCAAGTTTACTTAAACGGGGTAAATGTAACTAACGATGTTACTGCAGATGATTTCACTACTATTAAGTTTAAAGAAGCTCCTGCTGAAAATGATGAAATCTATGTAATGGCTCTAGGTAGCTTTAGTGTAGCTGACACATATGACAAAGATACAATAGATAGATTGGTAGTTAATAAAACAACTACAGTAAATCCAGACAATGCTAATAGTATTGTACTAGAGAACGGTATGTATTTACTAGTAGATACTACTGATGGTGAAGTTAACTTAAAACTACCATCAAATCCTGCTGACGGAGCAAGATTGTGTGTCCATGATTATGCAGGGAATTTTGATGTAAATAATGTGCATCTAGAGGGCAATGGTAAACAAATAAATGACAGTGATGGTATTGTTTTGGATATCAAATACGGTAAATTTGAATTAGTTTATTTTGCAGATATAGATAAATGGCTAATTAGTCAATAAGGAGTGATGTATGTATAGAAAATTTTCTGATATTTTAACAACTCAAACAGTTGATACTAGATTCAAAACAGTGATAGTGGATCCGGACAACGGTAGTCCTGACGGCGACGGTACTGAAAATAGACCAATAGATACAATACCTCATGCTCTAGACTTTCTTAACGACAGTCATTGCGTGCATGGCGTAATATATCTTCTTCCTGGTAAGACATACAGGGTCGATACAGCTACAGAAGGTGATTGGAATCCTATCATAAGGACGCCTATTTTACACATAACCGCTCTATCTGACACGGCTTTATCGGCGAGTGAACAGCCTAGGATAGAGATTGCTTCAAAGGTAGCAGATGGTCACCGTTTAGCGTACTCGTTATCACCTGGTGCTAACAATATATTTACATATTTTTACAATGTATTTCTTTACGGAGAGCAAGGCGACACTAATTATAGTAAGAGTAATCATTTCTCTCTTATAGATGTTTTTGGTGCAACCGGAGTCATGTTTCAAAACTGTAGAATAGAATCAGGATCACATTGCGTAGTTTCTATAAGAGATGATTCGTCTGGCGACGTAGTGTTTAACAATTGCGGTATTAAGGCAATAGACACGTTAGCCTTAGTTGATATCAATTTTTCTACTGCCAGACTATCAGGATATAGCAATGGTTTTGATACTGATACTATATACAAAGTTTATGGTGTGAAGACAGACTCTAACGGAGCATATCAGAATGCTCTAATAGATATAGATAATAGTAATGATGCTAAATTAGACTGGTAAAAGGACGCATGATGATTAGATATTTATGGGTAGATAAAAACGCGATTTATAATAATATAACTGAGGATCGAGCTTTAAAACTACTAGGAGAAGATCTAGATAGAGCCAAAATCTTAGTATTAAATACTATAAACTGGAGAACAGGTGATTACATAAAAAACAATATAGGCGGGAACACTAAATTAAGTGCTGTAAATAGTAAATTGATTTCCCTGTTGGCTAAATTGATAAACGATTTGAATCCTGACTTAAACATCCTAACAGAGACAGAGAAAAATATATTTACTAACTTATTGACTATGAGCGAAAATGGTTATTCTGACAGCAATCTAGCTTTAAATACCACTGAATTAGTTTTAGAAGCTTTGAATAATTCAGAGTTATTAATATCAGAAGTTAATAATGCTGAATCTGTTAGTGATTTAATTAATATATTAGAGAAGATAAAGTAAGGAGAAGATAATGAGCAAAGCACTTCAAAACTCTCAAGTCCCTAACTTAATCCCGTCTTTTACGGGATTTAAGAATAGAATAATAAACGGTAGATTTAATGTTTGGCAGAGAGGACTGCAATTCCAGCAAAATAAAGTAGTAACCGCTGATAGATGGATAGTATACGATAGCAAAAATGGATCGGATAAAGCAGCACTAGTGACTAATGAGTCAGGTCTAACAATTACGTTAAACGATGACTACACTGCCGATACTGATTACATAAATTTAATGCAAAGAATAGAAAGATGGTTTTTACCGTATAGTACAGAGGATTCTGTTCTATCAGCATTAATTAATCCAAATAGAGATATAAAGATTTCTGTCTTCGTAAGTTTAACTACTAAAGGCACGGAAGTAGACGGCGAATACATATACTATAAGGAATTTTATCTAAAAGCAAATACAGATAATAAGATAGTATTAAAGATACCGCGCGTTGATAAACAGTATGAGGATGGAGTATCGGCTATAGACGAAGGAGGAAGAGTAAACTTCATTATTTCTGAGGCAAGAAGCAAATTCATAGGCGGCAAAGCAGAAAACTGGGATAATACTGATAAATGGTGCGATAGCGCCTTAACGCCTAGCAGTGGGTTAAAGGTTAGTTTTAAATATGTTCAGTTAGAACCAGGTACTGAAGCATCTGCACCAGAAGCCATACCTTTTGATGTAGAACTAAATAGATGCATGAGATATTTCGAGAAAATATCCACAGCGGTATTAAAAGCTGATTTTGATGACGATACATTCGGTATAGTTTATTTCAAACAGGTAAAAAGAAATCATCCAATAATAGGCTTTAAATCTCCTGAAACAGGCGCTAGAGGAAAAATGGCGTATTGGACTAATGACACGCAAGCTTTTGCGGATGTTGATGTATATGTAGTCTCTATGAATGAGATTAACTTCATAGATACACGTCAATGCGTCTTGATAGGTAATAAAGCGTATATCCCTAGAGATTCTGAAGGCAACTTTGCAACAAATGATGCTATGGGTTACACTATTGTTTATATCGACTCGGAAATCTATAATGAGACAGATGTGAATACAGTAACAACACATTTTTAGAAGGATAAAGAATGATTGGTAGGATTAAAGAAATCAGGAACATAGAAACAGGAGACTTGACTGGTTATATGTACAACAGCATGTTTGTACCGCTGGACACTAACAATGAGATTTACAGACTAATTCAAAAATGGATCGAGGCAGGTAATATACCTGAACCTGCCTTTACAAACGAAGAAAGATTAGAGTACTTTAAAAACAAATTATTAAATAAACTTAAAACTATTACAGAGAATAGATTACAAAAATCGACAATTCATTCTACTACTATAGATAAAGATATAGATGCGGGTTATAAAGCCCTTACAAATATTGACGGACTCTTATCTATTTTAGAAGATGATACCGATACAGTGGAATTCAGATTAGCCGATAACACATTCGTTACTGTAACTAAAGCTGATTTAAAAGCTATTAAAAAAGAAATCATTTTAGCAGGTCAGGAAGTATATAAAACTAAATGGACTATTGAAGAACAGATTAATGCATTGACTGATTTAGAAAAAGCCATTAACGCTAGTATAGATTTTGATAATAAAACATTAGTTATAAAGACGGCAGAGAGCTAGTGCTCCTGTCGTCTTAACTTGAATTCTAATAAAGGAGATAATATGTTAATACCAGTAAATGGCATACCTTATATAGAGGTTAACACTACTGATCCAGGTATTCCTGAAGGAAAATTCAAATATAAAATATTAAACCTGGATGTAAAAGACGGATACACTCATACTTCTACTAGTTGGTATGTAGAAGATGAAAATAATAATCCTGTAATAGATAGACCTAACGATACAGACAACTTAACTGTACTATACGTCGATAAATCACTTTTCAGAGTAGGTGTAGAATATAATGTAATGGTTACACTTAATTTCGAAGATGCAGATGGTAATCCTGTACAGTTTAGATTAAATAGTTTACCATACGTAGCTGATAAAACTACTGCCAATGAGTTAGAACCAGTACTATCTGAAAATTACGTATTAGAGCTAAATGATAGTTTAGAAGAGGTACATGATGTGGCTAATGAATTATTAACTAACACTGTAGCTACTATTATATACAGTACAGCTAAAACAATTTAAGGAGAATAAAATGGCATTACCATGGAGAACGATATCCGAGAATGTGATAAACATCAGCAAAGTACTGAATGATCTCCTAGACCCAGTAAATGATAAAGATATCATGTGGGTGGTAAGAGACCAATTAGGCAATGTTATTGAAAAGAAGATACCTAATATTAGTAAACTGATTAATGTATTTGGTAAAAGATATATTGGAGCATATGAAGGAACACCTTCGAGTAGACCAGATGGAGCTCCATTACAACCAGGAGATTATTACTTAGACATTAACGATAAAAAACTCAAGTTTTTTGATGGAAGCGGTTGGCTAGATACATTACCAGAAGTAGCAGCACAAATAAACTTAGATAAGTATATAACTGAAACACCTAAGGTCAGTGGACCTAGTAAAGTCTACGTTGGAACAGTAGCGGAATATAATATTCTAAATTATGATCCTAAATCTATATATTATGTCTTTACTAGTGCAGGTGAAGCTGTCTTAAATAATAATAAACTACTAATCAATTTGGAGAATATATCAGAATCTACTACAATAGAAATTAAATTAGCAGCAGCTAAGCCGGGTTACTTAATTAGTGATCCTGTGATATTTTACTTAAAGGCTGAATTAGTTCCTGAAGTAAGTGACCAGATAATAAATAACGATGATCCTATTGTGTATATGGATGGAGATAATTCAGTAAACTTTGAATATTTAACTACCTCTGATAATACAGACGGAATGAGATAAAAGGAGAGAACATGAATATTTTATTTACACCTGAAAACAGGATCTATGATAAAACAAAAGAGGCGTTTTACGCGGAAACATATGTAGAGCAAGACGCGACAGATAAGAACTGGACTAGTGTTAAAGATAATAGCTTAACTACTAAAGGTTTTAGACTATTTCCATATGGAAAAGACAAGGTAGTTTTGCCTTATAATGCAGTTCGTGATATATGTAGGCCGGTGACTGATGAAAGCGTTATAGACGAAATAATGATGAAGTTAAGTAAAAATAAAAACTTGCTATTAATAAAAAACGACAATACTATGGAGGAAACAGAGGCTTCGTTTATTGATTATAATACTATAAATGGCGCAGGAGTCACGTATCTAGATATATTAGGCGATCGTTCGGCTATAGGACTATTTAGATTCGAAGGTAACATAGATAATGAATTTAAGTATATCCCAGGTAGAGTAACCGATGGTAACACGTATAATAATACTGACACGCCAGATCCTGCCGACGTGACCCCGCTGTTTACTAATGGTAAATACGGGTACGCCTTGAAAGTTAACCCAGACCATAGATTCGGTGTATCTACTAAGTTAGCAGATTATCTCGATGATGAATTAACAGTGAGTTTCTGGTTTAACTGGAATGGCGATTATCCAACAGTCGGAGACACTACATACGATATCACATTGCTTAATGCTGGTTATCGTCTTTATGAATTAGGTATCGACAGTGATGGTGAACTAGTATACGCAGCAGGTGAAGATAACTGGACATGGACAAAAACCGGGTTTAAGATTGATCCTGATAAGTGGTACCATGTTACTTCAGGATACAATAAATCAACTGGGTATCTAAATATTTATATAAATGGCGAATTAGTATTCGGGGACACTGTAAGTGCTAGTAACAAAGACTGGTTGTATAGTGGAGGCAACGAAGAATCCAATTACCTTATTGAATTAGGTATCTTAACTAGATATGACGCGAAATATAATATATCAGTAACGGGCTACATAGACCAAGTAAGATTGTTTAAGAAAGTGCTAAACGATAATGAAGCTTCTATAGTGTACAATGAAGCATTGAAGTGTAACGTGTACGATATTTCAAATCTAAACTTAGAAGAAGAACCAAAATTAATAACGTTTAAAGGCAATGATAAACTTGCATTCCATACTGATGAAGAAGTATTTAGTACGTTTGAGACTGTACCAGTAGAAATGAAGTTAGGTTCTGATAACGTTATTAAGAGTAATGCCCTGCCTATTACAAATGTTGACGAGGAAGACATATTATTAACTACTAAAGGTTCTAAGGTACTAACTAAAGATGATATTACCCTAGAAGGTACACTTAGTAAAGCTAATGTATTTGAAAATGAAGATAGTGAAGTTGTAGCAGTATTTACATTTGATAAGTCTACTACAGAAGATCTTACAGGAAATCATACAGCAGAAGTAATAGGTACTGAGCAATATGACGACGGAGTATTCGGAGGCAAGGCACTGCTATACGATGGAAGCAGCTATCTAAAGACAAATATTGATACATTACCAGATGAATTCTCATTAAGTTTTTGGTATTATCCAGCTACCGATCCTCTAGAAAATACTACTGATAATAACGATAACACAACCATATTCACTATTAGTAAAGATAATTCAAACACACTCCAATTATGGAAGAATGTAGCAGTGAGTACACATAACGGGAATGTAGGAACAACATACGCAGTAGTTGCTGGTACTGAAAATCCTAAATTTATAACCAGTCTGGATGATTATTTCACTACTGGTAAATGGCATCACATTGTAGTTACCAACAATGGAAACATTTGTATTAACGGAAAACTAGTAGCAGAGGATCTCTTTGAAATTCCTGGAAGTATAATAAATACACCAATTGTATTCGGCGCTGATATTGATGATAATAACGGTAGTACGGTCTATAATAATTTCTTATCTGCAGGAGATAAAATTGATCAAATTAGAATTACTGGTAGAGTATTAAATAGTGACGAGGTATACAGTCTCTACAAGGAACAAATTAAAAGAATAATAGTACCTAGCGAGATTGCAGTAGAAGGACTAGGGGTTTTACTACCTATGCATAGGCCTAAAAACATTTTAACAAAGACAGATAGCGAAGCAGAAATCTTAGAACCAGAAATCGTGGATATAGCAAATAAAGATTTTAACATTATTACAGATGCCGGTACTAGCATTGGTAATGGTGAGTTAGTACTAGACAGCACAGTAAATAACCCTGATCCATTTGGAGATAATTCTGCTGTATTATTCATGCCTATGGATGGTAACATAGAGGACAAGTTAGGCAATTATAATCCTACTTGGAACGGAAATGAACTTTACACTCTTGGTAAGTACGACGATGCTGCCTATTTCGATGGAAATACTTATATCAACATAGGTAATCTGGACGACGTGTTTACACAAAAGTCATACACCGTTTCTGGATGGTTCCAATCTGATGGATCTGGTACGTTTTTAAATATCAGAAATTTAGACACTGATGGAAGCAGCGCTGATTGCAAGGGAGGCGTACTCGTAGGAAGTAGCGATAGTATATATTTTGAATTTACCGTAAAAGGAACGGAAGATAATGAGCAAAAGATATATTATTTTCCTAAAGACATCTTTAACAGTCCTAAGTTGCTAACAATTACTCATGATGTAACTGCTAAAACAATTACTTTGTGGATTAATGGTGTTAAATCATACACAGTTGCTTATACAGGTGACTTAATATTTAACGATGGCATGACTGGACTATTAGGTGTTCATCGTTACGGAGATACATTAAGTTCATATTTGAACGGATCTATAGACCAGCTAAGAATCTTTAACAGATCGTTATCTCCTTCAGAGATTCAAAAGCTATTTAAAGAAGAATACAAGAAAATTAGATTAACTTATGATCTTTCACAGGTTCCAGAGTCTTTAAGACTTAGTAAGAAAATAAAAGTAGTAGATTCTAACAATATTGAATTAACAGATTATGATGTAAATACAGTTACAAAAGTCGTAAAATTTAACGATGTAGTGTCCGTTAACGGATTTAGAAAACTACAGAGAGGTTTCCTGATTGACAAACCTAACATTAGTGTATTAAGCGCTTACGGTAATCTATTTAAAGAATCTGATTAATAGGAGACAATAGTCTCCTATTAATCTATAAGTTCTTTTGAACAAGTGATAGTAAGGAGTAGACATGGCACAAATCATATACTCCGGTAGTACTAGTAGTATACCGGTATATGCACCAAATACACCATATAGAAAAGACACTATAATTACTGATTCCGAAAAAGATGATCTTTATATAGTAGTAAGAAATTTCGTTTCTACTAACTTAGAAAATGACTTAAAAACAGGAAACTTAGAACCTGTGACGGATAATACGGTACCTATAGACGTAGAAAATAGTGATAATAAGATATACATCATATCTCCTAGTCCCTTAACTTTAGAAGTAATGAAATACACCAGAGAAGTTTGGGAAACTACTAATCCTGTATTAGGTAATAATCAGTTAGGTATTGAGTTGGACGATGAGCAAATTAGGTTTAAGTTAGGAGACGGTATTACCCACTGGTTAGACCTACCTTATATATTAGGTCAGATAGTCCCTACCGACTTCGATTTTTCTATTAGAAGAGAAGAATTTGTTACAATAGATAAAGACGATGATATTAGAGGTATTAAAACATTTGAGGATACTGTAATTTTCAAAAATGGTATAAGGATAGAGGGAGGAATGGCTATAGATGAAAACAACGCTGGTGTAGTTAATCCTGCATACCTTTCTACCATTAGAGTAGAAGAGGGATATAATAGAACCTTAGTAGGTCCCATTAGGTTTGATAGTCTATTTGTAGCAGATAATGCATATCTTAAAATAATCTAAAAGGAGTAAATATGAGTTTAGGAATTAATAACAATACTATCTTTGTAGATGACAAAAAATCTTTAAAGTTTGGCGATAGATTTATAGACAGCACCGAAATAGCATTAGGTAAAGCCATACTCGATACTAGCGACGATACTACAATAATCGAACTAAGAACATTGTCAGAGGTAAGTAAAGAAGATGGTAGTTATATTTTACTAAAACCTAAGACAAATAAAAAAGACTACAGGATCTTACTAAATGGTGAACTAATAAATGTGGTAGATCAAGTAGAGCTCGATCCTAGATTCTATTATTTAGGAATATTTGAATCTGGAGAATTAAGGTTACATAGATTAAACGGAGACAACGTTTTTACCAAGGAAGAAATAATAGACGGTAATCCTGTAATAGAGGCATTACAAAACATTGATCCGAAAGAGTTACAGAGGTTAATTACAGGTACTGAACATATTATAGAAGACGTAAAAGGCGGTATACACGGTATTACCTTTAAAGTAAATGGTAAGGCATATGTAGCAGCTGGCGGTAATTCAGGATTTTTGAATCCTACTTCTGGTAGAGGAGCAGCTAATCAAGTAGCTGACATCAGCGTAAAAGCACTACAACAATTACTAATACCTGAAAGAGATGTACCTATCAAAAAGATAGGATACCATAATTATACTAATAGCTATGTATTACTAGAGAATGGAAACTTATATGCATGGGGTAAAAATACCAGAGGACAATGCGGTGCAGGGCATTCTAATGTAATCAGATTTCCTACATTAGTAGCGACAAATGTAGTAGATGTTTTCGACGATCCTACTAACTGGAACTATGAACCTGATTATAATAGACTATTTATTAAGAAATCAGATGGTTATATCTATGGAGCAGGTTTTAATGATAATGGAGCCTTAGGATTAAGCGATACCAGAGATAGAGCTAGTTTTACAAAAATAGAATATTTAGGTACTGAAGTAGAGAAAATTTATAACATTGGAACTAGATATGGTTTTACTATAGCCTTGAGAAAAGATGGTAGAATCCTAATGACAGGATTTAATGGTAATGGTCAGTTCGGTAACGGTACTAAAGGATTGGTTACTACATTCGTAGATGTAACAGACTACTGGATAAGAGATGGATTTGTTGTTAAAAAGATAGTAGCATTTAACAATAAGATAGGTAACTCCGTAAACGGTGTAGCGATGTTAATAGAAAATCCTAATACAGGAGAAATTAAGATTCTATCAGCTGGTTATAATGGAGAAGGTTTCTGCGGAACTAATAATACCACAGATCAACACACACCTGTAGAACCATTAGATTTGACAGGTCGTTTTATAGACATAGCATTAGCTGGTTATTCATGTGTTAAAGCACTGAGAGATGATGGTGTGCTATATTCATGGGGTTACTCCGGGTACGGTCAGGTAGGTTACGGATCAAAAGGTAAGAAACTTACTCCGGTAGCTGTAGCTACAGATGTAATAAAGATATTAGACAATCAAGAACACCATCCTAAGGAATGCCATATTAATCAGAGTTTTATCGTCAAGAAGGATGGAATATATGGCACTGGATATAACGGTCGTTACCAATTAGGTATAGGTGTTAATACCAATATGCTACAATATGTTAAGATACCTGTACCGGTTAGAGGCGATGAGATTAAGTTCTTTGCTAAAGTACCTGCTGGCATATATAGTTTTGCATGTTTTTTAGTTACTAATAACAACGAAGTATATGTTTGGGGAGGAAACGACGATTACATACTATCGCCGTATCGTAAAGTACCTGTTGTTTATCCTAATAAGATAAAACTACCTAATATTTATTAATAAGGAGAAATCATGGTTTTTATTAAAGTAAGCGGAGATCTTGTAGTAGAAATATTACCTGCGCAGGAGGGCGATTTAACTCCTCCTGGCTACATAGCGTACTCAGGAGTAATACCTACTGCCAGTGTTCTGAAATGGGATCCTGAAACCAATACTATTATAGCAGACTTAACACAAGATAAAGAAGATAAGAAAAATGAAATACAAGAAGAACTAGATGAAATACTAGGAGAAGGATACGAGAGTATTAAAGGGATTAAATTACAATCCACACCATTAGATGTGATGCTCTATGATGGGGGTATTAGAACAGATCAGAAAATAGGTAGTCCTAACACTATTTTTAGAGATTACGATAAAAACATGGTAGTAATGGACATAAACGAAGCTGACACACTAATCACTGAACTAGCTTTATATGTAAGATATGCGTTTGGTAAACAATGGGAAGCAGAACAGCTTATAGAAGCAGCAGAAACTATGGAAGATTTAGAAGCAGTTAATTTAAGACAACTTATTCTAGATGGTCTTGACGATTTTAAAGAGCAGATAAAGCAAACATTAGGATATACAACAGACGACAGTAGTGAGACAACCAGTACTAGCGAAGGAGGTACCAGTGAGTAAGTATATTTTTTATATTAAACTAATTTTTGAATTGCCTATTAGACTAATTCTTATACTAATGGGTTATATACTTAGTCCGTTCATTTACTTATTCAGATACAGAGATAATAGCATTTGGAATAAGTTTCAAACTCTATATAGTATTAACACAAGTTTCTTGAAACCTATATACGGTAATGATGAAGACGGTATATTCTTCGATCCATTAGTATTGAAGTCCAAACCTCATCTGTTAAAAAAGAAGTACAGAGGCACGTTTATAGACTTCTTTGTTTGGAACATAATGAGAAACCCTATACATAATTATGAACTGAATACCGGATTAAAAACAGAAGATATAATAGATCTTAAAGTAGAAAAGTATAAGTCAGGTAGAATAGAAAAAGAATGGTACACTGCTGTATTAAAAGACGGTAGTAAGAAACATTTCTTATGGATAAAAATCTCTTTCGGTAAAAAATATTTAACGTTTTACTATGGACCTAGATTAACAGATTTAGTAGAATTAGATAAATTCCTTACTTCCGGTAGACATATTTACTACAAGTTTTTCGATGAGCTGCTAGATGCGTATACCGGAAAATATATACAGAATAGGGGATATCCTATTGTTAGAAATGCAATGGCGTTTAGATTAAAGACTATCAGGGATTAATCCCTGATAGTCTACTTTATTTAACATTTCAGTGATTATTAATTACCTAATGGTAAAGGATAAATAATGAAAAAATATGTCACAATAGCTTTTTATAAAGCTGATCGTAAAGATGCTACCCTGATAGATAAATTAATTGCATGGTATACTAAAGGAAAGTATAGTCATGTGGAAATTCTACTAAATATAGATAATGTACTAATGCAGTGTAGTTCATCGCCTAGAGATGGACATGTCAGATGTAAACCACATAAGTACAATGAAGACCACTGGGATTACTTAAAGGTACCGGTAGAAAACTTAGATAGAATCATAGAGTTTTACGAATCCATCAAAGGCCAGCCTTATGATTGGTTTGGAATATTAGGTTTCATTCTACCTACACAAGATAGATCAGATAGATGGTTTTGCTCTGAGACAGTAGCGAATGCCTTGAAGATAGATGGTTTTAAACCAATGTGGTATTTAGAACCTTCATCTATTTCGCCTAACCGTTTGTATAAATTAATTATAGATTACTACGGCGAAAGTGTAAAAGAAAGAATTATTACAAATAAAGGAAGTAACAATGACACAACAGACGTTCCATACTGAAATACATGAACCTAAATGGTTCTTAGTAATAAAAGGTTTTATGAGACCTATTATTACGATAGGATTGTTAACTACTTTCATATACATGATTTTCCACAGAAACGAGTTTACTGATAAAGATATGGAATATATGTTTTTCCTAACATCAGTAGTAGTGGTATTTTGGTTCTTAGAGAGAACATTAAGAAACATAGGTTTAGCAGATTTTATGTTAAAGTTAATTGATAAGGTACTAGAGGCAAGAAAACAGGAAATAAGAATACTTACTTCAGGAACAGTTCATAAACAGAGTAAAGGAGAATAAAATGGCATTACCATGGAGGACAATATCCGAAAATATAATCAATATTAGTAAGGTACTAAATGATTTCCTAGATCCCGTACATGATAAAGACATACTATGGATAACAAGAGACCAATTAGGTAACGTTACAGAAAAAGAAATACCTAATTTAAGTAAGATAGTGAATATATTTAATAGACGATACTTAGGTGCTTACGATACTCCTCCTGAAACTAGACCTGACTCTGCTCCAATCGCACCAGGGGATTATTATTTAGATTTAGGAAAGAAAAGATTGGTCTATTTCGATGGTAGTAATTGGTTAGATATCTTACCTAGTACTGATAAGAGCAATGATCTTTCTGTTTTAGCTGGATCTACTCCACCCGATGAAAAATTGACAGCTGAGGTAGGTACGTTATATATAGATTACTCAGAAAGAAAACTCTATGTAGTTACCAAAGTAATTGAAGACGATGAAGGTGGCTCTATTGCTAAGTGGGAATTAGTAGACGGAGCAATTAGAGAGTATATTACAGAAACACCAGTTATAAGCGGACCCGCAACGGCGGTAGAAAATACTAGTGAGAAATATACTATCGCTAACTTCGACAGTGATAATATATATGAGATCAACGTACTGAGCGGTAAGATAAATTATAATCCAGGGAGTGATTACTTTATATATAATGCACCTATAGTAGAAGCAGATAGTACGGATAGAATTACTGTAACCGCTAGCGCGCCTGGTAAATTATCCAGTAGTCCTGCTGTGTTAAACATAACGATAGTAAACGTTAATGAAGAAGCTGACCAGCAAATAATAGATTCAAACATTCCGGACAATACTGCGGAAACTGACGGTATAGCATAATAAAGGAGTGATATATGAGAAGTTTAAAAAAATTCTCTCAGTGGATTGAAAAGCCTGTAACACAGGAATTAGATCAGTCTGATTGGATAAGTTTAAGAGACAATAAAGTAAACATTAGACCAAAAGAGATACCATTACTGACTACAACTAAAGATGCTGTGTATTTTGATAAAGATTTAGAGTTACCTAATAAACTATTCTTAGTAAGCAATAGCGAAGGACGTCTATTAGAAAATGTAAATGATAAGACTGTTAAACTCAATACACCCTCTATCTTAGACGTATTTAAAGATAAGAGTTGTATAATTACTTATCCGTTTGATGGCAACGCAAATGACTTAAGCGGTAATTATAATGGTGTATGGAATGGTAATGAACAATATGATGCAGGTAAATATGGACAAGCTGCTAAATTCGATGGTGAAAGCTATATTGATACTGGTTATAAAACTTATGAGCTTGTAAACAATAAATCGTTTTCATTATGGATAAAAGCAGATCCTAGTGTCAATAACGACCATGTAGAATTTTTCGGATATCGTAATGCCGATAATAGAAGTTCGTTGTCTTTATTCTGGTATAAATCAGAAAACAGACTAGAACTAGTATCATCTGGGGGCGCTGATTATTACTGTGTAAAATATACTGGAATTAATGATATTATTACTGATTGGACACATATATGTGGTATATACGAAGACGGAAGACAAACACTATATATAAATGGAGTCAGAATAGGTAGTAGTGATTTAGGACAAGAAGGTACTGAGGACTACAATATCTACATAGGCTGGACTGGTAATAATGATAAACTAGTAGGTCTTATCGATCAAGTACGTATCTTTAACAGACCACTCACAGAGGACGAGGTAAAAATACTCTATGCAGAGCAATCTAAAAAGCTTGATGTCAGTGGTCTTAACTTTATTTCAAATGTTAATAAAGCATTTTTAGGTACCGATGTATATATGACATTAGGCACTGGTTATGATAATAATACAGAACTAAACAAATTAAGAAGATATTTGAAAATAGATTTAGAAAACACAGATCTGACTAAAAATAGATTAGCAGTATTTGAAGACTTAGAATCCGAACCTGTAGTAAATATAGACGGCGACTTGATAAAACCTAAAATAATGGACAAAGTATATACTACGAACGTTCTAGATTTATTTAAGGACGATAGTTGTTTAGCTACTTATACGTTTGATGACCGAACTGCTAACGACCTGAGTAGTAGACACAATGGTACATGGACTGGTGACGAACAATATGAGGCAGGAGTTTTCGATGGTTTAGCCGCTAAATTTACACATAGTTATATACGCTTAGAAAACTTAGGAAACCTCTTAGGCGATAATTTTACTATTAGTTTATGGTATTTTGTGGACGATATAATAAACTCAGAATCTGCTATATTTGATCAGTCCGATGGAGGTGATTCCGGATTTTCAATAAGATCCTTTGGAGAAAATACCATCGCTTGTGCTGTCGCTAAAGGAGGAAATAGAAATTGGATAAGCGTAGAAAATATTCCTAACAAATGGAATCACGTCATAATGAGCTATGATGGAACAAATTTAAAAATGTGGTATAACGGAAAACTTATAGACAGTATCGAAGCTGGATATGAAGTAGCAAATTATAATACGAATATCGGTAGACAAGAAGAAGGAGATAGATTTTATTTTAGTGGTCTTGTCGATCAGGTACGTGTATTTACTAGACCAATAACGGAAGACGAAGCATATAGATTATATCACGAACAAAGAAACATTCTAGACACAACATCTTTGAATTTAACGGCTTTACCTAAACAAATATATCTACCGTATAAAAGAACATTAGAAGTAATAAATGTAGATGATACTAAAGTAACGGTAATGGAAAATCCTAAACCAGGCAATAATATTAAGGTATTGCTAGATGATGAAGTAGTGGATGTAATAGATGTGGAAGTAGAAGATACTGCTAGGACAGCAGACTTACTTGGAGATGGAACAAATATAGCTACATATACATTCGATAATGAAACTGCTGATGATCTTAACAATAATTATAACGGTACATGGAATGGTAATGAACAATATGACGTAGGTGTTTTTAGTGGCCTAGCAGCTAAGTTTGACGGAGAGAGTTATATAGAAATACCTATTGATCCATCAAATTTTGCTGGTTCAAATCCTTTTACAATCAGCACATTCTTTATGTTCGAAAAATTTGATGATTTTTGGTCTAGAGTAATAGATTTCGGAGCTCATTTACTTATTGGACATGCTGCGGATACTAACTATCTAGGTATACACCATAGGAAAAATGATGATTATTCTGGTACCGGAATAATAGATGATAAGACCGACTTTAAAGTAACTCTAGAGGCTAATAGAATATACCATCTAGTTCTGACATATGATGGTGAAAAATACGGTCTCTGGTTAGATGGCAAGAAGTTACCTATAACAACGAGATCTTTGGATGAAAGCACGCCTTCGATAACTGATAAATCATTTATAGGTAAATCTACCTATGATGCAGACGGACTCACACACGGAACTGTGGACCAAGTAAGAATTTTTAATAGAGCACTTACTGAAGAAGAAGTGAGAGCTTTATTTACAGAAGGTAAACAGGTACTAGAGTTATCAAAATCAGTCACCAGCGCTATTACTAAGATAGAAATACTGAATGACAGTATATCCTTACTTCCTTTGGATTATAAACCTGTTAAAGTAACCCCAGCGAGCTCTGATGAAACAGTAGACGCTGTTGAAGTTACGTTTAAAGATTTTACTGACCCTGCTGGATATAGGGCAGTACAACGAGGTCTAGTTATAGAAGAACCTGAAGTAGAGATTATAGAACCATTTGTAAGCAATGTAACAAGGAAACAATCATAGACACGTCGATCCATCGACGTGTCTATGACATTAATAACTAAATTCCATGATACATCCTAAACCACTTATTTTACTAATTTTACCAAAACTGGAGTATATAGGTACATAATTATAATAAAGGAGAAAAAATGGGATTGCCTTGGAAAATAATTTCAGAGAACATAATCAATATCTCAGAAACTTTACAAGATTTATTAGACACTAGAGAGAAAAAAGATATTAGATGGCTTGTTAAAGACAAACTGGGTAACGTTATGGAGTATACCTTACCAAATATAGCTAAGATAAAAGAAGAACTATCAGAAGTTACAGTAAAAGCTATGTCGAAAACAGAATATGATCATCTCAGAGAAGATAGAAAAAAGATATATGCTGGTACAGGTCAGATAGATGAAGAAAGTGACTTCACTAATTTTCTAAAAGAAGACGCGTATGGGTCTAAAACATTTATACATACCAAAAGCTATCCTTCTGATAGGTATTTAAAAAACTCATTAGCGTTTCCATTACACGAAGAACATTTTAATACTAGAAGATATAATCCTAAATTTAACGTTGACGGACATATTATTAGGTTATATGGTACAGGTGGTAATTATGAGAATTTAAAAGGTGACGACACCTGGAATGGAAACACATTCGGAATAAAACTTCCTGATGCGGTTAGTGTGGATAAGATAATATCAGACCTCAGAAACATAGAAGCAGATATTAACCACGGAGATGTAGTGCTGGTAAAAGCTGACGGTGTTAACTTATTCAAAGACCCTGCTTTTGAAGAAGAATTAGGTACAAATTGGATACCATATACCGGTACCACTTTAGAAGTAACCGATGGATCAATAATAGTCAAAGATGCGGATATGTATCATGGGTTTTATCAAAAAGTTAGTATTATGCCTGGAGTTAAATACAGAGTAGAAATAGATGTAGATTTTATGGATTCTGATAATTATGAGGCATACGTCTGGTTAGGTAGTAGTGGTAGGAACGGAGAGTATTATACTAGACCAAAAGCTACAGAAGGTCCAAATGGTAAATTGATAGTAGAATTCGTAGCTACTAATTATGTGGAAATAATACAATTCCAAGTCCATACATTAAGTTCAGAAAAACCATTAGGAGATGTAAAATTCACTAATCCTAGGTTAACAGTATTGGAGGATGTTCTGGTAGTAAACAATGGTGATGACTTATCAGTAAATTCTGATATGTGTGACCCATCCAGAGGACCTACTGCATTAATAAGAAGCATGTATGGTAATGCTAGAAAAGATTTAGTCTTCCTCGAAGTATGGACCGAAGACATAGATAAAAAAGATGTAGTATATCGTTTAGGAAATGTACAATGGTATGGTAAAGATATCCTTGATAACGGTAAGCTAGTACAACCTAACTGGTTTGAAGGATATGAAGAATATTCGTTATTTGGAAATTGGCAAAATTCTGGAGAGTTAATAGGATATGGCTATAGATGGAGCTATTTAACAAATGAAGAAAAAAACAAATTCATTAGCGATCCAGAAAATAATATCTTCAAAGATGAGAACGGTATATTAAAACAAGTTAGATACAGAATAAGAGTAATCAAAGGCGTTAGTAACTTCTTTAAGAAAGTAGATGCATTAGTAGAAGGAAGTGCGTATAATGGACCGTTATCTGTATTTGCAGATAAATATTACCATGTTAAGCCAAAAGGCGAAAAATCTCATATAGATAACGATATTACAAAATGGACAGGTGATTCGTTCTTCCCATCAACAGGGGTTTATCTTTCATCATTTTACCCAGGTAGTTTTAAATCTAGACATAATGACACGCATGCTGTTCCTTTATTTCTAATACAGAGAAGAAACAATGGTATATACCATCCTGTTCATAATCCTAACGGTACTGCGTCTTATATAGAAAACGGTAAGGCGTTATCATTATCTGGTTACTTCGATAAGATAAAAAGATTAGCAGATTGCTTTAATTCCGATCATGTTGCTTATTATAAACCTGATACTGGAGAATCTATATCAGAAACAAATTATTTAGGTTTAGACGATAAGACAGGTTGGTACAGGACTGGTGAAACAAAATCTACAATTTTAAGACCAGATAATATGCCGTTAGATGGTGCTGGTGAAATAGATATAGTGGACTTAAGACGTGATGGTAGAAATAGGACTCTAGAAGAAATAATGACTAAAACATTAAGACTACATGCTGATGGTAATATAAATGGATATGAAACACCTTCTGATTACATTAAGGTAAAAGTAGATTTAGATAGTAGTCGTAGAAAAGTTAAACTGGGAACAAGATCTGTCAGACTTGAAAATGATAGAATAAACGATATGTTTCCGGTGTTTGGAAGTAATATTAATAAGCCCGTCTATTTTTACGATATAAATGGAAACTATCTAGGCTTTACTAAATTACAATGCGCTAACATGGCAAGGGGTACAGTAAGTGAACTAATATTAAAAGAACCGGCTCCTGAAAATGCTTACCATGTAAGGATCCCTATTCCAAATTATACAGATGCTACTGGCTATAATAAAAGAGTTACTACTGCTCTATTATTAGGTAATTTAACAAGCTTTAAGGAGACGTATGATTATGAAGCAATCAGTGGTGTTAGTAACACTGTAACTATAAAAATCAATGATTTGGTTAAAGTAGGTGATGAATACTACATGAGTATAGTTGATGATATTACCATCGATTTAGATCCTGAGAAAGAAGATTATAGTAATGCGTCGCGTTGGTATAGAGTAAATGATAATGGCGAAGAAATCTATTTAGCAGAGAACGAATTAAAAGCTAACACGGAGGCATATAGTCTAAGAAAATTAATAACTTATACTAGCTCGGATGAATTAGTGTTTGAAATGCCTTATCATGTTGTTTACGGCTATGACAGTATACACCAAATATTATTAAGATTACCAGATGGCAGAATAATTGAGGCACTAAAAAGTGATGACGACGAACATATATGGTTTAGTCATTCATATTCATCAGTAGTTTATATTAAGAACGTGAGTAGAGAAATAGATGATATTAGAGAGTTAATAGCGAAAGGACAGATAGTAGTAATTTATAGTCGTACTGCCGATCCATTAACTGTTCTACAAGAGGGTGAGATTAAGAGAGTAAACGATGTTGTTTATTCATCTAGTACCGTATACAATCATCATTTCGGCGCGTTAGCCAGAATTCTTGTTGATGCTAAATTAGACGGTGGAAAATATGGGCTCGGTGCTAGTATTAAAAGAAATCAGACGAGTGTAGAGGTGATAAATAGATGGCCTGGCTATTGGCTAGAACACCATGAATTTGATGATTCATATGGTAGACCTAGACACGCCGTTAAGTTTCTGCCGTACATAGATCTTAGGTATGAGACATTGTATCAATCTTACCTCTTTAGAGAACAATTGAACGAAAATATTACACCAGACATTAATCGTTTACGTTATGATGGGAGTTACATCTATAAGGATTACAATAATAACAACGATGAAGTTATATATGGTATTAAAAGAATAAAGCTACCATATTTTAAAAATAAATCAGGAGTTTAAAATGTTAAGAACTGTTACTGAATTAAAAGAACTTGTTAAAAATAGAAACATAGATCAATTTCTAAACACAGCTAGAGAGGCTTTTGCCTCTACTAACTTTAGAGTAGAAGATGCAATAATGAAGTATAAAGAAAAGTACCCGGAAAACTATGTAGAATACATAGGGATCGAGAATGGTGAACCAGTATTTCCTGGAGATCACTACGAACAGGATGATGAAGGAAATATAGTCCTAAAACCAGAATATAAAGAATTAGTAGAGAAAGGTATGGTAAGACCTAGTCTTGAATTATTCCTTAATGAAGAAGTAGAAAGACAGCTGGAAAAAGCACAGTTATCCAATCCGGAGTTCATGAATTTTATAAGACCATATTTTCTAGAATTAGTACAAAACTTAGCAGATTATACACATCGAAGAGCTAGAGAGATATTAGCAGATAAAGAAGATTTAACGCAAGAACAGATAGAGAGATACCTGGCTAAATACGAGACCGCTAAAGCCGCAAAAGAAGGAAATGAACTAGCGTTAGAAACTATGGAAGCAGCTGCAGCTATAGAAGGAATGTCTAGAGACGATCTAATAGCCCTCATAATTTATTTGGGTGAGAATTGGCAAGAAAAATTAAGACAGTTCTATGTACTCATAGATGTTTTCAGAGTGGGTGTGAATAGACTGTTTACTAGAAACCCTATGGATGCTATTAATGCCGTTAAAGAAGCTAGAAATCTAGGAACAGACACCACACCTGAGACGTTAAAAGAGGTTTTCTCTAAATATATAAAATAAGGAGTATGAATGTTAGAAAAGAAGATAAAGAGAAGAGGTCTACTAATAACAAAAAATTACAAATGGAAACCTGATCCAGTAGAAGGACCTAAGGCTCTTAAAAAAGAAGCTAAAGAAAAGTTAATTGTTACTGTAGATAATATACCTTTTGATGCTAACGCTGAAAGTATTAACTATATGACAAGCGTAGTATCACTAGCACAATACAAAGCACTAATGGATCCTGATAATGCAGATAAATACTTAAATTATAGCTTAAAGTGGAAATGTGCTGATAATGTAATCAGAGAAGTAACGGTGTCTCAAATAGCCAAAGCCCTAGAAGCAGCATTAGGAGAAATAGCCAACATAGTAGGAGTTTAATTTTCCTACTATGTTCTTTTTAAAATTAAATGATTATTGCTAAATAATCAACATAGTCATAAAGGATAATGAATGGGGTATTTTACAAAAAAAGAAATCAAAGGTTTTAGATATAAACTAAAACTGGATAATAATGGTGCTGAAGTTGAAAGCATACTAGAACCTATTCCTCTTAAAGGTCGTAAAGCGAAAAAAGAATTTCACAAGATTACTGCTATTGTAGAAGTAGGAGGATACAAGTTCCAAGCTGATGAAGGCAGCATTAACTATATGTCTTCAGTACTAGCTATAGCTAGTGCTAAGTTTAATGAAGCATTAGCTAGCGGAATGAACGTTAAAGATGCCTATACTCTAATATATGAACAGACTATTCCTTGGAAAGATGCAGACAACGTATTCAGAAATGTGAAACTAAAAGATATCGCTACTGGACTACAAGCCGCTATGGAAAAAATAAAAGAAATTATTTCTCAGTACTAGGAATATTCCTAGTACTGATAATTTTTTATCCCTGCTTTATTCAGTAGAGAACAAATTTGAAGGAGAGAAAATGGATATGAAAACTAATTTATGGATAACGGGAGGCTATGTAAAAACAGTAGAGGATAGAATTGGATGTAAGTATAAAAACATCAATGCCAATGAAGAAAATAGAATAAACACGGTAGCTAATATTGCTACTATATCTAGAGGATTAGAGAAATCTAAAAATCCTAAAAAGTTATTTGAAATGCTATCCAGAGAAGCTGCTCCAAACATTAGTTATTACAAACTAGAAGACTTATCTCTGAAAGATAAAGAAGCTAAATTACCAAAAGTAGCAGGCAGGAGTCTAGAATATTGTCCCGTGATTCTAAGAGTAGACATTAGAAAAGGGGACTATTTCATAAGACTAAAGGAAAGTACAATCATTATGAAACCGGATGATTTTAATAATGTCTTAGGTAAGTGGTCTTACATGTATGATTTAACTTCTGAAATATCGTTATTAGAAAAATTATTAGGTAAGAGATCTTACTTATTATTAACTAACCTGAGGACGCTGCTGAACGCAGAGTTTGAATTAGAAGACATTCCATATAACCCGTCGGTACCCACATATTTTATAATTGAAGCTGAAGTACCGTATTTTGTGTTTGCGCAGATGAGGACACACGGAGCACTGACTCAGGTAGCAGTAAGCGAGAGAAAAGTAACAGAGGATAAGTATTGGATACCTGATGACTTTCTATCTAGATTAAACACAGAATATTCTGGAAAACCAGATTTATTAAAAGACCTAGAATCTGTAAAGAATCTATTAGACGAATATAATAAAAACGCTACAGCAATTTTAGATAGAAACGACATTGATGTTATAGAAAATAAGAAATTACTAAATGAGCTTTACGTAGAGACTACAAAATCTTTAGTAACTGAATTGCTCAAATATAGCCCATTGAGAATCAAACAACTTTTTAAAGACCTTGGTTATAAGAAAGAAATATACAACAGATGGCCAGAACACATGAAATTCAAAACCTTCATTATAGGTGGATATTTAGACAATCCATATCAATGGGGACATTTCTTACTAGAAAGAGAAGCCTACGATAATCTATATAAAACGTGGACACAAAAAGAAACTAAGTTGGTAGCTAAAGAGATGAGAAACCTAATAAACGATTACAGAAGAAAGGAAAATGATGGAACAAGTTGTTAATTTAATAACTACATACTGGTATATTTTGTTATGGCTTTACCTAGGATTGTCTTTATTAGTATATACATTACTAGAAGGAAGACCTCCTCAAACGCTTAAGGATCTAACGGCTTCCCTAATTGCGGGTCTAATAGTAATATGTTTCGTAGTAGTAGGTGGATTATTATCAGTTATCGGTACGATTATAACTTTTTTTATATGTTTGGTTTTGTGTTTCTTATCAGTACCTGTATGGATAGTCCATTTAATAATCTCTAAAATAAGGTAGCGTTATGAAAAAAGAATTTAAGAAGTCAGAGTATCTTTACGGATATAAGGGAAGTAAATACGCAGGAATGATATATGAAGATGCTATAAAGCAGAAAATAAAAGACGGTGAAGATTTGAGGAAAAAGTTATGTGATATTATCTTTTCTAACAATGTAGATCCTGAAAAGAAGACTGAGCTCACAGAGAGATTAAACGATGTAGTGAATGCTATAAATTTTAATAAAAAGTTATTAGAAGAACTAGGAGACAAGAGATAGTCTCCTAGTTTCTACCTTTTTTCATTTATATATAACTTATGTAGAAATACAAAATTAAATAAAGGAGAAATTATGGCAAGAATAGCAATAATTACACACGAGGGAACATTTCACTGTGATGAAATTCTAGCAACAGCATTAATAAAATGTTTCTATGCGAAAGATGCTGATTATGTAGACGTCATCAGAGTCAATCACAATAATCATACGGGAAGCGAGTTAGTAGAAAGTTTCACAAAGTTTTATGATGTAGTGTTTGTGATAGATGTAGGTAGAGAACTAGATGAAGATAAAAAACTATTCGATCACCATCAGTTCGATCCTAAAGAATTTAGAAAAGCATCTAGTGGATTAGTTTATGACTGGTTAAGAGAAAATAACCTAATCCCTGAATCTATAATGGGGGAATTAAACAAAATTACCGAAATATCTGACTTGCATGACATTGGTATCAGAAAAGCTCAACCTGGTGAGCTTCCGTGGATAGTTGCTAACTTTAATACAGATAATCCATATGGGAAACAACAACATACCGCTTTTAACGAAGCACTAAGGTTTCTCTACAAAATGCTAAAAGGATTAAAAAGAAAAGCAGAGAGATTAGAGGAGGCTAAGAGGAGGTTAACGAGTGAAGTTAAAATAGTGGAAGAACTCACCAAAGATGGTTGGAAAGTACTTAAATTTGAAAATGGATTTATTCCTAACTGGCAATATGTATTGCCGGTTATCCAAGAATTTTCTGACGTAGACATCGTTTACTGGTATGACGAAAATAAACAAAAATGGAAAGCACAAGTCGTGCCAGTAAAACCAGATAGTTTCGATAGAAGAAACAGAGCACTAGAAAATCTAGATGTACCTGGTAAGGTTTTTATACACAATGGTAAATTCTTCGCTGTATTTGAAACAGAAGACGATCTTATCAATTATCTTAAACAACTCTGATTCTTCCTCCTCTTTTTTTTTTCTTTAACCTGATTAAATCTAAAGGACGAAATAATGAAGAAAAATTGGAGAAATAGTAGAGAGTATCAACAATGGCATGATGCCGTAATTGCCAGAGATGGTAAATGTCAGGTATGTGGATCTAGGGAACATCTACACGCACACCATAAAGATCATGCCACTTATTTTAAAGACAAGAGATTTGATATTGATAATGGAGTCACAGTGTGTTCGAATTGCCACATGAATTTCCATAATAATTACAAGAGATCTTATAGACAGAAGTGTACTGAATACGATTGGAATAATTTTTTAAGTTTGGTAAATTATTTTAAAAAATTGTGGAAAGATGAAAACCCGGATAGAGAGAATTAATTCTCTCTATCTGTCTCTGTTATTTCTTTCTTTAATTTCGCTAATTTTCGTATCAATTGTTTTTCTCCACCGATTACGTCGCTATCCATGCGTAATCTGTCAAAAATTATCTTTTTGAGGTGTAGTAATGTAATATCGACCTCATTTGTGTTACCTTCTTTTAATGCTTTCAAAACATCTTCCTGGAATCTAAAAAATGCATGATGGTATGTATCTGAAATAGTGATTCCTTGTGTAATGATCACACAACAACACTGTTTTTTAATATCTCTAATAGTTTTAGTCTCTATTCTACCAAAATGATCTTCTAACCTCTCTAATACTATATCAAGGAACTCTTCTACTAATTTCACAGTCCTGTCGTCCTTATATAATTTTGCCTCAATAAGATTTCCTACTTCACACATTGTTAGATTAATCTCTATGTCTGTCTTCTTATCATTTCTCAGAAAGAATTTTATTTCCAAGTTAAGCTTTATTAAACTATCGCAATCCAATATCTTATCCTGGTACGTTAGAACTGTTTCATCACCATTAATAGTGGTCAGTATCTCATTTCCAGTAAACCCGTATTCTCGTGGATTAATTCGTTTCATAAGCTCTTTCATTACCTTAACCTTATAACAAGAAGTTTTATCTGCAAATATCATTAAATCACGTAGAGCTTTATTCATTTTCCTGTATCCTTTCTTAGAAAATTTTATTCTGTCTTCTGTTGACTCAAAAGAGAGGACTAGATAAAACTAATAAAGGAGCGAATGTGAAAGGCATTAAGGTTATAAAGAGAGATGGTAAACTAGAAGATTTAGATATTAAAAAGATAAGAAAACAGACTTTAAGCGCTACGGAAGGATTAAATAATGTAGATTTTAGCGAACTAGAGTTAGATGCTAAATTACAATTCAGAGACAAAATGACTACAGAAGAAATACAATCTACGTTAATAAAAACTGCTGTAGATAAAATAGATATTGATAGACCTGATTGGTCGTTTGTAGCGGCTAGACTATTTCTAAACGATATGTATCATAAGGTAGGTAAACTGTTAGGCGGTATAAAAGGCAAACCTTATAGTCATAGCTTACGAACGTATTTAGAATATGGTGTAGATCATGATGTAATACATCCTAAGTTATTAGACGAATCTAAATTTGATCTGGATGAATTAAGTAACTATATTAAACCCGACAGAGATTTACAGTTTACTTATCTTGGTATTAAGATGGCTTATGATAGATATTTATCTAAAGATGAGAAAGGTAATCTTTTCGAATTACCGCAACACATGTTTATGGCAATAGCAATGTGGCTAGCTAGTGAAGAAAAAGATCCGACATATTGGGCTAAGCAGTTTTATGATGTAATCAGTACTTTTAAGGTAATGGTAGCTACGCCTACACTAAGTAATGCTAGAAAGAATAGACATCAATTATCATCTTGCTTTGCAGGAGTGACTGAAGATAATATAGAAGATATATTCGACGTATATAAGGAAATGGCATTACTAAGTAAATACGGAGGCGGTATTGGATGGGACTGGACTCTACCTAGATCTACTGGTTCTATCATAGACACTGTTAAAGGAGCATCGGGAGGATTAATACCATGGATGAAGATTACAAATGATATTGCTATATCGGTAGATCAGTTAGGTAGTAGGCGCGGAGCAATTGCACCTTACCTAGAACCATGGCATATGGATATTTTAGATTTCTTAGACTTAAAGAAAAACTCTGGAGAAGAAAGAAGAAGAGCTCACGACTTATTCCCGGCGCTATGGATTCCAGATTTGTTTATGGAGAGAGCGCAAAACGACGAAGATTGGACACTATTTGATCCTAAAGATGTAAGAGATTTACATTTTACGTATGGAGAAGAATTTAAGAAACTATATGAGAAATATGAAAATGATCCAACAATTAGAAAAGAAAAAATCAGCGCTAAAGAACTGTGGAAGAAAATCCTATTAGAATATTACGAGACTGGAAATCCGTTCATATGTTTTAAGGACGAACATAATAGAAGAAATCAAAATGCACATGCAGGTACGATCAATAGTTCTAACCTATGCACAGAGATTAGTCAGGTAACAGCTCCTGCTGAGTGGAAGATTAAAGTAATATTTGAAGACGGAGAAACAATCTTCTTAGATCAAGAAGAAGATGTAGAGGTAATATCAGGCAACAGGACGTTTACTAAGAAAGCTAAAAGATTAACAACACAAGATAAATTAGCTACTAAACCTAATAAGAAAATTACTTTTACTACTAGAGAGAAAACTAAAGAGAGAAGAACGCTAGTATGTAACTTAGCTAGTCTTAACTTAAGTAAGGTAAATGACAAAGAAGAAATCACTAAGATAGTACCTATAGCTGTAAGAATGTTAGATAACGTTATCGATTTAAACTTATACGTAACAAAATCTACAAGAGATACAAATCTAAAGACTAGAGCGATAGGTCTAGGTGCTATGGGTGAAGCACATATGTTAGCTAAAAAACAAATTATGTATGGAAGTAAAGAACATTTAGAACTAATAGATGAAATCTATGAAAATATAGCCTATGAAGCAATTAATGCATCTGCAGATCTTGCTAGAGAAAAAGGTAGCTATCCAGAGTTTGAAGGAAGCGAATGGAGTAAAGGTATTACGGTTGTAGACCATCAACATCCTGAGGCTAAAAAACTTACAGATAGAACATATGGAAGAGACTGGGATAGTTTAAAAGAAAAAGTAAAGGGAGGTATAAGAAACGGGTATTTAATGGCAATAGCGCCTACGAGTTCCATTTCTATACTAACAGGGACTACTCCTACAATTGAACCAGTATATAAGAAAAAGTGGTTTGAAGAAAATGCGTCTGGTTTAATACCGGTGGTGGTTCCTGAATTGAGCGTCGATACGTATATGTACTACGTAGGAGCGTATGAGATAAACCAACTCCTACCAGTTAAAGCAGCAGCGGTGAGACAAAAATGGTTAGATCAGGCACAGAGTCTAAACATTTATATCGACCCAGAAAAAGCAAGCGGTAGATACCTAAATGATATTTACACTACTGGATGGAAGTTAGGTATTAAAAGTTTCTACTACCTAAGAAGTAAATCGCCGGAGCAAGATGAAGTAATGGATAGAAGTATAGAATGCGCTGGATGTCAATAAGAGATACAGAGAGATATTCAAATATCTCTCTGTGCATTTATTTTTTATCCCTCTATCCTATCATGACTAAAATTAGAATAAGGAGAGAACATGAACACAAAAAAATTATTTAATTATAATTGTCCTATGCATAAAGGAAGTACTACTTCTATTATAAACGGATGTACAGAGGGGATTATTAACTTAAACAAGCTAAGTTATCCATGGGCCTACAACCTATGGGAAGTGATGTTAGCTAATACATGGTTTCCTAGAGAGGTTGATTTAACAGAGGATGCTAAACAATATAAGCAACTAACACCAGCTGAAAAAAGAATGTATGATAAGGCATTAAGCCAACTTATCTTTATGGATTCTATCCAGACTAATAACACACCTGATAATGTAAATCCATGGATCACTGCTCCTGAAGTAAATATGTGTATTGTAAGGCAAGCATACGAAGAAGCTTTGCATAGTCAAAGTTATGCAGTAATGGTAGATAGTATATCTTTAGATACTGATGGTATTTATGAAATGTGGAGAGCTGATGAGCAACTCAGAAAGAAAAATGAATTTATAGGTAACGTATATGAGGAATGGGGTAAGAAAGCTTTAGAAGGTGATGATGAAGCTAAGATATATATGATTGTAGCTAACCAAGCTTTAGAAGGTGTTTATTTCTACAACGGATTTAGTGCTTTCTACCTACTAGCAAGAGCTGGTAAGATGATAGGTAGTTCACAGATGATCAGATTTATCCAACGCGATGAAGTAACACATACTGCGTTATTCGCAAATATATTTAAAGAAATCAAGAAAGAATATCCTGATTTATTCACACCTGAAGTTATAAAGAACATAAAGGATATGTTATACGCAGCATACGAGCTTGAGAGAGATTGGGGTTGGTATATTACTAATGATGAAATATTAGGAACTAGTAAGGAACTTATCGATAGATTTACAAAATATCTTGTAAATAAAAGAGCCCAGGCTATGGGCATAGAACTGTTATTCCCGGATGTAGGTCTCAAAAATCCTATTACCTGGTTTGATAGTTTTAGTAGCTTTAACGAACAAAAAACAAACTTCTTTGAAGGTAATGTGGTTAATTATAGTAAGGGAGGAATAGATCTAAACGATTTCTAATCCGTCTTTACTTGTTCGATTTTATGATTAAAATAATTGGAGGAAATATGGAGAAGATACCAGCTGGCTTCAAACCTGTTGTTAGATTACATACTAAACTAAACGACATTATGTTCTGTAGAATACTAATGGATAGTACTAGATATGCTGATTTGCTAAATACTACTATAGATACTGGATTAGGTCCTAGGACTGTGAGAGAAATGTTCGAGAATTACTTTAAAAACAAAAAACTAAAGTTATGGTCAAATCTAATCGCATTTAAGAAAGAATCTCAAGATACCCTACTGATCTTTGTAAATGAAAAAGCAGATATATGCAATATTAAAGATGCTTTAAAAGAAATAGGTATTAAATTAATTATGGACAGAAAGTTGAAGAGAATGGATATTCTGAGATGTGGTGAAGAAATAATTGCTCTAGAGGAAGGAAATAGAACATGAGTAAAAGAACGTTAATAGGTTTACTAGTAGTAATTGCATTTCCTATATATTTTTTAGGAACAGATCCAGATACAAAATTATTCCAAAATATATCTTTTGGAGCGCCTTTGATATTGGCGTCTGGGATGATAGTAGTAGCAGCTACAGGACACTGGATATTGGAAGTGCTATATGATTACTTTATAGATCCTGTCTACGGAAAGCCTAGAGATCTAGTGGAGAAAGCTAAACAAGATCCAAAAGCATCCAGTATTGCACTATTAGCCAGAAGCATTAATTTATTAGCTGGGGCTATCATCATAGCTGCCGCTATAATGAAAATGATTTAATATCTAGATATGGAGCTGTTGCTCCATATCTATACTTTTATTATTTGTTAAAGCAATTTCAAAGAGAAGAATTCTCAAGATCGAGGTTAGCTGGACATGACATGGAAAAAGACAACCAATAGATTAATAGTCCCAGTTGTCTTCTTCCAATAATTCTTCCAAAATCTCTTGCAATGTTTTTACTTTTTCTTTCTTAAAGTTTTCTTCGTAGTCTTTTTCATACTTAGGTAATCTTACCTTAATCACATCTCTTACATGGTGTCTATTTATATCCCATGCTGTTCTATCACCATATAGTTTTCTAATAGCTCTCTTGCTCTTTATCTTTTCTACATGTCCAAACCATCTATTAGGATCACATCCCTTCTTCATTTTACAAAGACTCCTCTCTTTATTAAACCATCTAAAACCACCGTTATATACAGAATCTGAAAATGCTAATCTAGTATCCAACGGAATATTTTTGCTAAATCTTTCAAAGTTTCTCTTCCATAATAGTAAACCTGCTTTAATTTGTAGATCGGGTCTATCATATACATTATTCCAGTTAAGTTCGCTTAACTCTTTGGGATAAAGTTTCTTTAAGTAGGAAATTATATCCCATTTTACTCTACCTGTTCTGGTAAATGTCCTAGTAAGTTGAAAGAAACCTGCTCCTTCTTCTCTTTTTGTTTTTAATCTAGATTTAGGAGACCAACATCTTTTAGCCCAGTAACCTTTACCACACAAAACGACACAACTTTCATGTTCTATTAATGCGGGAAAGTAATATGGATATTTAAAGTCTTCTCCTATGATTCTATTTACTTCTTTATAAATAGTAGGTAATAACTCTTTGGCTTTTTCAGGTATGTAATCTTTAACAGAACATTTAGTCCCGGCATGACTTATGTCGAACAATAAACCTATTAATAACAACATTATAACTAATAACTTTCTTACCATCTATTCTCCTTTATCAGATCACTTTAGAGTTAACATAAAATACTCATATATAATTTATAAGAAGGTGGTAAATTTACCATCTAGTGATGTAAACAACTAATAAGGAGAGAAAAATGGATTTCTTAGACAAATACGCGTCAGCGACCAGTGGAGGATTTCCTGTATACCTATTCGGTAAATGCGGATATCCTAGTATCAGACCGGTAAGTGTTATTGCACTAGAAGACCCTAAGTATAAACAGGTAGTAGACAATATGTTTAAGACCAGAGGGATTTATTACTCAAGTATCCACATTCATGTGGTGCATGTTTTCCCGTTCTTGTTAACAGACGAACATATTAAACAATTAGTAAATGCAGGATTTAGGAAATTTGATATTGGACAATCTTGTAGTTACATGGCCGACTTAGAAGAACACAAAGATAAGGTAAAATATGTACATCTATCAGGACTTAAAAAAGTAATTTTAGAAACTGAAAAAGTAGCTGATAAATGGAGAAAACAATTTAGAAAAATGAACATCGATGATGCTTTCCTAGCTTACGAACAGAATATGAGAGAGATTTATGATAAGCTAGGTATTCCTTACTTCATGACAGTAGATGAAGCTAAGAAATATGTAGAGGAACAAAACTGGGATGTACAAGAACTAGTAGACTTCCAAATAGAAAAAGGTGATAAGAACATGTTAGGTGACGCATTGCCTCAACTAGAAATTTACCTAACAGAACCTATCCCTTATAAACAACTAATTAAATATGTACCGGTTAAGTAAAACCGGTACATCTATTTTCTTTTTTGTGAAATTATAAAATTAAGGAGAAATAATGGATACGTTGGATTTATTTATTAAACATAGTAAAAATGAATTAGATATTGTAGAGGGTAATGAAGGTATAATTGATGTAATAAAAGAACTCGATACTTTGCTTTACGACAAATTTGTAAAACTAATTCGTTATATACAGACCACTAAGGTAATAGCGGATGAGATGGTAAAATACAACACTAGGACTAGTAATGTTAAAAAGCTAGCTAAATTAAAGCCTGCTGTTTTAAAAGCTATTAATAATGGAGCTGTCACACCTGAACTGTTGAGTGTAAAAGTACCTACCATAGCTGGATTAAAAGCTAATTTAAACGAACTAGTAAATGTCCTTATCTTACATATAAACGATATAGAGAATTTCAAAAACGTCTTAGAAGAAGTAAAAAACAGAATAGATAATATTCTACTAAGCAACAGAATAAAATCTACTGACATAGGAAATACTAAGGAACTAGAAGAGATAAAAAATAGGGTGGAGAGAATCTTAACAGATATAGAAAAGATAAGAGAAGACAAGGTAATAAGAGACAGAGTAGAATTAAGAAAATTAGTAAGTAATGTAAGCAGTATACCCGAACTAATTAATAAAACACTTACACTAGGTAAAAACTATAGATTAGAAGAATTAGAAAGAATCATGGAAGGAGTAGTAGAGTTATCTGATTTAGTAAAAGGATTGATGCCTAAGCTAAGAGACGATAAGGAAACAGCACAGTTATTGAGTCAATATCTTTTAGCCTTAGCAGAATATTCTACAGCAATCGGTTTACTATTCTTCCTATATACAAATCTAGTAGACATTATGGTAATGATATCTAATTTGATAATAAATCAAGAACCTAAAGAGTTAGAAAAAATAGCTAAGAAAATAAACGACTTTAAATCAAACCTAGTAGAGAAATTTATGACATTGACAGGGAAATAAAACCCTGTCAATGTTTTAATACTATGTTAGCATAATGATTATCCACTAAAAGATATTCTCTACCATTCTCACCATCGTAGCTAGTAATCGTGAAAAACTCAATCACCTGCTTTCTATCGATCAGGATTAACTCTACTTTAGGATTTAACTTTTCTATCTTCTTCATACTGTTACGCTTAGGTGTGTCTAAACCTGTTACTATCTTAGCATGTCCTTTTCCTACCTTTACTTTTATAACATCTTTATTTTTAACTTCTTTTTTAAGAGTAGTCTTATCTCCTAAATTATAGAACTCATTAGTAATATCTAACGTAGTAATATGCGGACGTAACGTATCCTCGATATAGTCTTTTAATATGTTCTTTAAGTAATCAGAGATTTCTAAAGCCAGCATAGATAAACTAGGAGGGTAGACTTCTGAAGCTAACTCTATTCCGTCTACAGTTACTACTTTTCTTTTTGTTTTATGTTCGGTTAACAAATAGTATTCTTTGTAGTAATTAAGATTCTTAGAAATTTGCTTATGATATAAATTATCTAAGTTTATTGTATAAGGTATTACCAGCTTTTCTGTTAGGCTATTGAAAAGAGTAGAAATTTCATTTATTTTATCCACTGGTTCAGGAGTATGATAAACTTGGTAAATGACATCAGCACTTCTTTTACCTATTTGATCATCTTCATCGTAGTTTAATCCGTAATAGTACAGATCTTTATCATTTACTTCATTGCTGTATCTAAATAATAGTTTATTGTCTAACAGAGGAGGTCTATCAGATTCTAATTTCCAGTAATTATTTCCGGTATCTGAAATGATGACCTGTTCATCCAGACCACGAATATTGGCATAAGCACCCATGTTAGCTAATAAATCAGCTCTATCATTCCCTAAGTCTCCAGAATGACCAGCTACTCTCAGCATTTCCAACTCAATATTTTTCTCCCTAAGGATTCTAAGTATCTTATCTAACTCCTTAGCCTTGTCTTGGTTAGCCACTATCTCGTTAATACCTAGATCAGGATCTTCTAGTTTAGCAATCATACCTATTACGTAATTAGAGTCTGTCCTGATTACTACCTTAGTAATATCTTCAAATGTATCATCTATAGCTTTAACATTTATGAAATAAAGTAAAGACTGGATAACGCCATCTAGTTCTGCTCTATTGTTAGTATCAGAATTTGTATAACCAAATATATCAACTACTTGTCTTAATCCTACTTCTTCGACATCATCAGGTTTATTAACTTTTAAAAGATTTTTAGCTATGTATCCTTTGTTGGTTAATTTGTACTTGGATAATATTTGCTTAGGTTTAATATTCTTATCAGTCACTAACATATGAGCACCATATCCCGCTGGTCCTGGATTTCTCTTACATGCACCGTCTGTATAAATTACTAAAGTATTCATGGGTTACCTTTCTAATATGATGTTTATTCAGAAAATGTTGTTAGGTATAAATAATATATACAGTTTCTCTGAATAAAAAAAGTTATAACAAAAAGGATATGGAATGGACTACTTAATCCCAGTAATAGGCAGTATAGGTCAGTTTAGACTAAAAGAACCTATAGCCGATTATTTAAACCCTGATACTAACTATAAGGTCTTAAGTGTAAGATCTATAAAGGAGATGGTAGCTAGTAACGAAGATGTGCTGAATGACATATATCTGAAATTAGGTCTCACGCAAGAGGACTACGAATATGCGGTAAACAATGATATCCCGATAGTAACATTATTGAGTCCTGATGGACAATATCTGTACATACCTGTCAATTATCTAAAATCTATACCAGACGTAACAGGTAAGGCATTTAGGAAGAAAACAATCGCGGTAGATTTAGGAGTAGTACCGGATGATCAAGATTTCAATTTCTTACTAGAAGAAATATCCGATCTGGTAAAAGCATATTACGGTATTGAACCAGAGGTATTACTACTAAACACAAGTAATACCTTATTATACACAGTAGACGAATATAATACATTTGAAAGTAACAGAAAGGCTAAAATCGTTAACAATAAGCCATGTAGACTGATAGTGAAAGATCTAGAAAAATTAGTAAAAGAGATGAAAACTAAAATAGAGACATTAGTGAAGAAATTAGACCAGTAGGATTCTCCTACTGGTCTGGTTAATATTCTAACGGTAACGATCTTTGTAGAAACACTCTTTTACACTTGCTACTAGAATTAAGATGTTCTTGTTGTATATATTTAGCTAATGTTCTTAGATCTTCTAGAATTTTCACATATCTAGTTTTTAGTTCGTTTACATCTGATACATATTCCCCATTGTATCTAACATAGACAGTATCAAACATCCTAAGACTATGATATGTGATATACGAACCATCTATAGTGTTTTCATTTATATCAAATGCACGTGGTCTAAACACGGCTAGTAATTTTGTTAGGGCTTGTTTTGGTTTCTTTCTTTCCTTAATACTTTTCTTCCTCCTGAAAGAACTATCCCTCTCGTTATACTTAGAATGTAATAATATATCAAATGCTTTTATGGTGTTCTTAGTCTCTTTTACTAACTCACATATTCTGTTATAAGTCTTTTTAATTTTTCTTAAATCCATACTGTAAAAATCTAAAGAGTTTAGTTCGCTGTATTCTTTCATTATTTTCTCTGGATTTACCTCAAATACGATTGCCATTTCATCTCCTTTCTTATTTTAAAGTAATTACCTTATTTACATCTTTCGTATCTATTGTAAGATTTTCGTCATTCAACACCACCAAATCCACATCAGTAAACCTACTGTATAGTGATTCAAAATGCGCCACTAGGTATATCTGAGAAAAATACTTTTCAGATATATCCTCTATAAACTCGTATGCTCTGATCCTATGTGTCTCGTCCATAGTCCTTCCAAACTCATCTAGTATTAATGGATAATCCAACATATTTAAGTGCTTCATAGCTACTATTTTAAACGCTAAGTCTATAATCTCTTTAATACTGCTACTACCTTTACTAACATCAGGTATCTCTCTGTTTCCGTTTATTAAGACAGGGAATCTGAAATTAAGATCATTCTCTTCTATATTACAAGGAAGTATCCTTATTTCATAACTCCATACACGGTTAATAATATCGTTCATTTCTTCTAATACCGTGTTTATTATCTTCACTACTGACTTACCAATTATTCCTTTAGTAGGTGATAGGAGTTCAGTTACTTCTTTCATTATTTTAAGACGCTCTTCATATTCTTTAAGTTCATCTGTCAAAGCCATAAATCTTTTCTTAGCATTCTTAAATTCTATTAACTCTGATTCAGCTTCGCTTATCAGTTTTTTTAGCTCATAAATAACTTTGCTTATGAATTCATTTTTATACTGTTTTACTATCTCTTTACTATTCTTTCTATATTCCCTAAGTAAACTTTTCAGTGTTTCTACTTGCTTGTTTACTGTGTCTAACGCTGCAGAGAATTTCTTTAGTCTATCTATTTCTTCAGTTACGGTATTCAGCTCTTTAATAACCTTGCTGTATTCGTTTTTTATCTCTTCTACTCTGTCTAAAATTTTATTAAGTTTCTCATTGTCCATTTTTTCTAAAATGGATTTTTTATACGTTAAATCCAGTAGTTCATCTTCTATCTGTTTTAGTAGAGGTATCTTATCTACTAGTATTGTCATAGACGTAAGTTTTTCTCTCAGTCCTTTTAACCCATCATGGAGTAGGTAGTCGTATACGGGCTTATCAAATTGACTAAGATAAGACTTAAGCCGTATAAGAAGATCTTTCTTCTCTTTAATTTTCGTCAGCAGATCTTCTATCTTACCATACTCTTCTTCTAACATCTGCTTCTTAACGTTTAGTTTATTCAAGGATTCTTTTAATAGTTTTAATTTAGCCTCTGAGAAGCCCTCTATCCATTCATAACCACATTTAGGACATTTAGTACTACCTCGATTAGAAAGTTCCTCTAAATGATTTATTTCGGCTTCTAGTTTATTAATCTTTTTTCCTAATAATTCTAATTCGGTCTTTATTTTATTAGATTTCTCTAATAGTTCCTTCTCTTCTTTAATGTCTACTGAATTATAGTCTTCTAAGAGGTTTATTGTTTCAACTATCTCCATATAGATTTGGTTAAATATTCTAAGCAAATAACCATAATCATCTACACGTACAGGAATTAAGTTCTCTATTTCCTTTTTCTTCTCTTCCAGATCTTTAATCCTGCTCTTAATCTGCTCAAGGTTGTCACCTTTATCAATTTTTAGAGATTCTGCTTTTTCCATTTTAGAAGTTAGATCTTCTTTATTCTTCTCTAGCATATCTTTTTTAGTCTTTAAAGACGTAAGTTTGATATCTACGTTCCTTAATTCTAATCCATATGTACTAGCTGCTTCTAACAACTTGTTAAGCTTAACCTCTGTATCTAGTGTTAATCGATTTATTTCTGATAAAAGGGAATCTAAATCAAACTGATTGTAAGGCTCTTTAGCTTCTAACAGTTTTTCTAAATACGAATTTAGGATTTGAAGTCTTTCCTTTAGACTGTCTTCATAACCATTGCTGGCTTCTTTTAAGACATTTTCCTCTTTGATAAGTTTGCTACGTGTTAATTTTATAAAGGATTGTAATTCTTTTACCCTATCTTTTGCTCTATTATAGACACTAAGCGCGTAATCATAATCTACATGCGATAATATTTTTGTAAACCATTTTTTTCTCTCACCTACTGACATTTGTATAAAACTATTAGTAGATAATAAGATTTCCATTATCTCCTTAGTGATACCAAATTCATCATCTATTAATTGTTTCTGTATTTTCATTAATCCGGACGGATTTAATTCCTCTCCATTCTTAACAAATGAGTGTTTATTAGTTTTCCTGTTATAGGAAATGTTTATGATGTTATCTCTATGCTCTATCGTCACTTTCTTTAAACCATTTTCTCCATAGTCCTCTTTTAATCCATCCACGTTAGGAAGAATCTCTTTTAGTAAGGACGACTTACCTGATCCATTTGTACCGAGTATGACTTGTATTTTTTTCTCTGGTTTATAAATCAACTCTCTTATTCCAGACACTGATAATCTATTATAATCTTTCAAGTGTAACTTTACTAACTTCATTACTCCTCCTTAAATTCATATTAGAAGCTTAATTGAAAAAGAAGTGAGATAAAGGAGTACTTATGGATAATTTAGAGAAAGATCTATATCTACATAAAGTAGATCCTTCTAACTTAATATTTTATTCAGTAGGTTTTGTAGTAAGAGATAAAGACTGGGATAGTGATATAGTAGAGATTTACCCTGTAGAGAAATTACCTACGGTAGGACCTGACATGAATGATGAAGAAATAGAAGCTGATGTAAAAATAGTAGACCATGAAAATGATGACATAAAAACTTTAAAATTACAAATAGACAGAAGTAAAACAATCAGAGCTAAATGGTTTTCTTTTGGACAGTATAATAGATTAACACCTCCTGATGTAAGAAAGGGCGAGCAGGTGTTATTATGGAGATATAGTAACAGTGACTTATTCTTCTGGACAACAATGTTTAATGATTTAAGTTTAAGAAAAGAAGAAGTAGTAAGATTTGTATTTTCCGACAAACCTAAGTTAGATCCTGATGAGCTTTTAGAAGATACATATTATCTAGAAATAAATACCAGAGACAAGATAATAAAGTTCCATACGGGTGATAAGTGGAATGAATATACATCATACGATTTTATCTTAAACACTAAAGACGGGAATTTAAAAGTATTGGATGGTAAAGGAAATTATATAGAACTAGATAGTCCTACTGATACATTAAACATCTCAACCAACAACGCAATGACTGTTAAGACAACAAACCTAATATCCATTAATACTAAACACCACAAAACTGAAGCTAGCGAGACCATAGACACACATACAAGCACTGAGACTAAGAATGTCGATAATCACTATGGATTAACTGCTGGTAGCGTTACTATAACAGGAGGAGGAGTTGAGTTAATGGATACACTGGTAGACTTTTTAAACAAATTAATATCAGCACAACATATAGGTAATCTAGGTTATGAAACCAGATGGACCGACACATCCATATCTATGTTCCAGGAAATAATTGATAAAATAAATACAATCAGAGGACAGTAAAATGGCTATGGATGAAAACAGAGCAGCTGAGAATTACAAGACCGCGTTAGATAGCTTTTTATCTCAACATCCTTACGACGGAGGACTAGATTCAGTTAGAGCGTTAGAAAGGATTCTAGACCAAGAATTTCAATCAGCAGAACCTACTAATCCAAATATAGATATAACCACGCCAGCTGGTACATTAAATTTTGGAGACCTTAGGTCTGTAGAGCCTAAATCAGAGGTACCTTGGATATTAGCCAGAGAGATAGCCAGATATTGGTCTACTACGATAGAACCTACAGGAGAACCAGTTTCCTGTGATTCTATAGACAGTGTAGAGAATGATGCTATTAAAATAATAGAACCAATAGCGACTGATTTAGTAAATGCTATTGATAGAGAACTACATTACCCTCCCTTTTATGATTTCTTCCATATAATTTTTAAACATGTGAGAGAGATTATATGGACAGTTAAAGAATCAGACGGCGGGGGTTGTAGCGAGACTATCGAAACTAAAGTATTATAAAGGAGACCTATGAGTATTAATCTTTCACAATTTGAATACACTGTAGAGATAAAGGCAAACAACATTATTGTTAAAAAACATTTTTTCAAATATAAAAATAGGATGGACATAGTATTGAGTATATTAAAAAATTATTACGATCCCAATGACATCATAATTGTTGATAAATATGGAAATAAAACTAAATTAAAAAACTACTACTGACTATTTGTCAGTAGTAGATAATATCTTATTTGTCTTCTTGTTCCAGTCGTTAATATTTTTAAGCTTTACTTTATACTTTTTAATAGTGATTAATAATTCTATCACATATTTAGTCAGTAACCTCTCTCTTTGAAAAGGATCTCCTGTAATGTATCGATATTTGCTAGGCGGTGGAGGTAGTTTAATATTATCCTTGGTTAAATACTCGGGAGGATATACTCTAACAATCTTTTCTTTATAGATAATTTTATATTCTGGTTGTTTACTACATCCGGTTATAAAAAATGCTAACAAAGCGAATAACAACGTACACCTAATCATTTTACATCCTTTACTAATTCATAGGCTTGATAGATAAGATTGATATTTTTCAATCCTTCTTCTTCATACTTCTTCTTATCTATTATTACCGTTTGCGGAGATTTGTTTTTAGTTATTACTTTCACTTGTTCTTTAACCTTAACGTCTGGTTCTTTGTCTACTTCTTTAATCAGATTAATTTTAAACTCATCGATCTTTTTCTCTTCTTTTATTTCGTCGATCACTTTCTTTTCGTTTATCTTCACTATCTTAGCTTTAATCTCGTTTATTTTCTTTAAGTTCCTGTTCTCCTCTGTTATTTTATCAATCACCACTTTTTGCTCAGCCTTAATTTCGCTATCTGTCTTAATACCAAAAGTATCCATAAAGGTAGACTTAATGCCATTAAATATTGAGAGAACTAACGGCACACCTACAAAAGTTAAAATTATTATAGAAAGTAATCCTTCTTTAGTCTTTATAAAACTCCAAAATCTTAACATACCGTCTCCTTTCTTAATGTTATATTCAGAGAAAGTAAACCATATATTATTTAAGTGTAATAATCATAAAGGAGTAAAACATGTGGATGAATATACCTATGGTTTATGAGGTAAAGCAAGATCCATTTTCCAAATCTTATTATGTTACCACCTTAACACATAAATTTAAAGAACCGGAAAAGCTGTACGGAGATGCTAGAAGGTACAGGGATGTAATATGGAAAGGTCTGGAAAGAAAAAACTTAATAGGCGGTGTGATGTTATTAGGATTAAAAGGAGCAGGTAAGACAGAGATAGCTAAATCTATAGCTAATAGAGCTATAGATCACGGCATGAGTGTATATCTAATCACTAATGTAGAGTTTAGTCCTGATCTAATTTCATTTCTAGAGACATTAGACAATGCAGTGTTATTCTTCGATGAATTCGGTAAGACATTCAGTATTGAAGAACAAGAGAAAATGTTAACACTACTATCCAACACATTAGGTAGAAGAAGATTAGTATTAGTAACAGAGAATGAACCCTATAAAATATCTAAGCTGATCAGGAACAGACCAGGTAGGTTAAAATACTCTGTTACGTTCAATAAGCTAGATAAAAACACTATTATAGAATATTGCGAAGAAAAAGGTGTGAACAAGAGTTTCCTAGACGAATTATTGAAATCTTACTTATCCACTAAAGATTTTACATTTGACCACCTAAAAGCAATAGTAGAAGAACACCTTGAAGATCCATCAATTCCATTCGATACTCTTATAAGTGTTCTAAATGTAGACTTTATGAAACCTACAAAGATACTAGCGATTAAAAGGGTATTAAAAGACGGTAAAGAATTAGACAAAAAATCCTATAAGGTAGTACCTACTACTCTTAGCGTAGGAGCTATAGAAGCCGGAGACGTCTACATAGACTTGTTCTATAACAAGGAAGAGTCCGGTTACTATAACGATCAAACTTTCTTTACTTCCCAAGACATATTAGAATACGATGGGAAAAAGTTAATATTGGAATCTAAGCCTTTAAGAATAGAATATGAGTTAGTGGAGAAATAATCTCCACTAACTTTATTTTTTTATACTTTGTACAATATTTCAGGTCTTTCTCTAATATCTTCTAGTAAGCAATATCCTATAGCTATCGCATCAATTTCATGTTCAGTTTCCATTCCTATTAACCATGGCGAAAGTTCATCATTGTTTAATACAGCGGTTAACATATCTGATTTAGTAGCTAACCCCTGTCTACTCACTCTCTTCTTAATTATACTAGGAGGATATTCTACGATTAGATTAGATCCCGTTATGTCTTTAAAAGCATGTTCTATTATAAAACTTGATTTAGCTAAAGGGCCATATGCTGCCGGTCTAAATCTATTTATAAATCCAGCTTCGATTCCTAAGGCTATAGGCATAAACGGATATTCTGTTAAACATAATTTCTTAATAGCTTCTTCTAGTCGGTGTAATCTATAAAACAGGTCGTTTGATAAATCTGTGTAGATTGGATTAGAGATATCTATTAACTCTGTCCTTACATCGACTATTTTATCTAGACTCTCTATAGTAAAAATAGATACACCGCAGAAATTAGTACCTGGGTCGATGCCTAGTAACTTAAACATAATCATCCTTTATAGAGAGGTTCCATTCCCCCCAGTTCCAAATAAAATTCTACTCTGTTATTTACTTTTAGATTATCCAATAATTGTAAGTCCAAATTCATGTCAGTAAAGAAGTTTATTTGGGTCTTTACAGATTCCTTATAGCCGTTATAGTCTATGTCTATACCTGAACATAGACCTATTTCACTAATAGAAGTAAGTGTCTCACCTGGATACATGATCGACATAGAGTTTTTTAACTCTTCGATTTCCCAATCTTCCAATACGAATAACACCTTACACATATTTAACACGTAACTACCTTTTATCTTGGTTATGTCTAAATCCAGTAGAGGAGTAGGATTGAGTATTGTAGGATCATTAGTAGTATCATATGGACCTATGAAGTTATTACCAAAGTCACTATTTACCTGGAATATGGTGTTAGTAAAATCTATTTTATCTAGTACCTTGGCGTAGTAAACTATATAATCTATTCCATTTATATTCTCTACTTTTCTTAGTCTGTACTTTTGTTTTAATTCATCACTGATATCATCGTCAGTTCTTCTAATTATAAACGGTAAATGTTTAAACAGGGCTCCATCGGTAGCTCTATGTTTACCTCTTTTAAGGTCAATAGCTGTATTCTCAATTATAGGATTACCACCTACACCCAGTACATAACAATTTAATCTAGGATATGTTCCCGTAATTACATAATTGGGCAGAATACTAAACTTTTCATTTAACGTAGTATTGGGCAAAGTCTCATACTCGGCTCCTGTTAACAATGCCGTTTGTAATTTTAGACTATAAATAGTCCTTGTTGTGTTAAATACCATCTTATTCTCCTTCTAAATCTTCTAGGGAAATTTCCTGAAACTCTATTTGATCTTCTCCTAATACAATTTCATCTGGTCTTAAACCTTCTGTTAATTCTATTTGTCTTTGTTCAACAGTTACTGTGGATTTTTTCTTTTCCACGTTTATTAAAACTTCTCTCATCATCTCTAAGATATTTTCGTTATTATCATTTTCTTTCATCTTCAATCTTCTATCTGTTCTACCCATGACGTTAGAATCCATGGCATTTAAGACCTCGTTAAGTACTCTAATTTCTGAAGTCTTATAAGGTATACCGTCCTCTATCATTTTGTCTACTATCTTCTCTCTTATTTCGAGGGTTTTATCTAATACCCTCATTTCTTCAGGCATAAATACATTAGCCTTATCAATGTCTCTAATTGAGTTACTCATTCTTTCTCCTTATTAACATAATTATTCACGGTAAAACATATTGTTGAGTACTATAAAGGAGTATCAATGTGGAACTGGTGGAAAAATAAAGACAGGAATACTGATATAAAATTAGATATCTATTCACCCAAGGTAAGAAAGGTAAAGTTAAACTCATTACACCGCTATCTAGAAGATTATGTAGAAGCTGTCGAATATTTATTAACGCATGATTATACAGATAAGCTAGAAGTAGGAAAAATTAAAATGTCTGTGATTAGAGATATTCCGATGTTAGAATGGTTAAGCGGTAAAGACGGGTTAGACGATGAGGCAGAGAATAAAATCTTGTTTCTACACAGATCTATACCCAAACTAAAAGACCTTAAAGACTGGATAGAGAGTCTAGACACAGACACTGATCAAACATTTAATTCAATGGTTATTAAAAAATATATTATTAATATGCAAGATATTGTCGACAATATCTTTAAACATCTTGCAAAGTAGTTACTCTTACTACGACATTTACTTACTACAGAAGGAGCGTACTATGGAAGACTTAGAAAGAACCCCCGTAGCAACTACGGAGAACGGTTTGCTAGCTAAAATGTGGAGAAAAATAATCCTGGAGAACAATCTCCAGAGTAGTTTAGTTTTCTCTGTCAAGCGTTATTGGAGGAAAAACAGGAATAAAAAAGGAGCCTTAAACACGGGTACCCTAAACAAGTTAATAAAAGGTTCCGAATTAACATGGAAAAGATTCCTCCTATTATTATTCGATGTATTAGGAGTAAAGAAATTGATCTTTACTGTCGTGGTGCATAAAGGCGAGAAGACTGTTAAAGCTATGGTAGAAATTACTCCCGATAACTACCAGGAGTATGGTAAATTCTTAGCGGATTTGAGAGATCAAATCATAGAAGCCTTAGGTTACAAAGGCAAAACTGCCGAACTACTTAAGAGTTATAAAGGCAGTAAATCTGAGAATAGCATCTATAATGCAATGTCTAAAAAGAAACTCACTTGGAAGACATTTGTCTTCCTGGTATTAGAATTTATGCAAGTAGATAATATGGAAATATATGCCAAGGTAAAATGGCTAAATGACGAAGAAACTATCCACGGTATAAAAGGAATTAAACTATGACTAAGAAAGATCTAGACAACTTTATCTTACAGGGATTAGAAACAGGAAACGAAAATGAAATAGAAACTTTCAAATCCGTTATAAAAGATTTTGATATCAGAACTAGATTTAGTTTGTTAGCTGTTATTGAAGATGAGTTAGACACATGGATGGATCTACACGACAGTAGATACCATAGATTAAAATCTTTATGTCATAAACTAACAGCATTGGACTATGTAGATAACGACTATGATGCTAGAGAGACCATGAAAGGTTATCTGTCTGAGTATCTCAGAACCATAATAGATGACTATGGTGAAACTGTTAAACCTTTTACATATGCTGATGTAGAAAACTTCACAGCTGAAAAATTATATCTTTCGTACATCCTATTGAACGAAGATCTTAAGAACAAAATATTAAAACACTAATAGAAGAAGGAGAGAAGAATGGCGTTAGTTGATAACACAAGAGATAACAAAATAATCAAAATACTTCCTGAAGGAAAAAGGAAGACAGATAGATTACACCCGAAGCATGTCTCTAAGTTCAAGAGCAGATTACTAGGTGATGTGATGTCTATCGAAAACGTGATGTATTATCTAAATAAGAGAAAAGCTGGTATATCTATCCTGGATAAAGTACTAACGGATAAGGATAGGGAGAGATTAGATGGTTACAAAACACACCATGTACCAAACTATTGGTATGCTATAGAGTTAGTAGTTCTGGATAAGATCTTAAGCGATAAAGAGCTACTAAACGAAATATTAAAAATGAAGAATCTGAAAGAGAAAAGAATTGAGATCTATAGCAAAATAAAAAGAGGAGCTATAGAAATAAATGAGGTAGATAGTAAGTATATAAAATACGCAAAAGGATTAAAAGCAATCCTTAACATAATCGCAGATGTTAGAGATGAACTAGGAATAACTGAGATTAATAATGATGATGATTACAAAATCTTTAAAAAGAGAGTAACAGAAGAGGTAGTAAAAGACATCGAAAAAAGGTTAAAGACAGAATTTCTAGACATAATATCTACAGAAGATATGAAAAAAGCTATGCTAGGAGAATAATCTCCTAGCATAGTTAAAATTCATTTACATTTACAGATAATGCTGGATTAGTAGGAGGTTCTATATACCTTCTCTCCTTTTCTTTTTTAGTAATTGCTTTTACAGTTTTTTTGTCAGGATGCTGTAACATTAATGTAGCTTTACTAATTTCGTAAATACCTTGTAACGTATTCAACATTTGTTTTTGTATATTCAAGGATTCTTTCAGTAGGTTATTAGTAATAGATTGTTGTTGCGTGCTGTTTTCAAAATGTGGAGTATAATCTACATTAGCTATAGGAGCTTTAGCCTGTTTAGCAGTCTCTTTTACTATTTCATTCTGTTGTTTATTTATAGTATTTACATATGTTTCAGCTTGTGATCTAGTATTTCTTACTGTAGTTGCCATTGTGCTACTGGTAGATATTGCTGATTGCGATAATGACATAAAGTCATTTACTATTTCTTTCGCTCTATCACCTACTTGCTTATACCATTTAGATCTCATTAGGTTATTAGCAGCTTTAGAATAATCACCTTCTTTAATGGCATTTAAGGTATCCTTAAATTTAAGTAATCCGCCTACACCTAAATTAAATCCCATATCTATCAAATCTTCTTGCACTATCTCTGGCTGATTTCTTAGCCATGGAAGCAAACTATACAACTTCTTACCTGTTTTATTAGTATCATAAGCTAAAATCTTAAATGCTTCTGGCTCAGTTATTTGGTCAGTATCTCTGTCTATTATATCTCTTAGAGGAACACCGCCTTTTCTAGTATCTAATAGATGTCCTACACCTATAGTTTCGTACCCTAGACTATCCCTATACTTTCTTAATTTAAGCCCTTCATGTTTCACCAACTTAGCAACTAATTCTTCCTTATTGCCAATAGGTATTTTAATCTCTTTTAAAGTGTCACCAATGTGATAGTTTTTGATCTTAGGAGGTTTGGATTTCTGATTAGGTACTTGGTGGAATGTTTCTTTTTTCCAATTAGATACTGTAGATGGATGTTCTTGTTTCGTTTCTATATTTGCTTCTGTAGTTTTGGTTTTCTCAGAATCTTTATTCTCTACATCCGGTTTAATAGGTTCACCTGTTTCTGGATCAATCGCAGGTTCGTTATCGTCAAATATACTAAATCCTAATAGCTGTTTGGATACTGCCGCAGGTAGTGATAGACCATCATGCATCATATAGTAACCTACTTTTACAGCGTCGTATGCCAACATTGCGGTACCTACAAACGGTACAAATCTAGTAGCTATTTTAGCTAATAATTTAGCTCCTGCCTTCTTACCTAACTTCTTCACCACTAAATTCTTCATCCTGCTCAATACTGATTTAATACTGGATGGTTTCACTTTTACTGGTTTTTTAGGTAATGCAGTTTTAGGTTTTATTTTATCTTTTATATCAGGAGTCTTACCTTTGGTAAATAGGTCTTTTACCTTGTCCTTAGCAGATTTGAATAGATCTTTACCTTTTTCAATTACTGTACCTAACCCTGGTATCTTACTAATTAATCCTGTTATTGAACCTAATGCCTTTCCTATACCGGACATAATAGTATTACCTAACCACTTGATAGGTTCCCATAACACATGTTTGAATCCAGTTATTAAGCTATCTGTAACTCCGCCTAATATCTTCTTAAATCCTGTTATTAGACCGCCTATTAAGAATGGTCCCCATTTAAGTAATGTGGATAACAGATCCTCCTTCTTATCTACTGCAGGCATTAATCTCTTTTCCAAAGGATTGACATTTTTATTCTTCTTCTTAAACAAGGCTAATCTATCTTTCCAGTTTCCATCCCTATCACCGTCACCATCTTTATCAAACGGATTCACTTGTGTTTCTTTTTTGTTAGATGTTACTTTGTCTTTGATACCTTTCAGTATGGATGACTGTTTCTTTACAGTAGATTTTAACATACTAGCAAACTTAGAAGCCGTATTAGTATTGGTTTTATTTTTATCTAAAGTAACGGTCTTATTTAATACCTTTACTATCTTTTCATTCTTTTCTGTATTTTTTACTAAAGAATCTTTGATATCTTTTAAGACTCCGAACATTTGACCATATGTTTCTTTTGTTGTCTCTCCGGTTATTTTAGCACTACCCATAAAAGTTTTATATCCAAATTTAGCTAAGCCTTTTATAGTAGGTCTTTTAAACTTACCTGTCTCTGGATCATATAGTAGTTCAGAAGTATTGTCTTTTAATAACTGTCCATGTTTAACTAACCAGTCTTTTCCGGCTCCTAGTATTTTTAACCCTCTAGATCCTAATTTTCCAGCTAGACCCAATCTATCTTTTAAGTTAGAAAATGTATCTCCACTAAACAGTTCACTCATTTTCTCTTTAAGATTAAATACACCTGCTTGAATCTTAGCCATAACACCTTTATGGATATTATATAATCTCTCTATCCAATTTCCCTTCTTACTTAATTCTTCTTTTAATCTACCAGTAGGGTCTAAACTATGTACAGTTTCCTCATAGATGATTTTGGCTTCGTGTATATCTTTAGGTAATGGCTTTTGAGCTAATTGTACCTCTAAAAGATTGTCTAACTGATCATTCTGTATTATGTGTTCTAACTTATTAACGTTTTGCTTTAGTTCCTGATCAGGATTAGAAGGTAATTTACTTTCAAATTTTTCGATAGATTTCACTAACTTACTGGAGATATTATTGTATGTTTTAACTGCTCCTGATTTTAGTTCTTTATATTCCAGTTTCTTAACATCGTTTATCTTACTTATTAATTTCTCTTTCATTAAGTTAGGTTTCTCAAAACTTTCAATCTTGATTACTAGAGGTTTAACTACTTCTTCAGCTTTGGTCTGTGCTTTATTTAAAGCTGTACCTACTGGCTTAGTGATATTCTCTATCTTTGGTCTATTTGTGTTTTTTATTTTCTCCACAGTTTTAGTTAGTTCGTTTTTAACGATATTGAGTTTCTTATCAGGGTGTTTGATAATCTCTTTTGTTTCCTTCTTAATGTCATCTATCTTAGGTAAAGCTATGTTCTTGAATTCGTTAAATTTTTTATTTATCTTGTCTTCTATGTACTCTTTATCGGAATCTTCCGCATCCTCATTCCTTGTACGTATATAATCAGCATATTTTATTTTGTTTTTACTAATATCCCTATTAGTAAGATCAGTGACTATATCAAATACTCTTTCTCCGCTGATTTTGGTATGGTCGTCATTTATTATCTTTAGAGTTTCTAATATATCTGTTCTACCAATATCTGCCAACTCTTTAGCTCTTTCTCCAAATTCTTTAGCTTCGTTAGCTAGACTGCGTTCTATTCTATTCAAGGCTTCTTTGGCTTCTTCAACTTCTTTAAGATCTACAGATGTGTAATCTTTAGATATTTTATCTAATACTGGAGTTAGTTTATTTTTTAGACCTTCATCTAGTTTATCCAAGAATCCTTCGTCTTTTAAGAATCTAATATCCTTGCTACCGCCTTCGTTTACATGCTTTAATAAAGCTGATGTTACCTGTTTCTTCTCTTCTTCGTTTAACTTGGTATCTTTCTCTAGTATACTAATAATCTTAGGAGATTCTTCCTCTATTGTTTTTAATACATACTTACTAGCTTTTTTACTGTCTCTTATAAATTTATTTTTCAGCTGTTTAGCGGTAAAGAACCTGTTTCTTTTATAGTCAAATACTATCTCGTCTACTTTAGGAGCTTTTAACTTTAATCTAATACCTGTTACCTCTGCCAGTATCTTACTTAGATAAGTAGGTATTATGTTAGTGATAGCTAGTTTAGTTTTTATATCGAACACTGTTGGTTGGTTCACATCCCGACTTAAGTCGATATCAGTTTTACTACTACCCATCTCCTTTCTTAAACTAGAGATAAACTCTGCCATGGATTCTGCTAAAGGATTGTTTTTATCGTTTAGCTTATTCTCCCATTTCTCTAGTACTTTTTCAGGGTTAGATATGGTTTTATCCAGTTTGTAGTGCAATTTATTAGCTACTCTAGACTTGCTGGCTACTTTTCTCACACCTTTTTTTAAGCCAGTCATTACCGTACCTAGTGCAAAATCAAAACCTGATTGTATAGCCATTTGCGTAGGGTCCATACCCACGTCACTCATTAATTCCTTCATCTCTCTCTGAGTGGAAATAAATTCTTGCCCTGTTCTTAGACCTTCTAAACCTTTATTAAAACCACTCAGCGCAGCCTTCTTTAACTTGCTCGTAATAGTCCTTACACTTTGACTATTTTTTATCAGCTCTATACCACTTTCCATCATATCTCTACGTAAATTCTCTTTTAGTAGTTCATTACCCCTATACTTCATTACGTCAGGTATTGACGTGTTTCTCAATATACCTTCTAACTGTTTAGGTAATGTCTCGACTAGTAATTTAGTCTTTTCATCTATGCTTACCAACGCATGGAGTTGTTTAAACATTAATTCCAAGCTGTTTTTGTAATATTTACTACTTAGTTTTAACAAAAAGTTATTCGTGGTCTTTGCCTCTTTTAAGAGCTCTAGATTTAAATTAACATTAGTTTTAACATCTATATCCGATAAAATGCTCTTCTGTATATCCCCTCCTAAGATTTCATCACTAAACCTCTTAGCTTTTTCGTCTAGTGTTTCCTCAGGAATGAAAGTTTCTTCCTCTACGTGTATTTTGTCTTTTAATCTTCTTATCTTGTCTTTAATATTAATACCTAATACTTTATTAGGAGCTAACTCTTCAGCATCTCCTAACATACTCTTTAAGGTCTTTTTGACATCTGGTAGCTTATCCTCTATTTCTCTTTTTAATCCATATATTTCATTATCTATACCAGTTACTACATTACGTAAATCATTCGGCAGTGTATCTATTACATCATCCTTTACTCTTTCTAATAATTTACTTTTTAAGTCATAATCCTTCATAGCCGACTTAGTACTCTTTAGGACCTTGTCTACAGGATCTCTGCTATCACCCTCTAAACCACTGTCTATATCTATACTCTCATCTTCGAATAATTTATCTAATTCATCCAGACCATCATCGTTTAACATTTTGTCCAAATCTTTATCATTTGCCATCATGTTCTCCTTATATATTATATCTACTCGCTCACCCAATCATCTAACAACTTCTAACTATACATTACTTACTTGGATAAAAAATCAAAGGAGGTAAAAATGAGAATCCTATTAAGTAAATTACACTTTGACAAGACCAACAATCACAAATTCCCTCAATCGGTAAGTTGTGAACTCCGTATCACAAACCAAGATGAACTCACACCCTATACAAGGGCAGAAATCATTACTAACATAAACATCCTCTATTACGACGATTCTCTACCCATTAATAAACTCAGAGAGTTAATAACTACATTTGATTTAACACCATCTACTATGCTTACTTATGTCACTCTAGACAGAAACCATTTTACCGTAGATAATAAACTAAAAAATCCAGTAATACAGATAATTAAAAAACATCTCCTAGGCTCTCCTAATACTCTAATTACTCCAGAAGCTAAACGTAGAGCAGATGAATACTTTTCTAAAAACATCATTGCCCCTACTACATACGATAAATTAAAAAACTGTACAATAACTACTGTCAATGACTTAATCAAACATTTCAATACTTTAGACGTATACTCAACAGCATCTAAGATAGTAAATGATTTAGCTACCCTATAGCTTTATTGCTATAGGAGTAGTTTAACACATAGCTATTCTCATTAATTATTTTTTTATTTTATATCTTGATAAGTATTTTTATATTTATATATAAGGAGAGGGCGTAGCCCTCTCCCCTATAGCTATTGCTTATAGGGTCTGCTTAGCCGGTAGCGTTCGTATGTTCGCTTGGTCTTATCCTACCTCACTCATTTCCTCAGGGTATTAGCTCACATACTCACACAGCAGTACTATATGGTATGCTCCCTCTCCCCAGGAATCATCTCACTCATTCACTTCGTTCATTCGTTTCGCGATTCCTACCCCTCTCCCTCAGAGGGGTATCATTATATTCCTATTCTAAAAAAGTTTATGAGTATATTATTTAGTAGACGAACAATAACAATTAGTGTAAAGGAGTAATCATGTCTAGATGTATGAGATATACAGAACTATCAGGGATAAAATTATTACTGGTCTATAATCCAGTAACAGACAACTGCGCTGTAAAAGCACAAGGTGTTGTATTTGGTAATATTAGAAGAGCATCTGAGGAATTAAACGTAGACCTAGATGAGCTTAAATCTGTATGCAAAGAAATTAAAACTGTATGTCTAGGAAACAATTCCTAGACAGAATTATTTCTTTTTTTATCTAGATTCCATTATGTTCTAGTGAGCAAATGACATAAAGGAGAAACAATGTCTGAAAACGTATTTAGACCAAAAATACCATTTAATATAGAAATTTTAATCCTGACTACCGATATAGTAAAAAGGTTAGGAGAAGTAAAAACTAAAGACGTATATGAGCAAAACTCTACTGTCTTCCATAAGGATGGTTTATTCTCTACTGAGATATTTGGACCAGTAGGATCCAAAGAAAGACTAGAAAGATTTGGATATATCTCTTTAGGTACGGATATAATACATCCATTGGTTTACAGACATTTATGTAAATTAGAGAGCTTGTATAAGGGAATTATAGAGGGTACTAAATATGCTATCTGGGATGATGAAGAGAAGAATTTTAAACCAGCTACAAAGGCAGATGGAGAAACAGGTTTTTCTTTTTTTATAAAACATTTTGACGAGATAAAATTTAGAGAAACTAATTCAGAAATAAGAAAGAAAAGAATTGAATTTATCAAGAAGTATAAAGCAAAAGATGTATTAGTAGATAAATGGTTAGTATTACCAGCAGGTATGAGGGACAGACAAGTCCTCCCTAATGGAAAGGTATTGGAAGATGAAATAAATAATCTATATAGAGATTTATTAACTATCTCCAACACAGCGAAGAAATTTGGTTCGGAAGCATTAGGTTCTAAATTCATAGATCCTATTAAAGCCAGACTAGAAAAGAAAGTAACAGAGATTTACGAGTATATAGAAAATATACTATCCGGTAAAGAAGGATTTATACAAGGCAAGTGGGTAAAGCGTACAGTAATGTACGGTACCAGAAACGTAATTACAGCTATACCTATAAAGATTAAAGTCAATCACCAGCCTAATAGACCCAGATTTGATCAAACAGTAATAGGGTTATATCAGTTTACTAAAGGTATTACTCCTATAGCTATTTACCACATAAGAACTAAATTTCTGAACAACGTATTTGATCCAGAGAGCAATAACGCATATCTCTATAATCCTAAGACGTTTGAAAAAGAATTAGTGGAGGTCAGTAACAAGACTAGATCCCAATGGGTAACAGACGATGGGTTAGAGAAATCCATTAACAAATTAATACAGGAAGATATACAAAAGGCTCCTATTGTAGTAGACGGTAAGTATATGTTCCTGGTTTATGACGATGGAAATGTAGTAGAGATAATTGACGATGTTAGATTAATGCCTGTAGGTTATGATAAGAAGTATATTAGACCTATGACATATATGGAGTTAGTATATCTTAGCATTTTTGATATTGCTGATAATTACCCAGGTTTCGTAACAAGATATCCTATTACAGGATTGGGTTCGGTATATCCTACCAAGTTTTATCTAAAAACTACTATAGAAGGTAGAGAAGTCCTCTATAAAGGATTGCATCAACCACAACCTATTAAACTTTACGAGTATCCTAGATTTGATAGTAAACCTTTCTTGTCTCTTTCCCCTAACGTAGCTTTCCTAGGGAGACTAGGAGCTGACTTTGATGGTGATAAAATGTCGGCTACAATCGTATATGAAGATGAATCCAGGAAAGAGTTAATGGAGTTTCTTAATAGTACTAAATTTTACCTAGACCCAACTGGAAAATTAGTTTATTCCAATAGTAACGATATTTCCGATTTAGCATTAAAGATGTTTACAGAGTAGATGTAGTTATCTACTCTGTGATTAGTTTTCTTTTTTAATAGGTCGTTGAATTGAAATTAACGTATTAAGGAGTAAAGCATGAGTACTAGGAAAAAAAAATATAGATTATGGTACAAAAAACTAGGATTGAGAAAGGCTAATGATTTTATATATCCTAAAGTTTTGAATTTAAGCGATATAGTATTTCCTCAGGGAACAATACTTCATTTCTATAAAGAAAACAACACTTTGTATCCTAACAGGACTTTACCTTATTTCAGAAACATAAGTAAGGGTATCGTGGTTAATGTATTGGAATATTCCGATAAACCTGAAAAGGTGACTAAGTCAGTAATTAACGAATCTAGTTTCGCCAGTAAGTTCAATAAGGACTATCCAGACTTTAAGACTGAGTTAAGTAAGAAAGTCTATAATGCTTTAGAGAAGAATCCTAAGATATTAAAAGATAGGGATTTAATAATAAACTACTCAGTTTTGGACACCATATACAGATGGAAAAACCATCCTAAACATGAGTATGAAAAATACAGAGTGACTAGCAGGACTATTATAGACAGAATTCTAAAACTTAATAGAATTGATTTTGGTACAGGATTAGGACCACATCATTTCGTTATCTTAGAGTTACCAGAAGTCTTCTATGGTAGACAACTGATAAAAAAATATTTAGATAAAACTGAGTATGATCTACAGCTTATAAAGACGTTTTTCGATTTTAAAAGATTGTCTTTATTGGATACATTCAGAGTCCTATATAAAGAATTAAAAGAAAAGACACCTTTACAGAAAGTAGAAAAGCTGAAGGATCTATCTAAGATAAACTTTGTTTTTGTTCTAGACGAGAAAGGATTAGTGGTTAACCTAGCAGAGCTATTAAAGTTCGATAAAGATTATGATACATTAGAGAATAGTACTAAATACGATCCCGATAAACTTTTTAAGTTATTACATTTTACATTGCATAGTGAATACTTACTTCCTGGATTTAAGGAAAACGAAATAGAAAAAGGTACATACAAAGAAACAGTTGAAGATATTTTACCTATTAGTAAAACAAAGAAGAAAGGTGTAATAGATTCAAACACCAGCATAGTAGTAGACGAAATAGATGAGCAAGTAGTAGAAACAGAAGATGATACAATAGACATAGAAGACATTATAAAAATGGAACCAGAAGAAGATGAGATAACCGGATTAAGTAAGACTAAACCAAAATATAACGACATTGAGGAAATAATAAAGTCTGATGATGATGTAGTAAAAGATACAATAAGAACAATTGAGCATTTGACCGAAATCAACGGAGTAGAGAAAAAGAAAACTAAGTTATTGAGAAGTATCGAGGAAGTGTTGGAATCAGATGTATTCGGAGATGGAAAACCGTTAAAAGATTACTTAACTATATCTGATAAAGAAGTAGAAATAACTGAAAAAGATAAAAAACTACCTGATGTAAAGATAATGCCTGATAAAAAAGCATTGGAGGATACAATAGGAGCTTTCGACAGAAAGTACATAAGAGAGGTACTTAAGAAAGATATAGCTCGTACAATATTCTCTCTTCAGAGAGGAGGGATGGTAATAAAAGAACTTAATAGAGTAGAAAACGGAAACATCTTAGGAGATTATGAAGAATATGAGATTGTATTCACGGATATAAACAAAGGTACTCATAAGGTAAAGTTTAAAATTCCTAAGATAGATGAAGACGGACAGTATAAAATGTCCGGTAACGGTTATGTGCTTAGAAAACAAAGATCCGACTTGCCAATAAAAAAGATCGCTTATAATAGAGTAGCATTAAGTAGTGCATATGGCAAACTGTTTATAGATAAAGCCCCATACATGAAATTAAACGCAGGATATAGTCTAAAAAAGCAATTATTAAAGTTACAAGAATCTGGTAAGATAAAAAACTTAGTGTTAGGAGAAGTACACGTACCTGATGTCATACTACCAGAAGTCTATTCTCTGCATATGAGATTTATTAAATCATACGTGTATAAGGATATGTTGTTTGATTTTGATTATCCTAATAGGGACTTATTCGCAGACAAATTAGGTATCGAATTAGAAAAATTAGAAGAAAACGGTAAGTATGTTTTATGTGGTAGTAGAAATGATAAACCTCTATTCATAAATCAGAGTAATGACTTATATGTCTATGATAAGACTATGAAGAAGTTAGATAACTTCTACAACATAGTCCCGATAGACAAAACTAAACTCGTGAATGAGTATAGTTTAGTTAAAATTTATAAAAACTATATTCCGACAGTGTTTATGTTGTCTTATTATCTAGGCTTAGAAAACTTACTAAAGATGCTAGGAGTAAAATATGATATTCTGGAGGGTAGAAAAAATCTAAAACCGGAGAATGCTACCGTATTTAAAACTAAGTTTGAGACATTGGTAGTGTATTGGGATAAACCAGAACACATCATGTTGTTTGAAGGTTTGAATCACTTTCCTAAGATAACAAAAGATCTACCGCTAGACACTTTTAACAGTCGCGAAATGATGTTAGCGTTTTTTAAAGACATAGGCTTACCTTTAAACAGTATTACAGAGATACAATTGTTAGATGATCTCTATGTCGATCCAGTAACTGCCAACGTATTGAAACAAATGAAAGAACCTACTACGTTTACAGGACTCTTACTGAGGGCTAATGAGATGTTAGTAAATGATTTCTATCTACATCCACAAAGCATGAAGGGGTATGTGATTAGAGGCTATGAGAAAGTACCTCAGATGGTGTATTCCAAAATGGTAGAAGCGATAAGACAGAAAAAGAATGAAGAGTTCTTTGGTAGGAGTAGATTGAACTTAGATCCATATATTGTCTGGAGACTCTTAAACGAAGATAGTGCTAGTATTTTATTAGACGATACAAATCCTCTAATCTACTTAAAAGAGAGAGAAGACGTTACCTATATAGGATTCCAAGGTAGAAAAAAAGAATCCATGAGTAAGGGTACTAGAGAATTACATCCTGATGATATAGGAGTGATATCTGAAGGACATAAGGACTCAGGTGACGTAGGTATTTCAGCGTATCTATCAGCGAATCCTGTGATTAAAAACCTAAGAGGAATGAAAGGTGAGTTAAAGGAAATAGATTTTGCTAATGTATTAAGTACCAGTGCTCTTCTAGCACCGTTTAGCACTACCGATGATTCAAAGAGACTTAACTTTATTAACGTACAAAATTCACATGTACTTCCATTAATAAACGGATCTGTATATCCAGTTAGAACAGGGTATGATTCAGTACTTCCTTACAGGTTAGATAAAAAGTTTATAGGATTCGCTAAAAAAGATGGTATAGTAAAACAAGTAAGTAGGAATAAAATAGTGGTAGAATACAAAAGCGGTAAAAAAGAAACTTTTGTTTATTCGAATTGGACTAGTAAAGAAGAATCCAATACTAGTTACTTACATGTTTTAAAACCTAATGTGGTTAAAGATCAAAAGGTAAAAGAAGGAGATGTAATTTATTACGATAGTAGTTTCTTCGAACCAGATATCTTCGATCCTACTAAGGTAACTTATAAGCCATACTTAACAGTGAGAACAGCTTTAATGGAGCTTAATGAAACGTATGAGGATAGTTGTGCTATAAGCAGCAAGTTAGCAAATAAGGCTAAAATACAATATGTGAAATCCAGAAGCATAGTCCTGGATGCTACTGAAGAAATAGTAAACGTATTAAATGTAGGAGATAGCGTAGAGCCATCTACAGCGTTATTAATGATTAATACTGGAATAATGGACGATGGTAAACTTACAGAAGAGGCTCTGGACATTTTACAAGGTTTTGTTAAGACTACACCTAAAGCTAAGATAAAAGGTAAGATAATTAAGATACAGGTGTTCTATAATTGTGAAAAAGAACAACTGTCTGAATCTATTAGAAAATTAGTAGAAGAAACAGAGAAGAATTTAATAGATCCTAAGACTAATAGGAAATTCACAGGTAGAGTAGATAGCAGTTATTCTATAGAAGGTAAGCCACTGGATGAAGGTAAGGTAGAAATTAAGTTCTATATCTTAGTGGAATCGAATATGGGTACTGGTGATAAAGCAATTATAGCTAACCAGTTAAAAACCACAGTAGGAGATATATTCAGTTATCCTATTGTAGGAGAAAACGGTGAAGAGATAGAGGTATTGTTTAGTGCTAGAGCTATATATGCTAGGATAGTAAACAGTCCTAGTCTAATGGGTACCACTGCTGGCCTACTGGAGCATCTAAGTAAAAAAGTTGCTGAGATGTATTTTAGTAAATGATCTATGACGGAATATATTCCGTCATAGATTTCTTTTGTTTGATTAAATAACAACAGATATTAAGGAGAAATAAGATGTATGATAACAGAAAAATTAAGACTGCTCTTAAAGAGATAGAGTGGTTTACGTTAAAAGATTTACTTAAAAAAGACATATTTGAAAACATGTCTAAGTTACCTGATGAGACCATAAAAGATCTAATAGACGTAGTAGTTGAAAACAAAGTGAAACAGTTGTTACAAGAAGCATGTGGTAAACCTGGTTGTAAGGGTAGATTGGTACCTGTATTAGGTGGTTTACTTAATTATGTAAACTTTAATACTATAGACGAAAATAACTTTACCCCTAGAATATCTGATTTAACAGATGATGAAATTATAAAAAGACTTAGTGACAAAACTTATAAAGAGCTAATCTTCTTTAGAAGATTAAACAGTGACCTAAGTAGATATGTAGAGAGAGTAAATGCTGGTATTAGCAACTTAGAAGCATCTGATCCTGAAAGTGATTTTGAAATATTCTACTTAGACGACAGTTATTTATATCAGTTGTTAAAAGAAAGAGGTTATCTCACTGAGACAAATGCTAGGATAGAGGATGCATTAGGAATACCTCTTGCGTTTGACAGCGTAATGTCTCTTAGCGATAGCATAGAGAAACAGGATGAGTTAGAGATAGAAAATGCTTTAAAAAATAGATTAAACGAAATACCTAAAAGTTATGAGTTGGTAAACCACATTTATTCTTTATTATCTACTAGTGATGCTAAAGAGATATTGAAAGAGATTAATAATGCCGATGCATCTGATTTAGATATGTTAGCTTTATTAATTCTTGCACTTAGAAATATCTACATTAACGCAAGAAAATCTAACTTACCCGAACAAGCAGCTGCGGCTGAAGCTATTATGAATGCAGCTATTAAAAGATTCAATCGTCTCTACGGACATTTACTAACAATGATTAATAATAATATTCTGGTACCGTATGTATATAGAAGCGAGGACGGTTACGCAGTGGCTGTAGTATTGCCAGTATTATCTAAAGTAAACGAAGACGGAACTAAGGTCGATAATAGTGTATTGTACGGAATAGCTCTATCTGAATTATCTCAAAGTCCTATTGATACAAAACGATTATCTGTATTGTTAAAAGCTGAAGATTTATTAAGCAAGAAGGATGAGTTTAAAGCAATATTTAACAAATACGGTAGACTATTAATTGTTAAAAATAAAGAGAGAGAAAGAAACTCACTGATGAGCATTTATATACTAAGCAGAAGTGTATTAGCGAATAGTAAAGCAATGTCAGAGATTTATCCGAACGAAGATATTAGAGAAAAAATAGTGAAAGAAGTAGTGACTGAAATTGTAGAAAATAAACAAATAGCTGATTTGATGGATGTAGTAAATACATCTAAAGAGATTATGTTAACACTTACAGCCAACACAATGTATCCTAAATTTGTTAGTTATGATGCTACAAAAATGCTGGGTGAAAACATTACACCAAGTGAAGCTGCGTTTTACGCCACAGTGGAACTCCTAGGAGACTTTTTGATGACACAAATAGAAGTTTTATAATACTATCAGGATCTAGATCCTGATAGTATCTATTTTTTTTACTTATATATAACTAATAGGAGCGAACATTAAATAAAAAGGAGAGTAAAATGGATAGAGTAGCGTGGTTAGAATCATTAGTAGACAAAGCTAATGCGTTAATAGAAAGGTTAGAACAAGAATTAGATACCTGCAAGCGAGACAGAAGTAAATTGATAGATGACTTCTGGAATATGACGAATGAAATTGAAAATAACATAAAAGAGAATCGCGAGCTGAAAATCAAAATCAAAGAGCTAGAAGTGAAAAATAAACTAGCTCTAGATTTAATAAATGAGGTCCTAGACATCGCGGCAACAAAAGCAGCATTATTTAAACTGGATGAGGATTCCTCAGAACTAGATCATAAACTAACAATGCTAAGTCAGATGAGGAAAATGCTGGAAGATAACAACGGTCAAGATAGTCAGGAATTATCAGACTTAAGAAGTGAGTATGTTGATGTCCTAATGAAACAAGACAAAGTTGTAGACACAGATGAAGGTAAAGAAACCAAGGATCAGTTTAATGAAGACTATAAGGAAGAAGTATCCAGTAACCCAAATAACAAAAGGAGAATAAATGAATACGCATAATCCACAACTTTGGTTCAGAGCTTTAGAATTCAAAACCAATAAAAACCTAGATATAGATGGATTAAAAGAATATCTAGAAAATGAGATTAGTCCTATGGAGGTTAAGATAGAAGAAGTAGAGGTCGTTGATGAAAATAATAATTTATTAGCGGTTGAAATCACAGTTTACGTTAATTACCAGCCAGGATGCATGCATCCTGATAGAATAATAGATAAACTACACAACGCACTATACAGCTACTCCATTGCTATCGAAGTAGATGTATATGGTGTGCGTCTTGGTAGCGAGAGAGACGCAGTCTTATCTATATTGGATCAAGACGAATGCGAAGTTGTCGATGAGTACATCATCTTCGAGGACGAAGAAATTGTAAGAGTATATCAAGGCAAGATATCTAAGCTAAGAGCAAAGGTCTCAATTAGATTAAATCACATAGAGGTGTAGTTACACCTCTATGTCGTATCACACATTTTTTTATTTTTATATTATTAATTTGGTCATCGACCTGAATAACTTAAAATTTTAAAACACTGAAGGAGTTGCATGCGGTACCTATTGTTCACAATTGAAGAACCAGAAACAATCCATGAATTTATCATGGAACGTACCGAAAACTTATCTAGATGCGTTTTCGTAAAACCTTGTAAAAGGGATGTCTGCGTAGTAGTTACTTTAGACGAACGTCTTATTAAGGATCGTCTAGTAATTAATCAATACGCAGATGAATTATTACTTATCATAAACGAAATGCTCGATTTAGGCCTAATCGACGCATTTGAACAAATTGACCATTATAACACGTAACAAACAAAAGGAGGAAGAATGCCAATAGTACAAGACTATAATGATCTAAATCAATATTTCCACGAAACAGATCGTAAGTTAATTCTCAACAACTTTAAAATAACCGACGTCGAACCTGAGAAAATGAAAAAGCTGTTGTTTACTCAATACGAGGACGAAATTTCCATCATACCACAATGCGAGTGCGGGTATTTCAAAGGTGCATGGAGACTCGGTCAGACATGTCCTAAATGCGGTACTTCTGTAGTGAAAGCTTTTGACATAATAAAGCCGCTACTATGGATAGAGAAGTTCAGGGATGATTTAAAATTCCTAAATCCGCATTTCTGGAATCAACTCACATCTATATTAGGTAAAAGAATAGACGGGCTACGCTGGTTAGCAGATACTTCTTATAATCCTCCTAAGATACCTACATATCTCCATTCTATCAAAAATATAATAGGAGGTAGGGGGTATCTAAACGTTATAAATAACATAGAGAAAATATTGCTCTATATAGCTAATAATTCTGTGTTTAAATCCAATAAAAAGGATAAGAAAGCCAAGAGATTGCTAGAGGAATGGAAAAGGAATAGGGATAAACTCCTAGTAGATTATTTACCGTTAGTGAATAAGAGACTATTTGTAATGGAAGTAACAGGGAAGGATGCTTATACCACTACTATGTTAGGAGACGTTATCGATATATCGCTATTAGCAGTAAAGTTAGCAAACATGGATCCTTACAGTAAAAAGGTAGAGAATGGTGTAGGTAAAATAATCTCCGGGATAGCTAAGCTCTTTATCAAATATAGTAAAGAAAAGCTATCCGGTAAAAAAGGAATGGTGAGAAAACATATCTATGGTACTCGTAGTCATTTTACCTTCAGAGCGGTAATCACCTCACTCCCTACCAGCGAAGATTATGATGTGTTGCATGTACCATGGATAATAGGTCCTACTGCATTTAGACCGCATATTATAAATAAGCTCTTAAAAAGAGGATACACGTATAAAGAAGCTTCTAACCTAGTTTTTGAAGCCGTCAACAAGCATTATCCAGTAATAGAAGAAATTCTGAACGAGTTGATAGAAGAATCTCCTTATAAAGGAATCCCTGTAATATTTAACAGGAATCCTAGCTTGTTAATGGGGTCTAGTCAACTCTATTATATAACTAAATTCAAAACTAATATCGAAGATAAGACCATCGGTGTAAACATGATGACTATCAAAGCGCCAAACGGTGATGCGTTATAGACCCGTTAAACACAGCATTTTTTAAAACAATAACTCCTTATACTGAGTACTTAAAAAGGAGTTAAGAATGAAGATCAAAAAACAATTTATAAGATACCCAGAGAATTACAAATACCCAAAAGGTTTAGAGTGGTTAAAGAACATCATAAAGTACGTTCCTGCCAGGATAAGACAAGGCAATGGTCCGTATGAAGTAGTACATATACCAATGTTTGATAGGCCTGTTGTATTTTGCAGTGTGAGAACAAAGAAAGAATATGCTGTTGTCCCAATAGCGCCTAGGTATGCTGTAGATAAGGTAGGAAATGTTTATGACTTAATAACAAACACCAAATTAAAAACATCTGATTGCAGCGGTTATAATTGTGTCATAATCACAACACAAACACATTCTCACTACAGAACGACAGTACACCGCCTTATGGCATATGCATGGTTGCCGAATAATGATTTTGTTACAGATTATATCGTAGACCATAAAAATAACAATAAAAAGGACAATCGTTTAGAAAATATTCATTGGACTACCATGGAACAAAATTCTGCTAACGTACATACAAGAACAAACTTAAAGCTAGGTATGTATGTGTTAACAAATGTATTAGATAAAAGGATCTGGTTTTGTAGTAATTTAAACAGGGTGAGTAAAATATTAGGGTTAAGTAAATCTACTATATCTGACAAGAAGACCCCGTCTTGGTTTAGCAAGACCTCTGATTCAGAGACAGAACCTGATGAATTATATTATTTAGCAGACGACAATAGTTATAGGCAGTATCTTATGGATCCTAGTTTAATAGATTTACCATGGGGTATAATCGTTAGAAATAAAGAATCTGGCGAATTGGAGTTCTATAATAACAAGACTAAATTGTGGAGGAAATTGACTGGTGAAAAAGGTTACCTATACAAGGATTCTATGTTATTGGATGTTTTAAAGGACCATGAAAGATATGAATTATTTAAACTACATAAAAAACAATCTAAAGAACCGGTGAAAGTTAAAAATTTAGTTACAGGTGAAGTAAAAGAATTTAATGGTATAAAGCCAGCTAAAAAGTTTTTAAAGATTAGCGGAGCTAAGTTAGCAAAATTTCTAAACGATGACAAATGTTACCGTATAAATGATTGGGTGTTATGGAAAAATGGTAAGTGGTGTATGGATAATTTAGTCAACTATTCTAGGAGTACTTCTATATTAGTAGAATTTAAAGACGGGACAAAGAAGGAATTCAAGGGCATACGAGAGACAGCTCGACATTTTAACGTAAGTCAAAAGACCATCATTAACTGCATAAAAGATAAAAATGTACCTATAATAGATTCTCTGGGTATTAAAAGAGTTGTTAAAGTTTAACGGGTCGAGGTCACCCTAGAGTAGTAATACTCTAGCAAAATACTCCCCTAACTGCGGGAACCGTGTAAAAGCTATGACTACCACTCATACCGGGAAACCGAGTATGATACTCGTCCCAGTAATGGAAGCGACGAGTATGGTAAAAACGTCATAGTGTTGCGGAATCGACGCAGCGAAGTCCCTACGTCTTTTATAGATATGGGATGTGTTCAGAGGCCACCGAAAGCTGCGACTATACCGAAAGGTATAGTAATAGTGAGGGTAAGGTAAGACTGCCCGCTGGTAGTGTAACTACTGGTAAAGCGAGTAGGGTACCATCTAATTGGATGGGAAACGGGGAGCATCCGACTACCTAAGGGATGATCTATCCTATGGTAAGGGATGAAGATATGGTCCGAGTACATTGTACTCGTTCGACGGTTAATACTGGCTGTCCTAGAGTAGAAATACTCTAGTTAAAAACCCTCCTAATTGCGGAGACATCCTGAAGCTAATGAGTACTAACTTATCCGGGAAACCGGATAAGGGCATGGGGAGGCGAGTGCTCCATGGTATAGTAAAAAGCTCGTTAGTATAGGACGATCCGCAGCGAAGCACCTACGTCCAAATGGATATGGTGTGTGTTCAACGACTGTCGAAAGGATAGCTATTCTGGAAACGGAATAGTGAAAACCGAGTAGAGTAGGACTCAAGTGAGTTCGAAACGGAGGGCACCCGACTGCCTAAGGGATAATTGATCCTATGGTAAAGGGTGATGGTATAGTCTGGTCTCTAGTGAAAGCTAGAGCTGCGGGTAATGCCGCGGGACAGGAGTAACGACCCTGTCTGAACATCACGGACGAAATGAATGCTACTATATTACTAGATAATAAGATGGCGGAGATAGCTAAGAAGTTTTCTCCACATTACAACATCATAGACATAGACGGTAAGGTTAATAAAAACTTATATATACCGTCTACCACAGTGGCTACGCTATCTAACTTTACACACATGAGAGAAGATAGCCGTAGTCCTGAAGACGATCCAGTAGCTAGAAAGCTGTTAGGTGCAGGGTAACTCCCTGCACCTTTTTTTTCTTCGTTTCTAGAATAATAAATCTATATATTACTAAGTAGAGAATAAGAACTAAATAAAAGGAGGTAGAAATGAGATATGTGAGATTTGGTAATATGAACAGGTTGGTAGACAACTTATTATTATCTGGCGATAATACTCCGTCTGCTACGTTTTACAGCACCATTACAGGGCTAAATATCGAGCGTTTAACATTTGTGACAAATGGTAAATTAACAAATTTACTAGAAGAACTAGATAGCGTTTTCGATATCCTAGATAGGACCGAAGATGAAATTTTGGAATCAGATAGAGAATACGAAGCAATAAAGAGCGAATGTCCTATTATGGTGTCAGCGGAAGCACTGTTTGATAAAGATAATGAAGATAGCGAGCATATACTAAAAGCAGGTATCATGAATTCCACTATGGCAAAGTACGGTGAGGAAGTCATGACGCTAGGTCTTTACTTCATCTATATCGAAAACATAAAAGAGTTTGCGGATCGATATGGACAAACTGGAGCAGACAAATTAGAATCCCTATATAAGAAAACAATCACAATTCTTAGTAACAATATAGGTCATGATGAAAAAATAGTGTTGAGACATAATGACGCTATGATAACTGGAGAATTTATGATCGCGATCTGGGGTGATAAATCTAAAGTAGATAGGCTGTTAGAACTATTAGTAAAAACCATAGAGAAGGAGAAGAGATGAATGAAGCATATAAAAAACAGTTGAATGGCGAGATAACTGATGAAGTAAAATCTAAGATAGTCTCAGGGTTATATTTCGAACAAGCTACTGGTAATCTAAAACATGTCTTAGATAAACTAAACAAAGAAGAATTAGCAAAAGCATTTTCTATTGTCCAAAATATGTTAACATCAATGCTGCAACAATTAGATAATGAAAACACATGGAGAGATAAACGTATGGCGTCTGAATACATACTCTCAATAACTAACTTACTTACAAGTATAGCAAAACGTTTAGAAGAAATAGAAGAGGAGGAATAAATGAAATGTGTATGCGGTAAATGCCAACCATTATTAACACCACAAGAATTAGCTAAAATATATTACGAAACGGATTTATTAGCTAATGGGAGCTTTTCCGTGCTGTTTGATAGAGAAAAATTGGTAGTAATAAGAAAGGAATGGGACAATGGTACGTTTGATATATGTAGTAAAGATTGTATTTTCTTAGATGGAGAAAATTGCAAATTACCAGAAGACCTAGTGCCTGAAGTATGCAGGAATTTTAAGCCGACTTCAGGAGATTGTGTAAAAGATTTTAAAAGTAAACTAATTTCTGGACATAGTCTTAAAAATGTGTTAGAATACAATAAAACTCTGAGAAAGATTAGGAGCTTTACAAGAGAAGATTTAAAACTATTAAAACCTCTTTCTATTCTCTATTATATTGTGCACACGGCACAGAGAATAGATTATAGCCTTATAGAAGAAATAGATTCTGAGTACGAATATAAATTAGTAATTCTGGAAGAAAGAAAAGGTAAGAAAATTTCATCAGTGAGATTATTTAAGCTAAAGACGAATCATCCGCAAATCAAACCTTTTACAGATACTTACAACAAGATGAATTCTAACATAGTACTCAGAGATGTAGAATTTGTGAAACTAGTAATGAACAGAGTAAACAAAGTAATTACAGGAATATCGGGTACTACGATAGACGATGAATTATTATCGAAGTCAGAGGTAGATCCGGTCATTAGGGATAATTACGTTATGTTAGCGTTCTGGATGCTTTTACTAAATAAATTCCTGTTAAATAAAGGTACGCCGAAGTATGTGCTTAACTATATGAAAGACTTACACGGGAAAAGCATACTGAATAGTTATTTAACTATATATTATTTAATTAGAGCTATGACTCTGAATAAACCAAAGTTAAAAAATGAAGACGAGATAACGTTTAAAGATTTATTGGTCCCCGACTACCTAAGAGATATTTTTGAATCTCTGGATACGGTAGCCAATCGCGTCTATAAGGCGTTTATCTCGCAAAAATAAGGAGAAGAAAATGGCTAATGTAATTATAGCGGATGATGTAAATATGCTAAATACTGTTAGCAAGATGTTGGTAAACGCTATGCCTGATCAAAGGGCTATGGATTATTTCCAAAGAAATTATCAACAGTTTATCCAAACGGTACAACAATACGGACAAGATTTTGCAGCGAGGGTGACTCAGACTTTCCAGACTGTGACGAATAATACCATTATTGACAAAGCTAAAGAATTAATTGCTAGACATAGTGCAGCTGTATTCAACGATAGGATATACGCTGTGAATTATGATAACATTTATAACTCTGGTTGGATGATGCGACAGTATATACTAGCTGATCCTGCTCTGTTTAACATGTATATGAATAACAGGTTGCAAGGCTGGGATGATGAAGTTCATTTACCGGAGAAAGACGTGCCTGCAGAATGGAGAGATGATTATCTCCATGTAATTGACGGGTTCCTTAGATTTGACGAAGAAGGAAATGGTGTAATAACACATTGTAGCTTGGAAAGTCCTAATCCATTTACTTTATCAGAAAGGATGATAATCCAAGATGCTTGGGATATAGCTGAAGATTTAATAGCAGAAGGAAAGGATCCTACTGATCCACACAAAGGAAATATATAAACAAAAGGAGGAAAGAATGAAAGTGAATCCAGAAATTATGTATGAAAACATGATAGAAAGAGGCATGGGCATTATCTTAAATAAAAAGGAACTAAACGGTGAGAAAAAAGCATGGAATATCGCATCAGTTTTAGCCGCCATGGAAGACGCGTTTACGTTATTTCAAGATTTAGAAGACGATGATAATAAGAATATCATTGTGGATGGTTCTGAGTTGTTATTAGAAAACTGTCCGTTTTTATCCGAGATACTCACCTACATAAAGGACGTTGTGTCTACTAAGAAGAAAGAAGAGTATGATAGTGTAGCCTCTATGCTGGAGGCCGCTACGATACTGTTTCTATCTAAGTCTTATTTAAAAAACAAATTAGATACTAATTCTGAAACTAAGTAAATGAAAGGTGTCAAATGTTAGAACAGACAGCGCTAAGAGCAAGAAGAAGAATAGCCTTAGAAAAGGTATTAGATACTGTATTAAATGTTTTCAAGGACGAGTATAGTGACTTAGTAACTGTAACCGACATGCCGAATGATGATGTTGAGAAGAAGATAGTCGGTATAAACTATGCTATATTTGAATATGATAAAAATCTGCTTAACAAGACTATAGAACCTATCGAAGCATTAGACATGTTAGAGATTATTGTAAAAACAGCACTAGGATCTGATGGATATCTAATTGAAGCTAAAAAAGCTATAATGCTTAATCTTCTATTAGGCAGAATTCTAAATCTCTATCATATACTAACTATGAAGGATATAGAAGAGATAGATAAGAGAACAGTGGATATGGATTTATTAGACTCAGTATTATCCCTAGACACTAGTTTAGAAAACAATGTTTACGTAATGAATGATATTACGAAAACTGTTCTGGAGAAAACGTTAAAAGATTTGGAATGGAATTTAATGCTGGTAGAAATAGAAGAAAAAGAGTCTACTAATATCACTGGCGGTATTAATCGATTGTTCTGTCCCAAATCCAAAAATATAGATAAGGGTAAAAGATATAAGTTTGTTAGAAAGACATAGTCGTTAAACTATGTCTTTTTTTTCTTTACTAGTGCGGATTCTGTTTCATTTATACATCATTAACTAGACAAAGCAAAAGGAGTAAAAATGATTAAAAGAATAAAAGAAAAGCCAGGTTACAAATATCTGGCTTTACTGGGCACTATAATAGTTGTTCTGGGTGTGTTAAATAGTACCTCTCCAGAACACAGTATTTCTACAGGAAGAACTGTGTTGGTATGCGAAACCAACACAGGCTGGCATGAAATAAATGCCAGCAAAAATCCTGTTTACATAGGAGAAGAGGATGTTTGGGCTTGGGATGGCGGGTTTTCACATAACTGCTATCTTGAGCCTAGACATCCGTAGGCTCTTTTTTATTTTTTTGTCTACTATTTTGAATAAAAAACGTATAATAAAGGAGCGTTAATGGATAATAAAGGTTTGTCATTATTCCTAAAAGGAAAAGAATTAAAGAAGTTGTCCGATACATTAAACAGTAAGCTAAACAAAACTATTGAATTAGATTATATTAATCTTTTACCGAATGGTAATGTTGAGATAAAAATCTCGATGATAGAAAAGCGTCATAGGTTTACTTCAGTTATACTTACTTTCTTAGATATCCTATCTAGTTTAGAACATAATAAGTTCCCAGAGGAAAGTATAATAATATCTGGAGAAACCGTCTATATAAATCTGAAAGATTTATTAGAGATAACTAATGAACTAATAACATGGTTTACAAAATATGTCGATAAAGATAAGATGGAGAAATATTTGGATTTCTTAGGACGTTTAGATAACTCTTCTAGACTTTTAATAGAACTCATGAATGAAAAGAAACTAGAGATGGTAATACCTGAAGACTACTATAGATCTGATACAGATAATAACAAATCTATAAAATTATTACTGAATAATAATCCTGTATTAGTAGACATGGATCACTATTTCAATCTTTGGTTAGACGGAAAGATAGACTTCAAAGAGAAAAAGAGAAACAGTATCTTGGTAGAAAATATAGACATAGATAGGTAGTAATTGCTACCTATCTATGCAATTACATTTCATAGGTGTTTTATCTAGATACTTCAGTTCCTTGAATTCTTTAGCATTAATACTTCTGTACATTATACCATTTAAACAAATTACTTTATCGTCAGTAACACTAGATTTTGATAATATACAAACATTATCGCTAGGATAAATATTATTCACATTGACTATATTACCAAATAAACCTGTAACCGTTATAAATACTGCAAGAATAACACGTTTCATTAGCGTCCTTTATTTTTCATTTAGGTATTACTCATTTGATCAAAACAACCAAATAAAAAAGGAGCAATAATGAGAACAATACTATACAAAGTAAACGGCTATAAACCAGCGGTACTGGACAATGGAGTAAAAGCTAGTCCATGTAGCTTCAGATTAGATTTGAGAAATTTCTGTAAACAGAGAAAAGGTGAAGATGGAAAACTAGAATGGAACAAAAAATATTTTCAACCTGTAAGTTCTAATGCTAAAAATCTAGGATGTCATCTATTCGGACAGAAAGATACTTGGAAAGGAGTACTAGGTATCTATTGTGAAGAGAATAATGACATAATCATTTGGATAGAAAAATTTAGAAACACTGAAGATATAGACAAAATACGAGACCTAGTAGAAGAAGCACTTGAAGAAATGGTTAAAGAACACATAATAACAGGATATAAAGCTATCAAGGAGGAAAAATGAAAAACATTATATTAGTTTTATCCATAATAGGATTACTAGCAAGCAATGCTTATAGCAAGAGAAACAAACCTATCGGCACACCTAGCGTGGTGAAATTCGATAGGGTGTTGTTCAAGAATTATTATAAAGAATTATTGAATCTTTCTCAGGATCAACTTTACTGGTTATCTAAGGTTTACAAAGTTTGTAGTCAATTCGACTTACAGAACACTTGTGTGGCAATAGCATGGGAGGAAAGTAAGTTTAACAGATGGGGAGATAACGAGGCCGGAGACTACGGCTTAATGGGGATAAACTTATTTTGGTTTATGAAAGATAATGAATTAAACTACAAGAACAAATACAGACGGATTGAAGTCCGTACGAAGTTGATAAGAGACAATGATTTCAATTTAGCTTATGCGATTAAGAAATTGAGAGATTTAAGAGAACTACATGGAAAGAATTGGAAAAAGATTTGGGGGTGTTATAATGGAGGCACTATGCCTAATTTTTGGTATGCTAAAAGAATATATAATAGAATACTAGCATTTAGAAAATGGAAAAAAAGTATAGAATTTCTGGGATATTGAGGAGGACGAAATGGACATTTTAGTTTTAATAGTTTTAGGCTTATTAGCTACTCTGATAGGAGTAGAATCTAATTCAGACATGGTTGCTATGATAGCATGGCTAGTAGCCTTCCTGCTGCTCCATGCATACATGGTATGGTCTGAACGTAAGATAAAGAGAGGGTAGTAGGCATAGACCTACTACCCCTTTCTATACTTACTTATTTTTTTCATAATTTTTAACTCACTTAACATAGCATCTATATTAAAGTTTTTGACTACCTTAACATCCAATTTAGATTCTAATTGTTTAATTTTGTTTAGAGTCTTAATAGCTACAAATTCGTTATTTGTTTTCTTAAGAATATTGAATAGGTTTTCTATCTCTTTTCTTAGTTTGTTCTGTTCAATTATGTAGTTTTTATCTACATTTGCCTCTTTCATAATCTCTATATCCACCAATGATTTTAATACAGTATCAGGGTTGATTCCGTAGAGTTGTTTATTGTTAGAATTAGTAAGAAACCAATAACCTAACAGCCAAGCTATTACCATATCGTCTTTACCAGTAGCGGTATGATCTATTCTACCATTTCTAACAGTAAGTGATGAAATCTGTTCTATCAGGACAGGATCTCTAGTCTTATCTCCTGTATATTTAGCGGAAGCTGCTAGTACGTTTCCATATAGTAACGATCTAGATGTCTTACCTGTCCCGCTGGTAGCGAATCCAAAATATTTCTTTAATGCAGTAATAGTTTCAAAATCATGTACCTTTTTACTAAATACATCTGGGTATTTGTCTTTATACTTTTCAGGTTCGTCGTATACCCAGTTAAAAATTTTCTTAAATGGATTTATACCCTTGTTAAATAATAATCTTAATAGATAATCTATTATTACTACAGCAGAAGATCTTCTCTCTGGTATCAAAACAGAATTAGGAAACTCTTCCAATAAGTTAGCTATAAAATCAGCGAAGGTGATTAAGTTGGTTTCGTTATAATTGCCTGCTGCTAAGACTTCACCTGTTTCCACATCTCTGATTACCATAGCTATGTCGTCATTACCTACAGCATCTGATGTATCTAACGCAATCACCATAGGTTTACCAGCTTTATATTCTCCTATTCTGTTATCACTAATAAACCATCTTACCACGTACCCATATTCTGTAATTTTAGTATTAGGATTTTTAACCATACTGTTTCTAATAATCTCTAACAGTTCTTTACTAAGAGGAGAGCTCATATTACCAGCTAACCACTTATTTAAGTAATCACATTCAGCATCTTCACCTTCTGCTAAGGCTGCAGACATTCTCTCTCTTAACCAAGCATCCGTATACCCGAGTTGTCTATGGTTAAACTCTAACAATACTACTCTAGAACTTCTCTTACCTAATTTACTCGTATTTTTGGAAACAACATCTTCTAACTCTTTTCTATTTTTACAATCATATAGATGTTCTGTCCATCTCATAGCAGACTTATAAACATCGTAGGCAAATCTACCTTCCTTAGTATTCAACTTACCTGCTGTTGTGGTAAAGATTGTACCATACGGTACACCTTGTTGCTCAGCAACTTCCCTAGCCGCTGTAGTAGCTGCCAGGATAACTGGTAATGTGATATCAATATTTGGAATATAAGCAAACTCATCAATGTTTACAATAGGAGTTGTCATACCCCTACCTACGTTATCAGCAGCTTTAGGATCTGTTCTACCTACATACAAGTTTATAATATTATTCCAGAATTTAACTGTAATCTTCTCGGAGTTTTTTACATCCTTCTTAGTAAGGAATACTAAATACGTTGGTAAGATCTCGATTATCTCTCTGATAGTGAGAGATGTCTTAGCTCTTAGCTTGTCGTCTTTAGTAAGAATAGATGTATCTGTATTAGTAGTACCTAAATCAGCTACCCAACCTAATAATTCAGCAACTGAGATAGATTTACCAGTCTGTCTTGGCTGTATCAGATAAGATGTGATATGGTTAAAGAACAGCCAGAAAAGAGCTATATTAGCTCTATTGGCTCTGAATTGAATTGGTTGGCTACCTGCAGGAGGAGATACTCTAGCTACTTCTCTAATATAATACCAAAAGTTAACTTTACATTCCTCACCAATCATTAATTTCTCTTCTAGAGTAAGATTAGGATCATGAGGATCAATATCTTTTAATAATGGATTATGTAGCGCTAACATAAAAGCATGGTTTTTTATTCCCATATGTTTTAATAGTTTAGCTATCCTTATAAACGACTCGTTCTTGGTATTAAGGTGCACTATAGCATTTGGGTACTTTTCCCAATCTTCATAAAACAAAATCATCGCTATTTCCCTTAAATTTTATCTTTTCATGGTAAGCCAAAAAATACGGATAGACACTAGGTAGATACCTAGTGTCTATTCATTTACCAAGAGTCGCTATGCAAACCAAACAAAGGAGGTGAAACTTGATTGACGATGGATAGAGTAAAATCTATGTTGCTTTTCCTATCGGGCACTACATTAAACTCTGAATAATCCGAATAACCGACAAAATCAAAAATCAAAAAGTATTAATAAAAACCAAACAAAAGGAGGTACGCAAATGTCTATAATTAAATCCTTAGCAGCTAAGCGGTGCGGGCTAAACTAAACCATGCGAAATTTAAGATCTATAAGACTCTTTTGCTTCTTCTCTATCCACCGTCATAGTAAAACATGAACAAGGTAAAAAAAGTGAACTTCTTCAATTCCGTCTTGTAAGTAACTGTTTCTCCAGACTCTAATCACTACCTTGCCTTATGCTTCTCCTCTTCTTTGCCTGGGATAGATATGCTTTCGTCTTCTTGATTTCTCTCAAGGAATAGATTTCGCAAAAAAGAAAAAGAAAAAAAGAAGCAAAAAAAGAAAAAGAAAAAATAAATCTGTTAAATTATTATAGGGCTATAGATACGAGTATAATATAACTTTAGTTATATTATACTCGTATCTATAGCATCTATTACTAATCTGTGTTACTATTTAATTAACAAAGAAAAAGAGTATATTATATATTCTCTTAAGAGAATATATAATATACTCCAAAAAGAAAGTAAATTTCATCTAGATCGGGTAGAGATCCTAGCATGTCCTATCGGTTAGAGAGAATTCTTTTGAGAGAATTCTCTCAGTTGAGTTTGTTTAGATCAATTTCTTTTTCTTTCAGAAAAAGTTTTCTTTCCGTTGAAAGAAAAAGAAATTGATCTAGTGATTATTTGAGAAATAACTTAGAGCAAGTGCTAGTGAGTGATTAGATTGTTTAAACGGTCATTGTTTTTTACCGATGGGCTATATTGCTTGAGAGGAAATAGATGAGAGTTATCATGCATGCGCAAGAGAGTGAATAATTCGTCTAGATGATCGTTAAATAATCACACAGAAGTAGACTAGTGGAATAGACTATGACAAGTATTTTGATGTATAATCCAGTGATGATATAAAGCTTCTTGAAGATTAGAAAGTGAATAGATTTCTGAGAGAGAGATATATTTTAGAATCGCGGAAATAAAAGGAGAAAGTTATGATATATTTCTTGATTTGGGCTTTGACTATATTGGCGATAGTTACGGAAATAAGATCTATTAAAGCAAAGTTAGATAAACTAAAGATAATTCTTGACTTGGATATGAGACAAACTCTTCTCTATGATTTGGTAGCATTAGGAATAAATCTAGTGGTACTGGCATTGCTAACTTACTTAGTTTTCGTTAAAGACAGTATGATTATTAAAAACTTATTCGGTATGTGATAGGGTAGGATTTCCTACCCTATCATACAGTGTTTTATTACTGGATTCCAAGACATTATGTTTATATATTACTCAGATGTAATAAAACTAAACTAACAAAAGGAGCAAAAATGAAAGATTTAGATTTAGTATCTGCAGCAATAGGCGCTGCAGTAGGAGTAGTAGTAACGGCAATAGGTTGTGCCGTAATAAAAGGGGGAAAGAACGAATCCCCTAAAAAAGTTGAAGAGAAAGAAGAAAATGGAGGCTGTTAAAACAGTCGGTCTAGCCGCACTAACAGTTTTCGCGGCTGCGATCGCCTGGAAGACAGGCGAGTATGTCGCGGATATCGCGACCGACTGGTTTGATGATATTTTAGGCGAGGATGTTGATATTTGATTTCCTCGCCTACTTTTTTATTTTTTAATTTGAATATTTTTTCTTTTGCCATTTTATTCAGCATGCATACAGATTGGAGTTATTCCAATCTGTATGATTAATTCATTTAGTTTTACTTACATATTACTAACTAGACAAACTAAACCAAAAAAGGAGTGAATATGAAAAGAGAAAACTTTAGACCTGGTATCGAACATATGAATTATAACGGGCCGACGAATCCAGGGCCTTACAGTAATCTCGTATTGGGGTCAGGATGCTACCACACAGTACCACAATTTCTTTATCCGAACGCATTTAGTGGACAAATGAGCTATAATGGACCAATGTTTACAAACCATCATAACCCGGCAGCGGGGCCATGTTACGCAGCACCACAACCTTTCTACCCATACGATACGTTTAACGTGCGTATGGCTGGCGACGGGCTAACTTCGTCAAGAATGCCTATGAATACCCAATCTGACAACCAATCAGAAAACAGTAGCGAACTAAAAACAATAGAAACAACCTTAACGCTAAATGCCAAGTTAAGCAAAACTTTTACCATTTATGGTACATTCGCTGATATGGAAGTAGAGATACTTAAAGTAAGCGGAGTTAAGGCGAATAAAAATAACATAATAAAACATGTTGATGAGTTTGCTATATCTATTAAAAAGATTTATCTTATGGATGATGACGCTGATATAGACTTTTCTGAAGCATACAGCAATAAGAAGCTAGCTAGAGAGCTAGGGAAATATTTAGTAGAAAATGGTCATTCGAAATTGTTAAGCTTAGGCGAGTATTACGTAATAGAATCAGAATGCAATTACGAGATGGTTGCTTGGATGTTGGGCGATAAACTATTAGCTGCTCCGATCTTTTCAAATATCGAATCAGAAGTCGAGAACATATCCTCAGGACTAAACGCATGCGTCTCTATGTATGTCTTTGACAGAGCAGATATAGAATACGATAGCAGAAGTATAAACGTAGTAGTTATAAACGGCAAAGAGCATAAAGCTTTCGCAGTGGAAGGAAGTGTCGTGATAGGAAATCACGAGATAGATGACATAAAATATATTTGGTCTCTGACCGATGGAAACTACTACATACTGGATGACGAGTTGAATATATCCGCGCCATTACAGGAGAAAACTATAGCTGAATTCCTGTTAAAAGTGATCGCGAGAAGAATTTTGATCAACGGGGATAAATAGTCCCTCGTTGATCTATTTTTTATTTTTCTCTTTCTTTCTCTTTTTATAGATTTCTTCCATACAGGCACATTGTTTACCGTTTTTACGAAAACCGAATACATAAGCAAAGTTTGCACGTTTATGCCATACTGGATCAGGGTCGTTCATAGCTTCGCACAAACAACCACATGTTACGCCGTCATACCCTTTCTTCTTACAATACTCAGTCATTGCTCCAGGATGTTTAATTTTAATCTTAATTTTCTTCTTGCCCTTTTTATCCTTAGTCTCTTCTACTTCAGCATCTTCAAACTCTTTCTTTGTTTCTTCATCTACGTCATTAACTTCGAATCCAATATACGGATCTTTTTCTTCATTGCTTGCATCATCCGTGTTTGTTGTACTTGTGTCTTTATCGGCATCTTTATTAGTTGTTTCTTCAGTTGTAGTATCATAAACTTCTGGGAAAAATTTCTCCATATCCATGTGAACTCCTTAATTGTTTTTTATTTAATTCAGTTAATTAATCGTTTTTTAGCATTCGTAGAAATACATAAGTTACAAATGCTATAGATAGACTATTTACTAACCAACTAGTTCTTTTACCTGTACATACTTTAGCCATACGTCTTAAATAATTTTTTATTTCATCCATGTCTTTATTTTTAACCTTACTACTAGACCAGTAGTTTCTGACCATCACTAAGGCTTTAGGTATGGTAGATCTATCTGAGATATTTACATTCCATCTTTGTAGATATTCCAGATTTATATAAATCATCTTCTCTAATAATGGATAGTAATTTTTAGGTTTATTTATTCTCTCCTCGGTCATGCAGACTAGAAACTTAGTTATAAGATCTTCTTTTATATTAGGAAACAAACTAACTACTACTGTAACTAAGTCATGATCTATAAAGTCATTTGGAGAATATGTTATCTGCTTCATAATGTTAACGTATTTGTTTAGACTATCCACATCTCTAACTTGTTTCTCGTTATTCTCTCCCCCTGTAAATGTAGCATCTACCGTATTCATGGCTTCTTTATTATTAACTACTTCTACTAGTATTTTATAAATGCTTATGACATTTGATCTCAGCTTAGTTTGTATATCGATTATTATCCTTACAGCGTCTTCAGTAGTTAGTCTAACTAATCTTTTGTAAAATGGAGATGATTTTTCTAGACATTTCTTTACTCTATAATCGAATACTTCTTGCCAGCTTCCTAGTTGTTTAATCAAGTATTTGTGAGATAACTTTTCATACACTGTCTGTGCTATGTTTGGGTCTACTAGATATTTAAAATAATGGTAATAGAAACTAGAAAACATTCTATATTGCATAATTAGACAAGCTTCTCTAGCTCCTCCATACTGAACGTTCTTTTTAAGTTTACTATTTGTGATAAACCTATGCGCGGTATATATTAGCATATGATAAATGACATTACTAGCTATCTTGAATTTCTTATTAATACCTTCTACCTTGTAAAAATCTTCTTGTAACTCTTTCAGGTCACTGATTTTAAATATAGACAACAGAGCATCATCGTCTAGACTAGAAAATACAATGTTATGCACTCCTAGCAAGTTACTCCCTAAAAACTCCACATATTCGTCAGTCTTAGTCGCCCATGAAAGTCTAAAATTTTGTAGTTCTTTAAAAAGTTTCTCGTCAAATTTAATATCTCTTAACCAGTAACTAAAAAAAGATTTAACATCTTTATATCTGTTCATTACTTCTCCTTACTAATCTTTATTCAACAAATCGACCGATTACCAGTATTAAATAACAAATTAGGATTTTGTGAAAGATAAAAGAAAGGATAAGGAAATGATGAAAGAAGATCTAATTAAGGATATGGAGAAAACAGGCATAAAATTGAGGAAGTTAAATCCAGAAGTGTTTCTAAAGTTAAGTGAATACGAAACTAGGGATTTAGTAAAAGCTATATATGCTGGTAGGTATGAGAAATTCGAAGAACTAGAACCCTATTATAAAACTAGATTAAATAAAATCTTAACAACTGATTTTATACGAAATCTACCTGATGTAGATAAGTTTACAAACATTATGGAAGAAGTAATTACTAAAAACTTGAGAGTGATACATGTATGCGATTATGATGTGGACGGAGTGACGTCTGGAGCTATAGCGTATAAGATGTATAAACATCTGTTTAATATGGATAACTTTGAAGTTATTCCGAATAGAAGAGAATATGGTAACGGTATTAATGATAAAATAGTAGAGATGTTGGTTAGGATGTATGAGATAAAACCATTTGACGTATTAGTAACATCTGATCATGGTAGTCATGACAGAGAGAGATTTGAATACTTAAAGGAAAAACTAGGTATAAAAATAGTAGTAACCGACCATCATCTCTATGATATTTCTAACACTGTATCTACCGTAGCTGATGCTTTCATCAATCCACAGAGACTAGATAGCAAGATGTCTAAACATATAACTGGTGCTAATGTAATATATTTTTCTCTACTATACGCATACTTAAATTTAGTTAAAAAGTATCCAGAGTTAGAAGAAATAAAATATCCGACGCAATTTGATAACAAAGTAGACTATTATTATTACTTACTCACCTATGTAGGTATGACGATAGTAAGCGATGTGGTGAGCTTAAAAGACTATATAAACAGAAAGATACTAATAAAGGCTCTAAAGGATATAAACAGCAATGTTATCCAACATGATGTGTTTTGGACGAGAGTGCGAGAAAATCTAACTACTAGTTATTTCATAGATGAAGTGGTATTAGGCTTTGAAGTAGTTCCTAAACTAAATGCAGCAGGCAGAATAGATAACCCTAGTCTTGCTTTGGAATTAATGATAGCAGAAGACTTAGATGATTCCGAGGTCTACCTTAACGAGATAGAAGACCTAAACGATAAAAGGAAAGAACTACAAATAGAAGCTTTAAAAAGAGAAGATAAAGTAGTATACAAAACTGATAATGTCTTAGTAGCTCTTATAAAAAACACAGAAGGCTTGCAAGGCATTATTGCTAACAACATTCTATTTTCGGAAGGTTATAATGTAGTAATATGTTTTACAGAACATGATAGGGATGGAGAAAAGGTATTGATAGGTTCAGGTAGGTTATCTGGAAATAAGGCTAATCTTAAAGAGATATTAGATAAAATATACAGTAGATCAGATGTGATCATTAAACATGGAGGACATAAGCAAGCAGTAGGTGTAAAAATAAAACCTGATCTAGAAAATTTCTTTAATCTACTCGTGGAAGAAGTCAGTAAAGAAGATTTAAGTAGAGAAGAAACAATCTACGTAGACGATATAATTTACAGCAATAAAAGATTGTTTACAAATCTATTCGACGTAAGGGCTGCTGGTCCATATGGTCAAGGTTTTCCAAGACCATTGTTCGCATCAGATGTTTATATCCATAGCTTTAGAGTATTTACTAAGAACGGAAAGAAATATCTAAAAGCCAAATTGAAGTTTTCCCAGTTGTCAGATTTTAAAGTAAGTATGTTTTACACGTTTACGAAGGAAGACTTGGATAATAAGCTAGACGTAGAGATAAGATCTATTAAGAAAATCAGAATAGTATATGCCATTTCAGTTAGTACGTATATGTCTTCTAACTCTATTTTATTAAATGTAGAGAAAATGTTACCACTGGATTAATCCAGTGGTAACATATATTTTTATTCTGGTTTTAACATTTCAGCTATTTCTAAAGGTTCATTTTCGAAATAGTTAGGGGATAAATGTAGTACAGTTCTGAAGTATAAGTAGTCTTCAATTGTTTTATTACTATCGGCTAAGGTAGATAGATAACCTTGATTAATAAATCTGTATTTTTTAATAAATACTTTTAAAGCATTTAGCAGGATAGGATTTTGATTGCTTTTAGTATAATCCTCAATAGCCTTATCAGTTTCTTTCAGTAACTTATCCAATTTATCAGTCATGTCTTTAGCCAAGGCTTTAACTTTATCCATGGTCGTAGCAATTTCAGTCATATCTGATAATTTAGGTAAGATCAACTTAGTCTTACTTAAATTAAATCCAGGTATCTTGCTATCACCGTCTAGTGTGAGGAACTCTGTTTTACATTTTTTAGCTTTATTAATTAAGTCTTCAATAGCTTTATACTTTTCAGGATTCTTTTCTATATCTGATATTTTTACTTTGTTATACTTCTTAGCTTTGTCTATGGCGAAAGAAACATGTCCAGCGCTCTTCATATCAGCTATTCTGAATTTTAATCTATGTCTAGTAAAGCTATCGGTATCTACCACAAACGCAGATTTATAATGTCTTTGTATTACTTTAATAATAGCATCATCAAGACTAGTTTTCTTCAATCTTACCGGAGAAGCAGCTAAAACTAAGTCCAGTCCAGTTCCTTTGCTTTTATCAATTATTCTAATACCTTCGTACTCTAGGACAACGTCTAATTGTTTAATAAAAATACCTTGTGCTGCTGTAAATTCTAGAAATCTTTTAGGAGAAATTTCCTTATCGGTAAAGGCTATTGAGAACAACTCTTTTTTGATTTTCATCTCTATATCTTTTTTAAGTTTTAATTTACCAGAGTTTATTAAATCAATAGCTTTATCCGTGTACATGATTAGAAAACTTTTAGCTAAGTTAAATTCTATGGCTTTTAATTCTTCATCATTTTCTTTTTGTTCTTCTTTTACTTTATCTAACTTAACTACTATTTCTTTTTTATTTTCTAGGTATTTTGCAGTTTCTTCTTCCATTTGTTTTTCAACTTCTTTAGCTATATCTATGTTCTTCTTTTTATTTTTACCAAACAACCCTCTAACCCAGTCTATAATCTTTTTGATAAGTTGTTTTATAGCTTTCCAAAGCTTTTTTACATTCTCTACCACTGTTTTAATCATTTTGTTTACAGTTTCCTTAACACTTTCATTACCAGCAGTAATTGGTCTCAGTACCAATTCTTGTTCTTTTTCGTTCATCTTCTCTATAGTATCTTCAAATTCTAAATAGCTTTCTAAAGCTATTATATTCTCCATTATGTCCACTGTATCTATGGATACATAATTGTCCATATTTTCTCCTTTATGTTAGATTTATCTTCAATGAATGCGTGGTTTAATTGAAATCTTAACGATATTAAGGAGAAAAGAATGTTTGATAAATTTATTCCGGAAAAAACAAAATCGGAAAATGTTAAAGAAGGTTTTGAAACACTAGTACATCCTATGTACGATGATCCGTTTAATTTACAGTTAGAGACACTAATAGAAGAGATGCAAGATACAGGAGTAAGGTTAGAACATTTTAATAAACTGTCAGACATGATATACGACAGATTTGGATTTAGATTATTAGTTAAAAGCAGTGATGATGGATTTGCATGTATACCACCTGCAGTACTTACCGAGGTAAATGTTCCAGTGGGAGACATACATGAAGTAAAACCAACAAGTGGTATTGAAAAAACATTACTAGAGAACTATAAAATATTAAAGTCTGTAAAAATAAAAATTGACTACGAGAAAGCAAAAGTATTAGGTGTTCCTAAGAATGTTAAAGGTTGGTTATTCATAGACTCTAACGAAATCGAGGGAAATCACTTAAGTAAAAAGGAAATAGCAGCTGTAATTATGCATGAGATAGGACATTGTTTTACTAGTTTCGAATTTATGGCATACTCAGTACAGAATAATATACACTTGATAGAGGCATGGTTAGCTGCTAAATCTGGAAATTTAGACAAGGTTATTAAGGAATTAGAAATAGTTACTGGAGAGAAAATAGATAAGTTAAATAAAAAAGACCAAGCACTTTTAGCAATCAATACTGTAAACAGATTGGTAGAACCGTTAGATAACTTATTAAGGAAGCTAGGTACAGATTATAAGAATAATAATCAGGTAGAGTTGAATGCTGACGATTTTGCAGTCAGGTTTGGTTACGGAGAGTACTTAGCAACTGGACTTATTAAATACTTCAATCCTGAGTATAAGAAAATATTTATGTCCGGTTTATTAGGTCTTATAAATTTGACACTCATGATTCTATTTTATTTATGGTCATTTAGCTCAAACGTTTTATTTACATTCTGGGCTACGCTATTTTTGATTGGATCTTATCTTCTAATAAACATTTTAATTCGCATGTTTATGATGGATGCAGGTAGGTATGATAAGTTTCCTGATAGAATAAAGAAAATAAAATTAGATCTAATAAGAATACTTAGATCTTATAAACTAAACAAAAAAGATTTGCAAGAAACAATTAAACAAATTGATGCACTGGAAGAAATTATGAAGAAACTAGAAGAGGAATCAGTGTTTTCATTTTTAATCCATTACCAAGGAACAGGTTTTAATTTCGGTGCAACACTTAAGCCTAGTAAAGAGATTGAGAAACTGATAGAAGAACTAATAGATAACGACTTTCATTATCTAGGTAAGAAAATTGAACTCGGAGCAGAGGAACTGACTCTCGGTAATGAGGAATATGTGACTAAACTGGAATACTGGCCACCTGTAAAACTATTTAAAGCATCTCCTGCATTACTGGATGAAGTTAATAAATATATTAAATCCAAATACAATTTAGAGTTAAAACTTGGAGAGAAAAATATCAGACTGATCTCTGATAAGGATTACGATATTAATAACGGTGTAGCTACAACTGCTATTACGTTGGATGACACAGTCATATTGTTGACATCTGATATTATTAAATTTATGTGGTTGAATAGAATAAGGGATAGATTTAACGTATTAAATACAGAAACATTCACTATTCCTGGTCTGAAACCATTTTATGTTATAGAAGTGGATAAACTGGAATTCCCTGGTAGAAATAATAAACATATCAGATATTTTATAGAGACATGTAATAGAGTGGATGATAGAATAAGTAATTTATACGGTTATGTGAGCATTAAAAAAGAACTAGAAATGATTCTGGATGAAATATCCGATGATGAGTCTATTCATCCGGATTTAAGAGATCAGGTAGAAGCGCTATATGATTTCGTTAGAGGGTTTAAAGATACGAGTCCATTGGTGTTAGATATACATTACGGTAACGTAGGGATTAATTCAGATGGGAGTCTAATAATTAGTGATCCTATCTACGACAAAAGAAATAGAGGTTATAAATTACCTACAGAGGAATAATCCTCTGTAGGTCTATATTTTTACACCCTTATATTATTAACTAGACAAGCTTAACAAAGGAGGTTAAAATGGATATGTTTATGGGTGCAATTATGTCTGGAGTTGTATTTTTAGCTAGTATCTTTTTACTGCTTAGGTCGCCAGAATAAATATTATAGAAGGAGCAAATATGAAAGATAGAAACGAATACGTAGCAATGCTGGTGTTGGAAAAGAACATCGGTATTGACGAAAATTTTGTTAGTAAAGCTGGGCCATTAAAGACTGGTAAAAATATTGAAGGTTTTACCAGTCTTTATGTTAGGAAAGGTGAGTTAAAGACAGTAAATACTGAAGAACTAGAGAAAACTTTGCTAAATCTAGTTATGAAGAAGAAGATCAAGGATTATCATATAACCAATAAACTAAGACAAGGAGTCTAATATGTCTAAAAATAGTAAACTTATGAAAGAAAAAAGATATTCTGTGTTTGTAGGTGGTGTAGAAGTCAATGATTATTTAGTAACTCTAAAAGAAGCTAATAAGATCGCGTTACTTTGGCTGGAAAAAGGATACGATGATGTAGGCATCGTTAAATACACTAAAAAAGATCTAGAAAAAAATAAATCATTTGCACAGAGTTAGAATTTAAACAAAATTATTTACACTTTGTTAAAACAAAGTAAAATCGAAAAAAAGGAGAAACAATGAGAGGTAAAATGATTATCCATGCATGCGGAGGAGCCGGTATTAATATTACTGCTGATATAATAGAGGAGTTAAGAACGTTAGGAAGCTCATTTTCGGAAGTGGAGGTAAATTCTTTAGATACGACTGATAAAACTGTGTCTAAATACAGTAGTTTAACAGAGAGTTTCTTAAAAGTAACATCTAAAAGATTCTCTAAAGAAGCTCTGGATGGTATGTCTGGTGAAAGAAAAGACGTAGGTTTAGTTAAAGATATCGAAGAGAATATTAAACCTTACGTAGATTCTATCAAACCTAATAAAAACGAATACCATGTAATCATTAATAGTGCTAGTGGCGGTTCTGGTAGTATTATTGGATCGCTATTGTTCAAATACATGAGAGCAAAAGATTTGACCACTATCCCAGTGGTGGTCGGAGATGAATCAAATTTATTAGCGGTAACAAATACAATCAACACTTTAGTAGGTCTTAATAAATTGGCTAAGTTGACAAATACTGCGCAAGGTATAGTTTACTTTAGCAATAGCATACAAGGTTCAACTAGTCCTAAATCTGAAAAGGAAGTAAATAGAAACATCCTGAGATATCTTTCGCTGGTTTCTATGTTTATATCAGGTACTATGCAGGATATAGATCACCAAGACATGAATAACTTCTTTATTCCCACTAGATATAAGAGTTTCACAGTAGAACCCGGTATTTATAAATTAGGAACTAAAATAGGAATATTAGACGACTATAACGCTATCTTAGCTCGGACAGCTCTATTGCCGTCTATTAAAGACTACAAGATAGAAGTACCTCTTCTACATAACAAGGTAGGCGTTATTACAGAGGAGCATAAGGAAATCTTTGGAGATAAGGTATTTCCGCTCTATCTGACTTTTAAAAAGAACGAATTAAATACAGATTTAGAAAATCTTAGTTATAGACATAAAGAGTTAGAGAAATTAAAAGTCACCCAGTCTTCTACTTTTGATCAGCTGGAAGATAGCTTAGAAGACGATGGGTTGGTGTTATAAAAATAACGCTAGCAGACTCTCTTGAGTCTGTATAGCGATATTATTTTTTGTTAAAGGATGAGTATGAAGATTATAATAGCTATAGATATGGAGTGTGCTTTTAACGCTGGACATAGTAGGGAGGAAGTAGTCTTTATAGTCAGTAAACTGTTGGGAGAAATGTTTCCACAGATTAGTGTCTATGAAAAAGGCCCTGTAAAATTAGAAGAAAAAACTTATACTAAACTAAGTACTAAAATCTGGAATATTTTGTCAGTATTGAGTAAGTACTCCGATATAGTTGTCACGGATAAGTTTTTCAGGGATACTTTTCTAGTACTAGTTTTTGATGTAAAGGAGTAATCATGTGGAGAAAATTGCCCATAACCTTGAGACTAACACCTACTAGTCCTGCTATTGATAACTCAGCATATGATAACACCAAAAGTCTCGTGGTACCCATTCCTATGTGTCAAAAGAGGTTACAACATTTTGTAGTATCTTCTAATCCAAATAAATTCATGATGAACGAGGGAATATTTACCGGAGAGGAATTGGTATTCCTATTCAACACACCAGTTTATACAAATACCGGATCTATGATATTTAAAGATATAGAAGAAGTAAAGAAGTTTCTATTATCTGGTAATACCATTTTTACCAGAAAAGAACCTTTAACATACGAGGATGTGGGTTCGATAAGACCGTATATATCAGCTAGACATATGATCCAGCTAATATCTGAATACTTCGTAATAAAGTTTATGGAAATGAATAATCCGGAAGTAGACTTGATTTATGAAGATATAATGGGTATAAGTAATGACGTATTCTTGCATTCCGATATAAGGGACATAGAGACCATTGAACAATACATCCTATCGTTGGGCTTTAACCCAGAATTTATAGATCATATGCCTAGTTGTATTTCCAATATAAGAGAATCCGTCTATAATGTTTTAAGAGGACATGAACACAATACGTTTAGGATTTATACTAGTGAAGAAATGTTTAAGATAGATATTTTACCTTCTCCTAGTAGCAGAAGATATCTTCTAAACAGTGTATTAAAGTTGTTGAATAAAGAGACTTAAAGGAGAAAGCATGTTTAACTATATTTTCAGTACTGACTTACTGGAAAATTATGTAAGCAAAATACCAAAGGATCTGTTAAAGGGCGTGGTAGCTATAAACTTTCCAATACAGGCGGAAAGATTTTTACCTGCCTTAGATTACAAGAAAGAGTTTGAAAAAGACATTATTGATTCTGTTAGAGAATCGATAATACTAAAGTTACTATACATTGGTCAGGATTTTGAAGCTAGAGAATTTGTACTGTCTTTTAAATACACGCTAGCAGAAGAAGCTAGATCTCGTTTCTTAACGGTAGAGATAAAGGATGAAGAAAAAATAGCTTCAGAAATTTTAGATATCAGAGCGAGGTTTTATTACAAAATATCTACCGTGACAAAATCGGATTATGTATATGGTAGATTTAAAATCATAGAAGACGAGATACCTACTAACGCAGCCATCGTCTATGACGTGGCTGATACTATATTTAAGGTGTTAATAATAGGAGACCTAAAATGGTAGAAAAGGTCTATTTAGACCTAACTCACTTTAGGTCTTATTTTTTTACAATAGTAGATAATGTTAAGACAGAACACGTATTGATTCAACATTATCAATATCCAGACTACGCAGAAACCATCGAGAAATACATCGATAGTGTTAAGAATAAATTAAAAACTACGCCTAAATACGATGTATTATCATTATTCACGACATCGCTCGATAAATATATACAGTCTAACGTAGGTAAGGTAAGGTATGAGTTCAAAGATATTAGAGTTCTAAATTATATAGAGGATGAAGGAAGATTAGCCGTGGAATTAGGAGTCTATTACGAATGAAATATAAGGAGGGGAAATGCATAATCTAAGACTAAATTCAAAGATAGCTACAGAATATATTTACGAAGCATTACAGCCGTTAAACATTAGAGAGTACAGAGTATTAAACTTAAACTCACCTCTAGAGAAAATAGGTGAGTTAACGTCTAGAGAATTTGACGCTAATATAGAAGTTTACCAAATGATAATTTTTATCGCTAAGGCAGTAATAGAGGAATTAGCTCTGCATGATTTTGAACCAGGATATCTGGATAATTTAAAGAAATCTTATATGCATGATTTCTTAAACGAAATAAATGATGCCATTTCTTTAACAGAGTTTTACTCTCCGTCTATACAAGTCTATCTGACGTCTGAAGATTATAGACCGGAACTTCTCAGATTTATACTTAGGTTAATAGATGAGGTCTTTTATCCGTTAGCATTTAGGCTTAAGAACCAACTGTCTTTTGTACCACATAAAAATTTATTACCATTGGGTTGGGTAGAGAATTATCTTGTGCTAGGAATTGAATAAAGGAGGTGGAACATGTTAAGAGGTTTAAAAGGTAGGTTAAGACTATACACTCTTACTCTAGCTGAACTGATAGAACACAGAGCTAATAACTTTGTGAGTCTAAAGACATTAAATTTAAGTAAAGTTTGTGATGGTATTAGATTAGAAACAAATGTATGTGATAACCAATTAACACTATCTGATAAATACAGGACGGAGTTTGACTTATTTAGAGGCAGAGTGATGTTGGAATACATGTTAGCAATCGAGTATTACGAATTGACTCATCCCGGACAACTCGAAGATTGGAAGAAAGCTCTTTTAGGAGAGCTAAGATTGATGTTGGATCCTGGGTTAGTTGAGTTGCCTTATTCTTCCGCCAATAAACTTATGAATAGGTTAGAGGTAGCCATAAATCGATTTATAAATAACCACGTGTTACGTACAAACGAAAGATATAGATTTGATTTAATCGCAGGAATAACCAAAGAAATAGATACCAGTATGTTCATACCAGTGATGTGGGTCTATGATTATCTGTTGTTCGGAGAAGTAAATGAGACCTAGCATACATTCCGAATCTATATCTAGCTTATTAGAAGAGAATCTGCTAGAATATGTAGAAGACAACGATGAATACGATAGTGAGTTAATAGTTTTGGATGTAAATCCTATTTATAAAAGACTCACTACGCATTATGGTCTTGATGAGAGACTAATACGGCACGTAATCGAACATCTTGTATTATTGTCGTATGACAATCCATACAACCTAAATTATGACTATATCCACTATCAAGGCGTGATAAGTGACATAATAGAAGAAATTAGGTTCGATAATGATTTTACTTTAAGCAATGAGGACGAACAATTAAAAATAAAAAATGTCCTTACTGATAAAACATTATTACATCGTATAATAATAGATGTAATGTCTAGGGCGCAAACAGTGGTCAAGGCTATATTACCGTACAAATGGTTGGATGATGCTAGACTAGTAATACTTGTAATAAAAGGAGGACATAAGAAATGAGGAGAGTAAATAGAGATAAAGGTATATTGGTAATAAACATACCTACAGTACTAGTCAATGTGTTAAGGACTCTTGGCTTAACTTCTACATACGATAAGTCGTTCTTTATATTCCAGCTATTGGATAACATTCCTGAAAAAGAGGTAGACTTTGACGACGTAGTATGTAAAGCTATTGAATCGTTGGGATTAGAGATAGATACAGCCAATGAAACAATATTATGTTATAGGATAGCCGATACTGTATGGAGGAATATAATTACAAAGTTTAAACAATTAACACAGCATCTTAAAAATCCTGTAATTACTTCTGTAGAGGTAAATGGTAAGATAGCTAAGATAACTTATGTCTGGGACCACAGTTCCTAGACTGTTATTTTCTTTTTTCTGATAAAAGGTAAAATAGTAAGGAGATAAAATGGCTTTATTCGAAGTAGGTAAAAGATATAATTTTACGACCATAGCACCTGTTACTCTAGGTCAAACATATAATAACGTAAAAGCTATAGCAAATGTAGATTTTAATATAGCTATTAAGTTTTCAGATGTGATAAGTATTAGGGAGGCTATTATACAAGAGACATCCGCAGAACTATTAAATCCTCGTGATGTACTATATACGATGTTTGAGACAATGGATGGCAAGACAGTTGTGTTAGCAAATGACTGGATTGTTCCTAGTAGTATTATCGCGATAGATCAGGTAGATGCTATTTTCACAATCAGAAATATCACTAATGAAGATGCTATTAATATAAAGAATATGATAGCGGCATTAGGTTATAAGGTGGATGTAGAATTAAAATCAACACTAACTCAGTGATGTAGATATCTACGTCACTGTGGTTTGCTTTTTTGTGAATATAGAACTTAAGGAGTAAGGAATGAATGACTTTTTAAACGATGTCGATAGTCTTTTAGAAGACGATTACGTAATAAGAAAATATAGAAATACTTCCTCATATATCGGTGACGAAGTAGAACCTAATGACGATGAGTGGGTATTTGATTCATTTATGGTAAAGTCTACTGAACTAACAGAAGAGGATAAATTTAATAGATACTGGTCCATTACTGAAACCAAATTTACGGATACTAGTTTAGGAGGTAATATACCTATAAATGTTTATCCGCAATTTACTAGATATTCAGATATTAGATTAAAGGGAAGATTGAGTAGTAGAAATGAAGTAACTGTCAATAATATTAGCGGTAATATAGGTATGGGTAGATACTACGGAGAAGTTATAGATGATAATAGTTTTGATGTCTTTATGACATTTGGAGTGCCTGAGTTTAATAACTTGTTTACATTTATTCTTAATGCAGCCGATTATAAACAATCGGTAATAGCTAATGAAGGCAGAAGCCCATTTATGTATAATCTAGGTCAGATATATGGGATAGTCGCTATTACTATGGGATTTGGTGTGGTAGGCCTAGCAGCAGTAGTATTAAGAAAGACATTATCCACTATTTACGATGTAGTGGCAGGGCCTGGTAGATTTAGTTATTACCATATGAAGCCTGCTATGTTTGAATACTGGTCTAGCGTGAATTCATTAGTAACTATGTTTGCTACTGAGTTAGGTTTAATCAGCCCTATGTTTGGTAAGGCTGATAAGAATAAACTCGGATTACCTATTAAACTAGACGACGAAGACTTGAGGTTTATTAGACAATACATGCCTGATATAATAACAGGAGACAATTACATAGACGTATTCTCTATGATCACTAAGACTCAGAGATTAGCAGCGTATATGCATAAGAAAGAAATGGAGCTATACGAAGCTAGTCAAAAAGCTCCTGATGTAAAAAGACTAGCAAGAGAGTTATTAGAAGCTCCTATACATGTTAGAGAGAAAAAATCTGATTACTTTAAGTACGTGAGAGAAACATTATCTAAATCGTGGCAATATGGTAAAGAAGAACCTAAATCTAATTCTGTTACTATTAAAGATAAACTACCAGGCGAAGTCGAAGTTTACGACAAAGAGGGTAGAATTGATAGAGGTAATACTCCTATGGATGATCCTGAAAAATTAAATAGTGTATTTGACCATTATAAAGCCATGTTAGAAGGAGGTGCTACGTATGCAGTTTTCAGAGTAGAAAATCCTGGACCAGTATCAGTATCTTTTAATAACGAAGTAGGAGATATTGAATTAGAAGGTATGTTAAAATCAATTGGTAGTAAATCTAAATCTTTAAAATATGATTTAGCCGGAGGTGTATTGCCCGGTGTAGATGATTTAATAAAAGGACTAAAAGACTTTGCTATGGGTGCGCTGGATCAAATTACGTTTGGATTATCGAATGTACTGACAGCTCTTTTAGGTAATGCTAATTTAGACATACCTAAAAGATGGATAGACAGCAGTGCTAGCTTCCCAGAACATACATTTAAAATTAGGTTAATATCTCCTTACGGAAATCCTATTAGTCAGCTAAGAAATATTTATATACCTTTAGCGGCATTGATGGCGGGAGCATTACCTAGAGCTACAGGACCATCTAGTTATACGTCTCCATTCTTATGCAGTATGTTTTTAAGAGGTTATGATAATATTAAGTTGGGTATGATTACTTCATTAACAATAGAAAGAGGAGTATCTAATCTTCCGTTTAATAAACAGCGCAGACCGCTAGCAATTGATGTTACCTTCACAGTTACTGACTTTAGCAAGATAATGACAGTACCAATTGTGACAGATATAGGTATGGAAGCATTTACTAGCTTTAATCAAGATTCAGCTATTAATAGATTTATATCTACTCTGGCAGCTAGAAATCTAAACGATAGTACGTTTTTCGTACCACAAGCTAAATTAAACTTAGCTAGAATGAAAGCTAATGTAGATAAAGTATTTAGCAATAGTTATACTGCTGCAAAATTATACGATATTACGCCAGACTTTGTAAAAGATATTCTTGAGAATAAATCTGTAAACTATATAGAAAATCAATAAGAGAGATAGGAGATTAATCTCCTATCTCTCCAGTTTTATATTTTTTAAAAATATGTGAATAATCAATGTCATCATTCTCCAATAGAGGCAGTACTTTTGTCTTAAATTCCTTTCTTAGAGGAATAGGTGTCTTTAAGACTTGCAATTGATTCTTGTTCTTTAAACTATCGACTATCTGTTTGAATAATATTAAGTAACCTAATGAGATATCTTTATATCCGCCACCTAATAAGTGAGCTAGCATTAACATAGAATTGTTCAGTCCTAGATTTTCATTTTCGTTTATAGTTTTTAGAAACTCTATATTTCCAGTAGTATCTACTGAATTCAGTATTGAATTATCGGCATCGCTAGCTACTATTAACGCCAGCATTTTATCAGACAAATTGTCCGCTAATGATAATCCTTCTATATCAACTTTTTCCCATATCTTCATAATACTTCCTTTTATACGAATTGTTGTTCTTTGAATTTAATACCTAATTGACTTACAAAGTCTGTTTCATTTTTAACAGCTTGAGGTTTTTTATCATTACTTTTCGTTTTATGAAAAGTAGGATCATCAAAATCATTTACACTCATTCCGCTATATACAGAAATTAATGTATCTGTGCTTAATCCGCTGGCTGTCTTTTTAGTTTTATATTTAGCGACATCACTAGCAAAACTCGACCATGTCTTATCTGAATTATAAACTTCGTCATTAGCAGCATAAAGGCTGTTGTTGAGTATTATCTTTTTACTTTCACTATCGAGATTACTGGTTTCTTTGTTCTTCATTACTTTGGATTCTAATATAAGTTTACCTACACCAGGATTAGTTTTGGCGATTCCGTTAATAGTAGAATCGGATACGACCTTACCGATTTTAGCAAAATCTATTTTACCGGTTTTGAGTATTGATTTAAACGCAATGTTTCCAGCTTTACTTGGAGCTGATTTTAAACCATTTACTATATTAGTAAGATAAGTAGCTGGATCGCCTATACATCTTATAAGCTTTAATAACTCGGCTAAACCCAGACCTTTTAACATATCTTTTAAGTTTTTATTTAGATTAAATCTGTTCTTACCGGAGCCATTACATAATTTTTTAATTAGACTTTTTAGGTCATTCTTAGCTTTCAGCGTTAGTTCATTGCCGTCTAGTTTCTTACTTACCTCTTCTACTAGACTGGATCTTATCTTAGCTAATGTCGTAGCGTCTAATTCAATGCTAGTGTTTTTTACCACATCTTTTAAAATTAATCTAACTTCTTCGTTCTTTAGTAAATCATTTACGTTTTCTCGTATATCATCTATCGATATCATATCAGATGTTTTAAGATCTGCCTCTAGCGTTTTATTGTCTACCTCTTTTAAACCACCTAGACTGTTTATTTTATAACTAGGTAATTTATTTATACTAGGTGTCTTATTGCTTTTATTTTCTGTAGCTTTTATCAAATCTGTAAACGAACTGTTTATATCTTTAACAAAGCTTAAGTCGTTCGTAGTGATTCCCATATTTTTCTCCTTATTTAATATTCATGAGATCAGTGTAGAAGAGGTATTGAATTCATGATTTTTTGTTGGTATATTATTTAGTCGAAAACAAAACAAGAAAAGGAGCTATAATGGCAAAAGAAAAAATGATTTTAAACGGTGTAGAATTTGATGTAGAGGTAAATGACGGCGTGGCTGTTGTGAAGCCTAAAGACGAAAACGTATTTAAAAACTATTTGAACGAGCATGACGTTACTGAGAAAGAGTTTAAGAAAGTAACAAAAGTTATGCAGTCATATGTGAGGGCTGCGGTGGATACTACAGTAGAAGAAGCTAAAGGCATCTTTAGCGATAAAAACGTGAAGAGAATTGAGACAGCAATGCCATACGGCTTAGTTAAAAGTGACAAAATTGAAGTTTTTATAGAAAGAGAAAAGGAAGTAAGAATTCCTGGTACAGACAAAGTTGTTAAGAAGCCTTCTATTAAAGTTAAAGTGTCTACCCAAATGGCACATGTGTCTAAATCACACATTAGAGAGCTTAGAGACGAATTGGAAGAAGCAATCACTAGAGGTTAAACCTCTAGTGACTCTTTTTTTTTCTTTAATTAAAAACAAAATTATATCACATAGGACATAAGTCCTATGTGATATTAAGATTCATTAGTGTTATTCATTTGGTAATAAACATCCATATCTTTAAATCCAGATAATGTTGCTGAAACTTTATCAGCAGGTAATAGGATTTGATCTGGTGTTAATGTGTATAATTTCATATTGTCAAGAATTTCTTGTGCTAAGTTTCTTACATGGATGTTAGTCGGAGGTAATGCCAGACCACCCCAGTCGATAGTCATCTCTTTCATTTCCTTAGCAGCTTTCTTTTCTTTTTTACCAATGATGTCTGGATTCATTCTAGGGAATAAGTTAGACACTAACCATGAATGCACTACATTTCTTTGTAACACGTCTGGTTCTATAAATAATACTGTACCTGTCCACCATTCAGGACTATGTACGCCAATGTTTTCAGCACCCTCTAGAGTAGTTAATAACGGTGCTTTAGTGTCAGGATCCATAAACCCGAATCTAATGTTGATGTCGATTAGTACTTCGATAGGGTTACCATACTTCTCGTCTAATGTAGTAGATACATTTGTTTTCTCTCTTGTTACGTTAGTAGGTTCTTCAAGACTAGCACCTTCCAAGCCTAAATCAGTTTCTCCTACTTCTACAGATAATGAAGAATTTAATCCCTCGATAATTCTAGCATGTCTTTCCCATAGTGCTTTATACGCGGCATGCCAATACTCACTGTTAGGTAGTAAGTCAAATACTCTAGGAGATTGTAAGACTACAGGTATAATATCTCTTCTGATGTATCTTTGATTGTACATCCATGAATGGATAGCTTTACCGTCTCTTACTCCACCTATAGAAGGTAAATATCCCCATTGTCCACCATGTCTTAGGTCAACGCTAGGTAGTTTACTAGCCCATGTTTCAGTAGCTCCATCTTTAGTAACTGCTTCAAATGCACTTACTGTTACGTTGTTAGAATTTACATTAATAGCCATTTTAACTTCCTTTATATTTTTTGTAATAAGAGAAGAGGATTACAGGATTACCCTGTATAGTCCTCTAATCTCCAAGCTTCGATAGAGAATGTGTTAACAGTTCTCATGTTGTTAGCATACATTTTAACAACAGTTGTCCAGCTATAGCCTCTTTCTTTATCATAATCAGTAATCATTACTTTTACTACAGGTTTTACAACCCCAGCAAATCTATCTTTAAGTTCAGACATCATATAGTTTTCAACTTCTTCTATTAATCTGTCTGGAGTATATTCTACTACTCCTGAGAATTTTCTATGCGCAGCTGCCGCTACTTTTGTTATCTTAGTAATAGCCATACCTACAGCAAAGTTATTCAGGATACTAGTATCATCGTCATATACTGTTTGCATTGCTGGGAAGTAGTATCTTCTAAAATCATATTTCTCTGGCCATACCAATCCTGCTGACCATAGTGCTGGTTTAACACCTTGAGGCACGAATGCCGGCTGCACGTCTATAAACTGTTCAATTACGTTATCTTCACCTTTGAAGAATAGATAGTTAGGATTCCATTTACCGTTACCAGCACCCATCATTCTAGCAGCTTTAGCAGCTACGTGTAAAGTTAACGGCCATCTGTGGTTAGTGTTATCGTTTTTATCAATACCATTGCCTGCTACAATCATAGCTCTAGCCACTGGAGTTCCGAAGAATGTAGATTCTGGGAATAATTGTAATCTAGCTTTTAGGTTAATAGCAATAGCTCTTTCTGTAGATAAATCTACGAACTTATCACCTAGTTTATCTTCTCTAGTACTTAATACTAAAAATGTATCTTTTCTTAAGCCTATGAAGTTAGCCAGTTTTTTCTTAACGTCTATACTGAATCCACTGTCGTAAAATACTGATTCTACGTTTTTAGCTAGATCCATGAATTCACTGTTAGGATCAATATACTTATCCATTTCTACAGATACTAGTTCTTCAAACTTCTCTTCTGTTAGATCACCGTCTATACCATTAGCTAAATAGAATGGCAAGTTAGCATTAAAGTATACGTTTTTGTATATCTTATCATCTACGGCAGAATCGTCATACACTATTGAAAAGTATTTTACTCTCTTACTAGAGAATGCGTTAAATGGGTTTAATAACCATTTATTTTCATTATCAGTAGCATCTGGTAAGAAATCAAACCATTCTGACGTATTTACGATTACGCCGTCCACTGTTTCAATATCAGCATTGATATATGGTTTCTCAGTTTGAATAAATTCAGCTAACAAGAATTCTAGATTATCGTAGTAAATGTATGGTTTCTGAACATCAGGATATTCTAGAGGTAATTCCATATTATCTGTATTATACCATTCTCTATACAGTACTTCCGGTAATGTATATGGTTTATTTGTAATTGGATCAGTTGTATTTGGTTTAAATACGAAATCTTTGTACTGTGATCCGAATAACGTTCTTTTAATAGTAGGCACACCATCTTTCTTTTCGTAAACATAAAGTTCGAAAGGCAGTGCTTTAATAAGTTCTATAACATCAGGATTTATCATATCGTTAGATATTAGATTAATGGCAAATCCAATGTTGTTATAATCACTACCTGGGTACATTGCTTGGAATTCTAAGATAGGGTACATTTGTGAGCGTACAGTACTTTCACCGCTGTCATCTACCATTGTACCAGGTAAAGTAGTTTTTGTACCGATAGGGCTTGTAGCAGGATTTACATCATCTGTAGATCTCTCAGAAATTCCTACTAATTTTACCTTAAATCCGTCAATTGGACTATTTTCATCTTCGATAGGTTCACCGTTTTCGTCATATGCGATTGAACCATCTCTGTGTCTTTTGTAGTTCGGTACTTTTGTAGGTAATACATCTAAGTACACAGTGATATTAGCTTTAACATTTCTAGCATCCTCAGATACTAGTCTTTGAACTAATATACTATTACCTTTCCCTAATACAGTATTTGCTAATTTAGTAGCATGATTGTAAAACACATCATTTACATCGAGAGTTCTATCTCCGTATAACTTTAGTAATTTACTACCGTCTACTAATTCTCTTACTGCTAATCCCATTTCATCTACTACTGGTCCTCTAGCTGTTTTAAGGAATACTAGAGGTAGATGTGATGGAATTGGAATTGGTGCTGGTGTGATAGGTCTAGTTGATTTATCGTCAGTTCCTAATGGTATAAACATAGGAGCTGCATTAACTGGTGTTGTTGCCATGTTTAATCCTTTAATTTCAATATTCTAAAATAGTAATCATGCTAAAGTAATATCATAATGGACCAAAGATAAAAAAATATGAGTAGAGTATTGACTCTACTCATATAGATAAAAGTTGATTTTGCCGTCACTATCAATTAGGTATTTTAATAGTCTACCTGATTTAAGTTTGATACTACCGATCCAGTTATTTTCTGTTGTTAAGTCGTTTAGAGTAATGTCGAAACTATGTGTTTTTCTATTGTAAACCATGAAATCATCAGGAGTGTCTAATTTAAAGTAAATGATGTTACCATTAATTAGTCTATTATTAGTTAATGGTTTATTTCTAAAATCTTCAGGAATTACAGGTCCTAGGAATAAATCGTCTTTATTAAAATCATATACAATAGATCTTGTAGGTACGGTGCCTCCCTCAGGTACTATCATTAGGGTATCGTAATCAAATTGTGATAATGTTACATTTCTAAGACCTTCTACTCCTGGCAATGTAAGAGTTTTAACTGTCTCTATGTTACCATCTTTATCAATAACATTTAATTCTAAAGAACCTTCATTAACTATACCGAATCCAAACTTATCATCTAGTATAAACGTTGGATTTCTTTCTATAATAGACATTGCTTGTGGAAAGATGACATTTGTTTTAATGGCTTTTAGCTCATCTTTATAAGGATCGAATTCGTATAATTCCATTACAGGATCTTTATCTATTGGTTTTCTGAATACCAATAATCTATTGTAAGGAAGGAATTCGAATTTTATGGCTTCAGAATCATAATCGAATAGTTTCTTGATACTAGATAATCCAAATCCATTCTCTAACCCAGTCAGTAGTTTAAGATCGATTCTACCATTGTAATCCAGCATAGGTATTGTTCCAGTAATAGGTTGTTCTGTGTGTTGTGGTATTGGTTTTATGTCAAAATCTTTAGGGTCTACTAAACCTACTCTCACAAATCTATTCTTGTACTCATAATCAGGATTAATAGTAAATGCTTCACTAGCTTTGGCTGTTTTGATATAAAACACCACTTCTGTAGATCTTTTTACATTCTCAACTGGGTCTACATAACTTACAGGTATGCTTATCTTGTAACTAGTGTTAGGTTTTAAATACGAAGCTGGGATATCCAATTTATTGCCGTCTAATACTTGTGCCTCAGCTATTACTTTATTATCGAGTGTAGTAATCAGAACTGGACTATACACAGTCACACCTATATCGCTATCACTAATTATATTTACTAATGTATTCTCGTTTAGAGGGAAATTACTTAAATCTACGTCTAAATGAAATAATCTTTTAGTTAACTCTATTTTGTCTTTATAAAGTCTACTAGAAACGCCTAGTTTACCATTATATCTAACTAATACTTCAATCTCTTCTGCTGCAGTAAAGTTATAAACATCGTTAGAAACAATAAGTACAAACGGATCCTCAGTTTTATCCATTATACTATAAACGGTCTTACCGTCTGCCTTTATTGTCCAGTCTACTGATACTACGCCTATACCGTCTTTAGGTTCTAAGGCTCTTAATTTTAAACCATTCTCAGCATCTAGAGATACAAATTCCACGTATGGGTCTTCTACATAAACACTAGGTTTAAGCGGTTCTATTTTAATTTCCGATGCCTCTATTAATGGCTCTGGTCCTAGCCAAATATCATTTTCTACGACGTTACCTTCGCTATCTTTAAAATGTCTTTTAGCTCTCACATAGTATACTTCTCCAGTAGGGATAGCTAAATTAACTTCCCATGTATCTAGGAAAGTTTCAGATTCCGGTTCTTCTAACAATACATTTTGAAAATCAGGAGAATCAGATACTTGCCATGTAGTGGCGTAATGTGTTAAGCCTGTATTCTCATCATCCCACTTACTAATACTGATTATTTTTAAACCCATGCTTTATCCTTTTTGTATGTTATCGTTTATTTCAAAGTAACTTGTTTACTCTATGTAATCTTTTTTATTACAACATGATTTCCTGAATGAAAAAGATAAAGGAGAAACTATGGCTAAGAAAAAATTAATAAGAAAACCGAATAACTTAAGATTAAGACCGTTAATAAATGTAGGTGCTTTACTGGATATACCTACAGGAGCAATAGTAACAGGAGCTAAAGGTGAATCTATTATAAATGGAGGACTAAGTAGTATTGAAGGATTTGCTGGGTTAGGTAATACGTTTAAATCTACCTTAATGCACCATATGATGTACACAGCAGCTGATAGAATGGCTGCTAGTTATCCAGAATTAATTATGATGGAGACTTACGATACAGAAGACAATATGTTATTAAATCCTGACCGTTATAATAACTTAGTGAATAAACATACAAAATATTTGGATAGGGATCCAATTATGACAGGTCAGTGGGTGATCAGGACTAAATCAGAATTACCGGCCAATAAATGGTTAAAAGAAGAGCTTTATCCTATGGTAAAGGAAAAAGAAGAAGATAAGGATGTTGAGGTAGTATATGAAGCTTTTCTAGATAACCTTAAAAAGGAACCTTTAAAGTTACCGTATCCATCGTTTGTAGAAATAGATTCTCTAACAGAGTTTGAATCAGAAACTACAATAGACATGTTAGAAAATCTTGAAGAAGATAAAACAAACACCTTATTTATGAAACAGGGATTATATAAAACAAAGGTGTTGAAGGACATGCCAGGATTATCTAACAGAGCAAATATCTATTTTCTTTTCAGTACACATTTAGGTAAAAAGATAGATATGTCTGGTAATCCATTTGCTAAACCTACAAAAGATCTACAGTTTATGAAGCAAGACGAAAAGATTAAAGGTGCTACTGATAAAGTAATGTTCTTAACTACTCATTACTGGAAAACATTTAGTCCGTCTGCCTTAATTAATCAGTCTACAAAACAACCAGAATATCCTAGGGGTGAAGACGATATTGAGACTGATCTGAATGTAGTAAACTTATTACAAGTAAGGAGCAAGTCCGGTCCATCGGGATATACTCTTCCAATAGTAGTTAGCCAGACAGAAGGCGTACTACCTAGCTTAACAGAATTCCATTATATTAAAACTAATAAGTTTGGACTAGATGGATCAGTAAGAAGCTATTGGTTAGAACTCTATCCAGATGTGAAGTTGAGTAGGACTACTGTGAGAAATAAGTTAGAACAAGATGAAAAATTAAGAAGAGCTGTAAATATTACTTCTGAATTATTACAATTACACACATTTCAACCTGTTATGAAAACTCAAGGGTTATTATGTAGTCCTAAAGAACTGAGAGAAGATTTGGAAAAACTTGGATATGATTGGAATATGTTGCTTAAGACTAGAGGCTGGTGGACAATTAAACAATATAGTCCCGACGTACCACCGTTTCTAAGTACAGTGGATTTATTAAAAATGAGAAAAGGTCTTTATACTCCATACTGGATGGATGAGAAAACTAAAAAGCCTAAAAAGGAATACGAAAAATGGTTTAACGACTAGGAAATATTCCTAGTCAACTTTTTTCTTTTCTCTTTATACACTGAAACAATAATATTATAAAAGGAGAAGAAATGGACGGTAAAAAGTTAAACGAGATTGAACAATCTATGAAAGAGCTACAAGAAGCTAGTCAAAAACTTAGAATGGCAGGATTAAAATTATACGCTAGTGAGAAATCTGATGCCGATATAAATATCTTTAGAAAACTGATGGAAGCAGCTTATAAGATAAATCCTGAAAAAGCACAGAAAATAGAAGAGATGATTAGAGCAGAAGAACCTGATATTGAAAATAAGAAAGATCAAGTACAAAAATTGGTTATTAGCGGAGTACTGATAAATCATCTATATAAATTAAAAGCAGAAGACGAAAATATTGACATCATGCCTCTATTGATGGCTATTCCATACTATGCAGATGAAGAAGGATGGCTAGATTGCATGATTGATTATACAATACCTTTATTGTTCAATAATGACGCTATTTAAGGAGTAGAGAATGAGTAATATTGATAGGAGATCCTTCAAACTGTACGATGGTAATGAAAAGAAAAACAGCGACCCTGTGGTAAATTTAGTTTTTACTTCTAGTGTACCAATGATAACACTACCTGATAAATTAATATCTGAAGTTGAGATTGATTCTTTAGAGGTAAGTAATAATGAACCTAATAATAAACCATATGACCCAGATATGGACAATAGGTTTACCTTTTTAGTAAAAGGTAAATCAGTATTTAGAGACACACCTTTTGCTATCTATCATGATGCAAAATACAACGATTATATCATGATGCCTAATCCTGATAGTTATGACTTAAGTATTATTCCTAACGCTTACCTGGAATTAACTGGATACAGGGTAGGTTATAATACTAGTAACATAGATGATGGTTTCAGTTATGTGTTCAAAGACTTTCCAGTAGTGAATTTACCTAAAGGCAACGCACCTGTTAACTATAGGGTAAGGATGTTAAACTTACACGGTTTAAGAAATGGATATGATGGAAGAGTGAGAGAAGATATAGGAGGTGTTAGTATTTATAAAAGGGTAAATAACCTAGCCTTTATAGAATTAGACAGAGGTAATGTATTTGGCAATGATGCCACACTACCTCTATACACTATACTCCCTAAGACCACCGTTAACTTTAATCTAAAATATGTTAGTTTAAAACAACCTGATAAAATCTATCTGATAATACCTTTCTAGGAACGTTCCTAGAAAGGTATGTATTTTTAGCATGCATTTTATTTCACTTATATATAACTTATAAGACAAAGCAAAACTAATTAACGTAAATTTTGTTCCGGGTAGCGCCAGGCGGAAGCTCTTAAGCCGCCTTACAATTGAGCGACTCTTTAGAGTCTCCTAATATGGCGTCCGGGACTTTGGAGGTCAAAATGGTAAAAGAATTAAATAATGGTAATAATGTAATATTCTCTACTACATTAAAATTCCCCAGTGGAGGGGAAAAAGAGTATAGAATAGAACTAGTAGAAATAAGCCACGTATGTGGCGACGACATCATCGACACTCTAGACGAGGTCAGCGTCTGGAGTGAAGGCGGGACAAACCATATAGATCCCGCCTTAATTGTGAAGGACTGGAATGCGGCCATGAGAAGAATCATGGCCGATATACCAGAGGAGTACCTCGACAAATTCGTTGAGGACGCCAAAGCCGCCATTAGATACGAGATATTGGATAAAAATTCATCTTCCATGGAACTGGATTTATCAGAAAGATTCGGAAAATTAAAGTTGAAGATAAGAAATAAACGTAGAAGAAATAGACATAAAAGAGATAGAAAAGCGGCAAAGAGATGAAGAACTAGTCTTCCTCTATTACGTCTTTGTTCTTCATCTCGCTTTTTTTCTTTTCCTGAAAGATAAAAGTAAAGGTAATGAATATGAAAAAGAGACAAGAGATAGAAAAATTTATTAAAGACTGGATTTATAAAATTACCCAAAGTAAGTTTAATGTAAAACTCTATGAAGACTTATTCTCTTCTATGGATGACAAACAATTTGAGCAGTTTATGAATGATTTACGTACAGGTAAAAAAATCCTACAAGTAATTATTCCTACAGATGGATTTGATGGAAAGATAGATTTAAAAAGAAATATTTCCCTAGCTAAAGAATTGGGGTTTGATTTCTTTCAACATCTTACAATAGGTCCAGATAAAGACCTACCACAGTACATCACTCCTGAAAAATTTATGGTGCTTACACTACCATTTAGAAGGACTAAACAAACACTAGAAAAAGGTATATCAGTAGCTGAATCCAGTAAGCAAATTAATCCTATCACTGGACAAGTTAAAGACGATGATGCTACCAGTAAGATGACTTATCCTGAGTTACAGGTGTTAATAGGTCTAGGTGTAAAAACTTCTTTAGTAGAAATTATGAGGGATAGAGGAGGTGACATTACTGCTAATACAGTAATGAAAAATGCTTTACTGAAATTTGGTAGAGTATCTAAAAAAGTGGTAGACTTATATGCGGAAGGCGCAATGTCTACTAAGGCTCTTAAAAACTATTTAACGGCAATGCATCTTAAAAACACACTCTAGGGACTGATCCCTAGAGTGTGGGTAAATTATTCTGGATCTACTGTGTACGTAGTATTTGTAGGAACAGTAACAATCCGATTTTCTTCTGCTATGACTGTAGTGGTATATGCGGATGCCTTCGTTTTATCTTTGATTTCGTTAGTATTTAATCCATCCTCTTCTGTCTTGCTACTAGTAATAGGAGAATATCTAGATGTATTTAGTTCTCTAGATGTTGTTACTTCATTTACAGAAATGTCATTTGCAGTTGACCTACTAATAGGTCGTTTTTCAGTAGATACTTCATTTACGCTGTCTACATTTTCTGTTCTAAAATATTCTTCTCTACCTATAGAAGACAGACCTTTAGTTTGGTAATTAGGATAAATAGCATTTGTCTCTACAAACTCATCCATACTAGTCTGTATAGATTTTACATTATATCTTATACTAGGATTTTTCACAACCGCCTCATCTAGCATACTTATATTACCTAATGTAATTTTACCGTCACTCATAGTCCCATTCATCGCTGGTTTTAACATATCAAACAGTTCACCTCTATGGATAGTAGAATAACTATCAAGGACTATGATATCCTTCATTTTTGAACTTAATTTAAGCTTTTCAGTAGGTTTGATTATATAATAATCAGGGTTTACTGCCACGGCTACTGTTTCAGGCGGTAATTGAATATATCTATGCCAGATTCTGGAGTCGATATAATATCTAAAGTGTCCGTATTGCACAGTAACTATACCCTTATTAGCGCTACCTAGCATTACACTGTTAAATTGTATATTTTGTTTTTCGATCACATTAGCATCAAAGACAAATTGGATAGTATAAGATTTAAACTTGTTAGATAGTTTTAAATATGATTTTAATGTATCTACTATCACATCTATTTCTCTAATATCTAAGTTAAAGAATGTCTTTACTATGCTCCTTAATCCATTGTAAGCTAGATCCTTAGGAAATTCAGTTCTTAATCCATATGATTCGATTAAAGAATTCAGTTCCACGGGTCTAGGTTCTCTAATTCTCCCCTTCTTAAACATCCTATTAAATAACACTTTTAAATCTGCTGATAGCATTTGGTCGTTTACGTTGGATATTAAGTACCACATAAACGACATCGTCTTTAATAACACTAGGATATATTTGTGGAATACCTGTAGGTTTACAGTATTAGAGTACTCGTTAAGTGTGTGTACCATAATATCTGCAAAAGGTTTTAATTCCGTACCGTACATTAAATCTTTAGTTAATTCAGTAGTGTCGGTTATTGGTTTGTAAACATAATCAAATGTGTACTCAGTCAACCATATCTCTTCATCATTTATCCCAGATATACTCAGCAGATATTTAATAAATATGTAGAAAGCTTTGTTTGTATCTATCTCTATAAGTTTTTTAGCGATAGGATCCACATACTTGCTATCTACATATATTTCTTTATTTTTTAGTTTATAAATAAAGTTGTAGACCAGTATAGTTAAAATGGTCTCTGGGTAGAAGTTACCCATTTCTTTTTTGTCTAAAAAGAAGACTTTAGTGTTAGCTTCGTTTAATTTAATACTATTGATTTGTTTTTCATAGATATCTTTCAATCTGTAGATGTTTATGTCGTCCGGTATTAGATCTAACGTTTTCTCAATTTCTAAGGTCTTTAAAACATCTATTTCGTCATCGTCTTCTTTTATGTATGCTTTATTAACAGGTTTAATATCTAGAATATGATCTTTGCTATATGGTAGATCCTTTAAGTCACCAATATCATCTTTTAAGACAGGGGCAGTCTTATTGATTGTTAAATTACCTACCCCTACGTTATTTTCCTCAAGAATTTTTTCCACTAGATAACCTAGTATCCTGTTATGTCCTACATTTGTTCTGATGTCGTTCAAGTTACCGTATAACCAGATTTTAGTAGACATATTAAGTAAGTTACCCGGATCTAATTCCTTTAACGTATATAACCAATTCTCTATATGGAAAGCATCAGTTTTATTACTGAGTATATTACCTAATCTTTTCGCTAATACAAATCCAGGCAACACCGAATACAACAAAGAAATCATTGCAGGTAGATAATACTCATCTACCATATAGGCTTTTATATGGTATCTGGATAAGAAATTATAAACAAATGTTTGTATTTCATATATTAAGTCAGTCTCATTCTCACTGATGAAATTTTTGTTATAATAAAGGATTTCTCCATCTTTAGCTTCAATGACGGTTTTTTCATCAATAGGATTTAAAATTCCTCTTATCTGTGTAGCTTGCCTAGGATAATTAGAAATTAACCTATGAAAAGTATCGTCGAAGCGTAACAACTCTTGTTTCAGTACTGGATAACTGTTTATGTTATCTACTGTTATTATATCGACTTTTCCTATATCAGGAATGTATGTGTAGATAGGGACGTCTATAAGAGGATGTGGTTTTCCCTGCAGGTTTAACACATACTTCCATTTTAAAGGATCCAGTTCCCTATTACCAGTTAGTTTAAAAATAGTATCTTCTATGAAGTATGCTTCATCTTGTATGTATATAGTCATACTGTTTACTAACTGGAGCGTTGATTTGATATAATCTCTTAAGTTTATCATCGTTTATTCCTTATTATATAGTCTTAATTCAAAAAAAGGAGCCTTTATGAGCAAACAAACAAAAAAAATAAAAGTAAACACAGTTGATCCAGCAGAAGATCCAATTGTAAAGGAATTAGAAAAAAATTTAGCTAAAAGAAATATAAAAGAAAAACCGACAAGCGTTACCTACTCTGATTTGTTTAGAATTTATAAACATAATAAAAATACATCAGAAGTAAATAAAGATATCTTAGATATTTTTCCAGATCTAGAATTGGCGAAAGAAATTTTGGTATCTAGTATTATATCTCCAAACGACCTATTAACAATTAATTTTAACATAAAATTTGAAGATCTGAATTTACCGTCAGATGTTAGATTATTAGTTACAGATATCTTAAGAAACCATATTAAGAAAGAATATGAATTTACCAAAAAGATACCTAAGATTATCGAAGAAGCACTCTTTACAAAAGGTTCATACGGGGAAATTATAATCCCTGACAGCTTTATATCTGCTAACAAGAAATCAATAGGAATAGGTTTCGAGAATATAGAGCACGTCATGGATACCATGGCTAAAACTAGTATAGATATTATTGGTTACAAAGCACTGGTAAAAGAAGGCAGAAATGCGTTATTAGAAGTAAGTGACAATCCTGCTTTATTATTAGCAGAAGAAGCCTATGAGGAAGCATTGGAATTAGAGATAGAAAGCAAACTAACAGGAGTTGCATTAGGTTTTGAGGAAGTGAATATAACTTCTGGTGCGTTAAGAAGAGAAGAAGAACCTATCACTATGTTAAACGATTATGGTAATAACCACGGAATGCCGCTCGTTAAAAAAATAGATACTAATTCAATCATTCCTATTACTAGCAAAAATGACCCTAGTAAACACTTTGGGTATTTTGTCTTATTAGACGAATCTGGTAATCAAATCACTAGTGCTTTCGATACCGAATTAACAGACTATCATAAAGATAATAAATCTATGATAGACGATATATTAGGAAGAGCTAAGAAGCTAGTCAAGGACAAAGTAAGCAGAGCTCCTACACTAGAAAATATAGACCAATTAAGGGAAGAGTTAGTAATAGAAAAACTCAAGTCAGTAATACAAGACAGTAAATTGGGTAGAGTAGCTAAACTAAGTTTAGAAGACAGATCTGAACTAATAGACATACTACTAAATAGAATCCTGACCGGGAAGAAAACAAAATTATTATTTGTTCCTGAAAACTTATTATCGTATTATGCATTTGATTATAGAGAGAACGGTACTGGAAAATCTTTATTAGAAAGAATTACAGTACTAGCTAGTTTTAGAGCAATAATAGTGTTTGTTAGTTTGTTAAGTTTTATTAAGTCGTCTATTCCTATTACAGAGGTAAATGCTAAACTGGATGATGATGACGTAGATTATGAAAAGACCATGGAAAAGATAATGACAGAAGTCTTAAAGAATAGACAAGTAAACCTGCCTATAGGGATATTGAAAGTCGATGACTTAGTAGATTGGGTGCATAAGATAGGTTTTAGTTTTAACTTTAAACACCCAGGTTTACCGGACGTAGATATAGACATAAACGAAAAGACTTTCGATGTAAATCCTGTTAACGATGATTTAAAAGAACAAGTAGATAAACACATTACATTAACCTTAGGACTCACTCCGGAAATGATTGATAATGCATATAGTCCTGATTTTGCTACGACTGTTAGAAATAATAACGTGTTGTTTGCCAAAAGAGTTAGCAAGTACCAAGAAATATTTAACGATCAGGCCAGTAGAAACATCAGAAAGCAATGCACTGTAGATGGATTACTAAAGAGAAAGTTAATGGATGTAATACTCAAGAGTATTTCTTCTATAAGGAAACAATTAACTAAGACTGCCTATAAAGAAGAAATATCAGTGTTAAAACATTTATCAGATACGGAACTAGCAGAACACGTCTATAGGCAAATACTTAAATCAATGAGAGTGAATCTACCTAAACCAGAATCACAAGACAACGACAACCTTAAAGAAACATTTGAAGCATATGTAGACAGTTTAGATTCTATCTTAGAGACTATGTTTAATAGTGAGGTAATACCTGATGAACTGTTAGGAGAATTTAGCGATAAGGTAGAGAACATTAAAAATGTAATTAAAGTAATCCTAATTAAGAAATGGATTAGTGAAAACGGTTACATGGAAGACATAGCCAGTCTATTTAGTCTTACTGATGATGGTAAACCTGCATTAAACATATTGGAAGAATATGAAAGTTACATAGAAGTACTAGAAAAGGTAGTTATGCCATTCCTAAAATCTATGAAAAAGAAAGAAAAGAAAATCGAGAAAAAACTAGAGAAAATAGAGAACGAAGAAGATGAAGAAGAACCTATAACTGAGGGTAATGGAGAAACAGAGCTTGGTAATGATGAAGAACCTGAAGAAACTAATACGATAGAGGAACCTGAAATATAGCATACTAGACCAGATTAACCTGGTCTAGTATATGCTTATATATTACTAATAGGACAAATCTAAACTAAGTAAAGGAGAAAACATGAATGAAGCAAACAATAAAGCAGTAATGCTAATATACAGAAAAGGTGGGGACGTAAAGGTTGCTACCCTAGATATAAACGATGTAGACGATAAAATAATCTACTCTGGTGCAGTGATAAAGGATACTAGACTAGACGATATATTAGGCGGAAAAGATGCTGTGTATGTCGCTACAGATGTGGCGTTAAATGATCTTACAGATCCTAACGATCCAGAACAGGTTGAGTTGTTAGTAGAAAACACCATAACTAGATCAGCAGGTTCTTTAGAAAAGAATATTACTAACGAGATATTCAGGAATAATGTGTTATCAGGTATAATGGCGATGGTAGAACCATTTAAGGACCTAACTAAAGAAGATATTGAGAAAACCATCAAAGGTCTTTCTGATAAAGAAAAGGTATTCGTAGAAGAATCTGTTAAGTTTTTAAAAGACTTAGTGGGGGCGGGTGTAGTAGATTTTGACATTAAAAAGATCGAAACAATACTAAAAACCTTAAATTCTAATAAAAAGTAGATATACATTATTTAGGTGCTAGGAACCATCCTAGCATCTTTTCCGGAAAAGATAAACTAAACAAAGGAGAAAATATGTGGAACAACCAAAATCAATGGGGACAACCTGGCTATGGCCAACCAGGTCAATACCCTAATCAACAACCTGGTCCAAAACCAGGAGCGTATCAGCAATATAGACAACAAAGTTATCAGCAGCCAGCGGGACAGCCTGTAAATATGGGAATGCAGCCGCCGCCTATGGGACAACCGATGCCCCAGCAAGGATATCAGCAACCCATGTATCCACCTCAATATCCACAACAACAAGGATACCAACAACCAATGTATCCAGGTCAAAGCCCTAGACCAATGTTTCAAGGAGGAGGTTTGCCTCCAACCATGAATCCTATGGGCCCTACCATCGCACCGGCACCAATGGGATATCAGAGACCTAATGTTGGTACAGGTGGGGTGGCGATAGGGCAACCTGCTTACCAGAATATGGGACCTGGTGCAACTACTGCTGCGCCGCCACCTATGGGATATCAAAATCAACAGCCTCAACAGCCTGCACAACCAAGACAGCAAACACGACCGCAAACAACTCAATTAGATAGAAGCAATTATAAACCAAAACCAGGCAATGAGTTCCCTCCACTCTATGACGAGGAAACAGAGATCCTAGAAATTGTATTCGATGACCTAACAAAGACGTATGAGTTTATCGTTAGACCTAAAGAATGTTAGGTCTAGCCCTCATAAACACATTTAACCATATCTAATATATATGAACAATAAACACTAAAAAAAGGAGAAGATATGAATTTTAAAAAGATTAAAGAACTAAGTGAAACAGATGCAATTATTCTTTTAGATAATAAGATGGAAGCAAGAACTTTATCACTAATAGACCATCTTGAGAATGACAATCCTAAAATGTTAAATCTCATGCTCATAAACATGCTTCCTCTGGAAAAGGATAATGACGGTGAGATTATTTGGGATCTAAGAAAGTATATAGATTTCCAGGGACTGTTACCTGAAATTAAAAAAGACGCTCCTATGGAGATAAAAGAATTTTTAAACGTGCAGTTAACTAATGAAGTTAACAGAAAACTTAAATCGATGATAGGTCCTGTGAGTATCGATAGTTATGATATAGACAGGGCGGAAATCATAGAAGCCGCTAAAGAAGATCCTCGATATAAAAAGTTCATAGAGCTTTTTAACGAAAATAACCTAGACACTAGAATAACGGAGATAGAGGTAGAACTGATAGAAGACTTAGAAAGATACAAGATTGAGGGAGTGAAAAGCATTATATATCCTTCTGCAGTGAGATTTATTGTATTACCGCAAGAACTAATTCCTAAAAATACAGAATTGGAAAACGGTAAGATATTCAGACTCACAAGTAATAGAAAGCTATACAAGCTCCTCAATCCGTATATGGAAGATGGGTATGAAATCCTGATATATACAGATAAGGATAACCAATATATAGTAACAAAATCGGTTTATGATTATCCTACTATCAGGAAATTGAACTTCGACCACTACTGGAAACTCTCTATAGATTAATGATAGACATCCATAGGACAGAATAACTGTCCTATGGATATTCTTTTTTTTTCTTTTCGTAATGCTTTTTATAATATAGGATTTATCATAGCCTTTATGAATCTAGAATGACTTTGATCATCGTTCATAAATGAGAGTTTTCTCCATACAGTGTTAAGATACTCTCTATACTCTTCCCAAGCATCAGAATAACTTTCCACTATCTCTGTTATCTTATTTAGTTCATGACCGCCGTATACATATCCTTCATTTAGTCCTATAATAAGTTTGTTATAGCAATAGCCTTTAGTAGCCAAGATGCATAGCTTACTAAAGTGTAAGAAATACCTAGGATTCAGGTTTCTTAATTCATCATCATTTTCTACCTTAACTCTCAGATAACCTCCTATGTTGGAGTAAATGGTTTCATGAACTAGTATAGTATTTGGCCCTATTAATTCTAAATTAGATGTAGCAAAACCACCTACATTAGCATCTACAGCATTAAACGCTCTCTCTGTCAATTTCAAACCAGGGTTAGTATTAATACCATACGCACCAGGAGGTGTGTATAAACTATACGTAAGTGATAATGCTGATAATATGTCCTTATTATCCCTTAGTTCAGGTGGTACATAAATTACCATATAGTTACCGGTAGGATTATACGGTACTAGTTCCTGGTAGCATTGTTCTACAGGTATTGTAATTGTAGTTCCTCCTACAATATTACAATCTGTGAGTACCTTAGGCTTAATTAAAACCTTCTCTATTTGTTCCTCTAGCGTAGGCCTTAAAATATGTGTTTTAGAAATATCTGATAGAAATGCTAATTCCAGTATCTTAGAGGGTATTTCAAATTCTATATCTTGTATGGCTTTTTGTATAGCTAACATTAAAATCTCCTTTCAGCTTCCTGGATTTCAGTCTCCAGGATTGATTTTATTACATAATGATCATTTAACTTAGGCAATACCGAACGTCTAATTTGTTTAATCTCATTCTTTAGTTCGGTAATGTATGGTTTATTCATTGTCTTTAATTTATCCAGACTGAGTAAATAGTTAACGTAAGGAAATCTGGTAAAGTAAACTAACCATTCGTTTTGACTATTGAATGGTATATTTGACAGACTTAAGGTATGTAAAATATTACTGGTAATATCCGGGATATTATAAAGATAATCTGTATAATACATAGGTTTGGTATCTAACTTCTTATGTAGCCTTAACAACTCTTCATCTATTTTACTGCTTAAATCATAGATACCGTTAATATTCGTTATTACGTTTACATTTTCAACATCTTCCGTTAACCTAATAAATCTGTTAATTAAGCTTATATTTGTGATAGAGTCTATTAAATTTGGTAAAAGAACACTAGCTACATATCTAGCAGGATCAGTATCTTTATCATTCTCAACTTGTTCGTTTAACCAGAAAAAGAACTGTTGAGAAAGTATTGTGATGTCTATACTGAATACTGCATAATCAGTTACTTCACTCGCATAGTCATAATCTTTGGGATATATTGGTCCTATATTGTCCAAAGTATGGTATAGACACTTTATAGGACTGAAATCCAAATAATTGATTTCATCCATATTTACCCAGTCACCTTTATGTATCTCAAATATCTCACTTACATTTACAAATACATTATTTGCCAGTATTCTACCTTTAGACTTAATAGAAACTAAATCATTGATAGGTACGTCGTATATATCAATATCACTTAACTCCTCCTTAGAACTGTCATACCTTACAGGTAAATGTTCTAGTAGGGATACTAAAATGTTTGGTCTGTCTATATAGAAGTTTCTGCTATAATAATAGTTCTTTAATCTCCTTACTTGTAATCCTAGTTTTAAGAGTAACCAGTCTAACTTGGAATTAGTAATACTGATACTATTATTGTTCTTACTGAAGAATAATGAAAACATCTTTTTCCCTTACTGATTAAATTTATTCAACGAATCTTATATATTATGTGAATTCAACTTTTTTTTATCATATATTACTTATGTGATACCAAACAGGTATCAGGTCTGGGTCTTCGGACTCAGACCTATAGAAGAACCGCCTAGCGGTACTATTGGTTTAATTCCAAAATAATTAAACCAATATATTATTAAGTTGCTCAGAACTACCTCTGAGCAAAGTGTAGAAGAGTTGGCGTCTAACACAGTTGCGTGTCATAAGACACTGATCAGTGCCTTTAAAAAAAAACAAAACCAAAAGGAGAAGAAAATGGCTTTAAGAGATGAAAGCAAAATGACAACACAAACAACTGAAAAAGTTGCACAAGAGCAACAACAACAAAACGTTAATCAAACTGCAAGCTTCGACGATGATGATTTCGGAGCAACAATGTTCCTAGTACCAGGAACAGGTAGCGAATATTTAAACAAATTTATAGAAAAAGCTAAAGAAGTTCCGGCTATTAAAGAACCTCTAGTTAAAAAAGGGGTAGAGATCAGAACTAGATTATTTAAGTTAGACAAAGATACACAGTTCCAAGATCTACCGTACAGTTATGTTATAGTAGCAACACAGGCTAGCAATAGCCCTAAAGTATACTTCCACGTAATACTGTTAGAAGCGACAGGTAGAAAACCTGTACAAATCGCACATATACTAGAAGAGATTAAATTCAAAAGATCAAGTTTAATTTATGTAGCAGCTGACACATTTGCAGATACATATCTACAATCCCTTATTAAGAGAGTGTTGATGGATGCGTATGGCACGACTGAAGACAACTTAAGACCTACTGAAGGTCTGGTAGTGCCACACGATCAAGATCCAGAACAAGTTGGTATTCCGGCTACAGTAGTAGCGCTAAACAACAATCTAGCAAAACTTTACATCGAAAACAGTGTCTTAAATTACCTGGACTTGAGAACATATACTAGTAAAATTGCCCAAAAACAAGGACAATTAGTTATAGACACAACATTCAATATGGGTGTATTTCAAAACGCTGTCGGTAAACCTATTAGAACTGATTTTGAACTAGATCTAGTAGCAGTATTTAATAGAGCGCAAAGTTTAATAGGAGGAAATATAAGAAAACCTCAGACTACTGAGGTAGGTTATCTAGAGTATTTGCCAGATATGATTGCTAATATACCTGGGCAGCCTCCTAGAACAATGATAATGCCTCTAGTAATATTGAACGAATTTCATGCGTTCAGACCTACAGCTGAAATGATACTATTAAACATTATTAATAGCAGCATCTTTAACAACCAAAGCATGCATTATCAACTATTAATGAACGTGCCTAGAGATTTAGGTGTACTCAATGTGTTAACTAAAACAGTAGTTGATCCTAAAACACCTAATGCGCAATTCGGTAAAAAGATCAAACTCAAAGACGGTAAATTGAACGAAAATGAAGTACTCAATTTCTTAGCTAACGCAGTGGAGTTTGAAAAAGCATTCGCTGTGGAAGTAGAATATTATGGTCCGAATTTCGGTATCGAAGCACCATTTGCAGCACTAGCAGTACCAGGAGCAGCAGAAGCTGCTAATGAAGAAATTATTGCTATCGCTGAATCACTAACTGGACACGCATTCGCTAACAGACAAGTAGCTGCCTCTACTATTGTGGTGCCAGTAGGAGAATGGATCGATAACACTGGTACTAAGAGAGACATCCGAGAAGTGGATTTAGCATATGTCTTAGAACATGCTAAAGATATGGATTTAGTGCTTAAATGGATCGATAGTAATGCTCCTGCGCACATCACTGGGAAAGATCCTTACCTACTAAAATTAGAAGTAATAAACGCATTGATTCCAAACGCGGTAATTACAGGTAAGGCAGTGAGAGTGACTCTAAACGGAGCATTCTATAAAGAACTAGTAGAAGCAGCAATCGCAGCTGGATTAAATCCAAGAGCAGATATTGGTAAGATAGAGTTTACTAGCTACAGTAATCTTCAAGCAGTTGCAGCAGCTTACGCTGGAGCTAAAGTTGGTGGAGTTAACTTTGGATACGCAGGACCACAAGGACCACAATTCGCAATGCCAGGAATGGGAATGTTCGGATACGGATCTTAATCCGTATTCCGTTCCTATTTCTTTTTTACTAAACAAAAAAAGGAGAAAACATGAAATACCCAGTACTCTTAGTATCTATAGATAAACCAATGACAGCAGTAAGAGCTATAGACAAGACAGTTAATATGTTGTTTAAGTTGGACAGTGTATTAACGTTAGATACGCAATCTAGAGCTGCAATAAGTATCAACACTGACAATCTTAAAGTGGTTTTTCCATTAGGAGTAATAAAAGAAATTCAGTCCTTATCTGAAACATTACCGGAACATGAAAAAGTTATGATAGTGTTTCGCGATTTTGAACTGCCTGAATTTAAACTAAAGCACCTGGAAACATATATGAAAATTGTAAGAGATATGATAGCAGAAGAAATAGGTGAAGTACCGGCATTAACACATATAGAAATAGATAAGATAAAAGAAGCAGATGAAATCCTAGATAAAAAATTAGTAGAAATATTCGAGTTACCACTTGTATTAAGAGAGAAATCTTTATAACCATCATGACAGGAATTAACCTGTCATGATGGAGTATATGATTTTATTTTTTCTTTTATCCTAGTAGCTATTATTTTCTTCATCGATTTTAAAGCTACTAAGTGATCCTGTGGATTAATACCTAATTCATCAATAACATTGTTATAAGTATCGATAGCAAACTTCCTAGCCTTATCTGAACTACCTAAATTAACTGTTTTTAAATCTAGCCTAGCAGGCAAGCTAAATCTGTAAATAATTCTTTTGTTCCCGTGTTTAACATCTAAAACTTCATAAGTCATTTTCTAACCAATACTTTATAGGTTTACCAGTTACGCCTGCTACAATACGATTTATGTTGTTAATGGAATCAATAATATCAAATCCGACTAAGTTTGCTAAAAACCATGATTTTAGTTTAATAAATGGTTTAGAATTAAATAACGCCTCAGAATCGCCTATGACAGATTTGAGGAATGTTAGAGCTTCTTTTAATTTGGCTAATTCGTCATCTGTGAACTTATTTTTAGATCTAAATTCGTACAGGATATCTGTTTTATTACCTTTTCCAGGTTCAGTAACACCATGGACTATTATTTCTTCTGATTTACCATATCTTGTTTTCACGGTTATATATAACGAGTTTTCATTTCTTCTATTAACTATAGAATATGTGTAAGCGTTAACAGTCTCTGGATTTAGTCTGGATAATTCATCTTTTACGTTCATTACCGGTTCAGATTCATTTACTATTTCTAGATCAAAAAGACCATCAGGTATATTTTTGATACCGTATATATCTGCTAAGTATTTTTGCCATATCATTTTACACTCCTTAATAGTTTCATTTTTTTTTTTCAGTAAAGAACTAGATATTAAATAACGTTATTTTGAATTAAAATTTAAGGAGCAGAAAGTGTTAGACGTATATAAAGGAACGTTAGGTGAATATACACCTAATCTAGATAAAATTAAGACAGAGCTCAATGAGCTGATTATTAAAATAGGCGAACCTCTAAATTACGAGGTAATTGAAAACAAATACAAAGTAGTATTAATTACTGGAAAACATGAAATAGAAAAAGAAGTAATTCCATTCCATCATCCTTTAATCTTTAAAGATGTGAAGGATAGAGATACCATAGCTATTGATCTCAGAATGTTTATGAAACAAAACTTAGAAGATATGATCAATGTGACTGATTACTTTGCGGATAGATACAACGGAAGATTACAGCTAAATAGATTAATCCTAAATAAAATGTTTTTAGAAGGCGATACAGGGTTTATGTTAAGCATCAACGAACCTATTAATTATTTGTTCAGTACTGTAATATCTACTACGATAATGACTGCCGTATTTGATAAACAGTTAGGCGATATTGTAAATGTGTTAGCACAGTTACACTATGTTGCAATGGACATAGAGAGAGAAATTGACTTTGATACGATTATCAACATGTTACCTAACCTAACGTTAAGAAGATTAATTACTGGCGATTTGAGATATCTTAAAGATTCTCTAGAAAGAGCATATAAAGAAGAGAGACTAATATTACCATCTAGAACTATTAGCGACCTAGTAGAAAATATTAAAGTTATTTATGATAACAAAAGAGCTAAGGGAATTACTGAAGACTTAGTTATAAATGGACTAAGTAGATCGTTCATAGCAGTAAACAGCAAAGAACTATCAATAGCTATGGTAGAGCATAAACCTACTCTCCTGGCAATTATCTATTCTGTTTTAACAGAAGGTATAAACAATAGGAGCATGATTAGAAAAATAGCAGATTCTAGAAAATCATTCTACAAAACCAAAGAAATAATAAAGACTATTGAAAACGTAATTGAAGACAACTTGCACAAGGTATAGGGTAAACTTTTACCCTATACTGTTTTTTAATTGTCTTCAATATCCATGAGATCAAAAAAGAAAGGAGTAACCCATGGTATTTGAAATACCTATAGCATACATCACAAACGAGACTAGTACACTTACAGTAGATGTAAAGAACTTCTCAGATTACGACGTAGTGGAGTTAAAAAGATTGATTAAGAGTTATATAGATGAAAATGGTATAAACAGTACGGTAAGAGGACTGTATAATGATCTATATAAGAAACTAGATTATCCATTTATATTTAAACCTAAGGATAAAGAACTTCTAGCTGGTAATAACATACATATACAGATCCTACCTAAATTCGATAAAGATAACCATATGAAGAATAAGAATACTAAAGAAGAGGTATACGACGAATCTGTAGGTAAAGTCAAATGGATAGGATCGTTGTCTATAAGAGATAAAATATATGACTACGGTACTATACCTCATTTTTATATAGTCAGAGATAGAGATACATGCGATATTTATCTATTTAGAACATATAATCAACTAGTAGAGAAATTAACATCAGGAGATGTAAAATGAAGTTTAAGGAATATATTCCGTTAGCAATAAGAACTGAAAGCAGTTTAAATCCTTTTAAAAAGGAAGTAGAGGAAAGAGGCTTAACAGCTAGATTATTCCATGGTATACAAGGAATAATTACAGAAAAAGATGAATTCAGAGAAGCTATTAAAAATAACGATAATGTAAATGCTCTGGAAGAAGTAGGAGATATGTTATGGTATCTAGCTATAATTGCTGATGAATTAAACGATAACAATTTTATAAACGAAATAGAAGAAATATTTAATACCGATCTAATAAAATCCATAGAATTCGATACAATACTAGTAAACAGTTTTGATAACTCTAAAAAGACTCTGTTCTACGGAAAAGAGTTTGACATAGATGCGTTAAAGAAAGATCTATTAGACTTATGTTACTTTATCAGAGACGCCACATATGATAATAGCATAGAACTGTTAATGATTTCTAACATAGAAAAGCTCTCTGCCAGATATCCTAATAAATTTACACAAGTAGATGCTTTACAAAGAGATCTTAAGAAAGAAAGAGAAATATTAGAACGAAACTTAACATCACAGTAGGATATTTCCTACTGTGATGTCTAATGCCATATGTTTACATATTATTAAACAGAAGAATCAAAATTAACAAAAGGAGTACGACATGAAAGTAAAGATTCTATTTTTCTCATACGGATCAGACTACTTCATCACCACCGCAGATCAATATTTACAAGGTGATGATAAAGTATACGTGGTTTTAGAATTACCAGATGGTTCAAGACATTCTGTAAATCTTTATAAGTACACTGACTTAGATAAGAACTACCTAGACGGCTTTATAAGGGATCTGAATAAACGATTTAAAGGTAAAAAGCTAGACATACCTGAAGATCATTATCCTACAGTAAACTGCACGATAGGACATTTTAAGAAGGGTGTCCCAGGTAACGCTAAAACCATGGTAAGAAAAAACTATAGAAAGTTCAATAACCTTATCAGAAAGCAACTCACTAATGATACTAAAATATCACCACTGTAAAGGAACACGACATGAAAGAAATTATGATAAACATATTCCCAGCCATACTAGATCGTCTTGACACACCATCTAAAGTAATATCGATAATATGTTTACGGATAAAGATTTACTTACCTTAGTAAAATATCTGTCTGATAATAATCTACTACCTCATCTATTAGAATCAACACTTATTAACATTTCCTCAGCCTCATACCTTAGAGAGATATATAATCCAGATAACCCTGATCTGTCAAACAGGTTAATCTATCACATTCCACAACTATTAGAACAAAGACATAGGATGTTTAGTGAAACATTCTTATCATTTCTCACATCTAACTTAACAGTTTATGAACTTGATGATCTCATACAGTACATAAAGTCAAATAGATAGGATATAGTTCCTATCTATCCTTATCTACACTGCTCTAGTACTTTCTTCTCTATTCCTAATATTTCTATCTTTATTTTTTCTTTTTCTTATTTACTCTTTACAGAGTATTCTCACTTCGTTCAAATAGTTTTGCTAATCGGTTAAACATTGGATTGTATTGTCCTTCCCTACACCCGCCCCCACCCGGACATAGACCTCCCCCTCTGCTCCCCCGTGATTCCCACCAGCTAATGGTTTCTCTACTACCACCCTCGATGACCCCACCTCAGAGAGGCAGGATCACCGAGAGCGATAGCTAAGATGACACGGTCGTAGGTTGTCCAGGCCTACTAAGAACAGTGATCGCACTCTTCTATATCTATAGAGAGATTTTGATATGTTCCCTAACATCTTATTTAAAGATCAACAGATTTTAATCCGATTAAAAAAGTTTGGTTATCAAATATCACCAATGGTTTATAGAATGCATAGAACCTATAAAGGACTAAATGATGTCAGATATATTTAAGCTAAGACCTGAAGATTATAAACCACATATGGATCCAATAAGTGATTACATAGAACAAGCAGCTATTTATATAACTAAGAAAAAAGATATACCATTTCCAGAATCTAAAAAACTAGTAAAAAAGAAATTGCAAGAGTTTAAAGAACAAGGTAAAATAAAAAACCCTAGAGTTAAGTTTAGAGAAAGAACATTGGATGGTAAGATTCTAAATAATCAAATCACTACACTAATCGGTTATATCAACTATGTTAAACAACAAGGAGATATAATAGTACCATCATTTACAGTTTACTTTAATCCTAAAAAGAAAAAATCTCTACATGCAGAATTTATTAGCGATAACATTGCTTTAAGATCTAAACATAAAAAACTAGCTTTTAAATACAAAATGGATGGAGATATAGAAAAACATAATTACCACAATACATTGCAAAAATCCATGAAGATTAAAAACAACTCTCTATCAGGAGCTTATGCTAGTGCCGGTACGGTGTTATATAATCCATCAGCACATTATACGCTTACTTCAATTACCAGATGTGTAGCTGGTATAGGAAATGCCATCTCTGAATCAATGATATCCGGTAATAGACACTATAGAAACCCTGAAGTAACATTAAATCATCTTACCGCTATATTAGCCTCAGTAGACGTAGATAAGATAGAAGAAATAATAAGGAAGTATAGACTTACTATTCCTACACCTGACTATGTGATGGAAAATGTAATTAAGAAAAATACAAGACCGTACTGGAAGCATACAGAAAAGGAAAGAGAGATATATAAATTTCTGAAATCACTATCGGGATTCGAATTAGCAGCTATTGCATACGTAAATGATCTATTCCAATTACGGGAGTTAAATCCTGAATTCATGAAGGGTTGGTTAGACGATATAATTAAGTATAAACCGATCAAAGTAGATAATCCTAGAGACTATCTAAAATCGATACCTAGCTGGATTACTAACTTACTACTACATGTAGAATCTGACTTAATGAGAGGAAGAAAATATGTCTTAGATGGAGAAGACGCGTTAGACGATGACACGGTAGAGATATTAGCTTCTACCGCTAACAGACTAATGCAGTCGTTCCAGGAAAAAGAAGACTTGATAAAAACATTTTTTGTTACTAAAGTGTTTCCAATTTCGATCGCATATATAAAAGATATGCTAAGAGAAGTAATCGTGCTATCAGATACGGATTCTACCTGTGCTACATATCAAAACTGGGTAGAGTGGTATAATGATGGTCAGATGGTATTTAATAAAGACGCGGTATCCATTACGGCAGCAATTATGACATTTACGACGCAGGCAATCGACCACTATATTAAGCTCCTAGGAGCCAATATGAACTTAGATTATGACGCTGCTAAAAACTTAGAAATGAAGAATGAGTTTTTCTGGGATGTATTTGTAAATACAGATGTATCTAAACACTATTACGCTAACGTGAGAATACAGGAAGGTAACGTGTTTAAAGAACCTGATTTAGAAAAGAAAGGAGTACATCTTATTGCATCATTTGCGTATGGACCAGTAAGGAAGTTAGCAGACGAAATGATGATGGAGATTATGAGTGAGGTAGGTAGTAACAAGAAAATATCACTACGTAAATATGTGAAGAAAGTAGCAGACATGGAGAAACATATAATTACTAAAATACAAGAAGGTTCTCCGGAAGTATTGAAGTTAGAGAAAATTAAAGAAGCTAATGCGTATAAAGAACCAGATATTTCTAAAACACCATATCTACAATACTTGCTATGGGAAGAAGTGTTTGCACCTAAGTACGGTCATGCTCCTGAGCCTACATATATGGCTCTTAAAATTCCTACGACTATTAATAATAAAACAGATATGAAAAACTTCTTGGACTCTATAAAAGACAATGAGCTTAAGCAGAGATTTGAAGAGTTCCTTAAAAAATACAACAAGTCAGAAATAAAGACATTTAAGTTTCCATTAGTAAACCTATATAACAAAGGATTCCCAGAAGAGATTATGTCAGTAATAGATATAGACAAAGTTGTAAAAGATAACTGTAATGTCTTATACATGATCCTAAACTCATTAGGGTATTACATTAAACCTGGATTAAAAGTTATAGATCTAATTGACAATGGAGTAGAAGAAAAAAAGTAATTTACAGATGGGCTAGGAGAGTTAAGAGAGGAGAACCCTATTACGAATGCAGTAGTAAAGGGGATAAACGATATTCAGCTCTTTATGCTCGTCTAACAAGATATCACGGTAGGTCCATTGAAGAGATTTATCAGTTAGATATAAAAGGTTATAGAGGTAAAGTTAGCCACTGGAAAGAAGCTAAAGACAAACCCCCTCTAAATAATAAGTCCGAACAAGAGTTATTTAAAGAATACGTAGAACTATGGGTAGAGTATTTTAAAGAGAAACCAGAGTTGCTAGAAGAAATAAAAGAAAAGGCAAAAGATAAAACCATTACAGATATGTTTGGTGTAACGCCTATTAATCAAGCCAGAGCTATCTGTTATATCTTAAATGGATTTAAGGAGGAATAAATGTTTAAAACAGCTTTTAAACTAGTTACTAAAAACAATGATACTGATATTTATACAATTAGATTACTGGATAAGAATCTTAGAGTCCTAACACGTGCTAAAGTATGGGGACGAGAATCTTTAAAGAAATATCTAACCCAAGAAGAATTAAGTGCTATGGATGAGGTAGAGAGTAATATTAATTCCAGGCAAGAACGAAAAAAGATAAAGGATAAGTTTCCTTATCTATTAAGATTTAAGAAATGTGATAAGTTTAACAGATTTATGTTTTCTGCTATCGAGACGCTGAATAATAAGAATTTTAGATATTCCTCATATCGCAGTAGATTACCAAGTATCTAAGGATTGAAAATGGAAGTTTTTATAAAAGTAAGTACAGGGAATAAAAATGAGATAATAGAGCTGAACAGAAAGTTAAATAAGGACGAGAAATCTTTGATTTCAATTTTTATAAAGGAGCTGTCTGTTATTTGCACTCTTAAGAAAGAGCTAGAATTATTAGAGTTTGATAGAAGATTTGATTCTATTAAGAGAATAACAGAACATAAGCTCTATCCTTGCAGTTACGACGGGCAATTCAGTATTGTATATTTAGGTACAGTTGAAGATATTAACAATATTTTGCTAGAGCTAGGACGCGTAGTGATCAGGGTAGCCAAATCGAGATTACCTAAAGACGATGGACACGATTTATCAAAATTGGTTAATAGATCTGTAGAAATAGAATATCATTATGAAGATGGAAATTATTTGTTAAAAGATCCTAGTGGCGTAGTAGATATTACTGGTAGGATACATGAATTTATGAACGAAAACGAATTGAAAGCAATTTCTAAATATCTAGAGATAATGGAATCGAATAGACCACCAAAAGAAAAAAGAAAAGCAGTCTTAAGTATAAAGACTGGTAGAATAGATAGGCTTTACAAGAAGTTTAAAGCAGCTAAATATATTACTATTTTATTAAAGGCTAGATATGGAAAGGAATGATCGTAACTATAAGATAGCTGTTATACTAATGAACGTTATAATTATAATAACTGGTATATTAGCTACAATATATCAGGAAAGCAAGATTCTGATATTAGGCTTTCTGTTTTATACATTCGTGGTGGTACTGTATAAGATTGTTATATTTGAAGATCACGGAACAAATAACAACATGACAGGCTATTTACTAGCAGCAACAGTATGGTTCCTTGTAGTTTATAGTATAGTAAGTCTTATAACTTTCTTAATACTATTTATGTTTTTTCAGAGAGAAAGTGTTTCTACTATCCGGTTAAGAGAACCCCAGGTAGTTGAGAATAAAGTATGTGGTCTAGATAACGAAAACACAATAATCTGTATCCCGGTCAGTACTGCGGATGCTTATTATATTAGTAGTAATAAACCTAATGTGGTTAATATTAAAGTTTCTAGCCATTTGATAGGTGAAAATATAGAGTTGTATAAAGATTACAATGTTCTTAATAAAATACCGATAAAGGAATAAAAATGATATTTATAGCATTTACAGGTTACGATCGTTGTGGTAAAGACACCGTAGCTACCATGTTAACCAAACATCTAAGGAATGCAGGTTATAAAGTCTACTATGATTCATTAGCTAGACCATTAAAGGAAATGGTTGCTAAATCTTTTAGAGTTGATCCTATCGTTTTAGAAAAGATGAAAAACGATAATGTACTAGTGGGTTTTGGGGCAGAGATAATCACCACCAGAGAAGCCATAATAAGATATGCTGAAGGTCTAAGGAGTAAATTAGGTCAAGACATCTTTGCTAGAATTTTAGTAGAAGAGTCTCTAAAAAGAGATGTCGACGTAGTTGTAATACCGGATTTAAGATTTATACCTGAGTATCATGTGCTAAAAGATGGAACACTCAAATCGCTAATAGTAAAAGTAAACTCAGATATTAGCACATGCGGCGCAAATGGAATAAGATATGATGTAGATAAGATTAAACCAGATATTAATATTAATAATCACAGAGGAAATTTAACCAAGACAAATGAAGAAGTAAAACTGTTAGCTAATTATATAATAGAGAATATGGTATCCACATGAGTCATACGACTCATGTGGATATTTAATATCTATCTACTGTAAAGTCTGATTTCTTCATTACAGATATATAATCGATAGAATATGATCCCCTGTTATCTAAGGTTAGTGGATCCGTTTTTATTATTAACTTACCTGTGTCTTCTAAATCATCGAATGCTATATATCTTCCTAGTTCTTTGTGGTTTTGATAAAACTTTATTACTCTTCCTTCTATAGCTATACCTAATATGTATGTTTTATCGTCCTCAGAATTAACAACGACCTGTTGTTGTAATATGTTTTTATTTAGTACTTGCATATATAACCTGGTTACACCATTTAAAGAAATAAAGGATGCTAATCGTAAGGTGTAACTACCTACCTGAATATTTACAGTTAAGCTACTATTAACCATAGTATCTAAGTATACCTTAGTCTCTATGTAACCATCTTTTGGTATAGGTATAGGTGATGTGTATTCTATCTGATTACCATACATAAATTCATTTTCGTAGTCTGTACCTAATTTTAACCATCCTTCAATTCCATCTTCTTCTACTCTTAAATTTCTATTACCAATTATTTTATTACCTAAAGTAAAGTATTCTGTTTTCCATTCATTCGGATCTAACATAGGTAGTAAGAAGTCTTCTTTCCAGATAGTATTATAGAACCAAATGTCAATAGGTTTGTCATCTTCTTTAAACAATAGATCTTTTAATAGATTACCTCTCTTATCGTAGATTCTCTCTCTAACAAATTTATCTCTATCGTAGTACCTGATATTTCTACTTTTATCTGGTTTTAATAAATACCATGGTGATACAGAGTTTATTGTATGTAATTTTACTCTAGGATAAATATCTGTATCCTCTTCTATAAACTTATGCGGTATGTTTTTAGGCAGACTGTTAAACCATTCTAAAACATTATCAGGTTTACTCACTTTACCGCTGGCTATTAAGTTGTTAAATCCCGGGTCTAAATATACTTCATATTCAGCTTCTATTACATCTGATAATGTGTTATAGAGCATATATTCATCTACATAAAAAATTGCCATGTGTTGCTCCTTATTATTGCTACTTCTTTCAAATCATGATTACGTTGATGATAATATTTACGAATAAGGAGAATCCATGTTAGGTTTAAGAATAGAGGATGTACTTTACCCATTTTTCGTCATGGGAGAACTTAATGCAGACTTATTAACAAGAACAGTCCCAATTCTGTATGCAAAGAAAACGTTAGCTAAATTTAACGAAGCATACATAACAGGGGATAAAAGTACCAGACAACAACTCAAAGCAGGTTTAGCTGCAGGACTTGCTTCTAAAGTTGAAATTGTAAAAGAACATTATTGCGAAGCTAACGGTATTGAACCGTCAAAGATTGTTTTAGGAGGCAAGATAATTTTCAAAAACTTGCTAAAGAACTCTTACGATGTACCTGCAGAAATAATAGAGGATGTAAGTGAAGCAGCAATGTTGTTAGTAGAACATAAATTTAATTACGTATTAGGGACTAATAATTTTACTTTAGACGTCATGACAGAAGGACCGCTATCTTTAATAGTTTCTAAAGATGATCTAGCTGCTATAAGAAAAAATAAAAAGATGTTTTTGTTAGGCGTGTTTACATTAGAAGGACTGTTTTCAGGAATGAGAAATTCTAATTAATAAAAAACATAATCTCTAGGACAAATAGTCCTAGAGATTATAAATATTTACGTCTACTTTAAGTTCTGGTAGTAAAGTACCATCTGATCCTATGGATAGTCTTTTATCTATTACCAGCCTGCTACTGTCAGGAGTATATGTCTTAATATCGATATCGCCAATATTATCAGTATTGTAAATCTTAACAGATACTACATTGTCTCCTAGGGCTTTCGTAATGTCATCAGTTATTTCTGAGATACGCTTATTCTCTCTTAAACCTTCTTGTAATATGCGTCCTGCTATTAATTTAAAGTTAGTACTTAAGTCAGGTGTGAGGACTGTGTTAACTACATAGATATCAATAACAGGATTTATAAAGTTAGGTACTGAATAAATAGTATCATTCACCACTAGTTTAACATCTCTTAAATTGTTTCTAGGTTTGAATTTAATTACTGTATTCTCTAGTATCCTACTGTTAATATCATCTAGCTCAGTAGTAACGGTATACGTTAGTTCTTTGTATAATGCTATTCTATAATCTCTGTAAACAGGATTTGTAGCACTTCTTATCGGATACTCTAAAAGCAATAAATTTAGGATATGTTCTAATCCTAATTCATAGTCAATTATAGGATCTCCATTTTCATCTAGCACTACATCTCCTGCTTTATGTACAATTATAGGTTTCCCTTCATCGTCTAATACAGGATCTCCTTTTCTGTGTAATATTACGAATTCTACATCATCAGGTTCTCCGTCTCCATCTGTGTCTACCGGGATTAGCTTAGGAGTACCAGTTTCATCTAGTTCATAGACATCTTCTTCATATGTTAAGTAAACATCTTCGTCGTAAGTTTTATATTTTCTAGAAGTGTAGTTAACATCGTAATTAGTATATAGATAAGTTAATCTCTTTCCGAATTCTAAGGTCAGATCTTCTTTATAAATTACTGTCTGAACATCTTCCGATTCTGCTAACGATAGTAAGGTAAGATCCTTATCATTAGCTAATTTCGTAGTAGAGTAAATTAATAAGTAAGCATCATTTATTAAGTTACAGCTACCTACTGTTAAACTAGATATGAAATTACTTAGTTCAACTTTATCATCTTCGTTTATATAACCAGTGGTGTTTATCTTTACTCTACCTACTAATCCTGTTTCTGTTTCTAGAATTTCTCCAAAGAATGAATATTTTACTCCCTCATTTTCTCCATATAACGTTAGTTGGATTTTTAGACTATTGAGGTCTAGATTTAAAAAGTTCTCATCTGGATTAATTGTAAATGTTAGATAGAAGTCGTCTTTCAATCTTGTTAATTTATAATTGGATAAGGTAGTGAGTGTATTCAAACCACTGTTAATAACTATATTTCGGTTGTTATATACACTAGGCATATTTAGATCATACGCCCTTACTTTTAACTTATTCTCAAAGTCACATACATATTTGTATATATTGTAAAAATATTTCTTCTGGGAAATGAGAGTAAGTAATTCATCCTTCTCCATTTCGTTTATTTCTTCTAACTCCGTTACAGTTAACGGTCTTAACTTACCTTCCATTAGTTCGAACACAGTAAATGGATTTATAATTAATCTAGGTCCATCCTGTTTAATATAGATGTTATCTATGTTGTTAGCCCTTATCACTATGTTTTCTGAAAAAACATCTGCTAGAACATTTACATCAAATCCTAAACTGCTTATCTTTTTATCAGCTATATAGATTCTATCTAAAATTGTATCTACCTTGTTAATTAATTCGTAACCTATTTGACTTAACTCTTCTTTTATTTCATCCTCTGTGATAGGTAGTAAGTTATCACCTGTACTGTGATAAATAATCTTATTTTTTAGCTCTTCAAATGTTAACTCGTTTCTACCTCCATATGTAAACCCTATACCTTTTGTAAGTACATTCATGTTTAATAATGGTTTAAATCTTGGATCATCTATATTTTCCGGAAAGCTAATGCTAAAATCTGACATAGAATAGTTTTCCAGAGGCATATCTAATTCACCGTGTGTAGTAAATAGATCTAACTTAAAATCTCCTGTGATTACATTATTAGACGTATAGATTAAAGGTATTTCTACTATTAGCTCTTTACCAATAGGCTTTAAGTAGACAGTCGGAATAGCTGGATTATACACAAAACTACTATACGTTTTGTTTAGTTTAATCATGCTACCATTCGTAGGACTATACGCATATGCTTCTGCATAAGCATATTGATTCTCAATAGGTATTCTTTTATAGAAAGGTTTTGAATTTATGATAGTATCGTTTATAATCGTATAGTTCAACTGTTGAATATCCACATCAAAGATTAGCCACTCATTCAGGTTAGAATCAGTAATTATACCCGATGGACAAATTATGTCATTATCGTGGCTAATTCCTATATTATTACCTACTAGTTTAACAAACGTTTTTCTGCTATCGTAGTACCTAATGACTATATCGTTTAACACAGTGAAGACTATATCATTCACAGTTATCTTAGTTAATTTAGGTATTAATAGCTCGTAATAATTGTTAGTAAGTGGTATATTGTTTTTTATTTCATCGATACTTAGGAAAAATCTAAACTTACCAGTGGATGGACTAGCAAATATATCTTGTAATTCATTATCGGATAAATGATGATATAAGTCCTCTTTATTCTCCGCTAAATGCGGGTAGAGTTTTTTAATGTTGTTTCCAAACTCCTGCACTATCCCTGAACCTATTAATGCATTACTCTCTACAAGAAAAACAAAAGGATTAGTAGGATCAGGAATATCTACTTTTCCTTCGCTTCCTTTACTAAGGAGTTCTAATACTTTACTTTGTATAGCACTAGGGTTATAAAGTAGATTTGATATGTCGTCTAAAATATTAGCCATTTAATACTCCTTCTAGGTTAAAATTAGGTATGTTTTGTTCATGGGTAATTTCGTTTTGTTTAATTTTCTTTTTGTTTACAATTTCGTCTAGCTTCATAAACGTAGGACTGGTTTTAGGTAATAACCATTTGAATTCATATGTATTTGGATCTATATACGGATAACCTCTGAAGTTTATTATTTCTAATAACTCTTTAGGGATTTCTACCATGGTGTTTTTATTACCATTTAGATACGCTCTATAGGCTGGATTAAATATAGCGTTAGTTTGGTTAAACTCTCTGATTAATATGTCATCGTTATAAGTAGCACCTATGCATTTGAATCTGATATTAATTTCTTTTGTCTGGTCGGAATATGGTCTATCGAAACTAAAATCAAAGAATTTTCCAGTAGGCACATTTATAGGAAATGCTGCTCCAGTAGCAGCTATTCTTTTTACATATCTGGAAGTAGGATCTAATACTACTCTATAAATTCTGGTATTGTAGTCTATTTCATTTTCTAAGGCAAAGTCCCAATAAGGTGCCAACATTCCTTCAAAGACAAATGTGCTATACATAGTCCATATTTGCATCATGTATAGGATAGGATCAGTTACTATGTTTCTAAATGTAACGTCAATGTCGAAAACATCATTGATTTCATAAGTACCATCCACCATGCTGATTTGTTCTTTTCTTATTCCTGGGTTACTAGTCCACTCAGGCACTACTACATCTGGCCATCCAGACATATTGGTGATGGTATTTGTCAGAATTGGTATAAACGGATTGTACTTATCTACTATAGGGCAATCGATTATTTCCTTACCGTAGAAACTATCTTCTAATTCTCCGTTTATGTATAATTTAAAAGGTAGTCTAGGATCTAGCATTACTCTCACATATCTCTGTATAGAAAGTCTGTCCTTAGTTAGGAGCGGGTAAAATTGTCTGATGTTTCTAATATTATCAGATCTGAGATTGAGTTGCGGTCTTACGAAAAACGTAAATCCTTGGTAGTCGTGTGACGATTTTACAGGAGGTGTGGTCCTGGTATGCTTTAAACCGTATAGGGTATTTGCTACAGCTTTATCCATGCCGCCTAAAGCGGTATTATCTAAAAAATCGTTAATGTTACCGTCATAAATTGCCATCATTCATTCCTTACTATAATTATATTTATCTTCATCGGATAGTCCAGATTGGCTTACTATGAAACATAACACGTATTAAGGAGTAATAATGGTACCTAAAATTTTAAATGGGTTTGCTGATTTAATAAGCTGGCTAGATAAAATTCAAGCACAACCTGATGACGTTACTGATATTATCAACAGGTATGTAATTGAACCTAAAGTGATATTGAGTAAACAGCTAGAATACGCTGACAAGTCTCTGATAAAAAACATTATCAAATTCGAGTTGATAAATTTCAGTACTGTTATCGTGGAAGCGCTGAAAATAATATTGAACGTATCTAGAACAGATGAGTTTAAGATTTCTACTATCACAGGTAAACACGTACCTACAGATGTTATAAGAGCATTAGGTGCAGAAGAAGTTACTGAAAAGATTTTAGACGATAAAAGATTGTTTGCTGGTTTTGAAAACGACAAAGGTAATGCAAGTAATATCAAAATCGAAGGTGTGAATGTCTATATTAATATCAAGTATGCAAGAAGAGTGGGAGATAAAACAATTGTAATAGATATTCCTATCTTTATTAAACCTACTATACTTTACATCGATGTTAAAGACTTTATAGACTTGATGATTGGAGAAGTAGAGAGAGCTTCATTTTCTAATAGACTGGATGAGTTAAGATCAGGAGCAATTGGCTGGAAAGAATTTCTATTTGCTAGTGATTTAGTAAAAGATTATAAAAAGAAAAGAATTTCTAGCGAAAGCGAACTCTATGCTTTAATAAAAGAGAAAGAAACAAAAGCTGGACTGAAGAAATTATTGACACTAAAAGATGTATCTGCTTATTATAACCTGTATAATTTCACAATGGAAGAGAGACCGTATATAGAATCTGCTATTAAATGTAGTATTAAATCTGATAAGTGTAAGATGAAACTAATAGAGGAATTAAAAGCACATTCTATTAGTTTTATAGACTTACACAAAGAAAAGATGATTTATATAACAAAATTCACTAGACCGTATTCGGTTATACCGTTTAATATGTTAAATAACGGTAAACAAGGACTAGATACTGATGAATTACTAAAAACTTTAATAGCCGGTAAATCACCGTTTTAACAAAAGGAGAAGAGATGTTTAAATTGTTCGAAAAGACGATATCGAAAACAGATATTGAAGAAACACTAGATATAATCGAAGCTGAGTTAACTGATAGCGTAATCCCTACATTAACAAACATAGCTAAGACATTAAAAGGGTTTGAGAATAGAAAAAGATTTACTTCGTTAATGATATTTAAAGATATTAAAACGAAAGACGACTTAGAGTTTATTTCTGACTTAATCTCTATCCTAAAAAGATATAAAGCTGCTATACCAGCATTGAGAGCTAAGATAAAGGATCTTCCTGAAGAATTACCTTTAAGAACTAATAACCCTAATCTAAGAACTATCTATATGTTATACAATACAGGTATATTCATGATTACTGACCTACCACTAATACTGGTCTACTTGTTAGATAGATTCTATATCAATGATTCAAATAGTTACAGCAGTTCAGTATTAGACGAAATGTTTAAAGACGTTACTAAACAAATTAGAGGCTTAGTGGAGCTCTATAAGTTCTATATTAAGACAGATATTGAAGATGTGATTAACACTGTGGGTAAAATGCCTGCTGGTAAAAACCTAGTATCAACAATGGTGTTAAAAGTGTTAAGATCTCTTGGTTTTACTGATAATAAAACATTAGGATTTATTAACAAATCCATTAATGAAGGTTATTCGTTAGGATTTACCGGTAACCCTATTTACCACATTAGAAAGTTTCTAGTAGATTTACAGATTAATAGATTAAAATCTCTAGAAGAAAGAAAAAAACTACTAGAACTGAAACTGTTAGAACTTAAACAAAGATTAAAAAATGAACCTGAGAACGAAAAGCTTAAAAAGCAAATAGAGTATTACGAGAAACAGTTAGCATTAACAGAAGAAAAGATAAGATCCATTATAGAAGACTGAGACGGCTAAGTTCCGTCTCAGTCCTTATTTTTTGATTAACTAAATATAAAGGATAGAAAGATGTTTAACGAGCTCGTAACCAGCAATGATACTGTTTTAACAATTGAACCTACTATATGTGATGTGATAGAAGCATATGAGGAATTAGCCGAGAATAAATTATCGGTAATAAACTTAGGACAATTTATAGAACATCCGCTAACATTAGAAGATAAAGAATTTGATATCGGTATAGGCATGGAGGTTATTAAAACTGATCTTAAATTTTTAGATATCGATATAAGAGAAGACTATAGGACATTTATAGGATTCGAGGGAATACTAGGTAGAACCAAAAAGATACTCGGAGACATATTAGCTGCGATAAGAGACGCTATATTAAAACTAATCAACTATATTAAAAACCTTATCTTAAAAGTATGGGATTTTATTGTTAAAGTATTTACCAGAAAAGACAATAATCCTAAAAAAGTAGTAGAGGAGAGTGTAAAAAAAGCAGAAAAAGAAGCTAAAAAGAGAAAGGAAAACTTAGAAGAAAAACTAGAAGAAATTAAAGAAGATGAAAATCCTAGAGTGTTAAATATTTTGGACGAAGCCAAAAAACGTACCTTAGAGTCCATGCCTATGGTTATGTATTATATTAGTGAACCAATGCATCCTAGAAACGTTAGTAAGTTTCTCAAAGCTTTGGAAGAAATACATTTAAGACTAATGGATGTAGTAAATGAAGGTACTGTAAGTTTTATCTTACCTAGAACAAGTATAGAATACCTCAGTACTGATAATAATATGGAAAATATTATTAAAGCTTTTGCTATCAGTGATAGCGAGCTTTTATCAGAGTTACTATCATCGTTCTATGACAAGATTAAGACTGACTTAAACGGATTTAAAGAACTACCGTTATTCTTTAACATAGATTATGCGTCCCCTATGAACCAAAGAGCTGTGAGCGATATAAGGAAATTATTTAACATTCCTGAAAAAGAAGTTATAGTGTTAAGCAGTATTTCTCCTACTGAGATAAGTTTCCTTAGAATCAATATACCTGATAAAACTACTCTCGAGAAACATGTAGACCATGTGAAGTGTTTGATGAATACTAGTAAGTTATTGGATGGTGAGAAACTATGTGAAATATTTTCTAGGGTAATGAGAGAATTAAAAGCACTGTATTCTCAGTTTTCTGTTACTACACAGAAAATGACTTTTGAGGATGTGAAAAAGTTAGGTTTTAATCTAGAACCATTAATAGAAGATTCAGACATTCCTACCTTGAAACACATAAACGAATACTTAAAAGAGTTAGCAGCATTTGATGCAATGGCTAGAGAGAGTAAAAAAGATGCTACTGCTTTAAAGGGTATTATGAAAATACTAAACAACACAGAGACACTGATAAAGTTAGAAAATAATATCTTAGAAAAGTTATCAGATGACGATCCATGTCAGAAAACAATAAAGAAAGTATGGATTGGTTATAATGAGCTATTACTGTATACAACACGACAGGTAGCTAGTATTGTGCATAGTACTACTATTTACTATAGACATTTCATTTTTACTACTAAAAGGATTAGTCGTTTTTTGACTATTTTAACTGATTACTACGTATTAGCTAAAAAAGTATAAAATAAAGTAAAGGAGCAGAAATGCAAACATTTGAAAAATTCATTTCAGGATTCGAAGAAGCGGTTGAGGATACAAAGCCATTCGGTAATCCAGAAATCGACGTAGATGCAGTAAGCTTAGACATTATGGAAGCTACTGAAGAACTTGTAGAAACATCAATCATGACAGAAGTAGCTATCGCTGCAGTTGAAAACATTGAAGCTAGTGCTGAACTAGATGCTGAAGCAATTGCTAAAGGTAAATTTGACGCAGTAGCAGCTCAAGAATCTTATCACGTGTTAGAATCAAATCTAAAAGTATTAGGAATTGAACCTAGCAAACTTCTTACACCTGGATTTGAAGCAGACGGTGAAAACGTACCTGAAGAAAAGAAAAACGTAGCTGCTAAACTTTGGGAAGGTATTAAAAATGCCGCTATTAAAGTTTGGGAAGCTGTAGTAAAATTTGTTAAGAAAGTAGTAGACTTTATCGCTGGTCTATTTGGTAAGAGAGAAGCTGATGGACAAAAACTTCTTGATATGTTAGAGAAACTAGAAAAAGAAGGTAAAACTATATTACCTAAAGATGCTAAGTTTGACGACAAAACAGTTCAACAACTAGCTGAAAATAACTGGGTAGTAGAATTAATTGGTGGTAGCTTAGATGCTAAAGGTATTGAGAAATATCTAAAATCTTTAGAAGGTTGGTTTAGCGGTGTAACTGTAAGTTATGCTAAAGCGTTAAAACAAATTGAAAACACTGTTAAAGAAGACCCTAAAAACATCGACGAGCTTAAGAAAGTATTAAAAGAGATCGACGCTATCGCTGAGACTGGTTTGAATTCTATAAAACCTGCGTATGAATTAGCAACAAACTTTGTTAAAGAAAGATATGCTAAAGATATGAAGGATTCTGAAGTTACTGTAGTTGTCACTGAGATTAGAGCTAACAAAATCAGAGGAAACATAATTTTCGCTAAGAAAGGTGAATTCAAAACACCTCTTGAAAAACTAACAAGCATTAGTGTTAAATCATTTACAATCGACGAAAATAAAGCAGCGATTGAAAACGCTAAAAAACACTTAAAACCTCTTACATTTGACGAAGCTAAAGCAGTTGCTGAAGAGCTTAAAAATGCAGGAGAAACTGTAGGTAGAGTCCTAGAAAAATTCCAAAAAGAAGCTAAAAGATTTAAAGAAACTGTTGCTAAAGAACTAAAAAATAAAAAAGAAGCAAGTATTATTACTAGACTTGTAGTTAAACTATTTGTTAACAAAGTAGCAAAAGATGCAGTTACAGCAGTTGCTTCAAGTGGTGCTGATCTGGTTAAATCTAGAATAGCGATGATCGTAAGAGAATCTGCTAAACTATATGTTAAAGAAGAAGAAAAATCAGGTGAAAAATCTGAAGAAGGTAAAGCTGAGTAAATAAGATAGTGATCGACAATTAGTCGATCACTATTCTACTTTTTTTCTGTGAATACGTTTCAGTAAGGAGAAAGAATGTTTAATTTAGATTTTAACAAATATCTCGAGGATAAAATAAAGACTTCAGAGATGACAAAAATACCTAACGAAGAATGGTATATGGGTAAATGGATGAAGAAAGAAATGCTGGCTGTAGAAGATATTGATGCAAACATAGACCTAGATGCGATGATTGAAAAGTCTAGAGAACTAGTGGAACTAGATCTAGCATTTGAGATATTAGATAGAAAATATGAAACCAATTTGGATATCTTGGCTAACAATCAACAAGTACTCGGATTTGAAGATGTTGATGATATTGACTGGGTAAAATTAGGTAAAAAAGTTTTTTATAAATTAGTCGATATAATTATTAAATCGCTCGAATTGTTAGCAGACTTATTAGTTAAAATTGTTACTATCTTATTTAGACTAGCTACCGGCAAGACAGTATTGTTAAGTAGTATTGAAAAAAAGATTTCTAATTTAAAGTACTCAGATAGTCCACTGACTTCTTTTACAGAGAAAGATATTAAGACGTTGAGAAGAAAATTAACCGGAGTATACATATTAGGAGGAGAGATTAGCGACATAGGTCTGAGTAGATTCTTTAACGTAATTAGAGGATTAGATGTGAAAGAATATAATAATATTGTATTACTAGCAAACATAGAAGATACTAATTCATTTCTTAAAGAAAAGGTAAAGAGTATTGCTAGTAAATTCTTAAAAGTAAATCTGTCTGATAAGAAAGCGATACCTAGAGATCAAAATGATTTAATAGATTATTACGAAATGTTTTTCATACATGGGTATTACAATAAGCGTATAGGTTTACCTATTGTAGATCAATATCTAAACCAAAGATTAGATCCCAATTATGATCACCGCATAAACATACTATTTATAAAGCCTGATAAGGTAGTGTTAGCTGACAGGATGTATAAAAATCCTGAAATGAAAAACGTGATACTAGAACTCAGTAATAGAAAGAACGATGATAATATTTCATTTATTCTAGAGAGATTGCCTAGTATCTATAAATTAATCAAATATAGCAAGCTCGAGTTTAATGATAAAAACGTGGATACGAATAATGTACCGATTAAAGTATTATCAGTAAGTGCTATGGAAAACATAGTCAGAGAGTTAAAGATCAACAGTAAATACATGGCTTTGATATTAAAAGAAAATAAAAAGAAGTTAAAGACATTTAAAGACTTTATTTACGAACTTAAAGTACAGGCTAGTAGTCTAGAAGGCAAAAAAGCAGAAGCATACAAACTAATGTTAAACGTATTACTTAGAACAGAGTTTAAGTTTATTAACGATTCATTTAGTGGATTGATTAAGACAGTTCAAACATTTAACAACTACTCTATTTACGATTACCTAGATGCTAATATTAAATTATACGAAAGGAAAGAAAATGATAAGTAAAGCTAAATTTGAAACACTGGTATTGAAAGCAATAAAATGTATTAGAAAAGGTACTTTAGATTGTGAAGATGTAAGAAATAATGTAGGTAGCTTAAACAGATATTTAGTATCTTTACTACCTGATCCAGGAATAAAGATAAAAGATATTTTAGACAATGTGGAATTAAATGTCAACAACGTAAACATGTATAAAGCAGTTAATGAGTGGTTTGAAGATATGTCAACAGACGATTTAGAAAATAAGGTAAAAGAAATAATGACCAGTCCTGTTCTGTCTTTAGACGAGTTAGTTAGAAAGAGAGCATTAAGACCGATATCCCAGTTAGAAGATCAGAATCATAGGGATATAATACTATTCATGTACTACGAAAGATTTAAAGCACTAGAAGAAGGTAAACAATACGGTTACGAAATTTTAGAATTAGAAATTGATGAAATAATAGACGATATGAAGAAAAGAAACATTGATCTTACTGTAACGGATGCTATCGCCTTTGCATTTGCTCATTACGGAGCAGTATTAGGTCTAGTATTAAGTGTAGATTTATTAACAATGATGAAGGTCAAACCTTTCGTAGAAGAAGTAGAAAATGATAAAGAGAATAGTATTACTGAATAATACAGATTTTACCATCGATAGACCTATCGTAAAATCTGTAGTAGAACTAGTAAAAAATACTATTTTAAAGTCTGAAAACTTATACACATTTTACTTATCTGATAAAGAGGCTAGCAATTTTGAAACCGAGCCTCATATTGCTGATAACAAGATGAAAGAAGAATATTTGGAAATCACTGTCGAGAAAATCACTGAAGGCGAATATGTTTATAACAATACTGTATCAGATCCTGATACTAAGGCTATCTTGAGAGATAAAGGAATAGGATTTTTTGTATTGCCTAACCTAATTAACACTACGTATAACATAAATTTCAGATATTATTCTCGAAATAGAAATGTCTTAGTTAAGATTTTATCATTACTTAAATCTTCCGCTACTTTAGATAATAACATACTCCATACTGATGTGGAGTATTACTATACTATTCCGGTGCCACTATTGGCTCTTATAGAAAACATAGCTGAGTTGAAAAATATACCTCCTAAGGACTATTTGATTAACATAGCTGCGGTACCTCTAGACTTTATGAGAAGCAGAACAGATGAATATTCCGTGCCGGTAGTAAGGGAACAACAACCTAGTGTACTCACGCATCTTGTTACAGATCCTTTTGAAATAAGGATTGATAAAGACGACAGCAAAGGATATTACATAGAATTTCAATACTCTATAGATTTAGAAGTTCCGTATACATTGTTTACACAATACCCTCTATTAGTAAATAATAAACCTATTAAAAAAGACTTTATTCCGCAGGAGCAAGCTACGTTAGTAGGTGAAAAAGGTAGTTACTATGCCGAAGCATTTGCCAAGATAAAAGAATCTATTTATAGATATCTCAGAACTGGTGATGTGATAATAAGAATACCTAACTTTGATAGTTTTGATTTCAAACATGTGCCTGTAAAACCGGGTATGATAAGATTATTATCTATACTCTTAGAAGTAGACCCAAGTGATCCTTACTACATCACTAGTATAGAAGAACTTAAAGCTCTGAATATGAATGATTTCTTTCTCAAATACTTGAAAACAAGAGTAGGAAAATCATTATTTACTCCAGGTATGGATTTTGTACATTTTGAAATTTTGGAAGATGCCTTTGTGAAAGACATGGGTCTTTATCTAAACGAGAACGGTGAAATAAGGACTAGCAAACCATTAGACACATTAAAGACTTATAGATTGTTATTGAACGTAGTCTGGGATTTAAATATGCTTTACAATGTGAATGGTCTACCTGAAGACTTTATATCGCAATGGAGAGAGATGTTAGATAAACTAAACATATACGGACATTATGAGTATGGAAATTCTATGTTTACTGTAATGCTGATGAGAATCATAGCGTTAATATTAAGTCCTGATAGTCGATAGACTATCAGGATACTACTCATTCTTTTCCGTGAAGATATGTAATAAGGAGCGAATATGTCAATATTTAATGTAAAAGAAAATATAAAGATAGAGAGTAAAGAAGTTAATGTTACGCCTACACCTATAATGGAATCAGAAGCACCGGATACAGCTATTGTGAAGCAATTAAGAGGATATCCATGGACAGTGGATTATTTCAATTTGATTACCGATCTTACTGACTATCAATCAGATTACGATATCAGTATAGATTTACCTATTACAGAATATGTTAGAATAAAAGACGCTGTCATCTATCTGGATAGTCCTTTGAATAATGCATCTCCTACTGAGTTAGAAGGCAGTGGTCTAATAGATCTAAATATCGTGCCTAAACTAGGAGACTTATTTACAGCTAAGCTGGTAGACGGTAGGATAGGTTTATTTTCGTTAACAAGCGTGAAAAGAGGCGTATATAATCTCTACAATGTGTTTAAAATAGAATTTAAAATACGTGCCATAATAGACGAGAGTAATAAAGACATATTAGATAGACTGTTAAGCAAGACTGTCAATACGTTAGTGTACAATAAGGATTATGCTATTGACCAATCAGAACCTCTATATACAGAGACTGATTATAATAATCTCTCTCTTCTAAAGGAAGAATTAGAGAATCTGTTAAAGTATTTTAACAGACGTTTTATCAGACCTGATCTTTACAATGTTTTATGTTTTAAATCAGATGCTGATATAATTTATGACCCTATATTAGAAAAGTTTGTTTTAGAAGTTATGGGAAGAAGTAAGCTTAGTCCTAAAATTTATACCTATGGTCTAGATGTAGGAGAAAGTACATTTCTAGACATGATGCTAGATGAAAGTGTTTATCCGGAATATATTAAAACAAAGTTCAAATTGGAATATCCTACACGTTTTGGAGTTAATCCATTCTTAAAACCATTAAGATATAGTAATGTTACTAAAGTATTATTACCCGCCGATAATCCAGATGGTAAATTAGAAATAAAAGACAATATACAGAATGAATATTTCCCTGTTTTATCGACAAACGACTATTACTTGTTTGGAGAAGGCTTTTATGATGTACTTTTAAATAACACAGATAAAGAACTGACTAAACTGGAAAACATGACACTGTCAGTAATTTATAGAGAACCTATAGAGTTTAACGATATCATAAATGCCATCAGAATACTACCAGAAATAGGAGAAATACAACAATTATATTTCATACCCATCCTGTACACTATAGGTAGATATTATTTATCGAACTTACCTAGACAAAGGATTTGAAAATGAATACACCAATTGGAGGCTATATTAGTCCTATCGAACTAAGAAGAAAAGTTTTTGATAACCTAAAAAGATTAGTGCTAGTGAGAGTGCCTAGACTGGCTCTTTATTCAGAAGCAGAACTGGAGAACTTTGGTCTACCTGGAGTGTTTGTGGATGGCAAACTAGATAGAAAGCAAACAGTAAAAGAAATGGATACTGTAATGTTGCCTATCAGTCGTTTGATAGACATAAACTACGACGGTTTTCCAATATTTATAAAAGACAGTAATGAAATCCCGCATATAGCAGAATCCATAGCAGAAGCTTTAGAACTACTAAAATACTCAGTAAGCACTGATGACAACTTACTAAAGGAAAAGATGGAATTATTTCTAGAAAATGTATTAGATATAAATAAAGATTATATCCAGAATAAAATTAAAGAAGAAATTGAGGAAGATGATTTTGGAGAAGACATGTTTGTCCAAGGACCTACTGGACCTAAGATCGATATCAGTAAGCTAGAGGTTTGACTAAACCTCTAGCATTAATATTCTTTCCTATCCTTTTATGAATAAAATACATTAAGAAGGATGACGATGTATACAGCTAAATTGCTAGAAAAAGAGGTAAGATCAATAATCAATAATTCTAATCGATTTGTATTTCCAGATATTAGGTATATACTACATACGGATACTGAAGATATCCCTATCAACTATCCATTGTATTACGATGTGGTGGAGAATTATAACTCGGCTATATCTTCTGAAATCACGGTAGACTTCTTGATGCCTATGGGTGATTACTTAAAACATGTTTACCCTAAAAAGGATAACTTAGAAATATCAATTCTAGTAAAGTTTCCAGATGAAAATGTGCCTAGAATAACTAGATATAAATTCATGATTTTATCGCAAGAAAAAGAGTTTGAAAACAGTAGGTATGATGGATTAGATAAGGATAAGTTAAACACTATGGATGTAGTATTAGTAAAAGGACAATGCATTGATCCTATTTTAGCTATTTATAGGCAGTTGTATGTGAGTGGCGTTTATAAAGACACTACTGTAGAAAACGTAATAAAGACATTATTATCTTACTCTATGAATAGAGTAAGAATTGCAGGTAAGAATATTGACTATAGTATCGATATGAGACTACCAGATAATAAAAGGATTTATGACCACATAATTGTAAAATCATTTACTAAGTTAGCTAAATTACCTCATTATCTACAGGACTTTGACTATGGTGTATATAATGGTGGGATAAATTCATTTATAAAACAACTCAGAGAGGGTAAATACAGAAGTTACATCTACCAGCTCTATAACCATGAGATATTTGATATTAGTCATGAACCTAAACTTATCTTTTATAACAGTAAGACTATAGGTATTGATCTTAACGATGTCACATATTTAAAGGAAAATAAAATCTACAAAATCGTCACTAACGATATAGAGATAGATAATCAAGTAGCTAACAAACTAACCAAGTATGGAAGTGGTTTAAATATCACATATCCTCTACCAGCAATCAGCAAGGACTTTACTCTAGTAAATGAAGAAGAGATGGTAGTGGATAAACATGCCATGACCGAGCATGTCTTCTCTGATAAATTAGCGAATATGATACCTAATTTAATTAACACAAACTTCGATGATAACCTATATAAATTCAGGAGCCAGATCTTAAAAAACAGTACAATAGACGCTAAAGTATTGTTAAGAAACATAGATGAAAGAATATTCAAGCCAGGTATGTTATTAAAATACGTGTACTTGAAAAACGATAGAGTAGCGGAAAAGAGAGGTAACCTACAGCAACTGAGTTTAAGTTACAATATCATAAAGCGAGAAAATGCAGGATTACTGAATTTTACGTTAGAAAAATAAAGGAGATAGAAATGAAGTTAAAACATGAGAAGAATAATTCTTACATTCTAGAGAGTAGTATAGAGGATTTAATCGAGAGAACTAAGGAAATTATGAAATCTATTACCAAATTCAAATATGATCCTCTTAGGGACAAGGAGTTGTTTTACAACATTCTTACTAGATTATTGGCAAATGATATCATCGAGAAAAATAAGGACCTGATAAACAATTTAACATCAGACGGAACACCTATTATGATAACATTTTTTATAGGCAACAAAAAAAGAATGATGGTGATAAGTAGAGATCTTGAAAACGATATGTATCTCTATAGTATTTTACTAGATCCGTTAGAAAGAGAATTAGTGATTGACGATTAGGATATTTCCTAATCGTCATAATCCAAAAATTCTCCTATATTATCTTCATATTCTCTATTACCATTTTGGGTGTTTTCTAGCGGTTGTCCTTTTTCGTCTAATAAACCGTAGAACTTATATAGCTTTAATAGGCCTTCCATATATCTCTTTGTTTTTTCAGGATCAGGTTTGAAAGCTTGACTTGCTAACGCTGGTAATGTTTTACCTAGAAAAGCTCTAGCTTCTGAACCACTATTTTCTTCGATGCTCTTGTACATATTTAGTAATTTAAAGAAACTAATGTTTCTCATCATAGGGTCGTTAAGGTCTAGATCTAGCATCAATGGAGGTAACAGGAATAATTCTTCCTTGGTAACATCATCGATTACCTTTATTCCCAAGAAGTAAGATTCAGTCACTGCCAAAATATTGTTTATAAACCTTTTCATGTTTTCCTCATTAGGTTCCACCTGCATTGTAATCATAGGTAAAAAGTATTTTTCAAAATCCGATCTAACTAATTCCACATCTTCCACTATTGCTTCTTTCACTATACCACTCATGTCCTCTAGATACTTTTTTAGTTCATTCTTATTTTGTTTTACTAAAGCTTCCATAGGGTTATTGTTTTGTTTAGATTCCATTTAACACTCCTTATACTTGATTTAATCTAGTTAGTATGTTGTCTAACTCTTGGATGATATCGTTTGCATATCTAATGTCCTGGGTGAGACTATACTCTTTGTTATCTTTATCTATGCATGTAATTTCTATGGTTAATTTATTGTAGACAGTACCATCAGGACCATTCTCTTCCACTACATCAGTGTTTACTTCTACTGTAGGAAAGTATCTCCTATACATAGACATTAAGGTAGAATTTATTTCAGACTTTAATGTAGTAAAGTCGTCTCCGTATTTCATTAATAGATACTTTAGGCTGGATACATTCCCATAGTATAATACTGTTTGAGAATAATCACTAGCTATAAAGTAAGCAAATAACTTATAGAGTTTTACTCTACCATCATTGGTAAAGCCAGCCCCTGATAATGTGGGTAATGTTGACATTGTTTACTCCTTACTACTAATATGATTTTCACAGAAAGGCAGAGGTATGAATAAACATATAGTAAAATATTTACTATTATCAGATATACATTTGGGACACGATATAAATAAAACAACCAACATTATAAACAATTTGGACAGATTTTTTATAAAATATAAAAGAGATATAGACAACGTGGATATGATAATAATATCTGGGGATGTATTTGACAGATTATTATCAAATGCTAACAAAGACAGTATATTAGCCTATAGTTGGTTATCAAGATTGGTACAATATTGCAGTATGAATAACATTAAATTAAGAATCTTAGAAGGCACTCCTAGTCATGACAGGAAGCAAGTGAAACAGCTTACCGAAATAATAAAATCACTAGGACTAGAGGATAAGGTAGACTATAAATACTTCGAAGAGTTGGATGTCGAGTACATAGAAGATTTAGGTCTATGGTTTCTATATATTCCGGATGAATGGAAGCATAAAGCTTCTGAGGTGTTAGAAGATGTTAAAAAGAAGTTGGAAGAAAATGATTTAGATAAAGTAGATGTGATAGTAATGCATGGTGCTTTTAAATATCAAATACCGCATATCCAATCAGAGTCGTTTCACGATCAAGACGAATATGTAAAATTAGCTAGGTATACAATAAATTGCGGACATGTACATAATAGAAGTCAATATGAAAACATACTAGTCCCTGGAAGTTTTGATAGATTGACTTTTGCCGACGAGGGAGATATTAAGGGAGGTTTGTTAGTGTATCTGAATTCTGACGGGACATTTGATTACAAGGTATTAGAAAATACAAATGCGTTATATTTTAAGACATTTGATTTAGATAAAACGAGTTGGGATGCGATAGAAAAAGAATTAGAAAAATTAAACAAAAAACTAGATAAAGGCCATATCAGATTTATAGTAAACGATAGATCGGCTCTTAGTCAAAACTTGATAGAGTTAAAGGAAAAATATCCTAACCTAAAATTCAAAGTAGAAAAGAAATCTAATCAAAACTTAAAAGAGAAAGAACTCGATCTTGAGAAAACTACAGAAATAGAATTAACTAAATTAGACTCAGAAACCATTGAGCAATATGTGAAAGAAAATATATCTCCTGACGTCGATAAAAATATGTTAGAAGCTGAATTAAAAAATATACTATAATATATTACTTAGCTAGAAATAGCTAAGAAAGGATTGAAGATGAGTCTAATACCCAGTAAGTACAAAAGTTATACCGGTATTAATTTCGCTACCGGTATAATTCTAGAAAAAATAATCGAGAAAGACTTGTTAAAATTCTACGATGTTTATCTGTTTAACGTAAAAACATTGTTAAGAAATTTAATAAACCTACTGCCTGGTAGAGCAAGTGATAAGATTAGATTTTTAAGACTAGAATCCAATTTGCTAAAGATAATAGACGAACTATTATCAGAAGTTGAAATAATAAATGAGAATCTGAAAGATGGAAAGGTTATTTTTTACTTTAACAACTACAAACCTCTGTTTAAGAAGTTAGACAATGTTAGAAAGATTTCCGATTTTAAAGGATTTAAACAAGAAAGCATGATTGCTATAGAAACTATGGCTAAAATTTTGACAGATGAGAAATTGTTCCCTATTCTCAATACGACACTATATTTACCAAAACCAGATATGAGAGGACAAAAGACACTGTTGACTACACATGTAGGTATAGATCTGTTAAATTATCAATACCATCCAGACACACATCTGATAGAATCTTATACTGGAGAGATTAAGAAATACAATAAATGGTATACAAAGATGCATAAAATAGGGAAAAAAGATATGAGCATTATACCATTTAACGAAATATTGTATTATATAATGGGTGATGATTTATATATCAGACCTAGAGAGCTAGAGTTAAGAGAATGGATTTATGAAGTAGCCCTAAACAAAAGATGGAATTACAATACCAAACTAACTAAAATTAAGGACGATCTGAGATCTTCTGATCTGTCTAGATATAACGCAATAATAACAAAAATACCTAGAGTATACATGTGAGGCAGTATCTCACATGTATACACATTTTATTTTACAATTATATCATTAATTAGGACGCAGTCTAGAAAATACAAAAGGAGTAATAATGGATAAACAAAAGATATTAACAAAAGCTACTTTATTCACTGTAAACGGTAATAAAGAAGCTAGATTGAAGCTAAGCGGTTATAAGAATTTCCTAAGATTAATGGTTTTTACAGGTGATATAGGTAAGACTCCTAAGATGCAACTACATTTACCTGTAAACAGAGTGGCGCTACAGATAGTAGTAGAAAAATTGAAAGAACTAAATAACCAAGATCCAGGATATAATTACAAAGTAGAAGTAAGATCTCCTGTATGGGAAAATGACAAAATGACCAGGGATACTAAGTTATCTGGTTATATAGTATTAGGTAGAAAAGACTTTGAAGGAGAGATAATTAACTACTTTGGTGTAGAAGACGCAGGCGGTAAAAAATTTTACTTTAAGTTGTTACCAAGTCCATATGTGAAGTTTTTCAAAAACGGTAAACCTGTTTCTGAAACTGAAGCTAGCGAGGATTGGACTATTGGATACGCCATTACACTGGACAAAGTGTTAGATATGTTCCCTGAAGTCTTGGAAGATGAAGAATCTGATTTTGATTCTAACAAACCATTAAGACAAGGTGAATCTGATAAAAAGAATAGTAAACCTAAAAACGAATCTAAAGATACAGCTGTTGACGATTTTGACGAACTTTTCTAATAAACCAAACAAAAGGAGAATAAATGGAGCTTCCTAAAGTATATCCATATTTTGCATTAAAAAATCTATTTGCAGGTAGCACGAGTGTAGAAACAAAAGTAGAAGGTAAGGAACCGCTTACCTTCTACATAGAATCGGTTATTAATAGGAGATTGAAAGATAGACCTGATCCTGAAGGAGTGTTCTATATCCTTAATAGATTCATAGAGCATAAAGGAAAGGACTTTGCCGAAGAGCTCTATAAAAGAGAGGAGTTGGCAAAAGAAGAGCTAGAGAAAGTCATTACCAGACCCAGTCTAGAACCTCTACCAGTAGAACCAGTACATAATATATTAGACATGTTTGACATTCAAGAGGTATATGATTGGATTAAACAAACCGGCATTATTAAGCCGCCTAGTATATTAAAAGATGTTTTCGATCAGTCCATGATAGACAATGAAGAGGGCAGCAGGGAACAAACTTATTTAAAAGAAGATTACATCTGGCTCGTAGCTTTACTTACTATCTTAAAATCTACATTAGGACCGGTAGCAGAGTTTGCTACTTTAAAAGCCGGACAAATACCTGCTAACTACAAAGAGTACATTTTACTAAACTTCTATGTAGGACATCCTATATTTAAGACTCCTCCATTTCAGAAATTATTGGACTATGTCACAAAACTAGTTAACATAGGACTACTAAACGAAGAGGAAAATTCTGTAAGATTAATAGAAAAAGTAGTTAGCAACGATGATATGCCATATTATGTACTAGGTTCTGTGTTATTCCAGAAACTTTTACTAAGTAGCGAGATATTTGGTACTGATGAAAAACATCTAGTAAGCAGACTATATAACTTTGTGAAGAATAAGATAAAACTGAAAGATATAGGCAGCAGTAGTAATATAAAGATTAAACAACACACTATGGGTGGTGGTGAGGATGGCGACAGCGAATCGGCATTGGAGACATATAGAGTACCGACTACAGTACCTCCCGGATTTGTAGAAGAGTTCATATTCATCTACGAAGACATAGAGAGATTAGCGGGACAAATGAAAATGACGGAACATATCCCTGTGATTTATGAAATTAGAAGTCAGTTAGAGACTATGAAAAATAAAAATATACCCGTAGAAAATATAAATATGGTCGCTATCCTAATGAAACATATTATTGATCCCAGAACTATTGATTATATACCGATTGACGGCATACTTAATGGACTAGCTGTAGCTATTACATGGGCAATGACCAGAGGACATAATGACATAGCCTTGCTGCTTTCCGGTATAGAGCTTGAAGATGATAGTCACAGATTGAGTTTGTCTGTAAAAACTAAAATAGACGAACACTTATTAGAGAAGCTGGAAGAACGCTTTCCATATCATAGAGGTATAATAAGCAAAGAAGAAGTTAAGTATACCTCTGTGGTTAAGGAATGGATAGATAGTGTATCTAAAGAATATCCTAGAAAGAATTTAGCATCAGTACTAAACTCTGAACTAATAGAAAAACTATCTGGTAAGAAAGACAGAATAATTAGTATTAGTCCTGAGTTTAAAAATAAACTAGCGGGGTTTATTATAGATGTAGAGGATTACGGTAAGGAAATCTATGGCAGCTAATAGACTGTTTCCATAGTCTGTTAACGATATATTACTAAGATGTAAACCAACAAACCAAACAAAAGGAGCGAGCATGCAAAAGAATTTTAGAATAAACAAAGTAATATTAACCGAAACAGGGGGGTTTAAAGATCAATATGTTAGATCTCTGGACATGCAGTTAGACAATAGGGCGCTTAGCAAAATAGAAGATATTGTCTCACAGGCGAATAGACTAGAGTCTACGAACATTACGCCTGAGCAGATAGCACATACGATTTCAGACATTATGCTGCCTAGCGCAGCACCCACCATCAAAACTCAATTACCGTATGGATGGGGAGAAAGAAGATTTAAGTTCCTTATAGAAGTAGTGGAACCTGGTGCTGGAGGATTCGGAGAAAAAGTAACAGTCCTTCAAGGATATACCGATACCCCTGAGGCAATTGTAAGGGGAGACAAATCGATAATAGATGATAACTTAACATTCTTTGTCAACTCTGTTATCATTGTACACAGGATGATGGATCCTAATACTGGATCTATAATAGCTAGAATACTTAAGAAACTAAGTATTTTACATCTGCCTGGCGGAGGTATAGATGTCCTGGATCTAACACATGAAGTTAATCCATATCAGCATCAACAGACAATAACAGCAAATATTTATGCAGCTAGACCTGAGGATATTCTAATAAAGCATAGTATTAGTCACGACATGACTGGCGGGTATCAACTAGATTATATTCCTGACGGAGTATTGATTAAACCAGTAGATGCTAACAAAGAATTAGTGATTCCTTCTGTTCATCTAGCTAAGACTTTAACCGGATTATTAAAAGCTAAGAAAGCAGCTGGTATAGGCTATGATCAATCAGACATTACTTCATCGGCAGTTAGCACTACTCGTACTAGATCTGTATATGAAGAGGAAAATGGACAAACCATGGACTTCTTCACAGCTATTAGTGCTTTATATAATTACGAAGAAGTAAATGCGTTCAAATGGAGAGATTTGAAATATTTAGAGCCAGGTATTGATGCAGTTACTACTGTGACATTAGCTAGAGACCCTATGGCTGTTATCCAACATAATAGTAACAGCGAGGAGTTAAGTAACCCGCAGCTAGAAACAAGACTAGCTGTATTTACTGCAGAAGCAATAAATGCCCTAATGAGTGAAAATCTTCTCAGTGAAGTAGCATTAGGTTTCACAAATGCCACAGGTGTTTATGATGCTCAAATACTAGGAGGAGCTACTATTCTAGAAGGACTCGACATAACTTCATGGTTAGAGAGACTAAGAGTACAGTTTATAGACCAGGTAGCTCCGGTATTGACGCACAACAATGAGCTACTGGTAAAAATGACAGTAATTGCCAATGCTTTTGGAGAGACTGTCGTGGATATCAGTATAGGTACTGGACCAACAATCAGATATATTATCCCTACATTCGCCGATAGTACATTTAGTCCACTATTGGCACCTAAGCACAGATTTAATAAATTGTCAGAAGCATATAGCGACGTTATAAACACTATGATGTTAGTATCTTAAAAGGAGAGAAAAAATGGAAAATCTAATACAATTCTATAAAGATCTATTAGCAGTATTTGGTCTGGAAACAGATGACGCGGGCAATATATTCCTCAGAAGTAAAAAGAGAGGAAAACTACCTATTACTATAGACGGGAGGCCATTAGTTCTCCCTACTAGAGAGAATATAAGAAATTGCGTTCAGCTGGACGAGAATGGGAAACCACAGCTAGTGATGCATCTGTTTAACCCTCTCGAAGAAAACGCGTTAAGAGGAGAGAACAAATCTCTTTTAAGACTAAAGGAGATTATTGAAAGACATGTCAATAATAGTTTTGCTGGTGCTGGCGAAGTAGCGTTTACTATTCTGGATAAAAAGAATGAAGAGATAAACGACCCTGACCTGATTAGATTAATCAGCATCATTAACAAATACAAAGCATCCGGTATAAAGAAAATGGTAGACGACAAAACTACTGAGAACTGGTATAAAATCTATAAGGAGATAGTAGGATTAGAAACAAATCAATTATTCTTACACACGTTTCTGAAAAGAGGAGGAGAGATTAACGGAGAGAAACAAAACAGAACCGGAGTCCTGACATTCCCAGTTTATGAAAAGCTAGATAAGCTTAAAAAAGACGAGAGTCTTTACGGCGTGAAACTGAGAAACAAAGACAAACACGTGTATAAATCTTTCCACGAATATACGTTCGATGCGAGTCAAGATGAAATATTGAAGGGTATACAGTTTGGTAGTAAAAACGATACCTCTCCAGCGTTCCATGTATTAATGATGCTTTATGAGTTTATTAAGAATAAAATAAACGATGTCATAAATATCTTAAAGAGAACAGACTATGATGTAGATTACCTACAGGAGTTAGAGCTTAAAGATCTTCCTGTAAAAATAGAAGATCTAGAGAATTTAATAGAAGATCTTAGACCAGAACTAAAAATGATTCCTAGTGAATCTGATCTACTGTTATCAGCGGAAACTAGTGCTGGCCCAGAAATAGTTGGAGGTGCTGAAACTAATCAACCTGTGCATAACGCGACTGAAGAAGAAAATGACGATGACTGGTATGTGAATGCGCTAAGACAACAAACTCCACCTGTTCAACCAGCGGCGCCACAATATTCTCAACAAGCATATTCACAAATGCCGCAACAAGGTTGTCAACAAGGATATCAGTCTAGTCTATTCCCTAACTATAACCAACCACAATATCCTCAGCAACAAGGTTACCCTCAACAGGGTTATCAACAACCAATGTATCCTTATCCATATGGATACTAAAATTAATATCACTGGAGAGACTCCTCCAGTGATATTTTTTCTTTTATCAGTGTGTGATATTTTTCAAATACATCAGGACTAATTATGTAAATAATTTCACTACCCGAATAGTCTACCGGGTTTCTGAGATTATTTACTAAGAGCGTAGGATAAAAAGCATCTTCAGGTAGGTTTAGCTCGTTTCCTAATAAACCATAGAAATTCCCTATATAACTGTTAGCCACGGCAGGACTAATTATTTTACCTACAGTATTTTCTTTCACATCAGGCAAGTTCACTATCTTATCCCATAACTGAATCAAATCCGGATTTAGATTTATTTCTCTAGTCTTAAGAGTGATTAATTTATCTATGGTCATTTCTTATCCTTATCTTCTTTTATTAGTTCAAATAAGATTCTTTCTATCCTAGCTTCTATTGCATCTATCTCTTTTACGATACGCGTAAGTTCCGCTTTAATTACCTTATATTCGTGGAATACTTCACTGTTAGACTGTATGTGTTTAAAAGCTTCGTCTAAGCTAGTAAGTTTTGTATTCATACCGTTTAAGTTTTTATCAATATCTGAGATAGTGTCCTTATGCGCATCTAGTTTTGCAAATACTGTATTTACTTTAGAATTTAACTCGGTAGATATAAGTTCCATTTTATTCTTAAAATCTATTTCTAATTTATCTGTTATCTTCACTAAGTTTTTTTCTAGTTTCTCTAGTCTCTCTAAAATGCTGTTTAATTGGTGTTGGATTCTGTCATCCAGTAATTGTAATTGTTCTTTTACTATAATGGATATAGACTGTCTAACACTATCCAGATCTTCTTCCAGATCAGATATTCTAGTACTATTGTCTAAAGCCATATTCCTTACTTTAGCAAAACCCAAAATACCAGTAGCTAAGAGTACTACTAGTGAAATCATTGTATCAATTCCTAAGGTCATTTTTCTACCTTTCTCCTAATCATTGGTATAGATCAAACATTTTTTTATCTATATATTATTTATATGGTCTCGTATCTGAAAATAACTAAACAAAGGAGGTAGCGTGTCTAATCTAAAAATAAACGACACTATAAAAGCATTATTACCAGAATTCAAAGAAACAAATTCAAAACTTAAAATAAAAGCAGAACTATTGGGTACAGCTGTACTCAATCCGTTCATTAAACATAACTCCTCTCCAAGAGGATTAATGATGAGTTCGCATGTAGCCCAGGTGTTAACACTAATAAAACCTGATAAAAAGATAATCTATACTGGGTTTGAAGAGGAATTCGGCGAACACGCTATTACCAAGAAATTCGAGAACGACAGTGAAGTAATCACTGTGATTCAAAGATATCATCACGGGATTACCCCTAACCCAGTAGAATATTTAATTGTGTATAGAGATTTAGAAACAAATGTAATAGATGTCATGGAGGTGCCTTATTTTATAAGAAACCATCCTTATTTCGGTTTTAAATATATAAGGGATGAAGAATATTTACAAAACCTGTTTAGCGGTGATATGATACCAGCCGGTAAAATAGTAGCCAGACCTCCTACGTTAAGAGAGGATGGTAGCTACGGGTTTGGTAAAAATATCAACGTAGCCTTTATGACGTTAGATGGTGTAGCTGAGGATGGTTTTATTGTCAGCGAAGAAATACTAGAAGAGCTAAAGTTCAACCTTTATGAACATAGAGCAGCTAATATCAGTGATGAAGTAGTGCTGTTGAATATCTATGGAGACGATAATAACTATAAAGTCTTTCCAGAAATAGGAGAAGAAATAAACAGTACATCCGCAGTGTTAGCTGCTAGAAAAACACCAATCTCGCTGATACCTGGTCTTACTTCAGTATCTGATAGCAGGACTTTTAATCCAATGTTTGATAATGTTCTCTATACTAGAGGAGAAGGCGGTAAAGTAGTGGATATAAAAGTATTGAAAAATACAAAAAGGAAAACACTACCAAAGGGGACTGATGTCCAGTTAGAGAAATATAAAGAAGCTCTATTGAGTTATCACAGAGCTATTGTAGATGTTTATAACGAACTTAACAAGAGACATAAGCAATTAACCGGAGAAGATCTTATAGTGTCTCCAGAATTCACTAGGAGAGTGGTAGAGTCTCTCAGTCTGTTAAACGAAAAGAAAATAAAGAAGGCTTATCGTAAAGAAGAAATAGATCTTTACAGAGCAGAGTTTGATATTGAGTATACAGTCACACCTACTATTGGTTTTAAGCTTACCACTATGCATGGTGGTAAGGGTGTAATAGTCCAAGTAAGACCTAGAAGTGAAATGCCTAGAGATCCAGTCACTGGCGAAGTAGCAGACGTAATAATGGATCCTAGTTCTATTATTTCTAGGTTAAATATCGGTACTCTCTATGAAAGATATTTCGGAGCTGCTAGCCGTAAGGCAAAAAGAATGGTAGTGGATTTTATTAAAGGTAAAGTAGGTAAAGATGAAATAACTCATGAGGATGTTAGAAGGATGTCCGATGATGATGTAGTAGAATTATGGAGAGAAATAGTATTACCGTTCCTAGAGTTGTTTGGAACAGAGCAGTATGAAATATTCAAAAGCGCATTAGAACATTCTCAAATAGAAGACATGTTATCTACTATAGAGGAGATAGTGGAAGAAGAGTTTTATATCCACTATAACTCTGAAAAAGATAAAGAAGCCTGGGAAATTGTACTAGACATCGAGAGTAGTAAATTTAAACCAAACTATGGTCCTGTAGAGTTTGTAGAAAACGGAGTAAAATATAGGACTAAAAAGCCTGTAATGATTGCGCCTATGCACATGTTACTATTAAACAAAATTGCTGATTCTGTGCTAAGTGTATCTTCTGCAAAAGTGAATCATTTCGGATTACCTATTGGTGTTAGTAAGAATGACAGATATAGATTACCATGGAGAAATTCTCCGGTAAGGACTGTAGGAGAGACCGAGGGTAGGTTATATGCTTCGTATGGAGGAAGAGAGTTCTTAGCAGAATTAAAAGATAGAGGTGCATCCATAGAGACCCACACTCGTGTCTACAAAAACATCCTAAAAAGTGAAAAACCTACTAACATCGACGATGTGGTAGATAGAAATGAACATCCATATGGAACAGATAGAGCGTTAGAGAATCTAGAAACATTGTTCAAGAGCATAGGGTTAGATTTCAAATATGTAGACGATAACCATCGCTATCACGAACCTACGGAGAAGGTAAACGAAACATTGGATATTAAGAAAGTAGAAACTGACGAAGACGAAGAAGGAGGTACAAGAAATGGCTAAACTACCAGTAAGAAATCTTTTTAAAGTAGATCTAGATGAAATACTAGATCTACGTGCCGACCTGACATTAGTATTTGAAGATGGTGTGGAAATTGAAGCAAACTGGAAAGAGATAATACTTTACAGGTTTCTTATGGATTTTATAAAAGACCTTCCTCCTATCGAGTTAACTAGTGATCTATGGTTATCTAACTTCTACGAATCCGGATATTTCAACAGCGGTACGTATACCGGTCTATATACTGCTATTGTCAGAAAGTTTAAAGAAAAGTACATCTATCCGAATAATGATAATGATCTGCTAGAGCACATACTGAAAGGAATGTATGAATCTGTAAACATGATTGCTAAAAAGCTTTCCAAACTATTAGGTAATTACGTGGTAGGGATCGAAATCCCTGACGTGTTAGAAATCCAAATGAATGAGAAGTTATTACGCTCTATAGTAGAAGTAAATAATACACCTACACAAGAGAAAATAGAAAACACATATAAAACTCTTGATGATGTGATTAAAGAAGCCCCAGATGACAGCATTATTAAACTAATCTATCTGAGTAAGATGATTAGTATTTCTCAAATACAGCAGCTATTTGGTAGTAGAGGGTTTCTTACTGAGATTAACAGTAAAATATTCGCTCTACCTATGACTAACTCATTTACTCTGGGATGTAAAAATATATATGAGTTAGCAATTGAGAGTAGAGCTGGTGCTAAAGCTCTCTATTTATCCAGTAAAGCTATCCAAGATTCTGAATACATGGCTAGAGAATTACAATTAGTAACAATGATTATAGAAAGACTAGAGTTTGGTGACTGCGGTAGTAAGAACTATATGGATTTCTTTGTAGAGCCTAGAAAAATAGATCCTATTACAGGAAAAGAGATCTATAAAGGAGATCTCAGAAACCTTGTAGGTAAATGGTATCTAGATGAAGAAACTGGCGAGGAGAAACTCATCACTAAAGATTCTACACACTTAGAAGGTAAACATATCAAACTACGTACTGTACTAGGATGTAATCTAAGAGATAAGAAAAAAGTATGTAGTAAATGTTTTGGAGAATTAGCTTATAACATCTTTAAACATCAAAATCTGGGCCATATTACCACCACTAATACCACCAAGCCTATTTCGCAAAGTATCATCAGTACCAAGCACTTAACTAAATCTGCTAGTAGCGGTACTGTGGAACTAGACGATACAGCTAAGAAGTATTTTATGGTCAAGGATAAAAACAAACTGTTCTTCTATTCCAAATGGTTGAATAAGAAGACTAAGAAGATAAAATTACATGTCCCGCAAGAACAAGCATTTGGACTTAAATCCGTTATAGACACAAAAGATGTTCTAAAAGTAAACCTCAGAAAAGCTAGTAGGCTATATGAAGTAGTAATCGAGGAAACAGGGAAGATTCCTAACTACGATGTTGTGAAGTTAAAATCTGGTAATAGATTCGGTTACTTCACTACTTATTTCTGGGACTATGTGATAAAGAATGGTTATCAGATAGACGAATTTGATAACTATGAAATAGATTTATCGGATTGGGATAGTAAGTATCCTATAATCCAATATGAAAAGGTAGAATTCGATTTTGCTGCATTGAGTAAAGAATTCAAAAATATTATCAAGAAGAGAAAGTATTATAAACAAAACGGTAGAATTAGATCAGAGTTTACTCCTGATGTATTGGTAGGTAAACTGTTTGAACTAGTTAACAAAAAGCTAGACATTAACATAGCTCTCCTGGAAACTATCGTCTATGGATTCACTGCCTATGATATTACCAACGATAATTATGACATAGGCAGAAATAGTCCTTATGACGATGTGGTAGGTATTAAGCCTGCTATTGACTTTAGGAGTATAGGAGGTAGTTACGACTGGGATGCTCTGACTAATAAAATTCTGGATCCTGTCTCTCATAAAGACAAGGATAAACCAGATCATCCTCTTGATGTACTATTTAGACCGAATGAAGTTTTAGAGAGAGTAGGTAAGGATTAACCTACTCTCCCCTATCTTTTTATTTTTCCATGATTTATATAAATCATTATTGGTGGTAGAACGGAGGATAGGATGAAAGACTGTGTAGACAATGAAAACTTGAAAAAAGAAATACGTAATGGTAAAAGACAGACGTTTGCTACGATACTACTTATGTCTTTTGGATTTAGTTTAATTACTGGTTACATGATATACATTACTGGTTACGATATTTTGTCAATTATGCCTATGGTAGGTATTTTGTTTGTAACCTACACTATTATTACTTATGACAGGGTAGACAAAATGCAAAGGTTGAATACCTTAGAAAACATAGTGAACGAACTTGACTATGCTGAAACTGACGAAGAAAGAGACGATGGTCTTAAAAGACTCTCTGGTTACATTAGAGTACATTTTAACAAGTTCTCTAAGTTTATAAAAGAGAGACAATACTACGACCTACTGAAGGATGAGAAATGAAAACTAGATTAGAGGAGTTCCTAAAGAATAAAGGCATCGATGACGTAATTGGTTATTTAAACTACGTCATGAACGAAGCCGATAGAGCTTTACAAACATACAAAACTAAATTTTGGTTAGGTGTAGGGTTACTAGCATTAATGTTGATGATCTTACCAGTCGTGATGAACTACCTGGATAAAGAGCTCGGTATGTATCTTACATATGCGATCTCAGGGACCATACTGATCCTAGACGGTATGTATATCTATTACGTAATGGATAGAAAGAACCAGTTATCCATACTATTAAGTTTAACCAGTAGATATATGAGAAAACTGCAAATGTTAGAAAACAATCCTCTCTTGTCAGAAAACGACAAAAGAAGAGAGCTTAACAACAACATGAAGTCATATGTCAGAAACTTATGTAGGTTATTCGGTGTAAGCAGAAATGCTTTAATACGTAGCCTGGAACAACGAAACATTAGACAAATAATGTTAGGATAAGGTATGAGGAGAGATCTCCTCATACCCAGTCATTTTTATCCCTATATTACTAATATGACGTAATGACTCTACAAAAAAAGGAGATAAAAATGATTAATGTAAAAAAATATAAGCTATTTATAACAGTTGCTAGTGAAATGTTTGATAAGCTGCTGAGTAAAATGATTTTCCTACATAACGATTTAGTTACTTTCAAATATGGTAAATTTGACAGAAGAACAAAGAAAAGAAAAATCGAAAAGGATAAAGAGTTTTTCGTAATAGATTGGAGAAATCAGGTCTTGAGGTATCCTATTAATGCATTCGGGGAAGTCCTTTATGAAATAAGGACCAGACTAGGCGAAGAACCAGTCATTGAAGAAGTACCTCCTGTCGAAGGTAAGGACATAGATATAAATACAATCTATGAATTTGAGCTAAGGGATTATCAAAAAGAAATTATTGAAAAGGTAATAAACAGTGATGATCCTATTAATCTAATTAACTTAAAACCAGGTAGGGGTAAGACTGTGATAGCTGCTGAAATAGCAACTAGATTAAAAAAGAGATTTGCTATTTTGATATTGCCTACTTATATAGACAAGTGGATTTCTGACATCACCACTCTTACCGATGTTAAGAAAGAAGAAATTTATGTAGTCCAAGGAGGAGATAGTCTTAGAAAACTACTCTCGTACAGTGATGAAGAGAGAGATAGTATAAAATGTTATATCTTCTCACTCTCCACTATGAATAACTATATAAAGGAATGGTTAAACATAGACGAAACTTTTACATATCCGGTAGGTCCTCATCTTTTGGCAGAGACACTGGATTTTGGATTATTGATAAACGATGAATCTCATCAAGAGTTTCACAACGTAGTAAGATCTATGCTCTTTATAAACGTAGGAAAGTTTATAGGCCTCACTGCTACCCTAGAAGCCAGGGACGGTAGGACTAGAAGAATGTATGAACTCATATTCCCCTCTGAGAAGCGTCTCAGAGAAGAAAACGTAAACAGGTATATAAATGTACTATCTGTAAAATATTATCTCTCTAATCCAAAGAGAGTGAGATATGATAAAGGATTTGGATATAGCCAGGCTGAGTATGAAAACTCCCTATTTAGAAACTCTGATATGTTAGAAAACTATCTAAAAATGATAGAACTCCTTACTAAAGAATTCTATCTCAAAAGGAGATCTCCCGGAGATAAGTGTCTGATATTTGCAGGTACGGTAAACATGTGTAAAACTATCAGAGATCATCTAAGAAACACCATCGATGATAAGACTCTAAAGATAGAAAAATACAACGCCGAAGAAGATTACAACGTACTAATGGATTCAGACATTATAGTGTCCACTATACTCAGCTCAGGTACTGCAGTAGACATTCCTAATCTCACTACTGTAATCCAAACCGTAGCTATAGACTCTCCTAATGCTAATAAGCAAACCATAGGTAGATTAAGGGATTTAAAAGACAAAGATGTACTCTTTGTCTATGTATGGACTCCTGATATAAAACAACATAGAAAGTACGATAAAAATCGTCTAAAGTACTTCCAAGACCAAGGTAAAAACTTTAGAGTCTTAAACTATAAAAAACCTATATAAAAGAATTTAAGACATTCTGACTATATAGTCAGAATGTCTCTCTCATCATTTTTATTCATATATCACTAACCAAACGTAATAAAACTAAACTAACAAAAGGAGCAAAACATGAAACTATTCCAAATGTCAATTTCCGATCTAGAAAAAGAACTAACATTCTTACACCAGTACAATACGAATGATCTAATACCTATATCCACAGCTAGAGCCATTATAACTCTCTCATCATCAGATCATGACACTATTACGTTAAACTACAGACTCGAAGCTATCATCTCTGACTCGTATTATACAGATCTAGATTCTAACTTTATAGATTACAGAAATACTATTAAGGATAGATTAAGAGATAAGTTCTTTTCCCTAGGTCTCATCAATCCTACTCCATCCTTTATCATATCTTTATCGAATCATAAACTGGTAATAGATCTAAACACAGATATCAATAAGCTCAAAGATACTGAACTAACTAATAACCTACAAACTACTATAAACAAAACTATAGAGGAACTAAAACATTCCTTAGATACATTTAAACCTACCTATCCAGATACTCTTTTAGAACTGTTAACTAAGACAAATGATAAATACTTTTATCCTCTCTTAGTCACTACCTCATCTCTCATCTCTGGTTATAAACAGATTAGAGATATTCTTACTAGAGAATATTCTCTCTAGATTCTCTACCTCATTCTTTATTCTCTATTTTTCTTTTTTATATTTCCGGAGTAACCTCACTTCGTTCAGTTAGCTAATAGGAAAAAGGTTTTTATTTTTAGAGCCGCTACGCTCCTCGCCGCCCCACCCTCCACCAGCAGGTCATCCTCCCCCCTCTACTCCCCCCGATTTCCGCTAGCTAACGGTCTGAGTTACCTACCCGATCTCCTATACCCCACCTCAGAGAGGCAGAGTATAGGAGACCATCTAGTGGATAGGCAATAGTGACGAGGTCGATAGGACCCTGCCAATTCCTATCTAGTGTAGTGATCGCACCTCTACATCATCTATCACATACTCGTGTAGAATCGAAGAGAGGATATAGATATGCACTTAACACTATTCTTACGAACTCAATATTATTTATTACTAATAAAGTTTTGTGAATTAGACTCTAAACAGCAAAACATTATACGGAAATTATACTTACTGTAACGTGTAAGGATCTAATGATAGAAAATCATCAATAAGGATTAGTAATGGCATTACCTAACATATGTAAAGACGGTATCTTATTTACAGCACAGGATATTATAGAGATATCAAACGTAATGAAAGAAAGAAATATACACACTATAGAGGGCTTAGTGGAATACTTTAATTCTAAATATAATTGCAATAAGGTAGTAGATCTATTAAAAGCATTATATTTCGAAGGTATTAAAGTGTCACCAGAGTTTAACTTCAAACCTGTTACAGAAAAGTGTTTAGTGACTAACGGCGTATTTAAACTTTCTAAACCTCCTATTGCTATGGAGGATAGCTATTTTATTAATAACCTAGTAGTAGTTAGACTATTTGACGAAGATAAGAACCTAACCAACGCGTATGAGTTCTTTGATGATCCGGAAGTAGATTTAAGCAATCTGACAGTCAAGATAGATACAGATAAGTCAGGCATAGCTAGCGTGTCCTACTTTACTCTTACTGATAAAAACACATAGCTTTTAACCACACATTTTTAATTATATCTTGAATGTGTTTCTCTCTTTAGAAACACTTCATAAATTATATGTTAAGGAGGCCTTATGGCTCAAATTCTATTTCAGAAAGACCTAACACAAGACAGTCAAATACTTGACTTATATAATACTAAAGTAGACCTTACAGCTTTTAATGCTGCCATTAATGATATTAATAACAGTATTACTGAACTAAGAGATCAACATACTCAAGATGTTAGTGATTTAAGAAACTATATCGATTCTCAAATTCAATCTCTTAAAGATAATGAAATTGCTAGCCTACAAGAAGCTATTAACACTTTAAACGGCGACAGTACGGTAGAAGGCTCTGTAGACTATAAAATTAAACAAGCATTAGATGCATTAATTAACGGTGCGGGTGAAGCATACGATACGCTAAAAGAAATCGTAGATTATATTAATAACGAAGCTAGCGAATTCCAAGACCTTATTAATAACTTAAACGCTAAGATCGATGCTATAGTAGGAAACGCTGGTGAAGATTATAATACATTAGAAAAAATTGAACAAAGAATAAAAGAAATTAATGCTAGACTAGATGAACTTCAAGGTGATACTGAAGCATCTATTTCTGATGTTCTAAAACAAATTCCTAAATATAAAATTGATGATGCTTTAACTATAAATGAAGGTAACAAAGTAACATTAAGTTATGTACCTCACGGAGATATTATTGGTAGACAAGCTAAAGTTTACTTTAGTGATGCAAATGGTAACAGAGTAATCACTGGTATCTTTACTATAACTAAAGACAGTGAAGACGACACTGGTAAAGTGTATGTAATTGAATCAGATGTACAATTACCATCTGATAACAATGCTATTGTTGAATATTTCTGGACAGACGCTGACAATCAAGCTTAATCTAACTATAAATACTAGAGCCTATCTTGGCTCTAGTATTTATTTATTTTTATCTCTACATCATTTAGATAGTAAGTATCACGAAGGAGAAATTATGAAGAGAAAAAATTGTTTTATGGTAGTAGAATATATAGACAAGCATGTTTATAAGATAATAGAAATTTTGGATAGGGAAAAATTTAAGAAATGGTCCGAAGAGGTTAGTAAAACTAGTAGATGTATGAAACCTAGTCTGGGTATCTATATAGGCACACGCAGAGGTTTAGGTGTCTTTCCCTGGGAAAAATATAACGAACAAGGAGTAAAAAATGAATATAATTAAAAAACTAGGAATTGCTACTGAATTTCTATACCAATTAGAGGCATTGTTAAGAATGGGCTATAAAAGAGATGCTATTGAGATGTCTAGGGAATATTGTAGTAGTGAATGTATAGATTGTAGACAATGTGATGTAGTGCTAAAAGATATAATTTTAGGAGAAAGAGATGTTAGTGGATTTGAAGTAGAATATATTACTGGAGGTTGTTGTTATCATATCTTACGTTATTTAGCTAGTTGTGAAGAAAATTACTTAAACCAAATACTAGGATATAGTTGGTATCACAATTTTAAAGTGGTTGATAAATTATTCGATTATGAAGAACTAAAGAATATGAAACCGTTTGCTTCTGATGTTCTATTTAATACTAAATTTGGTCATGGTTTTGTTATCTCTGTAGAAAAAAGAGATAAACTATTAGAAGAAATGAATGGGTGGGTAAACTTAAGTTATCTAAACGGTATATCTGTTTCCGTAGAACTGGTAAATGGTAATATCAATAATGCAACGATAGAACTAGCATATCCGATCATGGCTGATGAAGTTGTCGCTTGTAATGCCAGTCTATCTGGTTTTGCTGAAATTCTTTTGTCAAAAGCTAAGCATAGTCCTAATATTTTAACTAAAGGAGCAGTAGAGCATGCTGTAAATGAATATATTAGCGAACTATTATGGACTGGTTTAGGTGTAAAGGTAATGAAAGGATTAAGCAATGAGGGTTAAAGTAAAATTAAACAAAAGAAAAACTGAATGTCTAGAACATACGTATTATGAAGTCGATATACGTATAAAAACATCGCTTAGCTGGAAAAAGTTAAACGGACCAAAGGAAACAGTACAGCATTTATTAAAAAGAAATTATTCTAAAGAAGTGAATGTAAATTACTTATTATACAGTACTAACATCATGTCTAAATTAAAACATGAGATAAACAATGAAAATGAAATCGTATTAACAAACGAGGATACCCTCTACAGGGGTAGTTGGGTATTATATTCTAGAAAGAAAGGAGATTGTTATAGGGGAGAAGAATGTCTAACTGACAATATAAATGATTTCTCCGAAGAACAGTTAGAAAGAATTGTTATCAAACTGTTTAGGAAGTTTATAGCATGCATACTAGGTAACATACCCGTATGGTCCACGAACAAAGATAGGAATGACTATATAAACGGTAATGTCAAACATATGATTTGTGAGTAAGGAGGGATTGTGTTAAGGGTACTGGAAAAAGGTCTAATATTAGATAAGGAAGGTAAATTATATTATCCACACATTAATTTGCTGCCTGGGCAAGTAAGGGACATGTTATTATTTAAACACTGCCTAGGACCTACATATTTACATATAAATAACTGGTTAGGACAGATAGTTGGATTAAAGAGATGATGTTTCTGTTTAGAAACATCATCTTTTCTTTTCTAGCATGCATTTTATTTCATTTATATATCATTAACTAGACAAAGCAAAACCAAAAAAGGAGTAAAAAATGGCAACAAGAATAGAGGACAGAAATGAGATGTTAAAACTATATAAAGAGGGAAAGATTCACAAGGCCACATATTATCGTGGCCTTAAAAGAGGTTACGTTATTATAGACTATCATATACCTCATAGCCAGTCAATTTCATCAGACTGGCATAAGGACCCGGAGACCTGTGAAATAATCATAGGGAGGCTGTACAAAATAGCCTCTAACGTGGTAAAGGAGATGAGCAAGGTCTACGACGCCACTATGGTGGCGGACCTTGCTCATGATACTTTCCTGTACTTGATCGAAAGGAAACAGCCTTTCGATCAAGAAAATCTTGGGAAGTTCTTCTCTGTAGCTAAAAGCTACATGAGAGGAGAACTAAGGTACGGGTTCTTTAAGAAATGGGGATGGGCCGGGAAATACAAAAAAGAGGTTCCCGGGGACTCACTTCTAGAGTTCATCGCTGACGATAACAGTGACGAACTCTAATCGTTGTTTATAGACGGTAAATGATACAACCGGTCTTTCCCCGTCTGTTGAGTTATTTTTTTACTTTCAAACACTTTAAGCTACATATTATTAAACAGACTTAAGAAACCAATTAACAAAAAAAGGAGCATGAGATGTTAAAGTTTAAAATCAGTAAAGAGATTGTTGAGGTAAATTTGGATTCAAGAACAGTTGAAGAACTAACCATTCCCTATAGAGAAGATCTAACCATCCACCATACACCGGTGATGTCGAAAAATGATTTTGGTATCCTGAACGAGGCTTTATATCCGTATGAATTAGAGGATATAAAAGGTTTCAAAATTAAGATACCTAAAAATTATGAAAGAAATCCACTCAGGTCGCGTAATGGTCTATGGAAGGCTAAACCGCTCACTAAAGATGAACCAACTCATAAACTTATAATCGTTCATGGTGAATTTAGGATTACAGGAGCGACCAGTAGAAAATGGACACTTGTCAATGTTAATAATATCGACATTCCGTACATAGATGAATTTGGTCTGTTTGATCAGATACCACCGATTCCTGATGTTTGGCTTCACACGTATCAGGTAAGAAATTGGAGGAGGTACTACGTGTTTTTCGTAAAAGTAGGAAAAACGCATAGTATAACGTTGGATTACCATAGACGTACAGGAAGAGGTAACACTTATGAGAACAAATGCTTGATAACTGTGACAGAAGATCAAGTGGTGGCTAACGATGGAAATGTCGCAGTCCTGGATTCTGATTTAGGGGACATAGAAATAAACAATATTACTGATACTGAGGAGGATGAAAATGAAGAAAATTAGAAATATAAACAGTATATTCAAAACAGCTAAAACAATCGACGATTTAATAAGACATCTAAGCGAATTACCAGATGAAGTAAGGAAAGGTGAGCTAATAATAGAAACGAAGACAGTAACAACAAGTAATAGCGGTAGGAGCATTAGATGGAAAGAAGGTGGTATAATGGATAGGATAAGATTTAGAGTAAGATATGACGATGATAAAGCAATGTCCCTTAGTAGAAAAATATCAAAAGGAAAAAAGATGTTGGATTTACGAAATAAGACTATAAACAATATGTTCGGTGCTTGTGGTGTTAGAGGTATGTGCGGTAAATGTGCTGGAACAATAAATATTTTGTCTTTCGATACGGTTGGTAAAGTTAATAACAGAAAGTATGATATACCAGCTGCAATGTTGGAAGAATCATTTAGAGAAAGGAGAAAATACAAAAAGTTGTTTGATATAGAGAGTCCTGTCATTGAGGAAACTGTAAATGGGTTAGATGACGTGAAAGCTGTTGAACCGCCACTATATGCTTTGTTTAAAGAAATAGTTCTACATATTAAACAAGACGATAGCATAGAAACATACAGAAAAAGTATTATGGAATATGTTTCCTCAGATAGAGACGCTATTGTAGCCAGGTTTAAAAATATGAAAGAAAACAACAGTTATATCATGTATGATATAAGAAGAAGTTTGTCAGTGTTAACAAACAGACATATGGAAAGTTTCGATTTAAAACTGGTAGAGAATGATGATGTATTCTTATATTATCTAATCGTAGATAAAGATGGCATTATATTAGGTAATGTAGTTTTAAGTATTAGACCTGTAATGGAAACAGACATTAAACATAAGTCCGATTCAGAAAGTAACGACGTCGAGACTAAGAGAAAAATAGGTAAACTAGTAGAATGGGTAGATTACAATCATACCTATATGTCTTGGGACGGCATTCTTGATTATCTTAGAGATAAAAACATCCCATACTCTAAGTATTCTCTCTGTGATGAAGATGAAGGTAAGTATGGAGAAGAGATTAAGATTGCTGTAGACGACATTGATAAGGAAACATTACTAAGGATGTGGAAAGATATGGGATTAGATGGAGATCCCGATAATTTAGACTATATAATCTTTTATCAGGAGGATTGAGTCTCCTGATCTTTTTTTTTT